>ERZ778495.55-NODE-55-length-129560-cov-8.524497_pt1 | contig 129560 bp, 128 predicted proteins | sample MGYA00433100_ERZ778495 | MGnify/ENA primary metagenome ERZ778495 (study PRJEB29527, sample SAMN07138962) | mouse gut metagenome | material: feces | host: mouse | place: China:Nanjing | collected 2016-01-25 ...
GGAATCGACCCTAATTTTATCTTGCAATAAAAAGGTTTATCGGACAGCAATAATTCTTTTTACTTATTCTTGCCGTAGCTTGTCAACCCAAAGATATACTACGTGATAACGCCATAACAAAAGGACAGATGATCCATGTACCTTTTGACGCAACAGCCCCCGCATTTCCCATTGACAAAATATTCAAGGAATATGAGTTTATCGCTTTAGAGACGAACGATTCCATATTCGTTCGAGATTTGGATTATATTCCTCAGATCAAAACATTCGGAGACTCTATTTACATAGTAAATTGGAAAGAGATATTGATTTTCAACAAAAAAGGATGTTTTTTACGAAAATTTGATCGACATGGGCCAGGACCGGAAGAATACAACGCTATTTCTAGTTTTATTGTTCATCCCAACGGGAATATTACAATTATCGAGACTTGGATGGCTAAAAGTTCAATTCTCACCTACGACCGAAACGGAAATCTTATGGATCGTTTTAATATGAATGAACTCGGTATGCTTTGGGATATTTCCTGGTTGGATGAAAGTCGGTTGCTTCTGCGTACCGTTGGAGAGAGAGAGGATATCCCCGATCTTATTCATTTATTAGATTGGAGAACAAGAGAGATCGTCAAGAATTTTTATCCAATAGAAAGATCAAGAGGAAATATTCTCTTGCAGACGCATTTTGCCCATTATGACAACAAATATCTTTTCAGCACCTATAAGTCTACGAATTGGATGAGGATAGCTGTTTGCTCCGTTATACCATCGATATTGGAGGAAAGACCCCGCCGAAAGGTTTCTGGCAGCAGGAAAGGATGGACTATCTCAGTATTCTTGACGAATACAGGAGCCATGAGTATATTGGTCATCTTCCAATCTTTATGGAAGGAGATCAGTTCTTGCTGATGCGCTATGAGGGTGGCTCGGAAGAACTGGAAGGTTACGCTTGGGTAAATAAGCAGGACGGAAAAAGCGGCATATTCCAAGAATTTCAATTCGAGGAATCCTTCAAATGGAAACCTTATTACATATTTCCACAACTTGACGAATCGATTATCATACCGATTCCGGCGTATTTATTATTTGGGAAAGAGGGAAACACTATCACACAAAGATACCCTAAGTTACACGAGGAGAGCAATCCGGTATTGTTTATCGGCAAACTGAGGTAATCTCTAAAAATCAAACTCTCAAAGAATAAATTTTAAACATTTGCCTCAATACATCCCGGTCTATGCAGATGAATTGATAGCTGAATACAAATTTGTTCAACTTAAAATTCAAGCATCACGAAAGTTTTGACTAAGTTGTCCCTACGAGAGGACGCAAGAGTTTTAACCCCCAAAGAGATGAAATCTCTGAAAGGTGGCAGTGTATCGTGTAAGTGTGAAGGTAATCCGGATCCTTATTTCAAGCCCAATTGCGACGCATGTAAAGAAGGTTGCGGTGGGCCTTATATCTGTGTTGGCTAAACATCAAACACGTGCGATCACAAGTCGAATTTGTGATCGCACCAACAAAATCTTAAAGACATGAGACATCTTCCCCTATTCTTTTTACTTATTCTAGCCGTAGCTTGTCAGCCCAAAGATATACTACGTGATAACGCCATAACAAAAGGAGAGACGATCCATATACCTTTTGACGCAACAGCCCCCGCATTTCCCATTGACAAAATATTCAAGGAATATGAGTTTATCGCTTTAGAGACGAACGATTCCATATTCGTTCGAGATTTGGATTATATTCCTCAGATCAAAACATTCTCTCAAAGAATAAATTTTAGACATTTGCCCCAATACATTCTGGTTTATGCAGATGAATTGATGCTGAATACAAAAAGTTCCTCGATTAATAAATATCGACAACAAAAAAAACAATTCATAAGACAGAAAAAACTAACAAAAGTAGTGTTAAACCTACAAGGTAAAGTTTTTCCAAAAGAGCAAATGATGAAAATCTTAGGGGGAGGAAGTGCGTATTGTCATTGTTATGACCTCCAATATGGACTTGATGCTGATAGTTGTTCTCAATGTGATACTAAATGCTCCGGCCATGGAGGAGTACAGAACCGCAATACCATAGGAGGTTAACAATAAAAGAAAAGGGTGGCTCTAGCAGATGTCATCTCTTATCGTCCACCCTTTCGCTTAACGACCATGATCTATCTTCTATTTTTAGCCTCCCTTTTGCTTATCTGTTGTAATCCGGATCGAGCCAAGGATAATAGCAAGGATGAAATAATCGAGTATTTTATTCCACTCTCACATCGGGTAGAAAAAGACGTGGATGAAATGTTTGAGGAATACCGATATGTCCCTTTGGAAACAAGGGATGACGCATTGATAGATGTACTTTACAATATCAAAAACATCGCTATCTTTCAAGAGGATATTTACATCGGCTCCGGAGAGCAATTAATCGTTTGGGATAAATATGGAAAATTCAAACGAGTCTTATCCAAAAAGGATAATGATCCGCAATCATACCTCTACTTTGAGCATTTCATGATATGGCCCAATGGAGATCTATCGATCGCATCCACCAATGAAATCGTAACCTATTCAAATTCACACCAATTCATCAACAAAAAACGTTACGAGAATGTCGGCTATATAGAGGCGATCACTCTTTTGAGCGATAGTCTATAGATCATAAAATGTATGCCTACCCCCGATCGACTACGGTACCGTATCATCAACCATCATACGGGAACCATTATAAACTCGTATGATTCCATCATCAACTGCAAGGGAAAAGAGGGCATGCAACTCATGTTGGAAGAAGCGGAGAAAGGATTGCAACGGAACCCTTGATTCCCAAGCATCTCATTTCTTGGGGATCAGCTGGAGTGTCTTCGGCTTAGGATATTTTCTTTCCGCAATATTGTCTATCCTTAAATGCGCATGACTCGCCCTCCGGCAAGGGATTCCGGTTCTTTTTGACGGTCGGCAAGTATACTTAAGTGCATCGACCAAGTATCTTAGTTGCGTTGGCAAAGTATCTTAAGATACTTGGTCGATGAAGTTAAGATACTTTGCTAACAAGGGAATTTGGATGCGGTTGCCCTAGAGGAAAGACACGAACCTGTTAATCATACTGTGCAGGAAAATAAGCACGTTATACCATCGATATTAAAAGAAAAACCCCGCCGAAAGGTTTCTGGCAGCAGGAAAGGAAGGACTATCTCAGTCTTCTTGGCGAATACAGGAACCATAATATATCAGCCATCTTCCAATCTTTATGGAAGGAGATCAGTTCTTGCTGAAGAAAACATCAACTATAAAACTGAAAAACGACTAGTCTGCATTTGCCCCATCCCCCCAACCTTTTACCACATAAGTCAGCATAAATCAGAAATATTTTGTACTTTTGCGCCGTATTATACAAAATAATAGCATAATGAATCTATTAGAACTGAGTGAACAGGAAATAATAAGACGTAATAGCATGGAGCAGTTGCGTCAGATGGGGATAGAGCCTTATCCCGCAGCTGAGTATGTAACGAACGCATTTTCCAAAGAAATAAAAGAGACATTCAAAGACGACGCCGAGCCACGCCCGGTACGTATCGCCGGCCGTATCATGAGCCGTCGTATCATGGGAAAAGCCTCTTTCATGGAGTTGCAGGATTCCGAGGGCAGAATACAGGTCTATATCTCCCGTGACGATATTTGTCCGGATGAGAATAAGGACACCTACAATGTCGTTTTCAAGAAATTACTGGATATCGGTGATTTCGTCGGGATCAAGGGATTCGTTTTCCGTACTCAGATGGGAGAGATTTCCGTTCATGCGCAAGAATTGACAGTTCTCTCTAAATCACTTCGTCCGCTACCGGTCGTTAAATATAAGGACGGTGTCGCTTATGACGGTTTTAATGACCCGGAGCTTCGTTATCGCCAGCGTTACGTGGATTTGGTGGTGAACGAGGGTGTAAAAGATATTTTCATGAAACGTGCGGCTATTATCAAGACCATGCGTACCGTCTTGGACGAGGCCGGCTATACAGAGGTAGAAACTCCAATCTTACAATCCATCGCCGGTGGTGCTAGCGCACGCCCGTTTATCACGCATCATAACTCCTTGGACATCGATCTATACTTACGTATCGCTACCGAGTTGTATTTGAAACGATTGATCGTCGGTGGATTCGAGGGTGTATATGAGATTGGTAAGAATTTCCGTAACGAGGGTATGGACCGTACACACAACCCGGAGTTTACCTGCATGGAGCTTTACGTTCAATATAAGGACTATAACTGGATGATGAGCTTCACCGAGAAGTTATTGGAGCGTATCTGTATCGCCGTGAACGGTACGAGCGAGAGTACGATCGATGGTAAGACAATCAGCTTCAAGGCTCCTTTCCGTCGCTTGCCTATCTTGGAGGCGATCAAGGAAAAGACGGGGTACGACTTGGAAGGTAAGAGCGAGGACGAGATCCGTGCGATTTGCAAGGAATTAAAGATGGAGATCGACGATACGATGGGTAAAGGTAAATTGATCGATGAGATCTTCGGGGAGTTCTGCGAGGGTACATTTATCCAGCCGACCTTCATCATCGACTATCCGGTTGAGATGAGCCCGCTGACCAAGATGCACCGTAGTAAACCGGGATTGACCGAACGCTTCGAGTTGATGGTAAACGGAAAGGAATTGGCGAACGCTTATAGCGAGCTGAACGATCCGATCGACCAAGAAGAACGTTTCAAGGAGCAATTGCGCTTGAGCGAGAAAGGGGATGACGAGGCGATGTTCATCGATCAGGATTTCTTACGCGCCCTTCAATTCGGTATGCCTCCTACATCGGGTATCGGTATCGGTATCGACCGTCTGGTTATGTTGATGACCGGACAGACAACGATCCAAGAGGTATTGCTTTTCCCTCAAATGCGTCCGGAGAAAACCGTAAAGAAAGATAACGCAGACAAATACGTGGCCTTAGGCATTTCAGAGGAGTGGGTTCCCGTTTTGCAGAAAGCCGGCTACTTGACGGTTGATACGCTGAAAGATGCGAACGCAAACAAATTAAGACAAGATCTTTGTGAGCTTAATAAAAAACATAAGTTAGAACTGCAAAATCCTACGATCCAAGAAATAGAAGCTTGGATAGCCAATGTAGGAGAATAAAAGCGTGATACGATGGATTTGCCCGGAAAAATCGCGATAATGGGAGGTGGTAGCTGGGCTACCGCCTTAGCCAAGATCGTACTTTCAACTCAAGATAGTATCAACTGGTACATGCGTAGGCCCGATCGTATCGAGGAGTTCAAGCAGTTGGGACACAACCCGTGTTACCTCACCGCCGTGAAATTCGACACGAACAAGATAAACTTTTATTCCAATATTAACCAAGCGATCAAGGACTCGGATACTTTGATCTTCGCTACGCCTTCCCCTTTCTTGAAACAACACTTGAAGAAGGTGAAGACCTCACTGAAAGATAAGTTTATCATCTCGGCAATCAAGGGTATCGTACCGGATGAAAATATGTTGATTACGGATTATTTCGCAGAGTATTACAAGGTTCCGACAGAAAATATAGCAGTTATCGGTGGTCCCTGTCATGCGGAAGAGATCGCTCTGGAGCGGCTCTCGTACATTACGTTGGCTTGTTCCGACATTGAGAAGGCCCGCACGATATCCCCCGTTTTCAAGAATCAATACTTAAAGAATTCCTTTTGTAAGGATGTGACTGGTATCGAATACGCCGCCGTACTGAAGAATGTGTACGCTATCGCCGCTGGTATTTGCCATGGGATGAAATATGGCGATAACTTTCAAGCCGTATTTATCTCGAACGCTATCGAGGAGATGCGTAATTTCGTGGATGCCGTACATGGGCTGGAGCGGGATATCACCGACTCCGTCTATCTGGGTGATTTGCTAGTTACCGCTTATTCCCGGTTCAGCCGTAACCGTACCTTCGGGACTATGATCGGTAAAGGATATTCCGTGAAGACAGCGCAGCTGGAGATGGAAATGATTGCCGAAGGATATTATGGGACCAAGTGTATGCGTGAGATCAATGAGAAATATAAAGTGAACATGCCGATACTGGACGCTGTTTATGACATATTGTACGAGAAGAAATCGCCGACAACGGTCATTCGTCAATTAACGGAAACGTTTAAATAAAATAGCATATGAAAAACATCAGTTTAAACATCGACAAGGCGCTGGGCACTGTCTCTAAGGAACAGGTTTACGCTCAAGAGGCCAAGGCAATGGAATGTATTGCCACATTACATAACGGTAACGGAGCAGGTAACGACTTCTTGGGTTGGTTGCATCTCCCCTCTTCTATTACGGACGCAGAGTTGACCGACATCGAGAACACGGCGAACGTGCTTCGTTCTAAATGTGAGGTAGTCGTAGCCATTGGTATTGGTGGTAGCTATTTGGGTACCAAAGCGGTAGTAGAGGCGTTAAACAATAGCTTCGACTGGTTGCAGAACGACCGTAAAAACCCAGTTATGTTATACGCCGGACACAATATTGGAGAGGATTATCTTTATGAATTAAGTGAAGTTTTGAAAGGTAAGCAATTCGGTATTATCAATATCTCCAAGTCAGGTACGACTACAGAGCCGGCTTTAGCTTTCCGTATCTTGAAGAAACAATTGGAAGACGCTGTAGGCAAGGAAGAGGCCAAACAACGCATCGTGGCTATCACGGACGCAAAAAGAGGCGCTTTGCGTACCTTGGCGGATCAAGAAGGTTACAAGACTTTCATCATCCCTGATAACGTAGGTGGACGTTTCTCTGTTTTGACTCCGGTAGGTTTGCTTCCGATCGCCGTGGCAGGTATCAATATCCGTGACTTGGTTGCCGGAGCTGTCTCCATGGAAAAAGCAACAAACGCAAGCGTTCCTTTCGCTGACAATATGGCCGCTATCTATGCCGCTACTCGTAACGAGTTGTATAAGAGCGGTAAAAAGATTGAAATCTTGGCTAACTTCCATCCGAAATTGCACTATATCGCTGAATGGTGGAAACAACTTTACGGAGAAAGTGAAGGTAAAGACGGTAAAGGTATTTTCCCCGCATCCGTAGATTTGACAACCGATTTGCATTCCATGGGTCAATGGATTCAAGACGGCGAGCGTACGATTTTCGAAACGGTTATCTCCGTGGAAGCTACAGATCATAGCGTATTGGTTCCTACAGACGAGGCCGATTTGGATGGATTGAACTTCTTGGCTGGCAAGCACGTAGACGAAGTAAACAAGATGGCTGAATTAGGTACTCAGTTGGCTCATGTAGATGGTGGTGTTCCTAATATTAAGGTTACGATGCCGGAAGTAAGCGCATTCTATATCGGTCAGTTATTCTATTTCTTCGAGAAAGCTTGCGGTATAAGTGGTTATATGTTAGGTGTGAATCCTTTCAATCAACCGGGTGTTGAGGCTTATAAGAAGAATATGTTCGCCCTGTTGAATAAGCCGGGATACGAAAAAGAAAGCGAAGCTATCAAAGCACGATTATAATACGATTATCTCTAAAAAAACGGTTTTCTCATCACGAGGAAACCGTTTTTTCGTTTGAATAGTTTTTTATTACTCATTTAATTCTTTAAGTAAATCGCTCCCGGCCTTGAATTTGACCGAGGCACGTGGAGTAATCATTACTTCCTCCCCTGTTTTCGGATTACGTGCCAATCGCTCGGATTGTTGCCAAGGAACAAAGGATCCAAATCCTTTCATGGAAATAGATTCTCCTTCCCGTATTCCTTTCGCCACAACAGTCGGTAACGCATTCACTATGGTCCTAACAACATTTTTCGGCAATCCAGTTTCTTCCACAAGAGATTGTACTAATTCTCCTCTATTCATACTAGATAATAAATATACCATCCTTCACCGGAAAAGAGTCCGGTGAGAACTCTAGTAATATCTATCAATTCATCCAAATAATTATAAAATTTATCAGTTCGGTTTGGATGTACACCTAGGTGGATCAAAAGTAAGTACTTATTTAAACCATTTTTGTTTCACAAAATGGAATTTCAATTATATATCATATCTAATCCCCCATTTCCGTTAATTCCAATTTATTACGTACCTTTGTATTGGTTTTAAGAAGATAATAACATGATTCAAGAAGCGATTATCCAATATCTCCGTAAGCATAGGCAGGAATCCCTTTCTCCTAAAGCTGTTCTTTTTGATATGGATGGTGTATTATATGACTCTATGCGTTTTCATGCACAAGCATGGTATGAGGTAGCCACCCTCCATCAGCTAACCTCTCGGCCGGAAGACTTTTATATGTTTGAAGGACGTACCGGGGAAAGTACGATCAACGAGCTATATCAACGCACGTTCCAACGAGACGCTACCGCCGAGGAGAAACAAACGATCTATAAAGAGAAAGCGGATCTATTCAATACCTATAATGACGGTGCCCCTATGACCGGTGCCGCAGAGGTGCTAAAAGAAGTGGAAGCATCCCAACTGCAACGATTGGTCGTGACCGGTTCCGGCCAGCATAGCTTGATCGATAAGTTAAACCATACCTATCCGGGACATTTCAACCGGGAAAAAATGGTTACAGCTTTCGACGTAAAATACGGTAAGCCCCATCCCGAACCTTATTTAATGGGACTTCAAAAAGCAGATGCGAAGCCTAACGAAGCTTTTGTAGTAGAGAACGCTCCCATGGGAGTAGAAGCTGCCGTGGCAGCCAATATCTTTACAATAGCAGTAAACACCGGACCTCTCCCCAATCAAGTATTATTAGATGCCGGAGCGGATCTCCTATATCCAGATATGGTTAGTTTGGCTAAAGAATGGAAACAAATTATAGAGCTTTCCCAATCTTTGAAATTACCTTGATATGAAATACGAGCCTAAAAGAAGGTGTCCGAAATGAACTGCACCCAAAAAATTGGACATAAAACTTTTGGGGTACAGTTCAAAAGTGTGACAGCCTCTTTTTTGTGCCAGACCTAGCTATGCTTTACAGCGACTAAAACCTGTGTTATGAGCCGTAAAGCATAGGCTCATAAGTCCGCTTACCCATGAATCAAAAAAAGGAAACCGCACGACAGGCAGCTTCCTTTTTCAGGATGATACGAATATTTTCAAGCTTAGAAAGCGTAGTCCAAACTTAATCCGAACACCTTGTTGGTGCGGCTATACACATTCTGCCCAGGAAGTCCCGTGCCGCAGTAGTTGCCCATCTTCTTGGTATAATCGTGGTAAGTTGTCCACATATATCCCACGTTCAAAGCCATTTTTTCGCTCAACATCACTTTTGCACCAAAGCCCAGCGAATAAGAATCGCAGGAGAAACTAACATCACTTTGGAAATTATCAGATAAACCATAATCTGTAATCTGAGCGCCACCACTAATGGTCAATCTCTTGACAATATCCCACTCTATACCAAACAGATACTCATTCGTACCTCTTTCCAGTTCTTTCTGTTTTTCACCAGCCATTCCCGCCTTCTTATCATCGAAGAAGTGATACTCCACAGAAGCCTTCAACATGGGCAAAAACTGATAAGAGGCCGCTACCGAAAGCATGGAAGGGATATCGTTCGGCGTATTCACACCATGCTTGTAAGGGCCAACCAAACCTTCTGCACTGTCGGGATAATCCAACTTCTTGGTATTGTTTTCGATGTTCAGGTTCGTCTTAAACTCATATTTAGCCCCGAAATTGAATTTACCATATTTGACATCGATTCCCAAAACCGGTGTCAGTCCCCAACCTGTCTGGTCGCAATCCAAAGCCAATGCCATCAATTCCAATCCTCCTAAATTTTGTTTGAGTTTCGCATTCAGATACCCGTCATAGTTTCCTGAAAAATAGTTCATCCGGCCACCGGCAAAAGCAGAAAGCCAATCCGTGATCTTGTATCCCAAACCAAGTTGCAAAGAATAAATAAACTGCTGACCGTCCATCGCACTGTTAATAGTATACATATCCGGCGTGACGATGGGACTTTGACCGCCAGTCTTTATATAGTTCGCCACACTTTCCTGGAAGATACCAGCCATAGCAGCCGATTCGAACATTGGCAGGCCATCGTCAAACGAAGCCTTACCACCTCCACCCGTAATGGCAAAGAAACCGGAGATAGTCCAATCACCTTTTTTGTAAGCCGCAAAAACACTCGGAATCACAGGAGCGGCAGCCTTTCCTTTGTAATATTTTTTATAGGGAACGTCACTCACTGTCGGTACCTTATTCACTGGGTCGAAACCATTGTATGTACTGAAAGAGGCATCGATATCCCGGGTCTGGAAAGCACTTTGGATACTCACACCAATGCGGAAACCGTCTGTCGGCAAAAAAGAAAGACCTGCCGGGTTTGACAAAGCACCGTCTATATCAATTGCAGCACCTCGCGAAAGTGACCTTAAAAAGGCTGCATGCTGATTCGTATTCGTCAAATATCCTCCAGCGAAAGAAACCAAAGGCATCATCATCAATGCCGCACCTAATACTACTTTTTTCTTCATGTTTTACTTTTCTTGATTACAAAACGGTCGCAAAGATAAATACTTTTTTCATATATTGCACACTTTTAATAAAAATGTGCCGCACAAAACAGCGAATACTGTGCAAACACATAAGACTAATTAACAATAGAAGATCGCAAAAGTAGTAACGTGAAATCGGGTATTCGTTATAATCAACAAGAATCATCCCGATCTGAAAAGAATATATACAACAAATACTAAAGAAGATATACCTATTTCACCAAAGAAGATATACTACAAGAGCCTAGTAAGTATAACTTCTATTTTTTCCGAAATAAATAATATCTTTGGAAGAATCACATAATCCGCTAAAAATAAGAAGTTTGTACGGATTTTCAAGAAACGGGGTAACGGGTTGGCAACCGTTCTGATTTCTACATATTTGCGTGATTTGCATTGATGTACAACTCATCCTGCTACAAAGGTAGCAATTTTTACGGAACCGCCAAAACTCCGTTGGGGTTTCTTTCAATTTCTTTTCATCCTACGGAGTGAATTTTTCCATTCCGCCGGTCAGACCTTTCCAAAGGCTCGTCTGCAAAGGTAAGCACGGCCTTTTTGTGAAAGTTGAAAGGTCTGGCGGCAAGCCGTTTCGGATGAAATCTTCCTCACGCTTCGCTGCGAGCGTATTTCACCCGAAAACCTTTCCCCTTTCAAGCCTGTACTTGGAGAGGCAGACGGGCAACGGAAATGAACGACCGACGGAAAAGAGGGAGAAAATAAAGAAGGACAGCATACAGACGGGTCCAGTGCGGATAACCCGGTTGTATGCTGTCCTTCTTTTCTCCTTTCAGATGGACTGTTCTTTTTTCTTAATGGATATGGGACAAGCGGCAAATCTCACTCCCTCTGAAAAATGGAGGATTAGCCGCAGCCCTTCATCCTGACCGTACCTCTGTACCCCTGCCTCAATACTTGTTCAATCTCGCTCCACTTGTACAGCACCTTGCCACCGAGGATGTAGTAAGGGAGTGTTCCGTTGCCCCGGTATTCGCTCAAGGTCCTGCGGCTCACTTTCAGCAGCCGGGAAACTTCCTTGTCGCACAGGTATTCGTCTTTTGGCAGGTTCGCACCGCCTTCGGGGATGGCATCAATCAGGGCCGACAGCCGGTCGATACTCTCGTGGACGGACTGCATCCACGTATCTTCTCTTGTTTTCAGTTCGTTGTACATACTCATATTCGGATTTAGTGATACAATAGTTTCTCTTTCAGACAGTCCGTCCTTTATAACGGGCTTCCCTGCGTCTGTCCTCCACCTTCGTGACGATGCGTTCCACGTCTTCGGGCAGGTAATAGGTGCGGTTTCCGATTTTGGTGTAGGCAAGCGTGCCGTTGTCCCGCAAGGTCTGCAACGTGCGCTTGCTGATTCTCAACTTCCGGCAGACCTCGTAATGGTCGAGCCATTCGTTTGTTTTTCCCACACCTTTCAATCCGGGCATTTCCGACACCCTTTGGAGGAACCGTTCAATCTTGGCGGCAAACTCCTCGAACGCCTTCTTCTCAAAACAGATTATTTCCATACTTGTTACTCCTTATTATATTTATAGTTATACATGTTTTCTCGTATCGCACCGCTAAGATAAAGCCCCCTCAATCACTTCACCAAACATTTTGGGCAAGTGGCAGCATGTGGCACAGGTATGTAGAGGTTGTCTCCGGTTTGCAAGTTTCCACAATTCAGGCAATGTTCTTCATGCAAATTGTACATTGTCCGCATACATGGCATTGTAATCAGACTATACATGCTTATGTAAAATTCACTTGCCAAAAGACAAAGACGGCAGGGCGAACTCCCACCGGCAGACCGGCAGTCATCCCCCTGCCATCCGGTTCCATTCCTTTCTGACATCACAATCAAGGTTTCCGCCCATGCTCACGGCTATCCGTCCGACTTGTGCAGAACCGTGAAGCCGTCACCGCCTGTAAACTCGTCTGAAAAGCAATATGGTACATAAATGCCAACCTGCGTCCAATTGCTTGTAGTTGAATACAATGCACACTTCCTTTGCAACCGACACAAGGTCATGTAGGCATATATTGACCATAGTATTAACCTTTCAAACATTGATGGAAATGAAAAAGAGACAAGAATTCAGTAACGAGGAACTGATGAGGATGATGGGGTATGAACGCCCGTCATTGGAACCTGAAACCGAGGTGGCAATGAAAACGACTGCTCCTGTTTCCGGTGAACCTGCAAGTATGGAACAACCCGCACCGGTTCCCGAAGCGGAGCAGCCCGTACCGCCTTCTTCCGAGGAAGAACAGCCGTCGACAGTCCCGGCCGTCCAACGCCGGATAAGCGGCAAACAACGCAGGCTCTCGTTGGAGGAGTACCGCAGCACTTTCATGCGCCCCTACAGGATTGAAGACCGCAAGCCGGTATTTATCAGCCGGAAACTGCGTGACACGCTCGACCGTTTCGCCTGCAAAATCGGCGAGAACCGCATGAGCCTTTCGGGATTATTGGAGAACATCGTCCGTCACCACGTCGAGCTTTACGCCGAGGATTTCGAGTATTGGAAAGGAATGTAATCCCTTAACCCGATTCAATTAAGATGCATACCGGCGGGTTTTCGCTCCGGGCAACTCAAAAAGGAAAATTTTGGGTTTGGGGCGAGCAAGTTTATGTTTCGGTCATACCGAAACCGCTTGCCGCCCCATCCCCGAAGCAAGGGGAAGGGAATCCCGTCGGTCTGCAATGTACACCGAGTATGAACAGTAATCAAAAAACGTAATCAGATGAAACGACAGATGGAACATGATGGCAACATCAACAGGAACAAGGGTGGCCGCCCCAAGAAGGCGGCGACCGAGAAACTGAAGTACCGCACCACCGTGAAGATGGCGACGGAAGACTATTACCTGCTGAAATCCAAGGCGAGGGCGGCGGGCGTTTCCGCCAGCGAGTTCATTCGTGGCTGCATCAGGGAGGGCGGCGTGAGGGAACGGCTTTCGAAAGAGCATGGCGACCTTGTCCGCAAGCTGTGCGGCATGGCGAACAACCTGAACCAGTTGGCACGGAAAGCGAATGCGGAGGGCTACGCCTCCGTGTACGTCCCGTGCCGCACGCTGGTGATAGAGATGGACAACCTTGTAAACAAGATACACCTATGATAGCGAAAATAATGAGAGGCTCCAACTTCAAGGGCGTGGTTTACTACATTCTGAACGATGAGAAGGGTACTCAAATCATAGACGCCGACGGCTTATTTTTAGAGAATTACGACACGATAGCGCAGGGTTTCATAGGTCAGACGCAGATGAACCCGAGGGTTACAAAGGCTGTCGGGCATATCGCACTCGGCTTCTCCAAGGAGGATGAACCACGGCTGGACAATGCGCTCATGGTACGGATAGCCCGTGAATACATGGAAAAGATGGGCATCCGGAACACGCAGTATATCATCGGGCGGCACTTCGACAAGGAGCATCCGCACGTGCATATAGCGTTCAACCGCATCGACAATGACGGCAAGACCATTTCCGACCGTAACGACCACTTTTGCAGCGGGCGTATCTGCAAGGAGCTTACAAGGAAATATGGTTTGCATTTCGCAAACGGCAAGGAGCAAGTGAAGATTGACCGCCTGCGTGAGCCGGACAGGACAAGGTATGAACTGTACGGCATACTCAAAACAGAAGTCGGCAGGTGCGGCAACTGGGATGTGCTTGTCGCCAACCTGAAACGGCAGGGCGTGGAGGTTGGGTTCAAGCACAAAGGGCGGACGGATGAAGTGCAGGGCGTGGTATTCACCATGAACGGTTACCGCTTCAACGGTTCCAAGGTGGATAGGAGGTTCAGCTACTCAAAGATAGATGCGGCATTGGAGCGCAACAGCCTTGTGGAACGGCAGGCGCAAGTCCGCCCGCAGGCTTATCGGGAAGAAACAAGCCCGGCTTCAAATAGTAATGGTGATTTTATCAGCGGCTCTTTAGGCTTGCTCACCCCGGACAACCGGCCGGAGGAACAGCAGCCTTACGACCCTTATCTAAGAAACAGAAAAAAGAAAAAACAACGTAAAATCAACTGGTAATTATGGCAGACAACAATGTATTCATCCTCTTCGAGGAAATCAAGACAGCCTTGAAAGGCATAAACAGCAAATTGGAAGAACTTCCAAAAGTGATAACCAAGCAGCCACAAAGCAACAATGACAAGCCGGATTTATCGCCGGTTAAAGAAGCGGTTGCGGAAACGGCAAAAGCCCAATCGGAAGAGGTCAAGTGCCTGCTGGAAAGGCAGTGGAAAGCTTACGCACAGCTTTCCAGCCTGACCTTGCAACAGCTTGATGACATCAGGAAATCGCAGGACGGACAGGTAACCCGGCAAGAACCGCAACCACAGGAACATATCCACAAACATAGCTTCGACATCAAATCGAGCAAGGTGTTCTCTTTCGTTGTGGGGCTTGGTGCGGTATGCGCCTTGTCCCTATGGGGTAACATCAAGCAATGGCAGTCCAAGCGGCAGTATGCGGACGATGCTTTGAAGTTCCGAGCCATCCGTGCATGGGGTGGATGTGATGCCAACGATGTGCTCTGGCTGAACAAGGTGTTCGACATCCGACGGGACGAAAAGGCCATCGAGTGGGTACGGAAACAGGCGGACGGGTATGACACCGCCCTGAAAGCCGTTTCCGACAGCCTCATGCAGGAGCGATTGCAGAATAGCATAAAACCTCAATAGTTCCCGTATGGCAACAGTGAAAGTCAAATACCGCCCTTCCATCCAAAAGGGAAAGGAGGGCACAATCTACTACCAGATTATCCACAACCGTGTAATCCGTCAGATAAGGACGGATTACCGTATTTTCGGGGAGGAATGGGATAACGGCAAACATGCGGTGACAATCACCACCGGTGGCAGGGAGGCGTTTCTCCGTACCGTCAAAGACAGCGTGGCACGTGACCTGAAGCGGTTAAATGTCCTCATCGGTAGATTGGAAAGCGACGGCGGCAACTTCACGGCGGATGATGTGGTGGAGAAGTTTCAGGAACCGGCGGAAGAACCGTGTTTCTTCGCCTTCATGGAGGAGGTCGTCGCCCGTCTGGAACGGTTGGGCAAGACACGTACGTCGGAGACCTACACGGCGGCGTTGAACAGCTTCATGCGGTTCAGGGAAGGGCGTGATGTCCCGCTCGACGAGATAAGTCCCGACCTGATGGAGGAATACGAGGCATACCTGAAAGGATGCGGCGTTTCCTTGAATACCGTCTCTTTCTACAACCGCATCCTCCGTGCCGCCTACAACCGTGCGGTGGAAAAAGGGCTCACGCCGCAACGCCATCCGTTCAGGAACGTCTATACCGGCATGGAGAAGACCGTCAAGCGGGCGATACCGTTTGAGGCAATCCGGAGGATAAAGAAACTCGACCTTTCGCTGAAACCGGCACTGGATTTTGCAAGGGACATGTTCCTCTTCTCGTTCTACACCCGTGGGATGTCGTTCGTGGACATGGCTTATTTGAGGAAATCCGACCTGAAGAACGGGATACTGTCCTACCGCAGGAAGAAGACGGGGCAGCAACTACATATAAGGTGGGAACGATGTATGCAGGAAATTGTGGAGAAACATCCCAACGTGACCACGGAATACCTGTTACCAATGATAACCAACCCTGCCATTTCCGAAAGGAGACAGTATGAGAACGCCCTGCACCTTGTTAATAACAAATTGAAAAAAGTGGCGGAAATGGCCGGACTTTCCGTTCCGCTGACGATGTACGTCACGCGCCATTCATGGGCGAGTACCGCCAAATGCAAGAACATCCCGCTTTCTGTCATCAGCGAGGGCATGGGACACGATTCGGAGACGACCACGCAAATCTATCTCGCCTCCCTTGACACTTCCGTGATAGACGAGGCGAACGGTTTGATTCTTAAAGATTTGTAGGGAATATTTGGTGTAAAACAGATTCCGGTTTGTTTAGCAAAACGCTCCAACTCCTTGCAAGAGACGGATTTACGGATACAAAGGTACGTAAAATATTGCAAATCAAAGAAGGATTATTCAAATTTTTGAAACTCACCTGCCCTAAAACACAATTTGTTTAGCAAAAACGCCACAGATGGGCTTTTGAAACACTGACATACAGCAATATACATTTCAATCCGTCTCTTGCAAGGAGACGGACGATAACTATACGTTTAATTAAATTCTGTTTAAAATGGACAAGAAGGAAAGAAATGAAGAAATTCAATCAAGACGTGAATTCTTCAAGAACGCAGCAAAAGGGGCATTGCCTATTTTAGGTGCCATATTATTGGCAAATGCTCCCGTGATTGCACGTGCAGCTGATGCTGAAGCACCTATGGGATGCACTGGCACGTGCACTGGCGCATGTTATGGAAGCTGTAAAGGCTGTAGCACAACATGTACAGGAACATGTTCTCATGGCTGTAAGGGTTGTTCTACTACTTGTACTGGAGGATGTAGCCACTACGCTTGTAAAGGAGTAGGGAAGAACTAATCTTACGTAAGTTGGTGTCAAAATAAGGATTATAATCCTTATTTTGACACTATTATTCATCATTAAATTAGTCTTATGAATGACATAGAAATTAAAGCTGATGAAATTGCTTGGCAAGGAGGAAGAGCAAGAGAGATAACTTTTATTGTAACAAAGGATTGCCAATTGGCTTGTAAATATTGTTATTTAGTTGGCAAAAACTCCCAAGAACGAATGTCTTGGGAAGTTGCAAAGAAAACCATAGATTATGTTCTTGACAATGAGTGGTATTTTAATGAAGAGTCTGTAATTTGGGATTTTATTGGAGGAGAACCATTTCTTGAAATAGATTTAATAGATCAGATTTGTGATTACATAAAAATTGAACTATTTAAAAGAAATCATAAATGGTTCAATTCTTATAGATTTAACTTTTCAACAAATGGTCTTAATTATCATAGTGATAAAGTCCAAAACTTTATCAAGAAAAATATTGACCATCTCAGCGTTACCATAACAATTGATGGAACAAAGGAACTTCATGACACAAATCGAGTTTATAAAGGGACTAATAATGGCTCATATAATGATGTAGTGAAAAATATCCCTTTGTATCTTGAACAATTTCCTGTTGCCGCTACAAAGGTAACAATAACGACGTCTAACATAGAATTTATCAAGGATAGCGTTTTGCACCTCTTTTCTATAGGCATTCATGAAGTCAATATAAACTGTGTTTTTGAAGATGTTTGGAAAGATGGAGATGATTTAAGATTGGAAAATCAGTTAATGGAACTAGCTGATGAAATCATAGATAATGAATTATATATAAACAATTCATGCTCTTTCTTTTGGGAATACTTGGGTAAGCCAATGGATAAAGTGACTGATAATTCTAATTGGTGCGGAGCGGGTAATATGTTGGCTGTAGATGCAGCGGGTAATTTTTATCCTTGTACCAGATTTGCTCAATTTTCTTTGAGAAGTAAAAAAGCTCTGATTGTCGGTAATGTAAACGAGGGATTAGATTTTAATAAATTAAGACCTCTTTTATCTCTTGACCGTTGTACGCAGAGCCCTCAGGAATGTATTGATTGTGATGTGGCAAGTGGTTGTGCTTGGTGTCAGGGAGAAAATTATGATGCAGCAGATACGCCAACAGTATTTCAGCGTGCAACTGCAATTTGTAAGATGCATAAAGCTCGTGTACGTGCGAATAACTATTACTGGAATAAGCTTTATCGCAAATTGGAATTAGAAGGTGAACGTGAGGAATTTGAGAAAAGTAAACGAAAGTCTAACGATATTATCTGTTGAAACTATGTTGCAATATTTGATTATACAGTTGGATGATACAAGTGTATCGTATTGTCATTATGAAAATCCAAAGGAGAAATTTAAGCTTATTGGATTAGAGGACTTGAAAGCAGGTATCCTGTTTGCCATGAAGAAGAACCTAATGATTCAATTTGTGTATCCTAATTATGAATTGCCTCAAGAATATAAAGATGTAATTCATACTATAGACCATACAGATATAATTTCTTCGTTATGTGAAGATAACACACTACAAGCGAATGCAAATGTAGTGGTTTTTGAGGATTATACAGGAATGGATATTTATGGATTCAAGGAAGATAGTGTATGTTTGATACGTACATCCAAGAACGACTTCTTTGAACGTTATTTATTCCTGCAAAGACCATTAGCAATGGCAGCACGAGTGAATGTCGTAATTACGGACATTGAAACTTTAAAAGAAAGTGATTTCGAGAGATATAAGAAAATCTTGGAGGTATTGTCAGAGAAATTAGAAGCACTTTATTTGAAAGGAAAATCGCCACAATTAAATCTCCTGACAGATCGCATGATGTTGTCGAAAATGAATAACTGTAATGCCGGTTTTGAAAATATTACTCTTGCTCCTGATGGCAAGTTTTATGTGTGTCCAGCCTTTTATTTAGCATCTGATGAAGAAGACTATGGCTTGGGCAAATCGAAATTCTCTATTGGAAACTTAAATGAGGGATTGGATATAAAGAATCCTCAGTTATATAAGTTATCTCATGCTCCTATTTGTCGCAATTGTGATGCCTATCAATGTAAGCGTTGTATTTGGTTAAACCGCAAAACGACATTTGAAGTTAACACTCCAAGTCATGAACAATGTGTAGTGTCACATTTGGAACGAAATGCAAGTAGAGAACTTTTACATAATATTCGTAAACATGGAGAATTTCTTTCAAATATTGATATAAAAGAAATCAAGTATCTCGACCCTTTTGATGTAAGAAAAGAATGGTAAAATGAGAAGAAGAGATTTTTTTAAAAGAGTTGCAAAAGCATTGCCTATTTTAGTGTTATCGGCAACACCAATATCAACAGTATTGTCAAATCCTATTGTAAGTTGTGATGATTCTTGTAAAGGAAGCTGTAAAAACACTTGCAATAATAGTTGTAGAGGCACACATAAAGGAGGATGCGCAGCTTGCTCATCTCAATGTAAAGGAGTCTGCGAAGGAACTTGTCGAGGAACTTGTCGTTATACGGGCAAATGCGACGAATGTTCAGATATTTGCAAAGGTAGCTGCCATGGAAGTTGCTATAGTTCGTGTCAATCCTCCGCAAAAGGCAGAGATACTGTGAATTTTAAATGGTAATCATATAATTTGAATTAGAAATGAGGAAAATAGTAGGAAAAGTTACAGCTGAAGAGAAGAATGAAATTCAGACTCTTTTCGAACGTCGAAATGGATTAAACGAGTTGGCAAAGATTGTTACCTCGGATAATAACGAGTTGTACGAAAAGCTCGTAAAAGACCTTGGAGAAACAGGTACAAAGTTTCAGAACTGGTGGAACCGTATGGGTGAGAAATATCAATGGGAAAGTATTGATGGTAGTAACTGGGAGATAGACTTTGATACTTGTAATATTTATTTAACTGATAATAATTAGGATTATGTTAGGAACAACCGAATTACTGCTCTTAGGAGGTCTTGCTTTATTGATTTTTGGAGGCAAAAAAGTACCCGAAATGATGCGAGGATTAGGACAAGGTGTCAAAGAGTTCAAGAAAGGAATGAAAGACGATGAGGATATTCCATCAACGGATAATGAAGTCAAACCAACTAATGAAGAAAATGTAAATAATACTTCATTAGACGAAAATGAAAATCCCAATAATGCGAAATAAGAATGACAACCAACTCACATTCGGCGGACACTTGGAGGTGCTTCGTCGAATGTTATTTCGCATATTAGGAGTTACTGCTATATTTGCAATTTTAATTTTCTTAATTAAAGATATAGCTTGGGGAATTTTATTAGCTCCAAGTGAGTGTGATTTTGTAACATATCGTTATATAGAGAAGATAATACAATGGCTTGGATTTGATTTTCATTTTGATAAATATGTAGTTGAAATGATTGCAACCGATTTGTCAAGCCAATTTATGACGCATGTAACAACCTCGATTTATTTAGGATGTTTGATTGCTTCGCCATATATTTTGTATGAACTGTTTTGCTTTGCATTGCCGGCTTTATATGAAAATGAACGCAAATATTCTGTATATGTAGCTATCATTATATACTCTCTCTTTATCATAGGAGTTTTAATGAGCTATTTCATAGTATTTCCTATTTCATTCCGATTTTTGGGAACATATAGCGTAGCAGACAAGGTTAATACAATGATAACATTAAGTTCCTATATAACAACCTTTACTTCACTAACATTAGTTATGGGGGTGATATTTCAGTTGCCTGTGATAATTTATATATTGTCAAAGATTGGAATAGTGAACTTTCAAATTTTGTCTAAATATAGGAAATACGCCCTCTTTATAATAACAGCAATTTCAGCGATAATTACCCCACCCGATATAATGACCTGTATCCTTGTTACATTACCTCTATATGCCCTATATGAATGTAGTATATGGATTGCAAAGAAAGTCAACAAGGTAGAAGAATAATTTTCATCGTATTATATTATAAAAGCAAAACTGCGACTGGTTATCGCAGTTTGCTTTTTCAGTAATTTAGGGCCTAATTGTTTAGTCTAATGGAATGATTGTAAACCTATCAAGACAACGCTCTGTTGCTATTCTTACATCCGACTATTGATACAAATAAACTAATAACATTTTCTTTTCGTTGACAAACACACTCCAGCACCTTTTGACGAATTCTTTCCGCCTCGTATGTGTCAAGACGGAAAGCAAGGGTAATAATCACGCCAATGTTGTAGAATGTAGCCCAGCTTACGGGAGTAGCCACATCGCAACGCCGGGTTGTTGTCGGACAAATCCCGCAGTTCTTGTATATCGCTCTGATGGTGGCACGGAGTGTCGGGGCAACCACCCCGAACAACTCCACAAGTTCCATTTCGGACATCCATACATCTTCACTTGGGATGTTCACCCTGCCGCTTTCGCTGATTGTTACAACTGCCCTTTTCATAATCACATCGCTATTGAAATTTCATTGAATGACTGGTTAAGTTGGTTGCCGAACATCGTCAAATCCTTGTCGATTTTCTCCGTGGTTATCTTGGCGTATTTTTGCGTGGTGGTGATGTTCGTATGCCCCAATATCCGGCTCACGCTCTCGATGGGCATTCCCTTACTCAGGGCAAGGGTCGCGAACCCATGACGAGCAGAATGGAAGGAAATCTCCTTCGTGATGCCGCACTCCTTTATCATCTGTTTCAACGGTTTGCAGATAGACCAGTAGTTCAGGTTGGGGAATACAAGCCCGTTTTCCTGAAACCTCTCGTAACGTTTGATTATCTGCAAGGGAATGTCCAGTAGTTTCACTTGGAAAGGCACTTTCGTCTTGTGCCGTTTGGACAGTATCCACTTCTCGCCGTTCACCTCCACGATGTCATCGGTGGCCAGCTCCTTTATGTCCACGAACGAAAGGGCGGTGAAGCTGGCGAACACGAACAGGTCACGGATATAGGCCAGCTTCCTGTCCGCAAACTCGTGTGTCATGACAGCCTTGATTTCATCTTCGGTCAGGTACTCCCGTTCCTTGATGTTCTGGTTGACACGGTACTGTGCGAACGGGTTTCTTGGTGTCAGCCCGTTGTAATGGGCCTTCGTCACGATGGTTTTCAGCCACATGCAATTCGACCACACGCTGCCGTTGTGCAGACCCGCATCCGTGGAAAGGTAGATTTCGTACTCCTTGATGAAGTCGGGAGTAAGTTCGAGCATGGAAATGTCGCTCCGCTTGTGGCACTTCTTGATGAATGCGGCCAAGTGGTTTCTCGCCCGTACCCTTACCTTGTACGAACTCAACATGCGGTCTATGCCGATACGTTTCTTAAAACTCTTGTTGTCCTTGTCGAACGCACCGAGCAGGGTTTCATACTCCGTACCGATACCCTGAAAGGCATTGCGTACCATTTCGGCGGTTACGAACGCCTCCCTGTCCGACAGGCGTTGATAATGCTTGATGATTTGAGCCTTGATGTTGTCCAAAGCCAAATTGATGTCCCGTGCCTCCTTGCCCTTTCCTTTCGCCCGGTTTCCTTTCGCGTCCCAAAGCTCCTTTGCAACGGTCTGTTTGCAACTGAACTGGGCAACAGAACCGTTGATTGTCACTCGTCCCATGATGGGGACAATACCGTTTTTCTCTTTACTGCCGTTCACGTAGAACAGCACCTTGAATGTACTTCGCATAACTTACATTTTTTTGGTTACAAAATTAAGTATCAGCGAGTTGTACATTGATTTGCAAAATATGGCAGAAAGTAGAAACAAACACCGACAGCCCATAAATTTACCCGTTCACCGGGTAATGATTTGAAAACCGTCCGCCCTCATTACCTTTCATTCCCTTGCACTTTTGCATCGGTGGGGCTTTCTGCGGTTTTCCTCATAAGTCATTGAACAACAGTGCCGAAATCATCATTTCTCCGTTTCTGATTGATTTTTCCAGAGATAAATCGTATATTTGTCTTTACAACTTAATTCTTTAAACTGTATAGATAAAATGAAAAGACTAGCATTACTTGCGGCTCTCTTACTGCCGCTATCCATGGCTTTTGCCCAACAGAACGTAGGATTCAAGGCAGATAAGGTAGAACCACTCGTCATCAACCCTGACAATAGCGTCACCTTCAACGTAGAAGCCCCAAAAGCAAAGTCTGTCTCCGTGAAAGGCGACTGGGAAACCAACGAGGGCAATGGCCAGATGACGAAAGGAAAAAACGGAATATGGAGCTATACGACTCCCCCACTGCCATCCGAAATGTACACCTATCGTTTAAACATAGATGGTATTTACAATATCGCCCCAAACAACCCATTCTCTTGTCGGGACGTAGGCACCTTGTTTAGCCTGTTCTATGTCAACGGGGGAAATGGGGATTATTATCAAGTACATGACGTACCTCATGGCAATGTTACAACCACTTGGTATCACTCGGATATCCTCGGGAGCGAACGAAGACTTAGTGTTTATACGCCTCCTTTTTACGATAAGAATATCCAGTCCTATCCCGTTCTGTACCTGTTACATGGCAGTGGCGGCGATGAGAACGCTTGGCTGGAACTTGGCCGTACCGCCCGTATCATGGACAATTTAATAGCCGAAGGCAAGATACAGCCAATGCTTGTCGTTATGCCAAACGGTAACCCCAGTAAGCAGGCCGCTCCCGGCGAAACGCCGGATAACCTGAATTACAAGCCGGCCATGAGCAACAGCTTCCCCGGTTATAAGGATGGCTCGTACGAGAAGAGTTTCACCGAGATCATTCATTTCATCGATACCCGTTACCGTACGATCCCGAATAAGCAACACCGAGCCATAGCCGGACTTTCTATGGGCGGTTTCCATACATTATATATATCATTGAATTATCCGGACTATTTTAACTATATCGGACTTTTCTCCGCCGGACTCAGCGCAAATGGCGTAGACCCGAATAGCCCGATGTACACGAACCTCGACGAGAAGTTAGGAAACCTCAAGAGATCCGGCTATCAATTGTTCTGGATCGGTATCGGAAAGACCGATTTCTTATACGAAGCAAACCTACAATTCCGCCAGCGAATGGATAGCCTAGGTATGAAATACCAGTACGTAGAATCCACCCGAGGGCATATCTGGGCCAATTGGCGGTCTTATCTCCTCCAATTCGCTCCTATGCTTTTCAAATAAAAGGCTGGCGATCCATCAGACGAGAAAGATAAGCAACACGTCCAAATTGACAATTTGACAATATGTAATCTGAAGTCCCGGAGAATCATTTTTTCCGGGCAAAGCTACATGCTATCACCAAATACGAGAAAAAATATCAGCAATCAATTGTATTGTAGCACTTTGCTTAAATATACCCTTTCATTCTAGCGAAATTAATTCGTCCTATCTCATATTTATGCAGAAGAAATGGGCTTTTCATACGGATGCATCGCCCATTTCCATAGGTTGCGCACCCAATTACTACTGTATATATCGCTAAATACATACGGAAGCGTAGCTAAACACATAGGGAAGTGTAGCCTAATCCCATTACTTTTGCCTCCCAATAGAGATATTTATGTAAAAAAACAGGGCAAAAGGGGTAATTTAACCATAAAGTATCCCCTATTTCTTCTATTCGTAAAAATGCCTCGTCATCATAATCCCGGATTTTCAATCAAAACGTTAAGGTTATCGCATTTTCGCTTACAACATCGTTGAAGTCTACCGCAAAACAGATTGTCGTCCTCCTCCCCTGCTTTTGCGAGTGTCTTATAAACATGGCGTTTTATTGGTGAGTCGTCATTCTTGATACGTAAGGAAAAAGAAAAAGCTCTGTAACCTAAATTACAGAGCTTCATTTTTCTTTCTTTAAAAGCGGTCCGGACGGGACTCGAACCCGCGACCCCATGCGTGACAGGCATGTATTCTAACCAGCTGAACTACCGAACCATTTTGTAATCAATAAGGATTTTAAAAAGAGGCGGTCCGGACGGGACTCGAACCCGCGACCCCATGCGTGACAGGCATGTATTCTAACCAGCTGAACTACCGAACCTCTTTTCTTTTATCACTATCTCTCTCGATTGCGGTGCAAAGGTAAGTATTATTTTTAAACCTGCAATAGCTGACGCAAAAAAAATATCAAATTTGATAGCAAAAATATCTGGAGAGACCTCAGAAGCCACATAATTATGCCGCCACTATCCCCCTCCTATCACACCAGTTTATCACAAATACATTTCATTTTGGAACTTTTCATTCGCCATTCATAATTATGTAATGATAATTTGTTACTTTTGCGACTCAATATAAATGCTTAACAACAATGGACGTTGCCATTATTAAATATAATGCCGGAAACATCTACTCGGTAGATTACGCTTTGAAGCGGTTGGGCGTTACCCCGATCATCACGGCTGATCCGGAATTATTAAATAAAGCGGATAAGGTGATCTTTCCCGGAGTAGGTGAAGCTTTCACGACCATGGAGTATTTAAGGGAACATAAATTGGATCAGGTGATCTTGAACCTAAAGCAACCGGTACTCGGGATATGCCTCGGCATGCAATTGATGTGCATGCGTTCAGAGGAGGGAAACGCAGATTGCTTAGGTATCTTCCCTACGGAAGTGAAACGTTTCATTCCGCGAAAGCATGAGGACAAAGTTCCTCACATGGGTTGGAATACCTTGACAAACGTTAAAAGCGACCTATTCAATGAGCGATTGGAGAAGGAGTTTGTTTACTTCGTACATAGTTATTATGCACCCGTAAATGAATACACAGCGGCTACAACCGATTACATCCTTCCGTTCAGTGCCGCATTACATAAGGACAACTTCTACGCCACACAGTTCCATCCGGAAAAAAGTGGGTCGGTAGGAGAAGTTATATTGAAAAACTTTTTAAAGATATGATTGAGCTTATTCCCGCTATAGATATAATAGAAGGCAAATGTGTCCGGTTGACGCAAGGAGATTATGCGACCAAGAAGGTTTACAACGAAGATCCTCTGGAAGTGGCCAAAATGTTCGAGGGTAACGGCATCCGGCGTTTGCATGTGGTAGATTTGGATGGAGCCCGCGAAGGACGCATCATCAACTACCGTATCCTTGAGCGGATAGCGACCCGGACTTCCTTGATCATTGATTTCGGAGGGGGCTTGAAGCAAGAGGATGATTTGGAGATCGCCTTCGAAAGCGGCGCCCAGATGGTAACCGGAGGCAGTATCGCCGTGAAAAATCCGGAAATGTTCACCTCTTGGATCAACAAGTTCGGTAGCGAGAAAATCATATTAGGGGCCGATGCCAAAGATAAGAAGATCGCCATCAGCGGTTGGGAGGAAACGACCAGCCAAGAACTGAGTCCTTTTATCAAAGGATACTACGACAAGGGGATTACCAAGGTGATCTGCACGGATATCGCACGGGATGGCATGCTTCAAGGTCCGGCTATCGATTTATATAAAGAGATACGGGACGAGATCCCCTTTCTTTATATCATAGCAAGCGGTGGCGTAAGCTCGATCGAAGACATTGAGAAATTATCTGAGGCTGGGATTCCCGCCGTCATTTTTGGCAAGGCCATTTATGAGGGGAAGATCCAGTTGAAAGATTTACTTCGTTTTACTTGAAATAATAAAATAAATATATGCTAGCCAAGAGAATTGTTCCCTGTCTGGATATAAAGGATGGAAAGACTGTAAAAGGCATTAACTTCGTGAACTTTCGCGACGCTGGAGACCCCGTAGAACTGGGAGCCCAGTACAGTCGTGAAGGGGCCGACGAATTAGTGTACTTGGATATTACCGCCTCACACGAGGGGCGAAAGACTTTCACCGAGTTGGTAAAGCAAGTGGCAGCCCATATCAGCATCCCTTTTACCGTGGGTGGAGGCATCAATGAGTTGAAGGACGTGGATCGTTTGCTTAGCGCTGGCGCTGATAAGGTCTCGATCAACTCGGCTGCTTTACGGAACCCTGCATTAATCGAGGAAATCGCCAAGAACTTCGGCAGTCAGGTATGCGTAGTCGCTATCGACGCTAATTTTGAGGACAATGGCTGGCTTTGCTACCTAAACGGAGGACGTGTCCCGACAGATAAGTATTTATTTCAATGGGCCTCGGAAGCGGAAAGCCGTGGTGCCGGCGAGATCCTTTTCACTAGCATGACACACGATGGCGTAAAAGACGGATACGCGAACAACGCTCTGGCTACCTTGGCCGAGACGTTGCATATTCCGGTCATCGCCTCCGGTGGAGCGGGAAAGATGGAACATTTCCGGGATACATTCGCCAACGGGAAGGCGGACGCAGCTTTAGCGGCCAGCGTTTTCCATTTCGGAGATATACGGATTGGCGACTTGAAGCAATACCTCAAGGACGAGGGGATCAATGTAAGGATATAACACATTATATGAAGATGAAATTAGATTTCGAGAAAATGGGCGGATTAATCCCCGCTATCGTACAAGACAACAACACGAGCAAAGTATTAATGTTGGGCTTCATGAACCAAGAAGCTTATGATGAGACAGTAAGTACGGGTAAGGTTACATTCTTTAGTCGCACGAAAAACCGTTTGTGGATGAAGGGAGAGAGTAGCGGCAATACGTTGCAGGTGGTTAGCATCACGGCAGATTGCGACAATGATACCTTATTGATCAAGGCGATTCCCGCCGGACCGGTTTGTCATACGGGAGCGGATACTTGTTTCGGCGAGAAAAACGTAGAGGACATCATGTTCTTGAAATACTTGCAGAACTTCATCGAACGTCGCCGTCAAGAAATGCCGGAAGGTTCCTATACGACGACCTTATTCCAGAAAGGCGTGAATCGCATGGCACAGAAAGTCGGTGAAGAAGCGGTAGAGACCGTTATTGAGGCGACCAACGGAACCGAGGACGGATTCATCTATGAGGCATCCGATTTGGTTTATCACTTAATCGTATTATTGACAAGCAAGGGACTTCGTCTGGAAGACCTCGCCCGCGAATTAATGAAAAGACATAAAGGTTGATAAATTCCATGGAAGAAGATATTCTACTCAAATTAGAGAACGTGGAGATATGCCGTGAGGAAAACAGAGTACTACACGATGCATGCCTCACGCTTCGTAACGGGGAGTTCGTATATGTGATCGGAAAGGTAGGCTCCGGTAAAAGCAGCCTGCTCAAGTCCTTGTATTGCGAGATACCGATCCTGCAAGGTGAGGCACGTATCATGGATTACAATCTCACCAAGATGAAGCGAAAGGATATCCCTTATTTGCGTAGGAAACTAGGCATCGTCTTCCAAGATTTTCAATTGTTGACCGACCGTTCCGTCTTCAAGAATCTGGAATTCGTACTGAAAGCCACCGGATGGAAAAAGAAAAGCGAGATCAAGGAACGGATAGACAACGTGCTCCGTCAGGTAGGCATGCAAGACAAAGGCTATAAAATGCCGCATGAGCTATCCGGTGGGGAACAACAGCGTATCGTTATTGCCCGTGCCCTCTTGAACAATCCCAAGTTGATACTGGCAGACGAACCGACCGGCAACCTAGACCCGGAGACGAGTGGACAAATCGTACAACTCTTACACGACATCTGCCAGCAGGGAACAGCGGTGATTATGACCACGCATAACTATACGATCGTGCATAATTATCCTGCCCGCATAGTAAAATGCGAGAATGCCTGTCTAAGTGATGTCAGAGAATAATTTTTTTGTAACTTTGCGGTCGCATTCGATTGAAAAAGAAAACAATTTAATATAGAACAAAAGAAAATGAAAGTTTTAAAGTTTGGCGGTACTTCTGTGGGATCTTCACAGAGAATGAAAGATGTAGCGAAACTGATCACGGGAGACCGTAAGATCGTTGTATTGTCAGCCATGTCGGGTACAACCAACTCGTTAGTCGAGATTTCCGACTACCTGTACAAAAAGAACCCGGACGGAGCGAATGAGATCATCAACAAGCTTGCCATGAAATACATGGGCCATGTTGAGGAACTATACAGCACCGAGGAATATAAACAGAAGGCCAAAGAACTGATAAAATCTCATTTCGAATATATCCGTACGTTCACGAAGGATCTGTTTACCTTATTCGAGGAAAAGGTTGTCTTGGCGCAAGGAGAGTTGATATCTACGGGTATGATGAATCTTTATTTGAACGAATGCGGCGTGAAATCCGTATTGATCCCGGCTTTGGATTATATGCGTACGGATAAGAACGCAGAACCGGACCCTGTCTATATCAAAGAGAAATTGGTTAAATTACTCGCTGATAATAAGGACGCCGACCTATACATCACGCAAGGTTATATCTGTCGCAACGCTTACGGCGAGATCGATAACTTGCAACGGGGTGGTAGCGACTATAGCGCATCTTTGATCGGCGCGGCTATCGGTGCGGAAGAGATCCAGATCTGGACAGACATCGACGGTATGCACAATAACGACCCTCGTATCGTACAGGGAACATCTCCAGTCCGTCAATTGCATTTCGAGGAAGCAGCCGAATTAGCTTATTTCGGAGCCAAGATCCTTCACCCGACTTGTATATTACCGGCTAAATTGAATAACATCCCGGTCCGTTTGCTAAATACAATGCAACCGGATGCTCCGGGTACATTGATCTCAAACGCTATCGAAAAAGGAAAGATCAAAGCGGTCGCCGCCAAAGACAATATTACCTCTATCAAGATCAAGAGCGGACGTATGTTGCTAGCTACAGGTTTCTTGCGTAAGGTATTCGAGATTTTCGAGAACTACCAGACTCCGATTGATATGGTTACGACCTCCGAGGTGGGTGTCTCCGTTACGATCGATAACCGCAAGCATTTGGAAGAGATCGTTGACGATTTGAAGAAGTACGGAACCGTGACCGTAGATGAGGATATGGTTATCGTTTGTGTGGTGGGCGACCTGGAATGGGATAACATCGGCTTCGAGGCTCGTATCGTACAAGCCATGAAAGATGTCCCAGTCCGCATGATCTCCTACGGAGGAAGCAACTACAACGTCTCCTTGCTGGTTAAGGCATCAGACAAGCAAAGAGCGCTGCAAGCTCTAAGCGATCATTTATTTAACAACAAATAAAAACAAACGAGGGCGGCCTTTTACAGACTGCCCTTATTTATCTTTATATAATTTCATATAATATGCTCAAAGGAACATTTCCTGTAGAAAAGTTCAAGCAGCTTTCTACGCCTTTTTATTATTATGATGTCAAGCTATTACAAGACACATTAGACGTAGTAAAAACCGAATCCGGGAAATATGGTTACCACGTGCATTATGCCGTGAAAGCGAATGCCAATCCCCGTATCCTTTCCATTATAGCGGCAAATGGCCTTGGTGCTGACTGCGTAAGTGGTGGCGAGGTACAGGCGGCATTAGATGCCGGTTTTCCTGCAGATAAAATTGTCTTTGCCGGTGTGGGCAAAGCGGACTGGGAGATCAATCTAGGACTGGACAATGATATTTTCTGCTTTAACGTAGAATCTGCCGTTGAACTGACAATCATCAATGAGCTGGCGGCCGCTAAGCATAAAGTGGCCTCTATCGCCCTTCGTATCAACCCAGAAGTGGATGCCCATACGCATGCCAAGATCACAACGGGTATGAAGGAGAATAAATTCGGTATCAACCTGAGCCAATTAGGGGACGTACTGGATAAATTAAAGGAGATGAAAAATGTGAAGTTGATCGGTATCCATAGCCATATCGGTTCACAGATCACGGATATGTCTAGCTTCCGCAATTTGGTAATCCGTTTCAACGAGATACAGGAGGAATTGGAAGCTCATGGGATTACAGTAGAGAACCTGAACTTCGGAGGTGGATTAGGTATCGATTACTATCACCCGAATCATTTATCGATCCCGGCTTTTGATAACTATTTCGCAGCTATTCATAAACTACTTCAAGTACGTCCAGGTCAACAGGTACATTTTGAGCCGGGACGTTCGATCGTCGCCCAATGCGGTACATTGATCGCTAAGGTATTATATGTCAAGGAAGGAGAGACGAAAAAATTCGCTATCCTTGATGCAGGTTTCACTGAATTGATTCGCCCTGCTATGTACGACGCCTATCACCGTATCGAGAACATCAGCAGCGATGAGGCAGTAGAGGCCTACGATGTAGTAGGTCCGATCTGCGAGTCATCGGATGTATTCGGCAAGGATGTAGAGTTGAACAAGGCGCATCGTAGCGACTTAATCGCCCTTCGTTCCGCCGGCGCTTATGGCGAGGTCATGGCCTCCCAATACAACTGCCGTCATTTACCGAAAGCCTATTATTCCGATACGATATAATAATGAGCCAATTGATCAATGTGCCAATATAAATGCTTTGAGTTGTTTATTGGCACATTGACATATTAATTATATTGGCTCATTCATGATATTGGCATATTAATCACATTGGTACATCATTATGTTTCTACTCAATACTACAGAGCTTTTCCTTTTGGGGATCTCCTTGATAGGGTTCGTTATCTTATCTCTTTATTATTTGATCGCTTATGGTCGCCCTTTACGTGCGTTAAGGCGAACGGATGATACCTTGGAAAGTAATAAACTCCCCGTATCTATCATCATATACGCTAAAAATGACTCTGAGAACCTCAAGAAACATCTTCCTGCATTACTTACACAAGATTACCCTGAATACCAGGTAGTCGTTATCAACGATGGCTCGAGCGACGATACCGATGATACGCTAAAGTTCTTTCAAAATGAGTATAAACATTTGTATCATACTTATATGCCATCGAACGCCCGGTATCTGAGCCGCCGCAAGCTAGCGTTTACTTTAGGAGCCAAAGCCGCCCGATATAACATACTTCTATTTACCGAAGCGAATTGCCAGCCACTCTCCGACCAATGGCTATCCGCCATGGTTGGCAAATACACACCCGAGACCAGTATCGTCCTAGGCTACTGTAAATATGGTAATTATAAGGGAATCTTCCATAAGTTGGTCGCCTATGATAACTTGTTAACGGGTTTACGCTATCTATCTTCCGCCCTCTCCCATTACCCATATACCGGAAACGGACGGAATTTATCGTATCGCAAAGAGTTATTCTTCAAGCATAAAGGCTATTACCAATCCTTGAACCTGCACGCAGGCGACGATGACTTATTCATCAACGAAGCCTCGACCAAAGAAAATACGAAAGTAATCTATACCTCGGACAGCCTAACGGAAATGGATCAAATCGAACGTTTTGGAATTTGGAAAGAGATGAAGGTGTCCCGTGCTGCTACTCAACGATATTACAAAAAAAGCGCCTTGACATTCTATCATCTTGAATCCACTTGTTTCTTCCTTTTCCAAGTATCGGTTATCGCTACGGTTATGATCGGATTACAGGGTAACTGGCTAATCTCCTTGATCGCCGTATTATTATATTTGATACGTTTTATTATCAAAGCAATCGTTTTCAGCAAATCAGCCCGAATGCTTCAGCAAAACCCGACTACCGGTTGGTTATTCCTGTTGGAGTTTATTCAACCCCTGTTCAATGGATATGTCCGTATTTACCGGCTTTTCAGAAGCAGGAAGGATTATACGTTCCGGCTGGAGAATTAGGAAGAGACGAAAAACAACTTACTAAGCAGAGCGACATCTACTCCCTAAATAGGGCAACATCTACTTACTAAGTAAAGGGAGTGTCTACTTACTAAGTAGTTTTCAGCCCGCTTACCGAGTTGTCTTTTCTTCCCTCCCGCTCTTGACATCCACCCGCTTTCCTTTTGACAAATTGAAATCCAAACTCAAGGAGAATTGCTTTTTCCGGGCAAAGGTACAGGTCGCTTCCAAATCCACGTTAAAATATATTTAATTCACTCATCCTTAAGAATATATTGAAAAACGACCTTTCGTTCTAGCGAAAAAACAGTCGCCTAAGTGCCCTTAACAAGCACCTTCGGGCGATTCGACGGGCTTTCGATGGGGAAGTAAGCAGGTTACGATGCCCATTCAAGTGGGTTTACGATCCAATCCTTGTCGGTTTACAATGCCCAACGGCAGGATTTCAAGTCCCCAAACAGTGACTTTTCCGCATAAAAGCAGCCGTTTTTGAGCCGAAACGACCACTTCTCCCCTTCTTTTACTCGCTATTTCGTGCTCGTTTCAAAAGATCCGTGTCACGATACCAGCCCTTAAAAGATCAAATAGCCAGCAAAACCTAAAAAGCAAGAACACTTCGTCCATTTACATCAATGTATGGTAAACAACTATCTCCACAAAGGTTCGCTTTCCCAATCAGCAGGGAAGCCCATATTATGTAGATTGATTTGAGAATACTCGTTTAACAAACTTTTAATCTGATTCTTAAAGTCATTATCAGGGTGTATGCTATCTTGCAAATAAGCAAGGCAACATAATTGAGCATAAAGTTTATTTGGACGAATCCGAGAACAATCAATCCATGCACCTCTTAACCTTAAAGATGCCATCTGGGACATTTGAGGGAAACGACGATTCCATATTCGGGCATGGCGAGCAAGACAATTCCGAAGAATAACAATACACTTTACCCAACTTTCTAAGACCTGATGCTGTGGCAGATTATATTGTCGGGTTATTTGTTTCTTGACACGGTTATCGCTTAGATTGCAAAACAATTTGGATAACGTACCGAAAGATGTAACCTCCAACGAAGTGCCTCCGAAATATATCTTCTCTAAACAGGTAAGTAGTACTGCCCAAACAGTCCTCCCCTTTCCGTTGTTTCTTCGGGTAGAATGGATTACCTTTGAATCCAAGGATACGAACTGAAACATATGGAGGAAGTTTAATACGACTCCCGATCTTCCGCTACTTGAGGAAGTTCCTCTTCCTCTAATAGCGGATAGGCCGGGGTAAACTTCGCGTGATAGGTAGACTCCACATACGTCTTTTCCAACAGGCGGACGACATTCTCCAAAGTCGCTTGGCGTTCTTTGGGTTTCAGTTGGCATTCCCAGATCACCATCGTATTCCAACCCATCGCCCGTAATTCCTCACGCACACGGGCATCCCGGGCTTTATTCCGGTTTAGTTTCTCAGTCCACCACTCTACCCGGGTACGGGGAGGACGAAACTCCGGGCAACCTTCATGCCCATGCCAGAAGCAGCCGTTCACGAAGATAGCCGTCTTATATTTGCGCAATACGATATCAGGGGTACCGGGCAGGCGCTTTACATTCACACGGAATCGGAAGCCGCAATGAAACAAGTATTTACGGACTATGATCTCAGGCTTCGTATTCTTGCCCTTAATCATAGACATGATGTAGCTACGCTTTTCTTTAGAGATCAAATCTGTCATATCAACCCGGCTATGCAAAAACGTAGGCCAAAGATACGGCTTTTATTCAAAACGGATACTCTTGGCCGGATCAATCTTCGTAATCAGATAAGAAGGGCCTAACATCATCAGCATGGAAGCGACAAGCGTTCCTATATTTAAAAGAAGCAGGGAGAATACGTTAAGATCAACCGGCACGGCGTCTAAATAATAAATGGAAGGGTCCAACTTGATCACATGGAAATAGGATTGAATCAGACAAAGGGCTATCCCGATCATGTTCCCCCAAAGCATTCCTTTCCCGATCAAGAAGAAAGAAACGTACAAGAAGATCTTCCGGATACTGTTATTATTTTGCCCTAAGGCTTTTAAGATTCCGATCATATTGGTACGCTCCAAGATGATAATCAATAATCCGGAGATCATGGTAAACCCCGCAACCGAAAGCATCAGCGCCAAGATAACCACCACATTGATGTCCAGCACATCCAACCAATTAAAGATCATCGGGTTCAACTCCTTGATCGAGCGGGCGTAAAACGTATTGCCATTTCGGTCTTGCCGTTCCGTCAGATCGAAATAAATATCCTCGGCTATTTGGTCCAAACGATCATAGTCGTCCACCTGCAACTCCAGTCCGCTTACTTGATCTTTATCCCAACCGTTCAAACGACGTATCTGCTTAATATCAGCGATTACGAACATCTTGTCATAATCAAGGAAGCCTGTCTCATAAATCCCCGTGATCGTGAACTTACGGGCACGCACGTCATCTTGCACAAAATAAGTCAGGAAAGAATCCCCTACCTTTAGTCCTAGCAGATCTGACAAATACTTGGAAATAATAACATCCGTAGAGTTCTTATCCGGCCGGATCGTAAAGATCTCGCCTTCTTTTAAATTATCCTTGAAGAAAGTCCAGTCATAATCCGTATCCACGCCTTTCAAGACAATCCCTTGAAAATCTTGGTCTGTCTTCAAGATGCCGAGCTTCGTCGCAAATTTCTCGACATGACGAATCCCCGGGAATGCATCGAGCACATTCAATAAAGTATCGCTAACCGCTATCGGCTGCGATTCATAGGAAGAATTACTATCGAAATTCGTGATCTGAATATGCGAGCCGAAACCGATCACCTTGTTCCGGACCTCTTTCTTAAAGCCTATCACGATCGCTACCGAGAGGATCATCACCGCCAATCCCAAGGCGATCCCGATCATGGCAATACGAACAGCAGGAGGAGTAACCTCACGATCCCCCTCCTTGCCGAAATGTATCTTTTTGGCGATAAATAGCTCTAAATTCATTTATAACGTTCTTCCCGGATAAGCGTCCAACGCTTTTGATAACACCATCAAAGCTTTCACAAGGTCTTCCTTTTTCAAAACATAGGCCATACGAACCTCATTCTTGCCAAGTCCCGGTGTCGTGTAAAAACCCGATGCCGGTGCCATCATGACCGTCTGACCCTCGTATTCGAACTCTTCCAGACACCAAGCGCAGAACTTATCGGCATCATCCACCGGAAGTTTAGCCACCGTATAAAAAGCGCCCATCGGTATGGGAGAATAAACGCCGGGAATACGGTTCAAGCCATCGATCAAACATTTACGCCGTTCCACATACTCGTCATAAGTCTCACGGGCATACTCCTCGGAAGCATCCAAAGAGGCCTCGGCAGCGATCTGTCCGATCAAAGGCGGGCTTAAGCGAGCTTGGCAGAATTTCATGACGGCACTACGCACTTCAGCATTTTTCGTAATCAACGCACCAATACGGATACCACATTCCGAATAGCGTTTGGAGACAGAATCGATCAATACCACGTTCTGCTCGATACCTTCCAGATGACAAGCCGAGATATACGGAGAACCGGTATAGATAAACTCTCGGTACACCTCATCCGAGAAAAGATAAAGATCATATTTCTTTACGATATCCCGGATTTGATTCATCTCGCGACGTGTATACAAATAACCGGTAGGATTGTTCGGGTTACAGATAAGGATCGCTTTGGTACGCTCATTGATCAACTCCTCGAATTTCTCTACTTTCGGAAGAGAAAATCCCTCCTCTATCGTAGTCGTCACAGTCCGTATCACGGCTCCTGCCGAGATAGCGAATGCCATATAATTGGCATAAGCAGGTTCCGGTACGATAATCTCATCACCCGGATTCAAGCAACTCAAGAAGGCAAACAATACAGCCTCCGAACCGCCGGTAGTGATGATAATATCGTCAGCCATAAGATTGATATCATACTTTTTATAATATCCAACCAACTTCTCGCGATAACTGCGATATCCCTGACTAGGGCTATATTCCAACACCGTACGATCGACGTTGCGGATCGCGTCGAGTGCCGCTCGCGGAGTGGGAAGGTCGGGCTGACCGATATTCAGGTGATACACATGAACTCCTCTCTGTTTGGCCGCATCGGCCAATGGAGCCAGCTTCCGGATCGGGGAAGCTGGCATTTCGACTCCTCTTTGTGAGATGTTGGGCATTATTATTCTATATTTATTCGTTTTTGAATGGCAAAGATAGGTATTTTAGTTGACAGTTGACACCAAATTCAAGCCGTTTATGACTTGAACCGCATCACGCTCTTTACAGTCATCGACTCATCATCGGCAGTGAGGTAAGTAACCGAATAGTCCTTGCCTCCCTCCTCGACATTGACAATCACATGACCGGCATCAAACGACGAGGGGTTAAGTATATCAAGCCACGGCTGTCCGGCATCCTCGGCACGACGCTCCGCAGGAAACACGGTAGGACACACGATGCGCTCGCCGGGATAAAGATTCCGGTTATAAAAACGCTCCATGACCGAGGGCAGCGTATGAAGCTGATCCCACACGTTGTTGACAACTACACGCGGACGCAACGCAGCCACGAGCTTATCAGTCATTGACTTGTGTCCGTGATGATTGATTTTCGCCACACTCACCGGCTCAACCACGTCGGCTATCGCATCCTCTATCTCGAATCTCTTTCCATTAGGCAACTCCCAGCCATCCGAGAAGTCTCCCGCCGTATAAAACTTGAAATCACCGTAGGTAAAGATCACACCCAGGCTCATCCCGTTTTCACTGAACTTAACCGGATTGGATTTCTTGCGCTCCGCATAGAGGTCACGTATATTCCCCTCCTTATCGGCAATGCGGCCGTTGGCACAGATATTTCTTACCGAGAATCCCGGATATGCCGTAGCGTCTTTCTTCAAGGCGATCTGGTTGGTTTCGCCAAGACGGAACTTCTCAATCTCCATCTTCTTATGAGCCAACATATAGTCGTAAAAATCCTTCATGTGCTCAAAAGCATCGGCTGCCTCCTGGGTCAAAGGAAGAGGATCGTTGTAGTCGGGCCAGCAACGGTCAAAAGCCTTACCAAACGTAAGGTACTCGGCAGCCTGAGAGAATCCGCTCAGGTAGTAATCCTTACCGTCTCTCGTCTCCTTACGAGCGTAGAATTTATTGTTGCCACCATGATCTGAGTGATAGTGCGTCAACATCATGTAATCCACATAATCCTTCTGGGGGTTCACTCTCAAGACATAACGAGAGATCCACTCCCCGGCATGCCGATCGGGATTGGGAAGCACCGGCACAGCCAATTTACCGCGCCCAATAGCATTATGATCACCACAATCAAGCAGCATCGTTGTACCGTCGGGGAAAATCAAGAACATCGATTCCGACACCCCGGTATAAATCAGATGAATCTGGAACTGCCCCTTTTTCCATCCTTTCCATGCTTTTCCTACTTCAGCATCCTTAGCGCCCCACGCCAAAGCCTCCCTGAAATCCATCAAACAAGCAGCGCTCACAAGCGTAGCATTCTTCAAAAAACCTCTTCTATCCATCATTCAAAAACCGATATTAATATTAGCCTACCCACAAATATACGGAATAATTCTTAATTCTATTAAATGCCCGGCCGTGGCGAATCCTTGCTAGCGTGCATCGTAGAAACAAAAGCATTCGGATCGATCTCTTTCACCTCATCTTTCAAGCGGGGCATATCTTTCCGTTCAGCGATCGTGAATATAATCTCAGTCTCATTTCCCTGATACATTCCCTTACCGTGGATAAATGTACCTCTCATACCCATCTTATCAACTATCAAGGTTTTTAATTCCTGGGTCTTACGAGAGACAATGAAGACAGCACGGTTCGGATTCTCTGTCTGGAACATCTCCACGATCTTTCCATATACGAAAATAGTAAACCAAGAATACAAAGGTACCGCCCAATCCTTAAACACGATCAAGCCCAACAATACGACCGCAGAATCCAATACGATGATCATATTGCTGACCTTCAAGTTGGAGTCATTAGCGATCACACGTGCCAATACATCCGTACCGGCACTCGTACTCTGCGCCCGGAAAATACAAGTTACACCCAATCCTAAAATAGCTCCTCCATAAAAGGCGGCGATAAAGGCATCATTCTCCACCAATGGATCAGTAAGGAAATAAGACAATGAGTCGGTAAATATAGAGATCAGCAAGAAAGTGACGATCGTCTTCGGTCCGGAAGATAATCCGATCTTTTTCATCGCCAAAATCATCAACGGGATATTGAAACAAAGCGCCGTCGTACCCATCGGCAAACCATCCGGAAAGAACGGAAACAAATTCTTTGTCACATAGTGGATTACGATAGATATACCGTACACACCTCCCGGTACGATTTTGTAAGGAGCTAGGAAAAGCACGTAACTAAGTGCCTGCAAAAATGAACCTACCACGATTAAGGAGTAGTCCTTTACATTTCTCTTCAAAGCGACATTAGAAGGAACTAAAAGTTTTTGTGTTGTCATGACTCGAATTAAGCGTTATTTGTAAAACGCCGCAAACTTACACAATCTTCTTCGATTTATACACAAGCCTTAAAAAAAAGTACCCCCACTATTTACCTTTTGACAGGAAATAGTGGGGAGGACACACTCTTATATAGTATAAATTACTTACTTGCGTTATCAGCCAAGTACACTTCCGGGAACGTATTAACACCCATCGTACGGTTATTATTGTTCGTGATGTTCAATAAAGTAACATACTTACGATATTGATCCGGGTTCAAAGCCCTCTTCATCAATTTCAAGTTACCGTAAACCGCTTGATACATTTTCTTATCCTGCAATTTAGCGCTAGCTTTTACACTTGCGTTCTGCATATCGATAAAATATTCATTGATATTAGCGACCTCATCCAACTGGCTCGGAGTCAATTGCAAATAGTTTGCTAACTTCTCTGTACTTACCACAAACGGTTCTCTACTCAAACTCGGTTTCTGAGCGAAGCTCATTGTCGCACACATCAATAAGGCTGCGACTGCCATTCCAAAACGTTTCATAATACCTAAAAACCTTAAATTACTAAACCTAAACAAAAACCTTAAAAACACATAGTCCAATCACATTGGCTTTATTATTTCTCAGCCAAATAGCTGTCCAAAAGCGGATTAGAAACCTTATCTTCCTGATTAGCGCGAGTCACGTTAATCAACGCTACATATTTACGATATTGATCTTTTGTCAATGCACGTTTCATCAGTTTCAAATTACACAACAATGCGTTGCGAGTTTCTTCCGGTCTTGCATTATTGCAAAGCGCTTCCGCAGACAGGGGTTGACCTAATTGATTCTCGAAGTAAGTATTAATCTCTGACACCTCAGCGATCTGGTTTGCGTCAAGCTGCAAATATCTGCTTAGCTTATCGAAACTCATACTCTTTGAATCACTAACCTTTTGAGCGAAGCTCATTGTCGCTACCATCATTAAAGCGACTACCATCATACCTAAACGTCTCATAATACCTAAAAATTTAAACCTAAACTAAGACCTTAACTAATAAATGCGGCGTTTCCGCATCTTCCATCTTTCTCTTTTTGTTACTGCAAATATAACAGTATGTTTTATAACATTGTTCTTTAATGCGGTTAATTTTTGCAAACAATTGACGTTATTGATGTATATCAAGGTATATATCAATCATTTTGTAACACATATTACAATAAACGCTATCTATTTCATCATAGACACCGTTTATAAACAAGCAAAAGCCTAGATATATTCTTATACAAGCCTAGCTGTATTCTTATACGATACCATATCTATTCTATAATCTCCGTCGTGGATTATACAAACCACAGCGTGGTCTATAAAAACCACGACATGATCTATACAGACCACGACGTGGTTTATAGAATAGATACAGTCACAAGATACTTTTTATGCAATAGCTTGATACTTTATATCTATCCTCTACCTATTTATCGACTAGATAAACATCGGGGAAGGAAAGCCCGCTCGTCATCTGGTTATTACAGTTCGTTACGTTGATCATCGCTACCTCATTAATCTGGCTGGGACGTAATTCCAGATAGCTTACCAATTGGCCCACATTGACTACAAACGGTTCTTTATGTAAGCTCGATTCCTGCGCGAAACTCATTGTCACACTTACCAACAAGGCTGACATAGCCATTACTAAACGTTTCATACTACCTATTCCTTTCATTTGTTAAACCTTAAAAACCTATTTCTCTGTGATCTTTGATACAAATATAGGGTGAGGTTTCCCGCTAGAAAAGGAAGAATCGACGAAGTACGCCGTAGGTTTAGACGAAACCGGGAATCGAAATGTATGAATCAATATCTTCTGTATTTACAGTCCAAGTCAAACAATTGAAAGCTCCTCCATATTCTTCAACAATAGGTGCAATAATGATTTGATGGATTCGTCCTTTATAATCGGGATATAACCTCTCTATCTGACCCATAGCTTCATTGTCAGAATCTGTTCCTAATCCGGGTACTATGACGAAATCTTTTGTGCGAAGCAAATTAACATAGGCCCAGTTATTCTTTTCATCATGCGTGAAAATCAATTCATGAGTATCAAATACATCATTCAAGAGTTTTCTCATTTCTTTAGCGATATTCTTAGGATAAAGAGAAAAATATGCCATGATAGAAGGTTTGGACGATAACCCATTAATAAAATTAACAATTCCATCTGTGTGTCCGCATTCATCGCTAGTATCCCATGGTAGCCATACTATTTTTGCACCCAAATCTTTTTCCAACATAGAAGTAATTTCCGCCTTTGAGAAATCAGGATTCTCTATAAGAACCTTTTCAGTCATTACGACCCAAGTCTCTTCGTTGATATTATTACATACAACTATATTCCCTCCATCAACAAGCAACTTTGACTTTGAGATCTTAGGAGTAAAATCAGTGATATGCTTTACCGTATCATTCGGATTCGTTTTATACTTCCTTAAATCAGTCAAATAATCCGGATCATATTGGAACTGCACGAATTCATTGCTTCCAACTTGAATCGGCATGAAGTCTCTACACCAATAATCTTTGGTATAGGTCAATCTGCCTGCCGAATAACCATAGATTGATAGGACATTACATATCTCCTTCCATATTGACGGATAGTTCAAGGCTAACAGATTGGAGAAATATACTTTATTCTTTTGATTCTCTGACAGTACCATATCGTAAGAGTTATCTATTCCAAGGTTTTATCGAATAAGTATTTACAACTGATTTCCTCGTGCTGGGATTATATCGTTTCAGTTCAGCATCTTCAAAGCCCCACTTTCCACTTTTGTGCATATATTTTTTGTTGTAAAAACAATATGGTGCATTCTTCATAGAACTTCCCACAGGAACATTATGCCGTATTGCTGTTTCCAACTCGACCTGAGTATCTTTTTCTTCTCCATAAGTCAATTTCGAAAACACATTTTCTGAACCTCCCATATAGTTTATGAGTGCATAACAGCAATCCCAAGGACCAGTTACTACCGACTGCTCTTTACCTTCAATTCGTAACAATGAACGAATCAATATGCCACCATAGCCATTATCGGATTTGAAGCAAAGATCCATACCGCTAGCATGTACCAAGTATTGCGCAGGCTGAGTATTATTACGTGGGTAGACAAAAGGCACTTCTTTTTTTCCCTCATTATCAAGCTTGTTATCTTTATGGGCTTCACTCCAAAAGTAAAATTCAACTTCAAGGAATTTGTACTTTACGGCTTCGCCTTGTTTGATAAAGCAATGCTCGAATAATTCAGTCGCAATATCCGCAAATATTTTTTGAGCATTATCCTCATTGACATTCCCAATTGTAAATAGACTATTAATTTTATCCATATTTTATGATTTAAGTTCCACATTTAGATCAAGAAATCAGCTTATTCCTCTCGTACGAGGCTTTTACCAAGCGGATATAGACGAATAAGGAAAGAAGGCAACAAACCGCCCCGACTCCGTAGGCGGTAGCCAGATTGGCACGGGTAGCGATAAAGCCGGCGGATAACATCCCGATCCCCATCCCGAAATCGAAAGAGGTCAAGTAGGTGGAGGTAGCCGTACCGCGCATATGGTGCGGAGCGACATTCACGAAAAGACATTGAAAAGCCGGTACGCTCACGCCAAAACCGATACCGATCGCCAAGGCGCAAGCGAAAAAGACAAACGATGTATGTACGGTAGCGAACACGGAAAACGAGATCGCCAAAGAAACCAAGGATACGATGGACACGACATGGATCTTACCATGGTCCACCAACCGCCCGGAAATCAAACGGGCCGTCCCTACACCGATCGCCATAAAGATAAAGAAATAGCCGGGGTCTGGCACCTCGATCTCTTTACCATATAATACCACAAACGAGAGCAACATCCCATAAGGTATAGCGACCAGCAAATAAGCCAAGGCCGCAGGAAGCGCTTTTACCAAGATAAAACGATCCAACGAGAAGGCCGGACGAGGCACTTTCTCCCGTTTCGGATAACGGATCAGCCCGACGGAGCCGATCCCGACCAATGCGATCACCAAAGCAACCCCTATGATCCAGAAGAAACCATGCCGATCGTACAGCCCGACCGCCACCAAAGGAGCCAAAGACATGGCGAGATTGATCGTCAATCCGTAAAAGCCCATGCCTTCTCCCCTTCGCTTGGAAGGGATTACGTCTATCGTAATCGTATTGCCGGAAACAGAGGTCAGTCCCATGAACCCGCCTTGGATGAAACGAACCGCCATGATCGTATAGACCGTCATCGCAAACCAATAACCGGCAAACAGACAGGCGAATATCGTGAAGGCGAATACATATAACGGTTTGCGGGAGAAACAATCTACCAGATACCCCGAGAACGGGCGCACGCACAACAAGCCGATCGTATAGCTAGACAAGACCATCCCCACCTCGGACGTGCTGATGCCCAACTCTTCCACCAGATAGACTGGCATGGTAGGCATCAACATATAAAAGGCGAAATTCATCAAGAAGTAAGAGATACAACATTGGACGAAATTCCGGTTCCAAAGTACAGGTTTAGTCTCGCTCATTCCTCTTTATTACTTATGCCAGCTCGCTCAACTCCAGCCAGCGCATCGTTTTCTCGTCGATTTCCTCCATGACTTGGGTGATCCGTTGAGATTTAGCCATAAGCTCGTCCGGAGACAAAGTGCCACTGCTCATCGCAGTCTCCAACTCCGCTTTCTCTACCTCCAATGCCGGTATCTCCTCCTCTAGGGCCTCGAACTCTTTCCGTTCCTTGAAAGTGAGTTTCTTCTTTTGCTCACCCACCGGACGAGACGGTTTCTCCGGAGCCGGGTTTTGCTTCGCTTGCAAAGCGGCCTCCGCCTCTTTTTCCAGTTGGTCTTGCACATCTTTCCAATCCCGATACTGCGTATAGTTGCCAGGGAAATCCTTGATATCGGCGTTACCCCGGAAAACCAGCAGGTGATCTACCACCTTATCCATAAAGTAACGGTCATGGGAAACGACGATAGCACACCCCTTGAAGTTACGAAGGTATTCCTCCAATACGTTCAAGGTTACGATATCCAAATCATTGGTCGGTTCATCGAGCACCAAGAAGTTCGGGCTACGCATCAATACCGTACATAAATACAGGCGACGCTTCTCGCCACCGCTCAACTTATAAACGTAATTATGCTGTTTCTCCGGCGTGAACAGGAAATAGTTCAAAAACTGGGAGACTCCCATCTTCTGTCCGTTACCCAAATCCACGTATTCGGCGATCGCCTGCACCACGTCGATCACTTTCATTTGCTCATCGAACTTCAAGCCATCTTGACTGTAATAACCGAAACGAACGGTCTCGCCCACATCGAAATGACCGCTATCGGGAGCCACCTCCCCCATCAGCATCTTGATAAAGGTAGATTTACCCGTACCGTTATTTCCGACAATACCCATCTTCTCGTAACGGGCGAAAATATAATTGAAATCCTCCGTAATCTTCAAGTCACCAAAACGTTTGCTCACATTCACCGCCTCGAAAATCTTCGAACCGATGTAAGAAGCCTTCACGTCCAAGTTCACTTTTCCGGTATCCCGTTGTTGCTTCGCTTTCTTTTCCAGCTCATAAAAGGCATCAATACGGTACTTCGCTTTCGTGCCCCGTGCCTGCGGTTGGCGACGCATCCAATCCAGTTCCGTACGGAGAAGATTCTTCGCACGCTCCACGTCGGCGTTCATCGCCTCGATACGCTCTTGGCGTTTCTCCAGATAATAACTATAATTACCTTTATACGAATAGATTTGCTTATTATCGATCTCGATGATCTCACTACAAACACGATCCAAGAAGTAACGGTCGTGCGTCACCATCAAGATACTGATATTGGCCCGGCTCAGATAATCTTCCAACCATTCGGTCATTTCCAGATCCAAATGGTTCGTCGGCTCATCCAAGATAATCAATTCAGGGTCCGTGATCAAGACATTCGCCAAGGCAACCCGTTTCAACTGCCCTCCGGACAATTCCCCGATCTTCTGATTGAAGTTATGAATCTTCAACTGCCCGAGGATTTGTTTCGCTCTCTGCTCATAATCCCACGCCTTGAAGCTATCCATACGGGTAAGGATGTCCTCCAGGTTCGAGTGATCCTCTTTCGCCATCGCCTCCTCGTACTCGGCGATCAAGCGGACAGTCTCGTTCTTCGAGTGGAAGCAAGCCTGTAGCACGGTAAGTTCTTCCGGGTAGGAAGGTGATTGCTCCAAATACCCGACCCGCAAGTCTTTCCGGAAAACCACCTCACCCGAGTCGTAATCCTCCTTGCCACCGATAATATTCAACAAGGTAGTCTTACCCGTCCCGTTTTTGGCGATCAACCCGATCTTCTGTCCTTGCGCGACTCCGAACGTTATATCCTCGAAAAGAACCAAATCACCGAAGCTCTTGGTCAGCTTATCTATCTGAAGGTAACTTATCATGTTTTCTTATTTAAATTCAAATCGGAAGGCAAACTTACACAAAATCCTCGAATTTTAAGCTTTTCTCCGTACCTTTGGTGGAAGAATAAGAACTACTAAAAAATTTCTCATACATTGTTATCAGTTCACGTACCGTAGTGTCGGTAAATGTATGCCAAATCTTCAATTCTATTGGCTTATAGTCATCAAACAATTGATCTACATACTCTATTTCAAAAACCAATCGAAAGTCGTTCTTGTCCTCACCTAATTGGCCTTCCTTTCGGCAACCAACACGAGCAATTTTTATAAGATAAAGATCACGGATACCCTTGCCTTTCATGTAAGGCATGAAATAGTATAACTTATTCAATGCAACAGTTGATGGAAACCTAGAGCCTGTATAATAAATCTCAGCAGATTGTTCCAAATACTGTTCAAAGTTATCTTTCTTCACATTGCCTATCAAGACATTTTTAGTTATGTTAATGAAGCGGCTACGAGGAATAGCATATGCTCCTAAATCTTCTCGAATCATGTGGTTCTCAACAATACAGCTGTCTTTATATTGTTTGAAAAGATCAAGAAAATTGAGTTGATGATATTGTACAGAAGGTTTAGGTTTCGTCTGTTCAACAACAGACTTATGTTCATCCATCTTATTCTTGTCGAAGTTATAAAAAATGAACTGACCGCCTCCCTTCCAATCAACGCTACTCGAAATTCCACCCGATTCACCATCTATTACTTTGCGCATACGTCTTGTAACCAATTCAGTCATCTGGTCGCCAATCTCTATACCAATATAATTACGTTTCAATTTATGTGCAGTTGCTATCGTTGTACCAGAACCGATGTAGCAATCTAATACATACTCGCCCTCATTGCTAGCAATCTCTATAATTTGCTTTATAAGTTCCTCAGGTTTAGGCGTATCGAACACTTGTTCCATTTCGGGAAAAAGTGAAAGAAGATGTTTCTTGGCACTATCCGTTGTACCATAGTTATCACCTGTCCAAAGAGTTTCCGGTGTCAAGCCAATCTTAGCATTCGCAAGAAACTTCTTTATGCGAGGTGTGTTCTTACCATCAAATCCGAACCAAATATTATTGTTGGCGATCTCCTTAAGCATCCGTTCCTGATTATAGGCCCAACAACGCCCTTTAGGTGGATTAAACTCAATTCCAGCAGGTGATATAATTGTATAGAACTGGCTCGCCACAGCATGACCAGCTTGAACACTTGCGGTAATTGATTGCCAAGGCCCTCGTGGATCATTGTCGGGATTCTTGTATTTACTATCAATAAAGCCTTCTTCTACAGGAAGTAGGTTTCTCGACTTCTTGAAGGCCTTGATATCCTTCGCATAAACAAGTACATATTCATGATTACAAGAAAATACGGCCCTGTTCTCACGAGTCTTTCGCTGTTGCCAAATTATTGTACCGGCGAAGTTCTCACGACCGAATATCTTATCAGCCTCAATCTTCAAGTATGCCATTTCCTTATCATCAATAGAAATCCAAATACTACCATCTTTTTTCAACAACTGTTTAAGCCAAATAAAAACAGTTCTCATATCCTTTAGCCAAGCAGATGTTGAAATATTGTCATTATAATAATGATAAGTGTCTCCATTGTTGTAAGGAGGGTCAATGTAGATACACTTTATTTTTTCCCCATACACAGATGCCAATTCTGGAAGAATCGCCTTGTTATCACCTTTAATAAGGATATTCTTACAATCCTCTCCACCAACGGACACTTGAGGGTTATAGATAAATTTTATATTGTCTTTAAATCGCATAAGTACGTCAAGATCAACTATTGTTAGTACAGACAATCAGTAATTCCGCTTCATCGGACGCTTCAAGAAAATGCTCAGTAGAATTGAGCTTGTTATGTTTGAAACTACCAGCAGACACCGTCTCCACATTATCAAAATACTCTTTCGCCAAAGTAATAATCTGCTGCATAGTTACTACACGTGGATGAGATTTCTTCGTTTCGTCATACGGGGAATATGACAAGAGGAGATTCCTATTTGTAGCAGAAGTTAATTTAAACATCTTTCGAAAAGCATCGAGAGCTTTGCTCTTTATACAGAATGGCGACTGATGTCTGTCTTCTCGATAGATACCATTACTTACATGAGTAGAGCCATGAATTGTAACTGTTGAAATCTTAGGAATATCCCTAAGTGTCAATGTCTCCAATACATGATAATAACGACTATAGTGGTCACGAGTGTAAGGAGGATCTGCATAAACTGTTCTTACGTTATCAGGAAGATTCCTTAAACAGTTTTCAAAGTCTCCCTGCATAGTTGAATGGCATAAGTCATTCTTGGTCAAGCTCTTGTATTTTAGCAACCAATCCTTGTAGAGTGCTATAACATCAATTGTCTTATCCTTGACCGCCTTATTATAAACAGTACTTTTGATTTTGCCTTTAGCATCTCTTGCTTTAATTGGTTGAGCAAAGTGCTTGCCTACCGTATCAACAATATCACTCGCTGTACCGAGCAATGCAGCAAGATACAAATCGCGATGGTTCGATGGAAAAGATTTGTGAATAGTCTCCAGTATGATATCAATCTCAACGGCTTGCTTGTATGAGAAATATACTCCACCATAATATCGGCTAATAAGCGACAACTCATTACTCAATCCTGTTTTTATGAGTTTATTATTTACCATACGAAGTTGATCAGACAAGCATGATAGATTATGTTCGAGATTGAATACTTCAACTGATCCATATTCGAGAATACAAGCCAATACTTCAAGGTTCTTATTCTTAATGGCTTCATGTTCCATTTGTATGAGTGGCGCAAAAGCCTCTCTAAGTTTCTCCGCTGATTCCGTATACAATAATTCAAAGAATTTGTTTACATTTTCATCGGTAACGTCAAACTTGTTGAGCAGCGCATTGTCAATCACTTTTGAATAACCTTGAATATCACATGCTGTTACCGCAAAATTACGCGACAGCCTACGAGATACACAACCCGAACCGGCAAACAAATCACAAACCCCAGCACCAACAGGAGTCACGTCGAGTATCTTATCCTCGATGAAATCCAACAAACGCAGTTTACTACCAAGGTAGTTCAGTGTTCTGAAATTATATTCCATATTAAACTATTAATTCTGGATAAAGAGCATGAATTGCCTCAATATGAACAATGTATCTTCTTAGTTCGTCCTTACGTTTGACCTTACTCTCTCTATAAAGGAACTTTCTAATATTGTTGTATGCTGGATAATTTGATAACAGAATCTGATAAAGGAATTTATTATTGTCTAGTTTTACAAACAAACCGATAGGACGTTTGCTGTCACCAGGATATGCGCCTTCTGTTTCTGTACAGCGTATTTCAAAACGGTAGTTATGGCTCTTCACAGAAACAGCCTGACGAATTTCAATATCGCCAAGTGAGCCGTTTTGGGCAATGTTTATAAGCTCAATGTTGTATGAATTGTTACCACGCTCAGCACCAAAGAAGTTTTCAAAGATCTCTACAGGAAAGTTGACCTGCTTCCAACGAGGGCCACCACCAATTTCCGCAATTAACACCTCTTCTCCATTGACAGAAAGAGACTCGTTAGAAACTGAAATAATCGGTTGATCAGGATTTGTTGGATTCGCTGTTTGAGTTATACGCTTAGCTTTAACTTGTCGTCTTTTGGGCGAATAACCAGACGGATTTCTTTGTAGTTTTGCTCCATTGAAAGTGATAGATTTTTTACTTGCAGAGGTTATTTGGTCTCTTCCGTTATCATATCTATCGGCTCTTTCTGATTCAGTAACAATTATCTTATCAGCAAAGAGAAGGTCGATCAATTCCTGCGTTATGGTATAAAGGTTACTCTCTGTACCATCAAGAATTGATTTCCAATAAATGTAAAAATCATTATGCACGGAATGCGCACCCTTAGCATCTTTTATCAGTAATGCACATTCGATGTTCTTAACCAATCCCATTGTTGTGAGATTATTTGAACCTATGATGAGTGTAAAGATGTCTGTATTCTCAAACAAATAGATTTTAGGATGGAATATATTTACGGATTGAGTGTGAAAAATTTTTGACTCTACCCCCCATGATAGAACTTCTTCTAAAGCTTCTTTGGAAGTCCCTTTCTGGTCAACACCTAATATCACCTTAATTTTCACACCACGTTCTTTCTCCCGCATGATGTAGGGAGTTAGCGCCGAAATACCTCCATAACTTGCAAATGCCACAAGGCAAGTGAACGTATCGTATCTCTTGCTGTTGAACAATTCTATCAGTTCCTTCCCTACTGACGTGTCTGCATCGAGATTATATCCTTGTCCAATAATCTTAGTATCCATAGTGTTTGCTACAATAATTCCAGAATGAAGTTTATGTGCAAAGTTACGATAAAATCCTCGAATTTTAAGCTTTTCTCCGTACCTTTGGTGGAAGAATAAGAAAAACACCATGAATGTTAGAATAGATGAAAGTTGGAGAAAACGTCTGCAAGAAGAATTTGACAAGCCTTATTTCGAGCAATTGGTGACATTTGTCAAAAACGAATATAAGCAAGCGCACGTACTTCCTCCCGGGCCCCAGATATTCCATATATTTAACGCATGCCCGTTTGAGAAGGTAAAAGTCGTTATCTTGGGACAAGACCCCTATCCAAATCCGGGGCAATACTACGGGGTCTGTTTCTCGGTACCCGATGGCGTGGCGATTCCTGGCTCCTTGATGAATATATTCAAAGAGATCCACGATGATCTCGGGAAACCGATCCCTTCCTCCGGGAATTTGGATCGTTGGGTAAGCCAAGGCGTATTTCCGATGAATTCCGTCCTCACGGTACGTGCCCACCAAACAGGTTCGCACCGGAACATGGGATGGGAAACATTCACCGACGCTGTTATCAAGAATTTAAGCGACGAACGGGAAAACCTGGTATTCATGTTATGGGGAAGTTACGCTAAAGCCAAGATCTCCCTTATCGATACAAGCCGACATTTGGTCTTGACAACCGTACATCCATCTCCCCGCTCTGCCGAATATGGTTTCTTCGGTTGTAAGCATTTCAGTAAGGCTAATGATTTCTTACGGGGTAAAGGCATCCCGGAAATCGATTGGTAAGTATAAATCAACCTAAATCAATCGCATATGGATATTCAAACGTTTATCGACAACTATCAGGAGACATTCTCCGGCAAAGCGGAATTACCGATCGCCTTTTGGTATTCCGATACGCTATCGGGAGAATTAAGGAAGACGCAAGGTTGCCTGTTTAAAGCGCTTCCCGCCATAAGGAACGGGGAGATTATCAGCATGAGCGGAGAAAGCATCGGTTGCGGAGGTGGGAAATTCTATACCGGATTCACTCCCATGCCGGAACATGTACCTAACTTCGTTTCCTTGAAAGAACGATATAAGCAAACACCGGAGATGGTTCTGGAAGGCATCAAGAAGATAGATGTACAAAGGGCGACCAAGCAATATATCCATTTCGCGAGAATCGACCGGCTTACTTCCTTCGAGGATGTGGAAGGGCTTTTGTTCCTCGCTACCCCGGATATCCTGTCCGGCTTGGTCACGTGGGCGTTTTTCGACAATAACTCGCCCGAGGCCATCTCCACGCCTTTTGGCTCGGGATGTAGCGCAACCATTACGCAAGCCGTCAATGAGAACCGGCGTGGCGGGCACCGTGCTTTCCTTGGCTTCTTCGATCCCTCGACCCGCCCTTATGTGGAAAGCAACGTATTGAGTTTCACGATCCCGATGTCTCGCTTCAAGGAGATGTGCGAGACGATGCGTATGTGTAGCCTCGATACGCACGCATGGGGCAAGATAAAAGCGAGAATCGATGAAGGCTGATTTTTATGCGGAAGTTTACAACATCGTAAAGGAAATACCGGAGGGAAATGTGGTTACCTACGGGCAGTTAGCCAAACTCGCCCGGAGACCACAATGTTCCCGCATGGTAGGGCAAGCCATGTTCAACGCCCCGAGAGAGCTGAACTTGCCTTGCCACAGGGTAGTAAACAGCCAAGGGAGATTGGCTCTCAATTGGACGGAACAAAGGGAACTGCTAGAAAAAGAAGGCATCGCTTTCAAAAAGAACGGGTGCGTGGATTTAAAGAAGCATATTTGGGCGGAGATATTGCCCATTATTTAAGATACCTCACGCCATCACAAAGCTCATTATCCCCAAAAAGCATATCAACGCCATTATCAATATAGATAACAAGGTGATTATTCTCCTGTGAGCATATTTTATCGAGACATGCAATATCCCGATAAACAACAACACGTATAGTATCGCCTCCGGATAACCCAGCATTTGATACATATAGGGTATTTTCGTATATATGTATCCTTCAAAGGATCCCATTGTCGGTCCAATGGTTGATAGCAAGGACAATCCTAGGATTATTACGCCTAATTTCATTAAGCCGTTCTTTTCCTCAAAAAACACCTTCCGTAAAGGCAATAACACCAAAGCCAACAGTATCCCGCGAAATATCTGCAGAACAGGCCCTAACGCCACGATTGGCTCATCGACCGGCTTCATAAATGAGGATATCACATCGGTAGCGAACAAATCCCGATAGTTCATCACCAAAAGGGCAAATACCCCCGCGACAAAATATGCGATCGTGTGGGCATATATGATTTGCCAAAAATACTGAATCATGCCAATTCTCTTTTCCATTGTCCTAAGCCTCCATATACTTTTATCCCATTAATGTAATCTCAGCTACAAATATACAATTAAGAAAAACAATACGTTCAATCATGAATTAGTTATTTACGCAACAAATCTTGTCAGTTTTTCTCATAACGACAGACTAAATTATCAAAGAACAAAAATTACGGATTATAGATTAAACATTAAGATGAACAAGAACATGAAATCAATTATCAGTTTCTTTAAATTCACCCCGACCGAGGCCGCCGGGATCAAGCCTTTGGTGGAGAACCATTTCCTGCCATTCTGGTTATATAATATAATGGATCTCATCCCTTTACGATAATAAAGAAAAAGTATATGAAACATCTAATTTTATTTATAGCTTTGCTAGTATCAAACGGACTAGCAATCGCGAGAACGACAATGAGTGATCAACTTTCAAAAACAACAAGAATGAATACCCAAAGTGAAATTTATTTTGCCGGTGGATGTTTCTGGGGAACAGAACATTTCATGAAGCAAATCGATGGCGTTACGAATACCCGAGTAGGTTACGCAAACGGGAAGATGAGTATCAAAAAACCGACTTACGAACAAGTGTGTAACGATAATACCGGATTCGCCGAGACAGTGGAAGTTAACTACGATCCGCAACAAGCCGATTTGAAGTTATTGATCGAACTATTCTTCAAGACGATAGATCCGACAAGTATCAACCGGCAAGGCAACGATATCGGATCACAGTATCGTACCGGCATCTATTATACGAATACGGACGATCTGCCGATCATCAAAGAGACCGTGGAGGCATTGGCCAAGAATTATTCCAAGCCCATCGTCGTAGAGATTCAGCCATTAAGTAATTTCTATCCGGCAGAAGACTATCATCAGGATTATTTAGATAAACACCCGGACGGTTATTGCCACATAAACCCGGATCTATTCGATTTCGCCCGAAAGGCTAATAAGGGGAAAGCCTCGAACAAGCCTGTATCGCAAAAGAAATTCCAGAAACCGGATGATCAGACATTGCGCTCTAAACTCACCGCCGAGCAATATGCGGTAACACAGCAAAACGCTACGGAAAGAGCTTTCAAGAATGAATATTGGAATGAAAAGCGTGAAGGCATCTACGTAGATATCACGACCGGGGAACCTTTGTTCATCTCTACCGATAAGTTTGATTCGGGTTGCGGATGGCCTAGTTTCTCCAAGCCGATAGACAAGAGCTTGGTGATGGAAAAAACGGATCTCTCCCACGGGATGAAACGGATTGAGATACGCAGCAAAACAGGAGATGCACATCTAGGGCACGTTTTTAATGATGGCCCAGCCGACAAAGGTGGGTTACGATACTGCATCAACAGCGCATCATTAAGATTTATCCCTAAAGCAAAGATGGAAGAAGAGGGATATGCCGACTATCTCCCACTCCTATAAAAACAAATAAAAAAACATAGTTATGATTTGTTCAACTCATAACTATGTTTTGAAAATTTCATAACTATGATTTTTTAATAGTATCTTCGCCGTATAAAACAAGCGAAAGAAGCACTATGTATCACGAATTTACCCCCTGCGCAGCCTTAGCGCCCTTGATCGACAAGATTTGCATTTGCCAGCGGCATTTCCAACGTAAGTTCAAGGATGCCACCGGATATACTCCCAAAGTTTAGGACAAGCTGAAGGAGCAACTTCCATACAAATATCGGTACGCAGCTTATCCGGCGAGAATACCATAGAACTGGCGAAAAACCTTAGACAAAGAAGAGGGTAAGTCATATCCTACTTTATAAGCGATCTCCTTGACAGGTATTTCCGTGTAACGCAAAAGCCGAGCGGCCGTCTCGACCCGCATCCTAACGATAAACGTACCAACCGGTTCCCCTAAGAACTCCGCAAAGATCCGATGAAAATGCCAACGAGAGAATCCGGATATCTCCGCCAGCTTATTTAGATCGATATCCTCGCCTAAGTGATTATTTATGTATTCAACCAATACATTGATACGTTGTTGATACTCTGTTTTTGTCGTTGTCTTTATTCGCATGATTCTTAGGATTTCAAGGCTAAAATAGAAGAATTATCCCGAACACACTTTTCCGATATTGCTAAAATGAACTATAAAGTAAAGATATCGTTTATTTAGCCCAAATTTGTTATCTTTACCATCCAAATTTAAATAGGAAACAATAAGATGTTGAAAATAACAGCGCCTAGATTGGTAAAAAACTTACGGGAGGATATGGACTGGATGGATTGTATATCCAGACAAGCGGATGATTTTACGGAATGTTCTTTCAATGGATTATGCGTCGAAGACGTATCTAAACAGAACCTATCCGTTAATTCCTGCTTATTCACCAATTGTGGTTTCATTGCTTGCAATTATCGTAAATCTCAGTTTAGCGATGTGGTATTTAAGAACTGTGATCTATCAAATATAAATTTATCCGGATGTGGCTTTTACCGGATAGAGTTCATTGGGTGTAAACTTACCGGAACGAATTTCTCCGAATCAATCTTTAATCATACTACCATCCGGGATTGCAAAGGAGATTATGTAATCTTCTCCATGAGCAAACTCCGGAACGTATCTTTTAATCAATGCTTTTTACGAGGAGGCGGATTGGACAATTGCCAATTTACGAACGTAGAATTCGAACATTGTAATTTAGTAGAGGCCGAGTTTCACCGGACCTCTTTGAAAGGGATCGATCTTACTTCCTCCGAGATCGCCGGTATACGTATTGGCTCGATTCCCGGAGGAGAGTTGAAAGGTGCTACCGTAACCTCCTTACAAGCACTGGACATCGCTAGAATGTTAGGTATTACGATCAAGGATTAAAACTCCGGATGGCGTTTTAACCACACAACCGCATAGGAACAGGTAGCCAAAGGGCGCAACCCCTGTTCCTTTGCGTATTTATAAGCTGTTTCAACAAGAGTCGCCGCAATCCCACGCCCTTCCAAGTTTTTTGGGACAATGGTATGGATAATGTCCAAGGCATCTCCTCTTAAACGATATTCCACATAGGCTGTCAAGCCGTCTTCTACTACCTCGAAACGATGTTTCTCCGGATAGTGATTTACTGTATATTCCATTATTTATTCTTTTAAAGGTTCTATTTCCTTATTATTTGTATCAATCTCCTCCCGCTTATCCTTCTTTTTATCGAGACCGAAAAAGCGCTTTACCTTCGTGAAGAAACCTGCCACTTTCAAGGCCGCATCCTGTTCTTTTTTCGAGACTCCGACCGATTCCACCAAGGCTGGTCTTAGCATCTGCCATAGATAGTTAAACGTGGAATGATAGGGATCTCGCACAATTTCCATATCGACCTTACGCAATTTACTATCTTTTCGCTCCGGATGAGCCGGATTATTATCCCGTAAGACCAAGTTCGCCAATCTCGACAAGAAACCTTTTTGTGTGGTCTCTCCGTCTTTCTCTTTCAATAGGGCCACTTTCAGTTTCCGATACGGGAAGTCTAACCGTATCCGTCCTTTCCGGCTTGAGGCATCCATATGAAAGACCACATCCTGTGCCCAACCGCTCACTACTTCCGCCGGCGCCAGAGGTTTTACGATCTCATTTAAGGAAAGCAGGTCTAGGCTATCCAAACGGGCATCCAATAGAAAGCGGTCATATAATGAATCCACGGGAAGTTGCCATGTAGCCGTAAAATGCCCCGATCCCATCAGGTTCCCGTCCGCATGCAATCTGATGAATTGCTCCGGATAGGAAACGATATTGGTCAAACCTGAAAATTGGCCGTTCATATCGGTAAAATAAAGCTTACCGGGCTTATCGCCTTTAACGGGTAATTCCTCATAAACCACGGAGAAATTGGCAACGGAAGCGGTATCTATCTTGAAACGGACCGGAGCCTTTTGTAAACCTTCATAAATCATCGGAACGATATGAGGCTCCACCGGGATCTTCCTGTTCTTTAAGTTTTGTAGTAAGACATCGTTTATCCAGAGTCCCCCCACACGTAATTCCTTGGTTGAGAAATATCCGGGAATATCCACGTCGTTCAATCTTACGTTCCCAACCTTCACGTCAAACCAATCTTGATGCTTAGACTGTTTATAAGCGAATTCCATTTTGGAATAAGGCGAGACTAAATGTACGTTATCCAACCTCAAACCTGACTTTCTCAAATCCAGATCCCCTATCTTCAACCGGTAGAAGCCATTATCCAACGGTATATCGATATCCTTCGTCTGTAGCTGAAGATCACCTAATTGAAACGTCTTCTTCTTCAAATCCACAAGCACATTCTCCAAAACCAATTGGATATCCTTTTGCCCCTCAGTCCGTAATGCCGTCGTATCCGATCCCCAAGACATAGAAAAATCGCCATCGGATAAATCAAATCTATCGAATCCGATCTGATAGATACTATTCTTGAAAATCCGAATTCCCGCTAATGAAATCAATGGGGTTGAAAAACGTATCGAATCTTTTTTAGCGGCCAATGTCACATTTGCGTTCTGAATCTGGATTTTACGGATGGAAAGATACTGAAGGAAAGGATTTAACAAATTTTCCACATCCACACGGCTATTTACAGATGTGCTTTTCCCTTTATCCGAAGATTCAACGGAGGGCGTTTTATAATAAACCAAGCGAGGCGACCGAATCATCAGTAAATCCGCACTAATACCTTTGTCATATGCCAACCCGTCTATCCGCACCGTATCGATACATCCCGACAAATAATCATTACGGGAGCGGACCGACAACGGACGCAGCCATATACTATCCATATGAAACGAGCCTGAGGCCGTATTCATCGCCAAGCGCTTGATATCGAACCGGTGATTACGGGCTCTCATGATCCCCTGTATATCATTCGCCTCAAACGCAATGGAACGAAAATAATTCAGTTCCTCGCCCGGAGCTACCAAGGAGTCGATCAGAAGACCTTCCGCATGGAAATTGAACTCAGGGATCGAGAAATCCTCTATCTGCCCTTTCAAGGCCAAGGAATAGTGAAGGGAAGTCCGCTCTATCCGTATCTGATCCACGGATATACTGTGTAGTACCGGGGAGATCACATCATACAACGACAAGGCTTGCACCAAAGAATCCGCATCGGCATTCGCCAGCTTTTTCTCCCTAGTTAAGTCATACACCTTAATATCCGAAGATTGTATCTCAAAATTGCGGGCAGACAAATGGTTCAAGGCATCTTCCCGTCTAAAGTGAATCCCTTGTATCTCTACGGTTTGCACTTTACCTTCCAGATAATTCGTAGGTTTCCGATTGGTCTCTCCCCACAATAATTCTTGCGGAAGCAATTGGATTTTTTGGATATAGATAATGGAATCTTGGGTACTGAGGCATATACTATCCGTCTCCAGCCTAAAATCATTATTTACCAACAAGGTTTGCGGCTGGTTCGTGACAAAATCGAAGTTATCACAATACAACAGCTTCCCGCTCCGTGAAGAGGTAGAATCCAGCATAAAACCATACGCATGGAAACTTACATTACTCAACGTATAGATAATCGGCGAGACTTGTTTTTCCACATTATAAGAGATACTGGCATTCTCCAAGTTCAAGGTCTTTACGCTCAAGGCGTCTATATATGGAGAAATCACTTCGTACAACGTCTTCGATTCGGTATGTTCTACCGTATCTACCGCCAGTCCGGAAGCTAATGGGTTTGATTCGGAAGAACCGTATATGCGAACTTCCGGAGAGCGGATCTCAAAAGTATTGAAATGAAGTTGCCGGTAATTCCATCGCCATACCAAATTGATCCCCTTAAAATCGATCCCCTCAATCCGGGTACTTACATAGGTATCGGGCAAACTATCCAAGGCGGCCAAATGTTCGAAGACCATAGAATCCGGCTCCAACGAAATACCCTCTAGCCTTAGTTCTCCCTTGAAGAAGCTAATAGAAAGCTTATCAAAAGAGAGACGATAAAAACCATCCGTAGCCTTCGCCGTGCGTTCTATCAGTTCTTTTTTCAAGTACCGTTCCAAACGACCTGTCAGGAAAAGATTCAAAACAAGGAACAATACGACCAGCGATAAAATAGCGATCACCGTATGTTTCAATATCTTCCTTATCTTAGAACTCATCTTTTCCTTGATTTTTGCGATATAAACTTCTTTTTATAAAAACAAAATAGACCCGTTTATGTTGCCTTACAGCTAATAAAAAAAGCCCCGGAGTCTATTAACCCCGAGGCTTACGATCTATCGATTGTTACTTTATTTTACAAAAGGAGCCTTGATCAAATAGTCGGCGCAATCCTTCACACCCGCAAATTGAGTACGCCCGTCCTGCATCCGTTCCAACTCTACGAAATAATCCTTGATTCCGTTCGCATACATTTGCTTGAAGATCATCTCAAAGTTCATCATACCACTTTGGCCGAATACGGCACGATCCTTGATATGTAATACCTTGATACGATCCGGATGTTTCTGCATATACTCGACAGGATCGTTCTGCCCCATGACAGTCCAATAAACATCCATCTCGAAGTAAACCTTGCTCGGATCCGTATCTTTCAGCATCAAGTCATAAATCTGGTCTCCGACTTTCATGAAGGCAGCGAAAGGATTTCCCTTCACCTTCTCCTGTTGCTCTTTCGTCGCGACACGATTGAACTCCATATTATGATTATGATAGCCAAAACCAGTGGCGATACCCTCTGCCTTGATAACATCCGAGGCCTGATTGAAAACATCGCAAACAAGTTTAGCCTCATCGTGCGTAGTAATCGTCGGCATCATCGGCTGGATCAAATATTTACAACCCAGTTTCGCATGATCGGCTGCCGTAGATTTCCAATACTCCATTATTTTCGGTGTAATCTCCTTAGAGTATTCACGAATCATAGCCCTACGAGGATCAGAGGCCGAGGCGTCAACTGGATTTACATGCGAGCTGACAATCTTCAAACCGGCATCCTCTACCATCTTCTTAAATTCCATCATAGGAATTCCTCCGACAGCACCTTTACCATAACCCGCCAACTCTAGTTTGGAGTATCCCATATCCTTCACTTTCCGAAGATTAGCGGCCACATCGCCCTTATACAACTCTTGAGACAATGAATAGATTTGCAAGCCAAGCTCCTTACCTGCATGAGCCTCTCCAATAGTCCCCGGCACATGGTTCACCGCACTTGCGGAGAGCCCTTTGCCCGCCAGCAATCCGCTGGCGGTAAAAAGGCCTATGTTTTTCAAGAAATCCCGTCTGTTACCCATAACGATATCTTGTTTATGTCAGATTTACTTACAGAAATAAGGCAATGTGTACGGATTGCGATATTGATACCAATACAGACGATGAGCGGCAGCTTCCTTATCATCACCAAAGCTCAATGTAGCCGGATTCCATTTAACCGGACGGCCTAACTCACGAGCGATGTTCTGCAAGCAGCAAAGCGTATTCGTGCTGCAACCAACCTCTACCGGAGCGATCGGGTTCTTACGAGAACGAACGCAATCCACGAAGTCCTGCATATGAGGAGCACTGGTCTCATAGTTACCATTGTTGCCACCCTTCTTGTTCTTGCTATCTTTCAATCTCTTCATATACTCGGCATACGCTTTCTTGCGCTCCTCATCGGTCATCATTCTCGGACGTTTCTCAATCAAGTCCTTCAAATCAGCCGGGATCTTGGATTGGTCAGAGCAATTGATATATCCACGGGCTACCTCGATCCAGCCCTTATCGCCAATAAACTTAATACCCTGCGCATTTGGATTATCTTCCAAATAAGGTTGCTCTGTCATCACGATACCATTCGCATAACGCATGGTTGAATATTGCGTGCCATTGTATCCCTTAGGAGTAAACTCAACCGGACCAGAACCATCCATACCAATAGCAGCTTGAGCGATATCAAACATATGAGCACCCCAGTCAGCGGTATAACCGTTACCGGTCTCTTGATACCAACGCCATGCACCCCATAGCTTCTCGTTCTCATCCGGATCCAAAGAGATAGGAGGACACAAATCTGGATGATAATGAATCTTCGGATCATTCAACGGGCCCATCCACTGATTGAAGTTCAAATTAGCGGGAACCGGCATTTCCGGCAAGCTCAGCGGCGTAGGAGGTTCGCCGACACGAGCGTATATCTTCTCGATATGACCGATGGCCCCTTTCTGAACCATATCGATCGCAGCCTGGAACTCCTTGCTAGAACGTTGCTGGCTTCCTACTTGAAGTACGCGTTTGTTATTACGCACGGCCTTCACCATTGCTAGACCCTCAGAGATCGTATAGGCCAATGGCTTTTGGCAATATACGTCTTTCCCGGATTGGCAAGCGTGAATCGTGGCCAAAGCATGCCAATGGTCTGGGGTAGCGACCTCGATAGCATCGATATCCTTACGCTCCAGCATTTCCTCATAGAACTCATACTTATCGCAACGCTGGGTCATACCTTTCGCTGCTTGCCACTCTGCGACACGTCTTCTGAAACGCTCTGTTTTCATCGTATCCACATCACAACATGCGGCAACCTGAACACCCGGACATGCGGCAAATCCCTTAAAATCCGATAACGCTTGCTGGCCTAGGCCGATAAAACCCAAGACTACCCGATCGCTCGGAGCGATACGAACGCCATTCATGGCCCAACTGGGAAGAATTGTTAAACTCGCCAATCCTAGAGCGGAAAGGCCCAAAAACTCTCTACGGCTTACGCCCTTCTTAGTGTTTTCTTTCATGGTAATTTTGTTAATAATATAAGATAAAATGTAACTTGGTCTGAGAATTATTGCCCCAAAGTTATAAAAAATAATTTATTTCCATAATAATCTTTTAATAAAAAAAGGCCACCTTTTAAAAGATAGCCTTATTTTGACTAAAATCAATTCTAAAAAGCATATCCGAAGCCTACATTCAGATAGATCGGATACATCCCGAAGGTGATCGTATCGAAATCCTTTTGGAAGATATCGTTCAATCCCCATGTCAAGTCGGCGTATACGATAAGGTGCTTAAACGCTTTCCATTCCGTACCGATCTGAGCTCCCCACTGGAACTTTCTTAAGTTATCCGAGAAGTCATAGGAAGCACGGTTGTCGCCGGAAAACTCTACCTTCGTACCGGTAGGATTGATCTCACGCAGATAACCGTCGTACACGTAGCCGGAGAAGTTCCGGTTTGTAGCGAACGAGACAAAGGGTCCCGCCGAGAAACTCACCCGGTTATTTAATTGGTAAAGAGCCACGACCGGGATCGAGAAATAAGAGTTCTCCACCTTCGTACGCACGCCGCCAGTCCAATTTCCTTTCAGCTTCTCGCCGCCGGAGCCAATGATCTCCATGCTGTAATTCTTAACCGTCGCTTTCGTCTCCATACCTTTATTCTCCAGACGGAAACCGATCATCATACCCCACTCCTTGCTCTCGCCGAACCATTTCTTGATATCGCCCTCTATAGAGACGCAAAGCGTAGGACGGTAACTATCTATCGCACGAATCTCACGAGGCAATGGCACCGGAGCGGTTCCGCCAATATTGATCCCGGCTCTTACCGTATATTCCAATCCCCTGAGGGAAGACCAGATTATTCCTTGGTTTCTTTCCTGCTGCGCCTTCAACGTAACGACACCCGACAGACACAGTATACCTATTAATACTATATATCTTTTCATACCCTCTGTTTTTTTAATTCTCACCGGACTGGATTATCTCAACCTCATCGATCCAAAGCGTGCTGCCTTCCGCTCCCTCGAAGACATCGCCTTTCAAACTCGAAGAGAAGACTATGGATAACTGATAACCACCCTTCGCCAGCTTATCCTTATCGATCACCTTACCAGGCTTAGCCACGAACGGGATATAGAAGCGCGTCCACTCATCCGTTTCTTTCTGATCGCTGATCCGGGCAACGGATATCAGGTTCGGACTTGTCAACCCGTTGAAGCCATCCAAATATTTCACATCCTCATCCGTCTCATAGAAGATGGCATAGATATCACATTGGTCTTTCTTACCTTTTACCTCCTCGCCATTCACTTTATACGATTCTCCCGCTTTATATTTATAATAGCCACTCAGGTAAGTCGGCACATGATCGAAAGGACGTCCCAACCTCGTGCCTTTCCTTGCGTCCGGAATAGCGTTCAGCAAATCAAACGTACCGATAAAAAGGTTTCCCGCGGCGATAGGCATACCGAATCCGCTACCGAAACTACCCGTGCCGCGGGTCACCAACTTAGCGCATTTACCGACATATCCGTTATCGTCTTGCATGGTGGGATAATCCAACGGTGTCTTGGGCACACCCGTCAAACCAAAACCGGCGTTACCACTCGCCCACGTTACCGAATCCCCATTCGACGTGAAATCATAGAATATCTGATAACGCTCATTCTTCGGCTCCATCGTTATATGCTCGAAATGATATTCCGTGCTTACGCCAGAAACGATGCAACGCACCGTATAGGTCTTCGTCCAGTGGCCATCCTCGGAAGTAACCGTATAGGTTCTCGGTGTCGTAAAATCAAAAGCGGAACCACTAGCCGGTCTGATAGCAGCTCCGGGAGTCAAAGTAAACGCCGGGGCTAGATTTGTAATATCAGCGTCACTTTTCACGGTCAGCGTCACGGACTCATTTTCGATCTCCGGCTCGGCTTTCAATATATCGCCATCTACCGTACACGACAAGATATCCGCTTCCGCATTGGGCGCCTCCTCCCGGATACAAGCGACGGAGAGTAGCGTCAATAAAAAGCATAAAACAAAACTTTGTACCTTCATACTTCAATATCTTTATAATTCATACTTGAAAAAAAGACCACACCTTCTCATCATTCCTAGTGAACAAAGATAATCGATTATGCGATAAGTAGCACATCTCGAACGAAAACCTTTCACATTTATCTGCTAATTATCCGGCTAACCCTATTATTCCCGAACAGATATACCTATATTCTTCGTTCGGCAGCGGCGAACGATCATTCGGCGGCAGCGAATATATATTCAATGGCGGCGAACGATCGTTCAGCGGTGGCGAATAAAGAAGAGAATAGGCAACAAACGAGTTTATAGTATGGAGGAAGGATGTTTTATTCGGCCTGATCCTACTTTTTGATACCTAATATCCTTGCGATTGTCATAAAATTCCATTAATATCGCGTATACTTAAATCTGTATAGACCATATGACAACACGAAGAGATTTCCTCCGGCAAACCGCTTTGCTCGGTGCCGGATTTTCCATCAGTCCTTTTTTCATTAAAGCCGGGAATGCCGGTGTGGGCGCAAACGACAAGATAGGCATTGGGCTTATCGGATGTAACGGTATGGGATTCGAGGACTTAAAGGCTTTCCTCCGTAACCCGGAGGTAGAATGTATCGCCTTGTCGGATATCGACGAGAACGTATTGAATAACCGGGCGGCAGAAACCGAGAAGATCACCGGGAAAAAAGTGAAGCATTTGTATAAAGACTGGCGTAAATTGATAGATAACAAGGATATCGATCTCGTAATCGTAGGTACTCCCGACCATTGGCACTGTCTGCAAATGGTATCCGCTTGCCAAGCCGGGAAGGATGTGTACTGCGAGAAACCGCTGGGAAATAGCATCGAGGAATGCAACATCATGGTAAGGGCGGCACAGAAATACAACCGGGTTGTGCAAGTAGGCCAATGGCAGCGTAGTGATCCGCACTGGCAAGACGCCATGCAATTCGTACATAGCGGACAGCTGGGTAAGATACGCACCGTACGTGTATTCTCTTACCAAGGTTGGTGCCCCTCTATCCCCGTCAAGCCGGATGAGGCGGTTCCCGCCGGAGTGGATTATGATATGTGGCTGGGGCCGGCCCCGAAACGTCCGTTCAATCGGAACCGTTTTCATTTCACATTCCGTTGGTTCTGGGATTATGCGGGAGGTTTGATGACAGATTGGGGAGTGCATCTATTGGATTACGCATTATATGGTATGAACGTCACCGCACCGGAATCTATCATGGCTTCCGGAGGCAAGTTCGGTTATCCGGATGATGCTTGCGAGACCCCGGACTTATTGCAAACCGTCTATACATTCAAGGATTTCACCGTCATGTGGGATCATGCGATCGGTATCGACGATGGGGCCTACGGGCGAAATCATGGCCTAGGATTCGTTGGCGAGAACGGTACTTTGGTGATTGATCGTGGCGGTTGGGAGGTTATTCCGGAAAAAGTAAACGGACAGGCCCGCATGGAGGCTGTTCCCTTGAAGAAGTCATACGGAGAGGGTGGCTTGAATTTGCATGCGAAGAATCATTTGGAATGTATCAAGAGCCGGAACCGGAATTGCAATGCCAGCGTAGAGATCGGGGCGCATATCGCCAAGTTCTCGCAATTGGGGAATATCGCTTATCGGACCGGGAAAAAATTATCTTGGGATGGAAAGAGTTTCCATGACGCGGAGGCGGATAAGCTGCTGTGCAAGGAATACAGAGCACCGTGGGAGCTACCGAAAATCTAAGGATCTAGTTGTAGAGACGGGGTGTGCCCCGTCTCTACAACTGGGTATTTATTGATGCTCCGGTCTCAAAAGATCGTTCACCGTCTTCACGGGGTTGAATGTCTCGATAGGAACTTCTACGAATACCGTGTTCCAGTCGCTCATGGCACCGTTCCACAAGCCCGGCAATTCCAGCGCTTTCAATTCACGGCCATCCTTGCTCTTATAAGAGATGAAGCCCGTGTTCTTATCCACGTAATCCGGCAAGTTGTATTTCTCTCCCTTATAATTCTTAACGGCGCAAACCAAATCCACGGGATTAAAGTGAGTACCCTTCTCAAACATCGCCTTCTTAGCCGGATCGCTCATATCGATCTGGGAGCTTTCAAGCACCTGCAAGGAAACCGTACCATCCGGATTCTCCGCCAAGAACGGACCGCCGCCCGGCTCGCCGACATTCTTCACCATACCGCATACACGCAACGGGCGAAGCAGTTTGCTCTTGATATACAGGATTAACTCAGCGTCTTCCAGTAATTTCGTATCCGGATTCTTAATGCACAAATCGTCCTGCAAGAAATGGATCATCTCCTCTACCTCGGCGTGGGTATACTTACCGGTCTCGATCTGTTCCAGATATCTGAAGGCTTTCTCCTGCAATGTTACCAAGACACCGGCGATCACCTTCTTATAGATAACCGTAGAGCATTTGAAGCTATCCGGAACCACGTTATCTATATTCTTGATAAATACCACGTCGGCATCCACATCGTTCAAATTCTCGATCAAGGCTCCATGTCCACCCGGGCGGAACAGCAACTTATCATTCTTATCGCGGAACGGAGTGTTATCCATAGCGGCCGCTACCGTATCAGTACTAGGTTTCTGGATACTGAAAGAGACATCGTATTTCACGGAGAACTTCTCCTCGTACTCGCCTGATTTATCGGCAACCAATTGCTCGAATAAAGCCTGATGCTCCGGAGATACCGTGAAATGGATATTCACCTCTCCGGCGTTATTCTTGGCGTACATGGCACCTTCGGCCAAATGTTCTTCCATCGCCGTACGAACCGTATCGGCATATTTATGGAAAAGCAACAAGCCTTTCGGCAGCTGCCCGTAATTCAAGCCTTTCAGATCCAATAAGTTGGATACCACCTCCTTGTACTCGCCCAAGGCTACCAACGTAGGAATATCTTTCCCTGTATTCTCCACGCACTTCTTGTCCAAAGCCTTATAGAAAGCGAATTTCTCGATCTCGCTAAAGAACTTCTTCTCAAAAGCGTTCGTCGGTTCCTTATAATCCGCCGAAAGGAACTCGTACAGATTCTTAAACATACGGCTAGCGGCACCGGAGGCAGGTACGAATTTTACGATTTTCTTGTTTTTAGCCAGATAAGCGTCCCAAGCATCCATATAAGAGGCCTGTTCCTCTTTAGATATTACCATAATACCTTTTTCTACCGAAGCGGAGGCCGCTATCTCAAGGAAAGGGAAACCTTTTACGAAGCAAACGAGTTGCTCTTCAATCTGTTTTTCGCTGATTCCTTTGGCTTTCAGCTGTTCTAAATCGTTCGCGTTTAACATAGTATAGTATTTAATGTGAATAATCTCATCAGTAACGCCACAGGGCACTTATGCGCTATGTGTATCGCAAATGTATAAAATAACCGCAAGATACGTGTTGAAATTCCATAGAAAAAAGTATTTTTACAGCATGTTTTGCGGCCTGTCCTCAATCGGGCAATAAAAATGATATAACTATGGATACAATTGGATTCTTTACGTCTGAAGAAAAGAAGCTGTTCTTCTCCAAATACAGGCTCTTGTTACGAAACCTTTATTCTTTCCTCGAGCGGGAAGATATCAGGAAGATGAAGGAGCTGATGAAACGGGTTGTCGCTCTCGATTGCTACGGCAGGGATAAAAATGGTATCAACGGTTTATTGCGAAATATCGACACGGCCTTGATCGCTACTTTGGAGATTGGCTTGAAACGTACCTCGGTCATCGCTCTCCTATTATACCGCCCCGTATTGAAGAAAGCGATCACGATAGAGGAAGTGGAGCAGAAATTCGGGGCGGACGTGACCTTGATCATCCGTCGCCTCTTGAAGACCTCCGACCTGTATGCCCGGAACACCGCCGTCAACTCGGAGAATTTCCATCATTTGCTTTTCTCGTTTGCCGAGGACGTACGTGTGATCTTGCTTATGATCGCCGACCGCCTCTGCCTCATGCGCATGGGTAAACAGATACAAGAGGATGATCGTATCCGACTGGCTACCGAGGCCTCTTATTTATACGCTCCACTCGCTCACCGACTGGGTTTATATACGATCAAGAGCGAGCTGGAAGACCTTTCCTTGAAATACACGGACAGGAAACAGTATGACTTCATCAAGCGGAAGCTGAATGAGACGAAACGCTCCCGTGACGCTTATATCGCCGAGTTCATCGCCCCAATCAAGCGGAAGCTGGCAGCGGCGGGATTCAAGTTCGATATCAAGGGACGTACCAAATCCATACATTCCATTAATAACAAGCTGAAAAAGCAGCAGGTGGAGTTCGAGGGTATCTACGATCTTTTCGCTATCCGGATCGTATTGGATACGCCGCTGGAGAAGGAACGCTCGGAATGCTGGCAAGTTTACTCCATTGTCACCGATATGTACCAGCCCAACCCGAAGCGTATGAAGGACTGGATCTCCATCCCGAAGACCAACGGTTACGAGAGCTTGCATATCACGGTTATGGGGCCGCAAAATAAATGGGTGGAGGTGCAGATCCGTACGAAGCGGATGGATGAGATCGCCGAGCGGGGCCTGGCGGCGCATTGGAAATACAAGGGCGTGAAAGCGGAAAGCGGGCTAGACGAGTTCTTGAATACCGTACGTGCCGCCTTAGAGTCTAAAGAAAATAATCCGCTTGACTTGATGCAGGATTTCAAGATGGATTTATATAAGGACGAGATCTACGTCTTCACCCCTACCGGCGAGCTTATCAAGCTGGCTAAAGGAGCGACCGTACTCGATTTCGCCTTCGCCATCCACACGAAGCTGGGAAGCAAATGCGTATCGGCTAAGGTGAACGGGAAGAACGTACCGATCAAATACGTGTTGAACAACGGCGATAGCGTATCCGTGATTACGTCGCCGGCGCAAAGCCCGAAGCGGGATTGGCTGAACTTCGTCGTCACCTCGAAGGCCCGTGTGAAGATCAAGCAGGCCTTGAAGGAGGAGACCGTGAAGGCCGTGGAATTCGCCAAGGAGATGTTGCAGCGCCGCTTCAAGAACCGAAAGATCGACATGGACGAGCCGACCATGATGCGTTATATCAAGAAGAAAGGATTCAAGACCGTCACGGACTTCTACATCGAGATCGCCGAGGAACGCCTCGATCCCAACCTAGTGATCGACGAATATCTGGAGGCCTTCCGCAAGGAAACGGAGACTAACGAACGCACCGAGGTACGTAGCGCTGAGGAATTCGTGACGACAACTCCGGCAGAGGAGAGATCGACGAACAAGGATGTCCTGGTGATCGACAAGAACCTGACGGGCATCGAATATAAACTCGCCAAATGCTGCAACCCGATTTATGGCGACGAGGTTTTCGGTTTCGTCTCCACGCAAGGTATCAAGATACACCGCATGGATTGCCCTAACGCCCAAGAGATGTTCAGCCGCTTCGGTTACCGGATCATCCGCGCGAAATGGAGCGGCAAGGGAGACAACGGCTATACGGTTACGTTGCGGGTGATCGGACGAGACGATATAGCGATCGTCACCAACATCACCTCCGTGATCGGCAAGGAGTCGAACGTCACGCTTCGCTCGTTGAATATCAACTCCGTGGACGGATTATTCCAAGGGAACTTCACCGTATCGGTAAGAGATACGACCGCATTAAACTTGCTGACGAAAAAGATCAAGGCGGTAAACGGCGTGAAAACGGTAGAGCGACTAAATTCTTAAGACAGCGTCCTGTGCACGAAGTACCGTAGTACTCTGTACGAAGTACTACAGTACTCTCTAGGAAGTACCGCGGTACTTCCTAGAGAGTACTGTGCCAACTGTAAGACTGTGCCTTGTGACTATACCCGGATCACAGAATCGGCTTCAGCCCCATCCTCTCCGCACGTTGTATAAGGAATTGACGGGCCGCCTCATACTCGTTCGGGATCACGCCGTCGAGGATGGCGTTCTTGATCGCCTCTTTCAGCACGCCGACAGGCTTGGAGGGAGCCAAGCCAAACGTCTCCATAATCTCCTCGCCGGATACCGGAGGCTGGAAGTTACGGACACGGTCTTTTTCCTCTATATCGGCCAGTTTCTCGCGCACCTTACGGAAATTGTTCAAGAAACGGCGAACCTTCTCCGGGTTCTTGCTCGTGATATCGGCCTCACAGAGTTTCATCAAATCGTCGATATCATCTCCCGCGTCGAACAGCAGACGGCGGATCGCCGAATCCGTCACCTCATCGTCCGACAAGGCGATCGGACGCATATGCAGGCTTACCATCTTCTGTACGTACTTCATCTTCTCGTTCATCGGGAGTTTCATCTTCCTGAAAATACCGGGGATCATCCGCTCGCCGATAAAATTATGATTATGGAACGTCCATCCCAAGCGAGGGTCGAAACGCTTCGTGGCAGGCTTGGCGATATCGTGGAAGAGGGCGCTCCAACGCAGCCATAGATTATCAGAAGTCTTGCTCAAACGATCCAGCACCATCAAGGTATGGGCGAAATTATCCTTATGCCCGATCCCCTCCTTGGTTTCCACGCCCTTCAAGGCGCAAAGCTCGGGGAAGATCAAGGGCAACAGTCCGCATTTATCCAGCAAGTCGAAACCGATAGAGGGCTTTGGCGAGAGGACGATCTTGTTCAACTCGTCCACGATACGCTCCTTGGAGATGATGGAGATACGCTCCCGGTTGCGGATGATGGCGTCGAAGGTATCGGGATCGATAAAGAAACCTAATTGAGTGGCGAAACGAACCGCGCGCATCATCCGGAGCGGATCATCGCTGAAAGTGACATCCGGGTCTAGAGGCGTACGGATCGTAAGCTCGTCCATATCCTCCAACCCGCCGAAGGGATCGACCAATTCTCCGTAACGCTCCTTATTCAGGCAAAGGGCCAAGGCGTTGATCGTGAAATCGCGGCGGTTCTGGTCATCCTCCAAGGTGCCGTCTTCCACGATCGGCTTACGGCTGTCATGGCTGTAGGATTCTTTCCTCGCCCCCACGAATTCCAGCTCCAGATCGCCGGCTTTCACCTGCGCCGTCCCGAAATTCTTGAAGACAGAAAGATAAGCGCCACGCCCGATCTTCTTGGCCACTCGTTTGGCCAACTCTATACCGCTGCCAACCGCTACCACATCGATATCCTTGGATGGGCGGTTCAAGAAAATATCCCGCACATATCCGCCTATTACATATACCTCAACACCTAGCTCTTCCGCCGCCTCCGATATCAAATGGAAAGGCTTCGCGGATATATGATTTACTATCTCTTCCTCGTTTATATACATATTTATGTATTCCAAATCCAATAAAGAGCGCAAAGATAATCAAATTTCATGTACTTTTGCGGTATCAAATACATTGAACGAGAAAGATATGAAAAAGTTAGCGATCTGTATAACGCTCATTGCCGCCATTTTAACAGGCTGTAACGGAGACGAGAAAGCGGCTCAAGCCCGTTTGGATAAGGCCCAGGCCATGTACGAGAATAACGAGTTTTTCGGAGCGAAGAACGAGATAGACAGTATCCGCACCCTCTATCCCAAGGAAGTAAAGGTGCTGAAACAGGGATTAACGCTTATGCGCCAAGTAGAAGTAAAGGAGGCAGAGCGCAATATCGCTTTCTGCGACAGCTTGCTCCCTATCAAGCTGGAGGAAGTAGAGGTGTTGAAGAAAGGCTTCGCTTTCGAGAAGGATTCCGTTTACGAGGAAATCGGCAATTATATCTGGAGACAGCAGACGATCGAGCGCAACGTGCAACGTTGTTACGTACGTTGCGGCGTGAACGAGGAGGGCGAGATGTATCTGGCCAGCGTATATTACGGCGGACGCCCCATCGAGCATACGGGAATCAAGCTGAGCCTGAAAGACGGCCAATTCGCCGAGACCGCTTCCATCCCGTACGACGGCGGACTGAATTACCGCTTCAAGGATATGGGAAGCACCACGGAGGTAGTGACCTACAAGGGGGAGCACTGCGTCGATGCCGTCAAGTTCATCTACGATAACGAGAAAGAACGGATCAAAGTGGAATACACGGGAGGCAAGCCTTACATTATATATATGGCGGACGCCGACAAGAAAGCGATCGTCAGCACCTTCAACCTTGCCACCGTATTAAGCGATATCAAGAGCATGAACACCTTGAAAGAGAAATCGGAAAAGAAGATCGCTTATCTAAAGAATAAACTGGAGGAGTAGAATCCCTCCATACAAATGGCCTACCTATAAAAAAGCACAGGGACCCCTACAGTACATTTTTTGTCCATAATCAAATAGATTTTATTTATTAATCACAGTCTAAACAGGGGTCGTTTAGAAAAGGCTTTGAGGGGGTATGAGATTAACAATCGATTTAGCGTCTTATAACAAAAATCGTCCTATTCTCACGAACAGGACGACTATACTACTAAAAATGTAAACAGTGTATTTATATAGTAATATCATGAAACTATATATTTTGGAGAAAAACCGCTCCACCTTCACAGGCAAAACGGCTGGAAATCTAATCTACTCAATAAATATCTTCACAGGCTTACTCGAAATAAGCATGTTCCTTAACGACATGACCTCTGTCATCGAAATAAACCTTATATATCTTACCATTTTTGGTAACTAATACCACCTTATACTTCACAAATGTGCTATTATTCGACACCTCAACTGATTTCACCATACATCCTTCATAGGAAGTATTTACCGCATCGCACAATATTTGGGGCATATCAGTCACGTCGATCGGATAAAATTCATCCTGTACCACTATTTCCTTAACACTACCGGTCATCCCGGCTTGCGCTTCTACATTAGGGGCAATCAATAAGCCACATAAAGCGACAATAACCCCATAAACAATCTTTTTCATACCTTAAAAACCTAAATACCTAAACCTTTTTTCTCTTACATCATAAATTCGCACACTAAGGTGCAATCTCCGTGCCAAAACTCACCCTGAAAAACAGAAAGAGAATAATAAGTTGTAAATCCGATAATTAACTTAAAGTAAAGAACTAATCATGTGGTTGCCTAAATGTGGAATAAACCGTGGAGTGTAGAAAATTTCCCCACGAAAATGTGGAATCTCTACACATCGCTATAAGAACGAGGCCCACCCTTAATCTATAAGGATGAGCCTTAAATCATTCTACTCAAATATAATCAAATAAAAATACTAAAGTAATAAAATAAAGTCCCGTAATATCGTATACACTCTGTGCCTAACCTCTAATTTACGATTCACAAAGATAAATCTTTTTGTTCAACCATCTATAAAATAATCGCACATCTAACGAAACTCAAAGATTTTTGAACAAAGAGATTCCTTTTAAGGACAAGTCATAGATTATCACGAACTTCAATCCTTCGCTTGATGTACGGTAAGTTGCGGAAACGGGAAATCGATACCTACTTCATTGAAGGTTGCGTAGATATTCTTGTTAATATCGAAATACACACCCCAATAGTCGGAACTGTTTACCCAAACCCGTACCACCACGTTTACGCTGCTGTCCGCCAAGGCTGTCAAGGCGATAAACGGAGCGGCCGGCTCAGACAAGATGCGGGAATCCTTCGCTAATACGGACTCTATCACTTGCTTTACTTTCTCATAATCGCTTCCGTATTCCACGCCAAAAGTCCAGTCTACACGACGAGTCGTCTGGTTACTGAAATTAGTCACAACGCCACTACTCAAGGAGCCGTTCGGTATATAGATAATCTTATTGTCCGGAGTACCCAATACCGTATGAAACATTTGTATTTCTTTTACCGTGCCACCAACACCTTGCGCCTCGATATAATCACCCACCTTATAAGGCTTGAAAAGAAGGATGATCAATCCACCGGCAAAGTTCGACAGGTTACCGCTCAATGCCATACCGACAGCGACACCGGCGGAAGCCAACAAAGCAGCAAACGACGTAGTCTGAACTCCCAACGCTCCTACGACTGAAATAATCAATAGAATGGTTAAACTGACATTCACCAAACTACCCACAAAAGTTTTGACAGAAGGATCGATATCCCGTTTGCTCAATATCTTCCGAACCAGTTTATTAAGTAAGTTTATAACCAATCGTCCCACCAAAAAGACAATAAGGGCTTTAATAATCGTAAAACCCAATTGGGAGCCATGCTCAACCAAGGATCTGATAGCTTCCTCTAATTTAGAACTCGCTTCTACAGCTGCTAATAACACCATATCTCTTCTATTTTAGTTAATCTATTAATTATATAACAATCTGATCTTCCAAAAATATTATGAAATGTAGCAAATGTATAAAGTTTTTTTAATCTGGTAAAACCATGAAATAATTACGTAGCTTTGCATCAATCAAATAACACGTTAAAATACGACAGCATGAAAATCCTTGCGATACTCGCCGCCCTTTTTCTTTCGATAAGCTATGGCTACGCTCAGACATACGAGAAGTTTGTTGAGAAAAGTTTTGACTTTTTGGACAAGAACGACCTAGATTCTGCCGAAGAGAGTTTAAGAGCCGCCATGCGCCTTGAACCGGGAAACCCCAATAACTATGCCTTGCTCATGAACCTCGGGACGATACAGCGCAGGCAAGGGAAACTGGAAGATGCCCTTCTCTCTTATACCGCCGCCCTAAGCCGCCATCCGAATAATGAGGCTATATTAGAAAATCGTGCCGGTTTATATACGGAAATAGGTGAGATCGAAAAAGCGACAAACGATTACAACGCCCTGTTAATCTTGAACCCCCATCATCAAGAGGCGTTATATTGCAGGGCGATGCTTCATTTGCAACATAAGAACTATCTGTTGGCCGAGCAGGATTTCGATAAGATACTGGAAGTTAACGAGAAATCCGTGAAAGGACGTCTGGGACACGCTATTCTCGAAAAGTTACGGGGTAATTATGTTGAGAGCGAACGCATCTTTAATTACTTGATCAACGAGATGCCCCGTGAATGGATCTTATACGAGGGCCGTGCCGATCTATACTTCATGATGGGCAAGAACGCCCGGGCCATGGCCGATATCAATCGCGTTTTCGTGGAAAGTACTCCGACAGCCTCTTTATATGTATTGCGAGGCAAAGTAAAACTTGCCCAATATGAGAAAGCATCGGCCGCCTTAGACTTTAAGAAAGCCGAGGATATGGGATATGATAAAACGACTATCAACGAGTTGATGAAGATGGCTCGTTAAGACTGCTTTTATACGTATAGTGGCATCGGCTCACGCAAGTAGTGGTATTGGCCTACGCCACTACTTGCGTGAGCCGATGCCACTATACGTGTAAGCCTGCGCCACTACCGGTGCGGAATCGGCCCATTTATACTACTTTTCCGTGATATAATTGACAATCCAACTACCCACTTCTTTCGTTCCATATTTCGCTCCGCCTTCCACTTGGATTTCCGGCGTACGGACATTCGCATCAAGGGAAGCGTCTACGGCTTCACGGATCAAGGCTCCCTCTTCTTTGAGGCCGAAATACTCGAATAACATCGCTACCGAAAGGATTTGCGCCAAAGGATTCGCTATATTCAGTCCTTTCGCCTGCGGCCAAGAGCCATGGATCGGCTCAAAAACCGGCGTGCTCTCTCCGGTTGAAGCGGAAGGCAGCAAGCCCATAGAGCCGCTGATGCAAGAACCCTCATCCGTCAAGATATCACCAAACGTATTCTCGGTCACCATCACGTCGAAGAATTTCGGCTCTTGGATCATACGCATAGCGGCATTGTCCACATACATGTAGTCTGTCGTTACTTCCGGATAGTTAGGGGCCATCTCTTGAGCAATCTGGCGCCACAAACGGGAAGAGGCAAGTACGTTCGCCTTGTCAACAACCGTCAGGTGCTTATTCCGTCTCATCGCATACTCGAAGCCCACTTTCAAGATACGCTCGATTTCCGGACGGGTATACATATTCGTATCATAAGCCTTATCGTTATCTTGATATTTCTCACCGAAATACATACCGCCGGTTAACTCACGGATACACAAGAAATCCGCACCATCCACCAATTCGGCACGCAATGGCGATTTATGCAATAGACATTTGAAGGTCTGCACCGGGCGGATATTAGCGAACAAGCCCAATTTCTTACGCATAGCCAAAAGACCTTGCTCCGGGCGTACTTTCGCTGTCGGATCATTATCAAACTTAGGATCGCCCACAGCCGAGAAAAGAACAGCGTCGGCATCCTTACAAATTCGATAGGTCTCCTCCGGAAAAGGATCGCCAACCTTATCGATCGCATCAGCACCGCAAAGGGCATACTCATAGTGAACCTCATGTCCGAATTTCTCACAAACGGCACTCATTACTTCCACGCCTTGCACGGAAATCTCTGGTCCGATCCCGTCTCCGGGAAGTACTGCTATATTCAGTTTCATCGTAAATGTTTGTTATAATTAATCTTCTATCTTGTTCAACATCTTTAATGTCGCCTTAATTGCCGCCTCGGTCTGATCAGCGTCCAGACCGCGAGTCTTGAAATCGACCCCGGCATAATTCCAGCTGATGACCGTCTGCACGAACGCATCCGTACGTCCTCCCGGCGGGATGGATACCGAATAGTTCGTCAACATCGGGAACGGGCGATTCAAACGGGAATAAATCCGGCGTAAGGCACGAACAAAAGCGTCATATTGTCCATCACCGGAAGCCGATTCCTCGTAAGCCTCGCCATTGATCTCGATTTTCAAGGTAGCTACCGGTTTCAACCCTTGGGCCAAGGATAAGGAATAGTTCAAGATCCGTATTTTCTGATCCTCCAGCGCGTTATCATGATGAAGCACATCGCTGATAATATAAGGAAGATCCTCCGGGGTAACCATTTCTTTCTTATCGCCCAGCTCAATGATCCGCTCCGTAACCTTACGCATCGAACCCTCGTCCATGTCGATACCAAGCGCTTCCAGATTCTTACGGATATTCGCTTTTCCGGAGGTCTTGCCCAAAGCGTACTCGCGAACCCGTCCGAAACGCTCGGGAAGCAAGTCGTTGCAATACAGGTTATTCTTGCTATCACCGTCTGCGTGAACACCGGCGCACTGCGTAAACACATGCTCTCCGATAATCGGCTTATTGGGCGGGATATGCACCCCCGAATAGGTCTCGACCAAACGACTGGCCTTGTTTATCTTTTCCTCCCTCAAGTTCGTCTCCTCTCCCAACTGGTCCTTGATAACGGCAAGTACGCTGCTCAAGGGAGCGTTACCCGCACGCTCTCCCAAACCGTTCACCGTCGTATGGATTCCCTTGATACCCGCACGGATGGCAGAATATACATTCGCAACGGCAAGATCATAGTCGTTATGCGCATGGAAATCAAACCGTAAATCCGGATATCGATCTACCATCATCTTGCAATACTCATAGGTATTTCCGGGATTCAAGACACCCAAGGTATCCGGAAGCATGAAACGGCAAATCGGAAGTCCTCTCAACGCATTGATCACCAAGAACACGTAATCCGGGGAATACTTGATACCGTTCGACCAATCCTCCAAATAGATATTCACGTCAATCTTCCGCCTCTCCGCTTCCAATACGACCATACGAATATCGTCTACGTGTTGTTCGGGAGTCTTTCGAAGCTGTTCGGTGACATGCTTATAAGAGCCCTTGCAAAGCAAGTTCACGACACGACAACCTGCGGATTCAATCCAGTCGAGAGAGACCGTACCATCCACGAAACCCAAGACCTCCAATTTGTTTAGGTTTCCGGAACGGGCGGCCCAAGCGGCTACACGCTTCACGGCCTCAAACTCTCCATCCGACACACGGGCGGAAGCGATCTCCACCCGGTTCACACCTAAATCGCTCAGCAGCACTTGCGCTATACTTAGCTTCTCGTGAGCGGCGAAGGATACGCCCGAAGTTTGCTCCCCATCTCTGAGGGTTGTATCCATTATTTCTATCATAATCAGCGTGCGGCCTCGAAAGCTTCGATCTTTGATTTATTTGCCAGTAAATAGTCAATATCGTCCAATCCATTGATCAGGCAATCCTTTTTATAGGCATTGATCTCGAAATGCTCGCTTTTACCCGTAGCCTTGTTCGTGATCGTTTGCTCCGGTAGATTTACCTCGACCTCCGTTTTCGGATCCCTGTAAATCGAGTCGAACAATTCTGCGAGGAACTCTTCAGTCACAACAACCGGCAACACGAAGTTGTTCAACTCGTTGTTTTTATGGATATCTGCGAAGAAACTGGAGACTACGACACGGAAACCGTAATCGGCGATCGCCCAAGCCGCATGCTCACGGCTGGAACCGGAACCGAAGTTCTTTCCCGCAACCAATATCTTTCCGCTATACGCAGGATCGTTCAAGACGAACGATTCGATCTTATTACCTTCCTTATCATATCGCCAATCCCGGAACAAGTTCTCGCCGAACCCTTCCTTGGTAGTCGCTTTCAAAAAGCGAGCTGGGATAATCTGGTCGGTATCCACGTTCTCTAAGGGAAGAGGCACACACATGCTTGTGATTATATTGAATTTTGTTTTCATCTTATGCTACTTTATTAGATTAGTCTTTACATCAGTTCTCTCGGGTCTGTGATCTTACCGGTCACGGCAGCGGCGGCGGCCACAAGCGGCCCCGCCAAGATAGTGCGGGCACCCGGTCCTTGGCGGCCTTCGAAATTACGGTTGGAAGTGGAGACCGCATATTTACCTGCCGGAACCTTATCCTCATTCATCGCCAGACAAGCGGAACATCCCGGTTGACGAAGGACGAAGCCGGCCTCAGCCAAAACCTTGTCGATCCCCTCGGCACGAATCTCCCGCTCTACCTGCCAACTGCCGGGAACCAGCCAAACCGTTACACCATCCGCTTTCTTCTTTCCTTTCACCAAAGAAGCGAAAGCACGGAAATCCTCGATACGACCATTCGTACAGCTGCCTAAAAAGACATAATCCACCTTCTTACCCAACATAGACTCGCCTGCCTTGAAGCCCATATAATCTAAAGACTTCTTATAAGAGATACGGCCTGCCTCGGGCACGCTTTCCAAGGAAGGGATATCCTCGCAGATACCCATTCCCATGCCCGGATTCGTTCCGTACGTAACCATCGGGTCGATATCCTCAGCGTGGAAAACGATCTCCTTATCGAACCTAGCGTCCGGGTCGCTATACAGCTGACGCCACTCGGTCACCTTCCGCTCCCATTCCTCGCCTCTCGGGGCGAACTCACGGTCTTTCAAATAATCGAAAGTAACATCATCCGGAGCGATCATACCGCCACGGGCTCCCATCTCGATCGAAAGGTTACAGATCGTCAGACGTTCCTCCATGGTCGTATCACGGATCGCCTCGCCAGCGTACTCCACAAAATAGCCCGTAGCACCACTGGTACTCATCTTACTAATAATGTATAAGGCAAAATCCTTCGCCGTAACACCCGGTTTGCGTACACCATCGATCGTGATACGCATCGTTTTCGGCTTACGCTGCATGATACATTGGGTAGCCAAGGTCATCTCCACCTCGCTCGTACCAATACCGAAAGCAATAGCGCCCATGGCACCATGCGTGGAAGTATGGGAATCGCCACAAACGATTGTCATGCCCGGTTGCGTCAAGCCAGTCTCCGGGCCTACCACATGGATGATACCGTTCTTCGGATGCCGAAGACCGTAATACGTCAAGCCAAAATACTTCGCGTTCTCTTCCAAGGTATCCACTTGATTCTTCGATATAGGGTCTTCGATGGGCTTATCTTGGTTCAATGTCGGGATATTATGATCCGGCATACAAGTGATTTGCCCAGGACGGAAGGGCTTCAATCCACGTGCACGTAATCCGGCGAAAGCCTGCGGGCTAGTCACCTCATGACAATACAGACGGTCGATATACAATTGTATGGTTCCGTCGGGTAACATGTCTACTACGTGTTTGTCCCAGATTTTCTCAAATAATGTCTTGCTCATTGTCTTGTCTATTTTTAGTCTACTATAAACTTATTGATGGCGTCCACAAAAGCCTCCACGGAAGCGGCGATAATATCGGTATTCGCTGAGAACCCGTAGTAGGTAGCCCCGTTATATTCTACCTGCATATGCACCTTACCCGTATCATCGCTACCTTTACTAATGGCTTGGATCAAGAATTCCTGAATCGTCATGTCACTATTACTAATGGCTTTTTTCACCGCCTTGATACCCGCATCAACCGGACCGTTACCAGCCGCAGCCTCGTATCTTCTTATTCCCGACAAATTTAAACAAATACTTGCGACGGATTGTACTCCAACGCCACTAGTTACCTGTAAATATTCCAGTTTAATACGGTGGGTGGCCGTACGATCCTTTCCGACCAACATCAACACGTCATCATCATTTATATCCTTCTTACGATCGGCCAGTTTCAAGAACTCTTCATACGCCTTATCCAATTTTTCCTGCTCCAGCTCCACGCCTAAGACATGCAGGCGATGCTTCAACGCCGCACGACCGCTACGGGCTGTCAATACGATCGCATTATCATCGATACCCACATCCTTCGGATCGATGATCTCGTAGGTTTGCGCATTTTTCAAAACGCCATCTTGGTGAATGCCGGAAGAGTGAGCGAACGCATTACGTCCGACAATAGCCTTATTCGGTTGTACCGGCATATTCATCAAGCTAGAAACCATGCGGCTCGTACTATAGATTTTATTCGTCGTGATATTGGTGATGATATCACGTTCTTTATGACTCTTAAAAACCATGGCAACTTCTTCCAACGACGTGTTACCCGCACGCTCACCGATACCGTTTATGGTTACCTCCACTTGACGGGCTCCGTTCAACACGCCTTGTACGGTATTCGCAGTAGCCATACCCAAGTCATTATGGCAATGAGTGGAAAGAATAGCGTTATGTACGCCATCCACATGTTCCATCAGATACTTAATTTTCGCCCCGTACTCATCCGGCAAGCAATATCCTGTCGTATCCGGTATATTCACTACGGTAGCCCCAGCCTTGATCACGGCCTCCACGACACGGGCCAGGTATTCATTATCCGTACGCCCGGCATCCTCACAGTAGAACTCTACGTCCTCCACGTACTTTTTAGCGTATTTCGTGGCGGCGATCGCACGCTCTATGATCTCCTCTCTCGTGGAGTTAAACTTATATTTGATATGAGAATCCGAAGTACCGATTCCAGTATGAATACGTCCTCGCTTAGCGAATCTCAACGCTTCGGCTGCCACGTCGATATCCTTCTCCACCGCACGGGTCAAGGCGCAGATGGTTGGCCAAGTCACGGCCTTTGAGATCTCAACCACACTCTTGAAGTCTCCCGGGCTGGATACGGGGAAACCCGCCTCGATCACATCAACACCTAGCTGTTCCAACGCCTTAGCTACTTGAATCTTTTCTACCGTATTCAACTGGCATCCCGGAACCTGCTCACCATCACGTAAGGTGGTGTCGAAAATAAATAATCTGTCTGACATAATCTTATATTCTTAATTTACTAATATCCTATACTAACTAAAAGAGCCTCTCTCACAAGGAAGTGAGAAAGGCTCTTTCATCTATCGTAATACTCGCAAAGCATACAGTCTCACTTCCTATTCCGTTCCCAGAGTAGAATAATGTTTAGAGAAATAATGAGACTATTTTGTAAGTTGCGTGTCATTGTTCTTGTCTTTATTGTTTTTGTTTGAACGTTGCAAAGATACGGCCTTTTTCGATACTACCAAATGTAATTCGAAGTTTTTTATCCATTATTTATTATAAACTATAAGCCAAACAACCACATACCTTACGAAATAACACTGCCCATCGTAACAACCTTACGATGGGCAGTATAAGGTGTTTACAATGCCCATTGTAGTCATCTTACGATGGGCATCGAGGATATCAATGAACTACGATCTTCTTCACGAACACCTCCCCGGTGACCTCGCAACGAACAAAGTAGACTCCCGCATGGCTTACGGGTATCATCACCTCGCCTGCTACCGTTTCCTTATAAACGATAAAACCGGCCACATCAATCACCGTCAGCGTAACCGACTTAGGCATATTCGCTAAAATAGAAAGATTCGCGGCATACAAAACAGCGTCTTCCTCAATGGATTCTACGCCAGTCGGCGTGTCCGGCCCTTCTGGATTCTCCGGATCAACTGGATCAACCGGAGTCACCGGATTCTCGGGATCCGTAGAGGAGGAAACAGAGGAAACAACCGTTACTTTCACCTGAGAACTCTGCGGCTTATAGTTCGGATCAGTCGGCGTGAAGATCACCTCTTTGTCGCCCTCGGCCGTCATCAGGACTTCCGGATCACTCCAAGCGAACGTTCCGGCAACGATACCGGCGTGGCCACCTTGCAAGACAGACTCTGCCAACGCATGGCCGGACAAGATAACAGATGCGGTAGGCCATACCACCTTTGCGTCAGCCCGCTCAATTGTGTACTCAAAGGTCTTCTCATACGCTTGATAGACATCATCCTCCGGACGGTATACACGGACGTAATACGTACCGGCGTTTTTCAAGATAGCCGGTTGTGTACATGCTCGATCGAAGAAGAAGGTGATCTGGCACCGCTCGTTACCCTCACCCGTTACAGATACAGTCTGCGCCGCACCATTATAAGCAGAGCTGTTTCCCGCCAAGGCGAAAGAAGCCTCGCGCTTGCCGACAAATTCCGGCGTTAGGCCTGTCGCATCGGCAGTCACCTTATATTCTCTCGGGTTCTCTGTATTGCCATCAGCCCACTTAGAGAACTTATATCCCGCAGCAGGCACGGCCTCCAATATTACCGTTATTCCTTCGGGAACAGATACCACGCCATTCTCTGCCACATACGGCATACCGCCGTTGGTGACGCGTACATAGCCGTTTGGCTCTCCACCCGAACGCAAGACTGACGTACCAAAACTCAATGGTTTCGCCGGTTTCGTCGAATGGTAATAAACCGTACCTTCATAGTTCTTCTTAGCAGAAGTACTCTTAGGAGAAATCACATATTTTGTCACATCGGCATCAGGATAGGACAGATCAATCTCTACTTCCACCTCATCCCTGCTCGGACGTGTCTTCAAGCCCTCGGCACCGTCAGGAGCCTGTGTCACCGCAATTATGCTTGCTTGCTAAACAATTATGCCAGTTCACCAAATATTTATCGGTAAAAAAGGTTAACGCCGTATATCTGCAAACTTGTGTCATTCGTATCTCTTATAACAAGAGCCAAAGTTAGATATTTAATCCTAACAAACAAAAATATAAGCGGTTATTTGCAAAAAAACGCAAAAGAAACAGGTTGACGATCATGCCGCAAAACATATCGTAACCGGAATCTCGGCACGGTTGCCCGAATTACGCTCGTGATTGTTCTATTTTCGTTATTTTCGCGATCAAAACTAAAATGGTATGTATAAGGGATTACTCGTTGTAGGCCGGGGAATCGGTCAAGTGATGTTTCAAGGCAATGCTCTTTCCGGACTATTAATGCTGATAGGTATTGCCTGTAGTTCATGGAATTTAGCGTTATTGGCGTTAGCCGGCAATATCGCAAGCACGCTGGCGGCCTATCTCCTCGGATATTCTCGCGAAGATATACGCAAAGGCCTATATGGTTTCAACGGAACACTGGTAGGTATAGCGATCGGAGTATTCATGAGAATAAATATCTGGTCGATATCTCTGCTTCTTATGGGATCTGCCTTATCAAGCGGGATCGCCCAGCAGTTCAATCGCCAGAATAAACTACCGGGATATACAGCCCCATTCATACTTTCGGTATGGATTTTATTAATCCTATGTCGATATCTATTCCCTTCGTTGATGCTTCCACCTGTAGTGACTCCTCCCGAACATGTCCCAAATTTACTTTATGCTTTCAGCTCTAACATCGGTCAAGTAATGTTTCAAGGCAATATGTTAACAGGGCTATTCTTTCTTTTCGCCATCTTATTAAACTCACGCTTAAACGCAGCCTACACAATATGGGGTGCATTGCTGCCATTGGGAATGATATTACTACCGGCGATAAGCATCGCTGATTTTAACATGGGGTTGCTCGGCTACAACGGTGTATTATGCGCTATCGCGGCAGGCAACCATCTTTCTATCCGTAGCCTGATACGGGCAACCTTGGCGATCTTACTATCTATCGGATTACAGATTGGTGGTATGCAGCTGGGGATCACGACCCTTACCGCCCCTTTCGTACTCTCCGTATGGATAACAAACCTTATAATAAAGGATAAGGAATAATTCCAGCGTCATCCGCAAACCATTATCCCTTATTAACTATTAATTACCAACTATATTCCGTACATTTGCCCCACACGAATTAATAATGATTACGACTATGACGAAATTAAGTAACATCCCCATAAAAGAAACAGCGTCCAAGGCCGCAAGGACACGCAAGGCCAAAACCACCCCGACCGCCCCCCAATGGGATCCCACCCGCCCCTTCCAATTCACCCAAGAGGAGATATGGGAACATATCCATGAGATCGAGAAGGAGCCGTTCCTAACCCTGGATGAAGGTTTTAAACGTTTTGAAGCATGGAAGCAAGACCTACTCAAAAGCAGGTTATAACCAGTAGCTCATTTTGGGAGAGTTATGATAATGTATATGTTCAAGGCCTTGACTTATTTGGATTCTACCAAGCGGAATTATACGCTAACAAGATAAAAGCCATCTTATACGAGTTAGACCGAACGTATCCTTATTATCCCGAATGCCGGCACCTAACTACGAAAAGCCGCATGTACCGGAACATCGTCTTGGATTCACACCTCATCATCTACCGCATCACCGAGGAACAGATCGAAGTATTAGATATCGTACACGCCGCATCCAGTATGCGGAAGATCAAGAAGACAAGGAATATCCACATCGAATGACATAAAGCAAGGCGAGCCACCCACAAGTAACCCGCCTCTATCAATCAACAATCAAAAACTATCCTAATTTTCAATTCTCAATTCTCCATTTTCAATTATTCAGTTGTTCTCCGGGCGAAGCTTGCGTACGGTAACAGCAGTCTGCCACATCTCGCTCTCGCGCAACGCCTTCAATTCAGCCTCCAATTTCTCACGATAATCCGGCTTAGAGTTAGAGTCGATAGAGATCTGAGCCTCGTTACCGCATTTTACGTTCGCGTACAATTTCTCGACAACCGGCTTGATAGCGTCGTGGAACGGACCCATCCAGTCCAAAGCGCCACGCTGGGCAGTCGTAGAGCAGTTCGCATACATCCAGTCCATACCGTTCTTAGCGAATAAAGGCATCAAGGATTGAGTCAACTCCTCGACCGTCTCGTTGAAAGCCTCGGAAGGAGTATGTCCATTCTCGCGCAATACCTCATACTGAGCCAACAACAAACCTTGGATAGCGCCCATCAAGGAACCGCGCTCACCGGTCAAGTCGGAAGTAGCCTCACGGATGAAAGTCGTCTCAAACAAATAACCGGAACCGATACCGATACCCAACGCCAACGTACGATCCATCGCCTTGCCGGTAGCGTCTTGATAGATAGCGAAAGAAGAGTTCAAGCCTCGGCCTTCCAAGAACATAGAACGCAAAGACGTACCGGAACCCTTCGGAGCGACCATGATCACGTCAATATCCGCAGGAGGAACAACACCTGTACGATCGTTCCAAGTGATCGCGAAACCGTGAGAGAAATACAAGGCCTTACCAGCTGTCAGATAAGGCTTCATCGTAGGCCATACAGACATAACGGCAGCATCAGACAACAAGCACATGATGATCGTGGCCTTGTCGCAAGCCTCCTCGATACCGAACAGAGTCTCACCCGGAACCCATCCGTCCTCAACCGCTTTCTCGTAAGTATTACCTTGGCGTTGGCCAACGATTACGTTGAAACCATTGTCACGAAGGTTCAATGACTGTCCCGGTCCCTGTACGCCATAGCCGATAACAGCGATTGTCTCATCTTTCAATATCTCTCTTGCCTTTTCCAACGGAAATTCCTCGCGGGTCATTACATTCTCTACAACACCGCCAAAATTCATTTGTGCCATTTTCTTTTTAACTATTAATGTTTAAAAACCTATTTATGTATCTCTTTCATTATCTCCAAGTAACCGCCGCACGACAGATCGCCTTTCCCTCATGGCAAATAGCCATGTCCTGCTTATCGGGACCGGGCTCTACCTTATGAAGCGTAAGCGGCATGCCTTGTTTACCCTCGGATTGGTAGGCGATCTCCAAACGGCCGATCTCATGGGTCTTGAACCGGTTGATATCGAACAAATCCAGCAGATGCTCGATATACTTCACGCTATTGAAGTGACCGTTGATATCCAAGTCGCTGTATTTGATCGAATACGGGATTCCCTCCGCCTTATTCTCCGCCGGCATGATCTTACCCGGCTTCTCGATCGGGCACGGACGCTCGTCGATATATTTGCTCAATGCCTCTATATCCAATAAGGTAGGCCGGCGGGTCTCCACATCGATAGCCGCCCAGATAGAACGAGCGAATCCAAAGGTTTTCCCATTCTCATCCGCCAGTTCAAAACAACGGCTGGTGAAGAGGCGTCCGACCTCATCGATCCAAGTATATAAATTAATCTTATCGAAGGCTGTAGGGTATTCCTTCATCTCGATAGCCAGACGGGACAACACCCAAGCGGTATGGCGCTCCGACATATCATTGAAACCGAACCCACGCTCTCCGGCATGGCTGGAAGCGGCGTGAATCAGGTAGTTACCAATCATGGGGAGCGTTACACGTCCCCGGAAATCCATTAAATAAGGTTCCGCCACGAAATGAAATAATCCTACTTTCTCCATATCTTATTATTGTTGCTTTTCCTGTAACTTTCGCTCCATATCGGCCAGCATATCGCTCAAGCGCTCCACCTTGCTCTTCGTGATAGCCACACGTCCGGAACGGATGAATTGCAGGACACCGATCGTCTCGCTCAACTCATTGAACAAGGCTTGTGTCTCGTCATAGTGGCCACTCTTCTCCAATACCACGCAGGTCTCGTTCATCTCCAAGATACGGGCGTTGTATTTACGGATCAAGCCCTCCACGGTTCCCATCTTGATGAAAAGCTCGGTACTTAGCTTATAAAGGGCGATCTCTTGATAAACCAGATCCTCATCCGTATTATAATAAGCCTTCAAGATATCCACACGTTTATCGATCTGTTTCACCACCTTATCGATCATATCCTCATCGGCGAAGGTCGTGATCGTAAACTTATGGATACCCTTGATAGCGGACGGAGAGACGGACAGAGTCTCGATGTTCAACTGCCGGCGTGTAAAGATAATCGTTATCTGGTTCAAAAGACCTACGATATTCTCTGAAAAGATAATAACGGTATATAATTTCTTTGTTGTCATAGCTTCATCTCCTCCTTATTTCTCGTCTCCCATAATCATGTTTGTCACGCTTCCCCCGGCAGGAACCATCGGATATACCATCCCGCAAGTCTCCACGTTAGCGACCAACACGTAAGCACCGTCGTGGTTTAGCATCTCGGCGATAGCGTCATCCAATTCCTCCCGCTTTTCAACGGCACGGCTGGCGATTCCATAGGCCTTGGCGATCGCCACGAAATCAGGATTCTCCATGATGGTGTTCGAGTAACGCTCGTGGAAGAACAATTCCTGCCACTGACGTACCATCCCTAAGAAGTTATTATTAAGAATGATAATCTTCACGTTCAGTTTCTCCTGCATGATGGTGCCCAATTCCTGAATTGTCATCTGCATCCCCCCATCACCGGTAAAGAAGCAGACCGTACGGTCCGGGGCTCCGAGCTTAGCGCCCATAGCGGCCGGCAGACCAAATCCCATCGTACCTAAACCACCGGAAGTCACTACGCTGCGGGTTTGTTTATATTTGAAATAGCGGACGCCCATCATCTGGTTCTGCCCAACGTCGGTTACCAGTACAGCGTCGTTGCCGGTCGCCTCGGAAACCTTACGGACCACCTCGCCCATTTTCAGTTGGCCCTCGGTCGGATACAATTCCTTCTCGATTACCTTATCGTATTCCTCTTTTGCGTCCCGGTCGAACTCGGCGTTCCATTCCGGGCGTTTACGTTCTTCCAACAACGCCGTGATCATCGGTATCGTGTGCTTGGCATTACCCAGCACCTTTACGTCTACGGCAACGTTCTTGCCGATTTCCGAGTTGTCGATATCCAGGTGTATAATCTTGGCTTGCTTAGCGTATGTCTTTAAATCGCCAGTCACACGGTCGTCGAAACGCATACCGATAGCGATCAATACATCACATTCATTCGTTTTCCGGTTCGGCCCTACGTTTCCATGCATACCGAGCATTCCCTTGTTCAAAGGGAAATCGGTTGGCAATGCGGATAAGCCCAATACCGTAGATCCGGCAGGTATATCATTCTTTTGGAGAAACGCTTTCAATTCCTCTTCCGCACCGCCTAGCACAACTCCCTGCCCGACCAGACAGAAGGGTTTCTCGGCCCCATTGATCAAATCGGCGGCGGCCTTGATGCGATCCTTTTTGATATCCGGCTCCGGTTGATAGCTACGTACGTAATCTACCTTCTTATATTCATAGTCCACCAGCCCGACTTGAGCGTCCTTTGCCAAATCCAGCACAACCGGACCCGGACGGCCTGTAGAAGCGATATAGAAAGCACGAGAAACAGCCCACGCGATCTCCTCCGGCTTGCGGATTTGATAAGCCCATTTCGTGATCGGTTGCGTGATGCCAATCACGTCGACTTCCTGAAAAGCGTCGGTTCCCAACAACGGCGAGGGTACTTGACCGGCGATCACGACCATTGGCGTACTATCCATCAGCGCGTCAGCGATACCCGTGATGGTATTCGTAGCGCCCGGGCCGGAAGTAACCAGTGTCACTCCTACCTTGCCGGATACACGGGCATATCCTTGAGCCGCATGGGTAGCGCCTTGCTCGTGGCGCACCAATACATGCCTCAACTGGTCTTTATAATCATATAAACTGTCGTAAATAGGTATCGCTTGTCCTCCGGGATAACCGAAGATAGTATCCACTCCTTCCGCAATCAACGCTTTCAGCAAAGCTTCCGAGCCGGTTATCTTTTGTTTCTCCATAAGAAATAACGTGTTTAATGTATATATTATTGGCTTTAATCCTCAACAATCCTTACACCTCCCTTATCGGCGGAGCTAACCATCTTCCCATACGCCCTCAACGCTTTCGATACCTCACGCTGACGCGTCGGCGGCGTAAAGGCTTTCTTTCCACGCGCCTCTTCCGCCTTACGGCGCTCGGCCAACTCCTCGTCGCTCAGCCGCACGTTGATGGAACGTTCCGGGATATTGATCTCGATGACATCCCCGTCTCTCACCAATCCGATCGCGCCACCGGAAGCGGCCTCGGGAGAGATATGCCCGATAGAAAGACCGGACGTACCGCCGCTGAAACGACCATCCGTGATCAAAGCGCACTCCTTACCCAAGTGACGGCTCTTTATATAAGAGGTAGGATATAACATCTCTTGCATTCCCGGCCCCCCTTTCGGACCCTCATACGTGATGACGACCACATCGCCTGAAACGACCTTGCCTCCTAAAATGCCCTCGCAAGCGGCATCCTGTGAATCGAAGACTTTCGCCGGGCCGGAGAATTCCCAAATACTCTCATCCACGCCGGCGGTTTTTACGACACATCCGTCCAAGGCGATATTCCCTTTCAAAACAGCCAAGCCGCCATCCTTGGAATAAGCGTGCTCCACGTCGCGGATACAACCTTCGGCACGATCCGTATCTAATTCCTTATAATAAGATTCTTGGGAACCCATCCGGATACTGAACCGATGAGCGGGAGCGCTCTTGTATTTACGGATCGCCTCCTCCGTTACGTTCGGGGAAGTGACGGCGTATTTATCAACAGCCTCGGCCAAGGTCAGGCCGTCCGCACGTCTCGTGCTGCCATCCACAAGCCCGGCTTTCATCAACTCGTTCATGATACCGAGGATTCCACCGGCACGGTTTACGTCTTGCACATGATAAGTGTGCGTATTCGGGGCTACCTTACACAGGCAAGGGGTCTTGCGGGATAACATATCGATATCCTCCATATGGAAATCGGCGCCGGCCTCTTGTGCCACGGCCAATAAGTGAAGCACCGTATTGGTAGACCCCCCCATGGCGATATCCAGCGACATGGCGTTCAAGAAAGCCTGGCGGGTAGCGATGTTGCGAGGTAACACGGAATCATCCCCGTCACGATAGTACTTGTAAGCGTTTTCAACGATTTGCTTAGCCGCGTCGCGGAAAAGCTGGATACGGTTCTTATGGGTAGCCACGATCGTCCCGTTACCCGGAAGCGCCAGACCGATCGCCTCGTTCAAGCAGTTCATAGAGTTAGCGGTAAACATGCCGGAACAACAACCGCAACCCGGACACGCATGGCGTTCCACCTGCTCGATACGCTCGTCGCTTACCGATGTATCGGCGGACTCAATCATCGCGTCGATCAAATCCAGGTGGCGGCCATCCAGCTCACCAGCCTCCATCGGGCCTCCGGACACGAACACCGTCGGGATATTCAATCGCATGGAAGCCATCAGCATGCCCGGCGTGATCTTATCGCAATTGCTGACGCAAACCATAGCGTCCGCCTTATGGGCATTTACCATATATTCCACGCTGTCCGCGATAATGTCGCGTGAAGGAAGCGAGTAAAGCATCCCGTCGTGCCCCATAGCGATACCGTCGTCGATAGCGATCGTATTAAATTCAGCGGCGAAACAACCTTGTTTCTCGATCTCGGCCTTGACCAGTTGCCCGATCTCATGCAAATGCGTATGACCCGGCACGAACTGGGTAAATGAATTTACGATAGCGATAACAGGCTTGCCGAACTGTTCCTCTTTCATCCCGTTGGCACGCCATAGCGCACGGGCTCCGGCCATCCTACGACCTTCAGTGCTAAATGAGCTTCTTAACGGATTCTTCATCTCTTTCCTGTTTTTTATTCGCGGGGTGCTTTACCCACACCTCCACCTTAATTTATTTATACCAAAAAAGCCTTTCCCTATATGGAGAAAGGCTTAAGAAATATCTTCACGACTTCACGACTTCTTGCACACCTTTCTCCTTACCTACTAATGACTAGAAGGACCACCACGAGAATAATATGCAATACGTTGTTCATCATCTTTTCCTGTTGTCTTTATTTGTTTGACACCGCGAATGTAGAACAATAATCGATACGCGCAAGGGATTTAAAAGGAAATTCTTCTTTTTTCTTTCAATTCTCAACAAAATAAGACAACAAGGTTGCATTTTAACAAGCCCGACACGCTTTCCTCCCGTGCCCAATCGCTTCCAACAAGCAGGGCCGTCGTGTTAAAGATCCAGGTCTGTTCCAGATCCGCTCTATCTTCGCTCCTAAAGAACGAGGGCAGAACGAAGGCAGAACGAGGGCAGAACGAGGACAGAGCGGACTCGCGGCGGGAATGGTGAACAATCCGGGCCTCCCGTTTTTTATGCGGTGCCTACCCGATATTTATTTGATAAAGGCATTAAATTCAATTACTAAATGCTATCTTTGGCATCAAAAACAATTAGACGGATCGTTTATTAAAGATATGAAACATTACAACTTCGATGAGGTCATCGAACGGCATGGGACGAGTTGCGTGAAATTCGACCGCTTGAAAGAGATGTTCGGTGACGAGAATCTAGTACCACTCTGGGTGGCGGATATGGACTTCCGTACGCCGGACTTTATCGTAGATACCCTGAAAAAACGTTGCGAGCACGAGGTCTTCGGTTATACATTCGGCTCCGACGAGTATTACGAGAGCATCATCAATTGGGTGCGCTACAAACATAACTGGAAAATACGGCGGGAATGGATCAGCTATATCCCGGGAATCGTAAAGGGAATCGCCTTCGCCATCCAATGCTTTACGCGAAAAGGGGATAAGGTCATCATCCAGCCCCCTGTTTATCATCCGTTCCGCATCGTTCCGGAAAAAATGAGGCGTGAGGTCGTTTATAATCCGCTAAAGATGGTAGACGGCATCTACGAGATGGATTTCGATCATCTTGAATCTATCATAGACGACAAATGCAAGGTGCTGATCCTCTGCAACCCCCACAATCCGGGTGGGATCGTCTGGAAAAAGGAAACCTTAGTCCGATTGGCCGAGATTTGCGCCGAGCACAATATTTTGGTTATCTCCGATGAGATTCATGCGGAAATGGCCTATCCCCAGTACACGCATTACCCGTTCGCCTCCGTATCGGATACCGCCGTATCTTGCAGCGTAACTTTCATGGCCCCCAGCAAGACGTTCAATATCGCCGGTATCGTGACTTCCTACGCAATCGTACCCAATGATCGCGTCCGGGAAAAATTTTATTCCTTTCTTGAAGCCGGAGAGTTTGGCGATGGCACGATCTTCGCTTATACGGCCACGACCGCCGCTTACACCTACGGCGCCGAATGGTTGCAACAAATGCGAATGTATATCATGGAAAACGTGCGTTTCGTGGAAGAGTTCATGAAACAGCATCTCCCCAAGATAAAAGTCTACCAACCCCAGGCTTCCTTCCTCGTTTGGTTGGATTGCAGGGAACTGAAATTAAGTCAAGAGGAACTCGTACGCCTGTTCAAAGACAAAGCCGGACTAGCGTTGAACGACGGAAGTATCTTCGGCCCCGGAGGAGAAGGCCACATGCGTTTGAACATCGGCTGCCCCCGCTCTGTTTTAGATAAAGCGATGAACGCACTTAAAAAGGCGGTGGATAAGAAATAAAATCGTATCTTCGCGAGCATTTCTATACATACTATTTAAAATACAAGACAAATGAGAATTACAGCAAACAAATACGTTGCGGTTACATACGACCTGAACGTTGGCGAAGGTGAAGAACGTGAGTTAATGGAAAAAGCGACGGTCGAGGCTCCTTTGAAATTCATCTACGGAACAGGCATGATGCTTCCGGCATTCGAGAAAGCCTTGAACGGGCTGGAAGTAGGCGGCACGTTCAACTTCTCCATCGAGCCAGCCGAGGCTTATGGCGAATATAACGAGGAGCACGTATTGGATCTTCCGAAGAATATCTTCGAGGTAGATGGTAAATTCGACGCCGAGATGATCAAGGAAGGTAATACGGTCCCGATGATGGATTCCAACGGCAACCGTATGAACGGCTCCGTATTGGAAGTGAAGGATGATATCGTGGTAATGGACTTCAACCATCCGTTGGCTGGCGAGACCTTGCATTTCAGCGGCGAGGTAATCGACGTACACGAACCGACAGCGGAAGAGATCGCTGCCTTCTCCGCTCCCGCCGGAGGATGCGGTTGCGGTTGCGACGATTGCGGTAGCGATTGCGGCGACAACCACGAGGGTGGTTGCGGTTGTGGTGGATGCCACTAAATAAAGGGAAATTGAGAATTGAAAATTGAGAATTAGGAGAAACGCCTAATCATCGGCTTTTGGTTCTCAATTTTCAATTTTCAATTTTCAACTAGACAAAGCGGTGAATACTTTTGGTAATATTTATAGATTAACATCGTTCGGCGAATCGCACGGCCCCGGTATCGGTGGCGTGATCGACGGATGCCCGGCCGGAATCGAATTAGATACGGCATTCATCCAGCAAGAGCTGAACCGTCGTAAACCGGGACAATCCCGTATCACGACCCCCCGTAAAGAGGATGATGAGGTACAGTTTCTTTCCGGTATCTACGAGGGAAAGACAACCGGTACGCCAATAGGTTTCATCATCTGGAACAAAAACCAACATTCCTCGGACTATGACAATATGAAGGCGGTTTACCGTCCTTCCCATGCTGATTATACCTATCAAACGAAATATGGAATCCGTGATCCCCGTGGAGGTGGACGCTCGTCCGCCCGGGAAACGATCGCTCGTTGCGTGGCTGGGGCTATCGCTAAACTCGCCCTTAAGCAATACGGCATACAGATCCAGGCTTATACCTCGCAGGTCGGCCCGATCCAATTAGCGGGCAGTTACCAAGATTATGATTTAAGCTTGACGGAGAAGAGCGATGCACGTTGCCCGGACCCGAAGACCGCCTCAGAGATGGAAACCTTGATCGCCGAGGTCAAATCGAAAGGAGATACGATCGGCGGTGTTATTACCTGTGTGGCGAAAGGGGTTCCCGTCGGATTGGGAGAGCCTGTGTTCGGCAAGTTGCATGCCGCGTTGGGGCATGCGATGCTTACGATCAACGCCGTGAAGGGCTTCGAGTATGGAGACGGGTTCAATGCCGCCTTATTCCGAGGATCGGAAAGGAACGATCGCTTCTTCAATGATAATGGGCATATCAATACGCATACCAATAATTCCGGCGGTATCCAAGGAGGAATCTCCAACGGACAAGATATTTATTTCCGGGTAGCCTTTAAATCGGTCGCTACGATCCTGCAGGAACAAGAAACGGTTAATATGGAGGGAGAAGATACGATATTAAAGGCACGCGGACGTCATGATCCATGCGTATTGCCTCGTGCGGTACCTATAGTCGAGTCTATGACCGCCATGACTTTATTGGATTATTTATTGATCCAAAAGACACGGGAGAACTTCTAAGACGAACTTATGGCTTGGATTCTGTTAATTATAGCTGGATTATTCGAGATCGGCTGGCCGCTGGGATTTAAATTAGCAAGTATGCATTCCAAATATTTTATTTGGTTTATAGGTTTATCAATCTTATCCATGGGTTTAAGCGGGTATTTCCTATATCTCGCCCAAAAAAGCATCCCGATCGGTACGGCTTATGTAATCTGGACCGGGATCGGGGCTATAGGGACTGTTCTTCTTGGAATCTTGTTTTTCCATGATTCCGCGAATATATTCAGGTTATTATTCTTATCCTTGATATTGATAGGGATCGTCGGGTTGAAATTAGTCCATTAATCCGGGTAAAAACACCTATACTGCCGTGGGGCTACGCCAGCATAGGCGTGAGCTTGCGGCAGTATAGGTATAGGGCTACACCTATACCTATACTGCCGTTAACCGACGCAACTACTCATGATGATAAGGCTCGTTATTCAAGATCGTCATCGCCCGGTAAATCTGCTCGATAAAGATCAATCGGATCATCTGGTGGGAAAAAGTCATCTTGCTCAACGAGATCTTTTCCGACGCAGCCTTATACACGGCCTCACTAAAACCGTAAGGACCGCCTACCACAAATACCAAGCGTTTCGGGACCGTATGCATTTTCTTTTCCAGGTAAGCAGAAAATTGCATGGAGGTAAACTCCTTCCCTTTCTCATCCAGCAACACCAAATAATCACCAGGCTGCAAGGTCTTTAAAATCAATTCGCCCTCCTTCTCCTTTTGCTGCGCCTCAGAGAGGTTCTTCACGTTCTTTATATCCGGTATGACTTCCATTTCAAAAGGTATATAATGCGTCAAGCGATTTTTATACTCATTGATAGCCTCCACAAAATAACTGGCATCCGTCTTACCAATCACAATCAATCCAATCTTCATCTACTTACATTTACAGGTTTAGAAAGGCTAAGTTACAAGAAAAATACATACCTTTGCCAGTAATTACTCAATAAAATAAAGAAAGCTTATGAAACGACTTTTACTTACATTCGCCTTGATATTCGCGTTCATATGTGCGCAGGCGGCGGATATTGCCAGTATATCAAATGCTTTCAAGGCAGGAAATGCCTCCTCTCTATCCGGAGCTATGGATAAGGAGGTGGATGTAGCCTTGCCCAGTTCCTCTAAGAAATGTAACGGAAGTGAGGCCGTCTCTATGTTGTCCTCATTTTTCAGTTCGAATAAGCCTTCCGGATTCTCGGTCGTACATCATGCGGATAAAAAGGAAAGTGGTTTCCTTGTCGGAAAACTTCCGACGTCTTCCGGTGAGTACCGTGTAAACATCACGTACCGCACCGAAGGAAATACAGCGATCATACAATCAATCAGAATAGAATAAAAGATGGACAAACTTATTGACGACTTAATCAAATTAGCGTTTGCCGAGGATATTGGCGATGGCGATCATACGACCTTATGTTGCATCCCCAAGACTGCGATGGGGAAAAGCCAGCTGATCATTAAGGAAGATGGCGTATTGGCCGGCGTAGAAATGGCGAAACGTATTTTCCACGACTTCGATCCGGAACTGAAAATGACGGTCTTTATACAAGACGGAGCCGAAGTGAAAAAAGGGGATATAGCGTTCGTAGTGGAAGGTAAGATCCAATCCTTATTGCAGACCGAACGGTTGATGCTGAATGTTATGCAACGCATGAGCGGCATCGCTACCACGACCCGTAAATACGCCAAGGCGTTGGAAGGTACCAAGACACACGTTTTGGATACTCGCAAGACAACTCCCGGTATGCGTATGATCGAGAAAGAGGCCGTACGTATCGGCGGCGGCATGAACCATCGCATCGGTTTGTTCGATATGATCTTATTGAAAGATAATCACGTGGATTTCGCCGGAGGCATCGAGCAAGCGATCACACGTGCGCAAAACTATCTGAAAGAAAAAGGTAAGAACCTGAAGATCGAGATCGAGGTTCGTAACTTCGACGAGTTGGAACAAGCCATGAAAGTAGGCGGTATCGATCGTATCATGTTGGATAATTTCAATATCGAGAATACAAAAGAAGCGGTTCGACGCATCAACGGACGTTATGAGATAGAGTCTTCCGGCGGTATCACATTCGACACGTTGCGTGATTACGCAGAATGCGGCGTAGACTTCATCTCCGTAGGAGCTTTGACTCACTCCGTGAAGAGCTTGGATATGAGTTTCAAGGCTTGCTGATAGAGCCTCTACTTTTCCATAATCAATAGATGCCCCCGCAAGGATGAGAATCCCTTAAAGGGGCATTTTTACAACCCCGCCAAACCTCGTAAAGCCTCCCGCAACGAGAGCTACAGGAACAGCCCGATAAAACTGGGAAGTAACAGGCTTATGATGCCCATCCGTATGGGTTTACAACCCTATTCCAGTCGGATTACAATGCCGATCGGCACGGAAACAGGTAGCCGAAACCGCCGTTTTGCGTCCCAAAATCGCTTGTCTCATGCAAAAACGACTGGTTTAGCACCTCAAATGGCCGCTATCTCGCGATCCATCCGCAAAGAACTTGTCACGAAAGAGGTTGTAATCCGATCATAAAGTCAGCGAAAAGCCTGTTTGCCGAACGTTCCAAGGGAGTCCCGGACATTCATATAGTGTATATCTTCGCATGAAATATATCGTCCACAAAAGGGTTTCTATCCGAATAATCCTTATCTTCGCGTTGTTCCCACGCCGATCGAACGGGCGGGAACAGACATATATTGAAAAGGCGTTTATTAGCGTCTTGTCTTCTCCGTTTCGAACTTCGCAACTTTGAGACCATGGAAGAAGGTAAGGCAACGATAGATGCCTACGGGAGTGTATTGTACCTTTTTGTGTATCTTTCATGGATACACGAAAGTTGTTACATACATATCGGCGTGGGCTTCAGCGTTGCTTATCCTTTCATGGTAGGCAATGCGAAGGCCTGAAACGGGGGATAAGTGACAGACGAATCCCGCGCTTTTTTTGTATATGCTGGTTTATACGAACTATTATTAACTTTTAAATATAAATCAGATGAATACAAGAAAGATCCTTATGCTGTGCGCATGGCTTCTCGCCATCGGCCTCACGCAAGCGCAAACACCGCAACTCATCAGCTACCAAGCCGTAGCGAGAGACTTGACGGGCAAAGTATTGTCCGAGAAACCTATCTCCGTGCAAGTGGAGATCCTGCAAGGCAGCAACCAAGGCACGGCAGTCTATACCGAGACCCACGAACTCACCACCACCAAGACGGGTACGATCAACCTGTTGATTGGCGGAGGCAACGCGCAAGCCGGCACGTTCGCCGAGATCGACTGGAGCAAAGCCCCCTATTTCCTACGCCTCGGCATGAAGCAAAAGAAAGAGACGGGATATACGGAGGTATCGAATACGCAGATGGTGTCCGTGCCGTATGCGCTGTATGCGGAGAAGGCAGGGAGTGTAGACTATGGGAATTCTTTCGAAGATAATCCTTCAAATAATACGATTAAATATGGGCGGGATTTCGTTATCATACCGACGGATTGGGAATTATATAATGGACAATTCTATGCTGCATTTGGAGAGGATGGATTTCATGATACCTATGGAGAGGGAGAGTTCCAATTTAATATTGTATATCTTACTGGAACAAACTTGAATCTAGATGCAAAAATCGATGGCTTTCCCAAATATGATTATAATGATAATCATTATCAATCAACAGTATTAGGCCGTTTTTGTAGCTTTAGGATTGGTATATCCGAAGGAAAAAATAAAATAGAGACAACATTAACAATCGTGAATGAGAACGATGAAACACTTATCTCCTTTCCAGTAATGATCGATTACGTAGACATGAAATAAACATTCAACTATCTAAATGACACATAACATGAAACAACTTTTACTCACATTCATCCTCGTTTGCGTATGCGCCTTAGGCCAAGCGCAAACACCCCAACTCATCAGCTACCAAGCCGTAGCGAGAGACTTGACGGGCAAAGTATTGTCCGAGAAACCTATCTCCGTGCAAGTGGAGATCCTGCAAGGCAGCAACCAAGGCACGGCAGTCTATACCGAGACCCACGAACTCACCACCACCAAGACGGGTACGATCAACCTGTTGATTGGCGGAGGCAACGCGCAAGCCGGCACGTTCGCCGAGATCGACTGGAGCAAAGCCCCCTATTTCCTACGCCTCGGCATGAAGCAAAAGAAAGAGACGGGATATACGGAGGTATCGAATACGCAGATGGTGTCCGTGCCGTATGCGCTGTATGCGGAGAAGGCGGGAACGGTAGTGAACACAAGTAATCCTAACAAGGATTTTGTTTTAACATGTGCTGGAGATGCGAATGACAACATTAAACTATTTACGATACTTAATGGAGGAACCATTGAAGGATATATAGGAGGACATCCTGAAAGTTACTACATAGAATCCGATGTGAGTTTTACAATTGTTTATCTGAATGGTATAGATCTACAATTGACAGCCGAGATAGAAGGGGCAACCATAAATACAGAATATAGCTCTCCCTCTACACCAAGTGGCAGATGCTATACTTTTGATTTTGCTTATTATCCTTATCCAGAGAAGCATCCATTAACGTTAGTTATCAAAGATAAAGAAAATAATATTATAGCATCATACCCATTTACCATTCAATACAATGAGTCTTCAATACAACCCAATTAAACATCTCATGAGAAAGTATCTATTTATATCCCTCATCTTCACCCCCACCCTGCTCTTCGCGCAACAAGCGCAGCAATGGGAACCCGGCGCATTCTCCTGCGTAGCGGGAGAGAACGGGGAGAGCACATGGCAAGCCATCGCCGGGCAACCCCTCGACGGAACGGCTTCCGGCGGCGGTCTATTGTATGGAAACACGGAGATCGCCTCCTCCCTTTCCGAAGCGGAAGCGATACGGAGCATCCGCTTGAGCAAGAAAACGCTATCGCTAGAGATCGGGCAAAGCGAACAACTGTCCGTGACATTCGATGCGGATAAGAACGCCAACCGAACCATCACATGGCATTCCTCCAATGAGCATATTGCGAGCATCGATGAAACGGGCACGGTGAAAGCCCTCCAAGCCGGCGAGGCGATACTGACCGCCATCACCGCCTCGGGCAACTATGCGGACGCATGTACGTTGACCGTAACCCGCTCAGATCCACAGCCCGATCCCGCTCCGATCCCCGTAACGGACGTAACGCTCAACCTTACCTCCGCCACGCTGGAACGCAGGGAATCCTTACGACTGATAGCCACGGTAAGCCCGGCAGATGCCGATAACACCTCCGTCCGTTGGTCTACCTCCGATCCGGCCATAGCTGATGTAGATCAGACAGGCCTTGTATTGGCTTTATCAGCGGGAAACACCACCATCACGGCAACGACAAACGATGGGGGTAAGACGGCCTCTTGCGAAGTGACGGTCGGTGAGCTTCCCACCTCGATAGAATCCGCGGACGAGCATCGAATCATCTATCCCAGAGTCGTGAAAGATCGGTTCTACCTCAATCTCCCGGCTCCGCAAACCGTCTACCTTATCGACGCAAACGGCAGGATCGTCCGTATATTCCAAGCTCAAGCAGGAGAAACCGTCATTCTGATGAGCGGTTATCCCACTGGAATCTATTGGGTACGGCTTCCCAGCCAAGCTGTGAGCATAGTTAAAGAATAAGTTCAAGAACCCAAAAAGGGCGTGACAATCTGAAACATTTTGTCACGCCCTCCGCTATAATTCTATTTCAACTGCTTGACTTGCTCAACGGGGATGGCTAGCTTGCATGCGATTTGTTGTTCATCCAAACCATCTTGTTCCATGATCCGAATCATGTTTCGAATGAGTTGATCCTTCTGTTCTAATTGTTGTTCTTTTTGCTGAATGGTCTGTTCCTTCTGCTGAATTGCTTGATCCTTCTGCTGGATGGTCTGATTCTTCCGTTGAATCAACTGCTCTTTCTGCATGATCACCGTATCACGGGCTTCGATCTCGGAAAGAATCTCATCCTCCACATCCATGGAACGACGAATATCCGGAGCGACACCCGCCTTAAGTAAACGAGTCAAGACAGGAGCATCTTCCTCATGAAACAGACTCTCGTCTATTTCCAATAAATGATCATCTTCTTCCAAGCGACAATTTTGATCAAAGATATTTAGTAAACGCTCCAAGCGATTCCGAGTCCTTTTTTGCAAGAAAGGAATCTGTACGATAATACTGTCATGCGTCAAGCTTTCAATAAATTTATCCTTCCCCTCAATCACGTTATCCTCGTAGTCCAGATAACGGCGACGAACATAAATAACCGGCTCTCTCAACTCACCCAACGTATGCCCCAAGATATAAATAGAGATAATCGGCAGACCAAACTGCGAGTCCGGACTCTTACGTATGTTTTCCTTATTTAAATAATGAGTTCCTAAATACTGCCGGAAACGAAGCGTCTCAGTAGGCAACCACGTCTTTTGTAACTCGATAAGCACAAGATGCTCCTCGCCATTATCATCCTGTATCTTTGCGGAAAAATCCATACGGAACAAGGAAATGTTCGTCCGTTGCGTATTGGCGTACTCATGCTGGCGTACTTGCAATTCCACGATCTTCTTCTTGAGCAGTGCGGATAACAAGATATTGGCCACTCGCTCGTCTTCCATCATATACTTGAAAACGGAGTCATAAATGGGATTCGCTATTAATGTCATATCGATTCGGTTTTTGATTCATATCAAAGATAGTCATTTCCTTTCTTATACAATACATATTCCCCAACAGAAATGCGCCCACCTTCCGATTTTAATCCAAAGTCAAATTAAACTCATCCCTCAAACGTCCCAAGGTAGGATTTATCTTCATCAACAACTCTAACTTCTCCATGGATGTATAAGCCAAATGTTTCTCATTCCCCTCTACGATCCGGACACGCATCTGGATACGGCTATTAGTAAGATGTTGACGGAGAAATGGCAAGATATGGATGGCGTTATTGATCAATTCCTCTTGCTGCCCCGGGTTATGTACGGCTACCTCGAAATAATAGTTCTCTTGCAAGGTAGGCTTGCAATTGATCATCGTATTCTTAAGATACACTTTCTTGTCAATCGTAGCGGCATAATGATCCCATTCACGAACCAAGGAATCATTGTCGAAGGGAGTTACTACCTCCTTTACGGTCGTTGTCGCTTGTTGAACGGTTTGTTGCTTAGGCTTCTCAACTCCGATCTCCTTCATGGAGATTCCCATCGGACGAGCCGTTCTCCGGGCCGGATTAGGCACTGTAGACGGAGGTGGCGTAGGAACCGAACTCGGCATATGCGTACTCATAACTTGTGGAGCACCGGTCGCTGCCGTAACTGGAGGAGCTTGAGGCGGCTGTTGGGACTGCCCGCTATTCACCGATTGAGAAGATGGGGTCGTCCCGGATATCGGCTCAATCAGCGCTTTTTTTTTATCCTCGGCGGCCACCTGTGTTAATTGACAGAGCTGAATCAACGTCAATTCCAATAAAAGCCGCTTATTGCGGCTGGCACGATAATTCAAATCGCACGTATTCGCTAGCTCTATCGCTTTGAACAGAAGTTGATCCGGACAACGTTTCGCCATCTCCTTATATCGTTCCCGTATAGAAGCTCCCACCTCAAATAACACCAAGGTGGACTCATCCCGGCATACCAATAAATCCCGGAAATGCCCGGCCAAACCGGTTATAATATTCTGCCCGTCAAACCCTTTACCTAATATCTCGTTCAAGATCAATAAAGATGCCCGCACATTACCGGATAAGATCGCATCCGTCAGACGAAAATAATACTCATAATCCAACACGTTCAAGTTATCGATAACCGCTTGATACGTGATATTTCCATTCGTAAAACTTACCACTTGGTCAAAGATAGACAAAGCGTCGCGCATACCTCCATCCGCTTTCTGGGCGATCACGTTCAAGGCTTCCGGTTCCGCTGTTACCCCCTCTTGCAAAGAGACATATTGCAGATGCTCCACCATGTCGGCGATGGATATACGGGAGAAATCATAGATCTGACAACGGGAAAGGATCGTGGGAAGCACCTTGTGCTTCTCGGTTGTAGCCAAGATAAAGAGAGCATGATGCGGAGGTTCCTCCAATGTCTTCAAGAATGCGTTGAAAGCGGCGGTTGTCAACATATGAACCTCGTCAATAATGAAGACTTTGGATTTACCGATTGGAGGCGGAATACGCACTTGGTCGATCAAGGTACGGATATCGTCCACCGAATTATTCGAGGCGGCATCCAGTTCATGAATATTGTAAGAACGCTGTTCATTGAAAGCCCGGCACGACTCGCACGCATTACAAGCCTCGCCATCCGCCGTCGGATTCAAGCAATTGATCGTCTTCGCAAAGATACGGGCACACGAGGTCTTTCCTACTCCACGAGGACCGCAAAACAGGTAAGCATGCGCTAATTTGTTACTTTGTATCGCATTTTTCAGCGTAGTGGTAAGAGACTTCTGCCCTACTACACTCCGGAAAGTGGATGGGCGATATTTTCTTGCCGATACAATATAATTATCCATTCTCTGCTTTTTATTGATAAGACAAAGATAAACAAAATAATTCATTATCTTCGCGAAAACGATGTTCCGATGTCACGCATAAAAGAGTTTTACATAAAGTATCTATCGTGGATCAACGCTTATTGGTTGGTTACCATCGTGTTCCTTATCGTCACCTTTACGGTGGGCGATAGCAGCCTGTATAAACGCTATACGTATGACGAGAAAATACGCAGTTTGGAGAAAGAGATCAAACATTACCAAAAAGAGATCGAGACCAACAGCAAGAAATTAAACGACCTTCATACGGACAAGGAGGGACTGGAACGTTTCGCCCGTGAAGAGTATTTTATGAAAAGGTCGAACGAGGATGTTTTTATTATCAAGGACAAATAAATGAATCAACAAATCAGATCGATTATTTTCGGCGTAGCGGGATTACTCGTATTAGCCGGTGCCGTATTGTTTCTTACTCATTGGGCTATCGCCCCTTATTTATTCGCTGTCGGTGCGGCGGGTATAGCGGTTTGCTATCTGACCCTTCCGGTTAAGGACTTGGACTTTCGTCGCCGTCGGCTCCACCGTTTCAACGTATTCGCCGGACTTCTAATGATCGTATCTTCCGGCTTTATGTTCAACAACCGTACCGAGTGGATCCTTTGCTTGAGCGTAGCCGCTATCTTACAAGTATATACCGCTTTCGTTACTCCTAAAGAGTAATTGGCCGCAAAACGCAGTGCTACTGACCCGACCGATGAATATATACTGACCAAGCCAACGCAGTATATATTACTTTGCAGATACAGTATATCTTCTATAAAATCCCCGGTAAGTACCGTTAAAAAGGGTGTATCAAACGTTCCTTTGATACACCCTTTCTTTTATAAATTCTATTAATAGCTTACTTGGCCGGAGAGGAATAATTCTTATTCAAGTATTCCAGCAATTCGCCCGTGATATCATAGGAATCGCCAGCCAAAAGGATATTATCTCCTACCGTATTGCTGAATACCACTTGATAGCCTCTACCCTGATTGAAAGCCTTCAATTGAGAAACAACCGTATCGCGTAATTGCTCGTTCAACTTCTGCTGCTCTTGCATCAACTCTTGAGCCAATTGGTTATCTAAGTTCTGCAACTCTTGTTGCTTATTCAATAAACGTTGTTGCTCTTGCTCCGCCCTCTCACGGGTAAGGAAAGCGTTATTTTCTACCTTACGCTGGAAATCTTGCATCTCGCCTTGTAAACTACGGGCTTTCTGGGTGATGTTAGCACGGGAATTCTCTTGTTTCTTCAAGATGATCTCGTTCAGATCCTTGGAATAATTGTAATTAAGTAACAGGGAATCCACATTTACATAAGCGATCGGAAGTAAGGCCGTTGTGTCTCCCGCTGACGCGAATGTTCTTGTTACGCTTGATTCTTTCTTGCCGGAAAATTGCATAATATACAAGATTACGACAGCCACCGCTAGCACACCGTTAATAACGTAGTTAATGTTCTTCATAAAGTGCAATTTAAATCTTATTTTTTTATTCTTTTATTTCGTTCATGATGTCATAGAGCCCCTTTTGCTTAACCGCCATACGATCCATGGTCTTTGCGCAAAATATACCTTTCTTACCCAACGCCCTGTTTCCTTCGATATGCGTATTCGGGAACCTTCCTCCCTTTTTCAACAGCACTTTTATCGATAGCAACACGACACTGATAACAAGAATTATGACCGTAAATAATAACGTTGTAAGCATTTTCTCTATATTTGTGGACGCAAATATAAGAGTTTAAGTGATTACTAAGTGTCTTTTTGGCATTTTATTCTACTTTTTTTCGAACTAAGCTCTTTCAGTTGCGGTTTTATTAACTTTAGAGTAACATCTATAATACATTGTAACATTATGAAGATTACTGATTTAAAGCCTACTATCGTATGGAAGTTCTTCCATCAAGTAACCCAAGTGCCTCGCCCCTCAAAAAAGGAAGGCAAAATGATTGAATTCCTAGAATCATTCGCGAAAGAGTACAAAATAGCTATCAAGAAAGATGAAGCCGGCAACCTTTTAATGTCAAAGCCTGCCACTCCGGGAATGGAGGATCGTCCGGTAGTCGTATTGCAGTCTCACATGGATATGGTTTGCGAGAAAAATAACGGTACGAAGCACGATTTCGACAATGATCCGATCGAGACGATCGTCGACGGCGAATGGCTGCGTGCCAACGGCACTACTTTGGGAGCCGATAATGGTATCGGTGTAGCGGCCGAGTTGGCTTTGCTTGCCTCCGATGATATCCAACACGGTCCGATCGAATGTTTGTTCACGGTAGACGAAGAAACAGGTTTGACCGGAGCGAAAGCCTTGAAAGAAGGTTTCATGACCGGAGATATCTTATTAAATCTCGATAGCGAGGACGAGGGAGAGATCTTTATGGGTTGCGCCGGAGGTAAAGACACGCAAGCGACTTTCCATTACGAGCCAGTTCCTACGTCCGATAAGATGCAGTATTTCCGTATCGACGTGAAAGGGTTGAATGGCGGTCACTCCGGTGGCGAGATCCACAAAGGATTAGGCAATGCCAACAAGATCTTGGTTCGTTTCTTATTCTTATTGAAAAAGAAATATGATTTCGTTCTTTGCTCTATCGATGGAGGAAACTTACGTAACGCAATCGCTCGCGAGGCACACGCCGTGGTCGGCTTGCATCCGGAAAACAAAGAGGATGTACGTATCTTGCTGAACCATTTCGCCGCCGACGTTGAAAATGAGTTGAAACATGTAGATCCGAACGTTCAGTTAGCGATGGAGTCCACGGATCGTCCGGAGTATCATATCGACAATACCACCGCCGAGAAATTAATCTACGCCTTGCACGCTTGTCCGCACGGCGTAATCGGCATGAGCCACGATATAGAAGGTTTGGTAGAGACTTCTACCAACCTTGCTTCCGTAAAGATGAAAGAAGGCAATACGATCTTGGTCGGTACCAGCCAGCGTAGCTCTATCGAATCATGCAAGATCGCTATCGCCAATACGGTAGCCTCCACGTTCCTATTGGCTGGAGCAGATGTAAAACATGGCGATGGCTATCCGGGATGGGCCCCGAACCCCGACTCTAAGATCTTGAAGATCGCACAAGAGACTTACAAACGCCTATTCAACAAAGACGCCAAGATCATGGCCATCCACGCCGGATTAGAGTGCGGTTTGTTCTTGGAGAAATATCCGAAACTGGATATGATCTCTTTTGGACCGACTTTGCGTGACGTGCATTCACCCAACGAGCGTATCGAGATCGCTACAGTCGGTTTATGGTGGAACCACCTTCTTGAATTATTAAAGAGTATCCCCGCAAAATAAACCAACGTTTTTTGCGTTATAAGAAGAGGAAAGACACGATAGCCGTGTCTATCCTCTTTTTTTATGTTAATGTCTTGCAACTTTTTTATGATAATTTTGTTTATCTCCTAAAACAAGAATACAAGATATTTACAGTTAACATTTACGAAAATGAAAAGATTAACGATAACGCTATTTATACTCGCGACACTGCTGTTGAATATGCTTCCGGCATGTGACGGTTTGGACGATCATTATTCCACCAATCCGACTTACCGGCTAAGCTTCTCAACAGACACGCTCGCCTTTGACACGATTTTCAGTACGATCGGTTCTACCACCCGTCAATTTATGATCTACAATAAAAACAATGAACCTCTGAGTATTGAGTCCATCATGCTAGCTAGTGGAGAGGCTACCGGTTTCCGGATGAATGTGGATGGACGCAAAGGTAGTTCATTTAATAATGTAGGAATACTCGCCAACGACAGCATGTATGTATTCGTGGAAGTAACGGTCGATCCGAATGGGGGCAATCAACCTCTGTTGATACAGGATTCCGTACTTTTTACCGTGAATGGCATCCGTCAATCCGTATTATTGGAAGCCTACGGGCAAGATGTTAATCTTTACAAAGGCGGTGTTACGATTACAAAAGATTCTATCCTCACGGCGAATCGTCCTTATTTGATCTACGATAGTTTGGTTATCGCTAAAGGGGTTTCATTGAATATCGAGAAGGGGGCTACTTTCTATATGCATGATAAAGCGAGCTTGATCGTTCACGGCTCCATGAACGCTTTAGGTACCCTGGATGAGCCTATCACTTTCCGAGGCGACCGTTTGGATTATATACTAAATGATATATTACCGTATGACCGGACTCCCGGACAATGGGGAGGCATTACCTTTAAGGCGGATAGCTACGGGAATGTCTGGGATAATGTAATCGTACGTAATGGTACCTCCGGTGTATATTGCGAGCCTTCCACCCCGGACCGGCCAAAGATCAAGATAAACAACTCACAGATCACGAATATGGGGAGCGATCTATTCTTCGCCATCAATTGTGATGTTATCGCTACAAATACGGAATTCAGCAATGCCGGAGGAAGTGTACTCACTTTAGTCGGTGGTAAATATTACTTCGCCCACTGCACGATGGCTAATTACATGAGTTTAACCAAAAGAGAAATGGCCAACGAGACCGTTCCTTTGGATAGTAAATGCCTGTACTTGCTCAATAACGTAACGATAGACGGAAATGGCCCGTATCCTATCACGCAAGCTTATTTTGACAATTGTATTATCGATGGAAGTTATGACGCTGAATTATCCACAAAAGCAGATAGCAGTACGGATTTCGATTATCGGTTCAATCATTGTGTACTTAAAGCCAAAGAAACCTCAAGCGATCACTTCAAGGAAGTATTGTTTATCACAAAGACTCCTTCTTACCGAAAAGTAGGAGGCAAGCAAAATAAATACACCTATGATTTCCGACCTGATTCCGTATCGACTACTGGAGTCGGAAAAGCAGATCCCGAGATAACAAAAAATTATCCGATCGATCGCTACGGTGTCAACCGACTAACCAGCTCGGACGGCCCGACCATAGGAGCCTACGAATTCGTTCAGGAAGAGACCGAAGATTCACACGAATAAGAATACATTACATAGTAACAATTAATCAAAGCTTTAATCATGAAGATTTTTATGTTTTTTCTTTTCTTCTTTGCCTCCCCTCCATTATGTGCCCAAGCAACCTTCAAGGTCATGATCTATAATGTGGAGAACTTTTTCGATACAAGGGATAATCCAACTAAGAACGACGATGAGTTTCTACCTTCCGGCAACCGGCACTGGACACCAAACCGCTACTATCACAAACTACAACAAATAGCGAAAGTGATAAGCGCCGCCGGGGAATGGAATACACCGGCCTTAATAGCTCTTTGCGAAGTCGAGAATGACTCCGTCCTATCTCATCTTACCCGTCGCACCCCGCTTCGCTGGCGGGATTACCGATATATTATCACTCAAAGCCCTGATCCCAGAGGTAGTAATGTCGCTCTTCTTTATCAACGAGATCAATTCTGTTATTTGCAACATGAATCCATTCCAATTCGTTTTTCCGGGAATAAACACAAATTAACCCGGGATATCCTACACGTATATGGAAAAATCGTAACAGGCGATACCCTAGATGTTTTCGTTTGCCATTTCCCCTCCCGCTACGGAGGAGAAAAGGAAAGCGAGAAGGACCGTTTTGACGCTGCCCGCACTTTACGGAAATCTAGCGATTCCCTGTTCCTAATACGAGAAAAGCCACAGATACTCATTATGGGAGACTTCAACGATACTCCTCAAGATAGAAGCATTTCCGAGATATTCGCTGCCCAAGCCTTTCCAGGAAATACACAGATCACAGATTCCACATCTTGTACCTATTATAATTTGTTCGCAAGCCCCCATATAACTCAATTTCCGGGTAGTCATAAATACCAAGGCGAATGGAGCCAACTCGACCAAATAATCGTAAATCGGAATCTCATCACGCAAGAGTCTTCCTTGTGTATCATCCCGGAAAGCATTCACATATTCGCCCCTGATTTTTTATTGACCAAGGATAAAACATGGCGGGGCGTACGCCCTTTCCGAACCTATTATGGCTTTAAATACGAGGGCGGTTTTAGCGACCACTTGCCACTAGTCATCGATTTCCAAATACGCCCATAAAAACACGTACGTGTTTTCCATAGACACAAAAAACACTATCTTTGTCTGTCAAAATACGTAATTCCTATGAATATTAGATCCATATATCTAGCCGGTCTATTTGCGATCATCGGCTCCCACATAATTAATACAAACGCCCAGCAACTTAGGAATCCCTTCGATTTCCCAATCTTGTTGAGTGGAAACTTCGGTGAGTTAAGAAGCAATCATTTCCATTCCGGAATAGATTTCAAGACCCAAGGGGTAGAAGGTAAACCCGTACATACGGTACAAGAAGGATATGTATCACGTATATCCGTAAGTCCATGGGGCTACGGTAACGGGCTTTACATCACGCATCCGGATGGAACGACTACCGTATACGGCCATCTACAAAAATTCTCGAAGAAAATAGCGGATTATGTAAAGGAGCAACAATACGCGCAAGAAAGTTTCAATGTAAATCTTTTCCTTACACCAGATTTGCTTCCTGTAGAGAAAAATGAAGTCGTAGCGTTAAGCGGCAATACCGGAAGCTCTGGCGGGCCTCATCTCCATTTTGAGGTACGAGACACAGAGACAGAGGAAGTCATGGACCCCTTGGATTATTTCTTGGATCGGATCACCGACACACGTCCTCCTAAAATCCAAGGAATACAGATCGTCCCCATCGAAGGAAAAGGCGTAGTAAACGGCAAAAGCAGGAAGCTTGAGATAAAACCCGTCACGGCGAAAAACGGGAAACAAACAATCACCGGAAAAATCGAGGCATGGGGAGAAATAGGGCTCGCCGTAAAAGCCTATGATTATATGGATAATACGACTAATATTTATGGTGTACGAGAAATCACGCTCACGGCAGACAGCCAAGTGATCTTCCATAGTAATCTCGATAAGTTCGCATTTGATGAGACCCGTTACCTGAACACCTTCACAGACTACGAAGAATGGAAAGATCATCGCTCTTTCTATATGCGTAGTTTCATCGAGCCGGGAAACCGTCTACGCTTCCTTGAAAGCGTAAACCGGGGAATCTTGCGTATAGATGAACCTCGTACCTATCATTTGGCGTATACACTCGCTGACGCTTTCGGCAACACAACCCGGTTATCCTTCTGCATCGAGGGAAAGGAACAAGAGATCCCCCAGATCGATACAGCTTATACAGAATTATTCCATTGGGGTAGCGAGAATAGGTTTGGCGCTAAAGGTATCCGTCTCGTCCTACCAAAAGGTAATCTATATAATGACCTCTACTTCCGCTATTCAGTGAGAGAAGACAGTACCGCATTATCAGCCACCCACCTATTACACGATAAACCAATCCCTTTGCATGGAACGGCCCAGTTATCGCTATTCTTGCAAAGCGATACGCTTGAGAATAAGCAACAATATGGTGTGGTTCGCTTACAAAACGGACGTACCTCTTGGATGGGCGGTACCTACCGTAATGGCTGGATCGACGCAAATATCAAGGAATTGGGCAGTTATAAGATACAACAAGACACAAAGACTCCGGCTATCACGCCGATCAACCAACAGACGTGGATCAGCAAACAGAACTTCGTATTCCGTTTGTCCGATAACCTAAGCGGAGTACAAACCTACCGGGGAGAAATAGACGGACAGTTTGTCTTATTCGAGATGAATAATAAATCGGTTATTACCTATCGCTTCGATAAAGAAAAACTGCAAAAAGGTAATCACGAACTTAAATTAATCGTAACGGATGCTTGCGGAAATGAATCGATTTATACACATTCGTTTACGTGGTAGAACGATTTATCGCATTTTTTAGGCAAAATATAAGTCCTTTGATTGCTTTACTTTAAGAAATTCGTATATTTGTTTCTCGTATATTTATCGTATTGAGTAGATTGCTCAACAATAAACACAATAATATTATAAACATGGAAAACAACGACTTATTAGAAATGGTAAGAAGTAAGGCACAAGGATGGCTTACGAAAAGTTATGATGCGGAAACTCGTGCTCAAGTCCAAGCGTTACTTGACAACGAAGATCCTACTGAGTTAATCGAGTGTTTTTATAAAGACCTAGAATTCGGCACAGGAGGATTGCGAGGAATCATGGGCGTAGGTTCAAATCGTATGAATATATATACGGTTGGTGTGGCTACCCAAGGCTTATCCAACTATCTGAAAAAAGAATTCGGGGATTTAGAACAGATAAAGGTTGTCATCGGTCACGATTGCCGTAACAACAGCCGTAAGTTTGCGGAAATATCTGCCGATATCTTCTCCGCTAACGGCATCAAGGTTTATTTATTCGAAGATTTGCGTCCGACTCCGGAAATGTCATTCGCTATCCGTAAACTGGGATGCCAAAGCGGTATCATCTTGACGGCTTCTCACAATCCGAAAGAATACAACGGCTACAAGGCGTATTGGGATGATGGCGCACAAATGATCGCCCCGCACGATAAGAATACGATCGCCGAGGTGAACAAGATCCGTAACGCTAGCGAGATTAAATTTAAAGGAAATAAAGATTTGATCGAGATTATCGGACAGGCGATCGATGATGAATACATTAAGGAGTTAACAGCGATTTCTTTGTCTCCGGAGGCTATTTCCCGCCATAAGGATATGAAGATCGTATACACTCCGATCCACGGAACTGGTGTTAAATTGGTTCCTGCCGCTTTGAAAGCTTACGGATTCACGAACATCATCCATGTACCGGAACAAGATGTTGTCAGTGGTGATTTCCCGACGGTTATCTCTCCGAACCCGGAAGAGCCGGCCGCTTTAGCTATGGCCGTAGAGAAAGCAAAAGAGACCGACGCTGAATTGGTTATGGCTTCCGATCCGGACGCAGACCGTGTAGGTGCCGCCGTTAAGAATAACGAAGGCGAATGGGTACTTTTGAATGGAAACCAAACCGCTTTGATGTTCGTTTACTATTTGATCACTCGCTGGAAAGAGTTGGGCAAGATCAACGGTAAAGAATATATCGTAAAGACAATCGTTACGACAGAGACGATCAAGACGATCGCCGAGCGTAATGGCGTGGAGATATACGATGTTTACACAGGCTTCAAATGGATCGCTAACGTAATGCGTGAGAACGAAGGTAAGAAAAACTATATTGGTGGTGGCGAGGAAAGCTACGGATTCCTTTGCGAGGACTTCGTTCGCGATAAAGACGCTGTTTCCGCTTGTGTTATCTTAGCCGAGATCGCTGCTTGGGCAAAAGATCAAGGTCTGAGCTTGTATCAATTGCTTCAAAAGATTTACGTAGAATACGGCTTCTCTAAGGAGAAAGGTATCTCTGTCGTCAAGAAAGGTAAGAGTGGAGCGGAAGAGATCGAGGCTATGATGAAGAAGTTCCGTGAGAACCCGTTGACTGAGATCGCTGGTTCTAAGGTTACTTATTTCTACGATTACTCCACATTGAAAGGCAAGGACTATGCGGAGAACGAAACCGTTACATTGGATATGCCTACTACCTCTAATGTGCTTCAATACTTCACGGAAGATAATACAAAAGTATCTATCCGTCCTTCCGGTACGGAACCGAAGATCAAATTCTATTGCGAGGTTCACTCCAAGGTAAAGAGTATCGATGAATTGCCGGAGGCAGAGAAAGCGGCAGAAGAAAAGATCAATCAGATCAAGGCTTCTTTAGGAATCTAATCGAACTTAATTATTACATATAGAGGCAAGGGCAAGAATCGTCCTTGCCTCTTTTTATTCTATCAGATCAAATCAGACTTACTGAAGCAAAACGGCAACAAGGTCGTCGCGCTCGGAATGAGATACGCTTCCTCTTTTCCACAAAGTAGGACTTTCATAGGTTTGTCATAACGTTGCTCGGTTTCCAACATCACTTGCCGGCAAGCACCACAAGGCGTGACAAGATCCACACGTTCCCCATCCTTCATAGCAGCGATCGCCAAAATCCGAACTGCCGCATCCGGATAACGTGCCCCCGCATAGAACAAGGTAGTCCGTTCCGCGCAAAGACCGGACGGATAGGCAGCGTTTTCCTGATTATTCCCGGAAAGGATCTCGCCATTCTCCAATAGAACCGCCGCTCCCACATGAAACTTGGAATAAGGAGCATAGGCTTTCTTCGAGGCTTCAAAAGCGGCCTCGTACAATCGCTTGTATATATCGTCCAATTCTCCTACCGCAAAGACCTCTACCCGGGTCTCTAATTTCAATTCTTTCATTCTCTTGATCGCTTTAATGTTTTGAAAGGAACCTAACTATAATTCTTATAGGCTATAAATATAAAAAGAATATATTAATTTCGCACCCACATCATAGAATATACCTTATATATAAAACAAAGATCTATGCATTCAATGCTTCTTACATCCGATAAAGACCCGATGGGCGCCGCTATCATCGATTATCTCGCATATGGGAAAGCGAGCAAACTCCGTGTATTCTCCTCCATGTTCGATGAAGATGAGATTCCCGTGAATCAATTATTCCGGACTTTCCAAGAAATGCCCTCCTTGGAACAGAAAGCCCTTCAGCTCTGTACAGGCAAGATACTGGATGTAGGTGCCGGAAGTGGATGTCACACCTTAGCCTTGCAGGAAATGGGTAAAGAGGTTACCGCTATCGACATATCCCCTCTTTCCGTAGAAGCGATGAACAAACGGGGTGTGAAAGACGCTCGCTTACAGAATTTTTTTAACAAAAGCTTAACCGGGCCATTCGATACCATTCTTCTCTTGATGAACGGTTCCGGGATCGTAGGCAAACTGGAGAATCTCCCAGCTTTCTTTCACCGCTTGAAAGAGGTTCTAGCCCGAGACGGACAGCTTTTACTTGACTCTAGCGACTTAAGTTATTTATTTGAGGATGAGGATGGGAATCTGGATATCGCCCCCGAGGATGATTATTTCGGAGAGATCGATTTCCGTATGCAGTATAAGAGTATCAAGGGGGATTCATTTGATTGGTTATACATCGATTTCAACACGCTCAATCTATACGCAAGGCAAGCCGGCTTCAAAGCCGAGAAGATAGAGGAAGGAGAACATTACGACTATTTGGCACGTATCACCTACCTTTAAGAATATAGAGGTACCGAAAACATCTTTCGGTACCACTCTAGCAAACACCGGATTACGATTTATTGCCTTTATTGCATCAACCCTCCTTCTATGAAGAAAAGCACCTCATTTAATCGGCTTTTATTCGCTTCTTCATTCTTAAAAATGGAAGGAATAGCTATTATCTGATCTTGAATCAATTTGTCTACCAAGTTCCACATCACCTCATGGTATAAGATCACCATAGCCACTTTTTCATCTTTAATTCCGTATCGGGTAGCCAAAGAGTTGCAATTGCTCTTTAGTTCCGCACTAATAGCATCCACCAGTTTATCTGTTATTTGATGAAAACGGTCTTGTCTTGATGATAGGAATTAATACATCTCCCTTGTCATCTACAACCCATAGGGTTTTAACCTTGAGACAAGTTGGGTATCCGTTATTTTTCCGAATTCAGCTATTTCCTCCGCATACCGCTCCATTATTGAGTCATTGGGGACGATACCACTATTGACATAAGTCTGAATCAGATCCTGTTCTCCATAACTATTCGTACCACAGGCAAGGTCTGTTCTTGGCTCATACAATACCCAATAACAACCACTCCACCCGAAATGACTGTTTATATCCTCAAGATAAGGCAAAAGTTGAACCAATCCTAATAAAAACATTCATCCCCGCACATATAAAGTCTCCTGCGATCCCGTATATTCCATATTCGCCGTCGTCGAACGATCGTTCAATGACAGCGAATGAAGAATACAGTCTTATCTTACGAAGAATAAGATGGTTACAAAAGAAGAATATAAGCAAGTACGGATTACTTTCATGCAAGGTTTTGACCATGTACGTTCTTTTCCTTATATTTGCCTCCCAATCGAATCATTACATATTAAATATAAGACATGCGGTTATCTTTTCGTATCCTAAGCATATTGCTTTTGTCCCTCGTCTGTTTAAGCGCGGGTGCGGAAAGCCAGCGGAAGCTGACTTCCTATCAAAAATACATCAGTAAATACAGTGATTTGGCGGTTCAACATCAAAAGAGATATCGCATTCCGGCAAGTATCACCCTAGCGCAAGGATTACTGGAGTCCGGAGCCGGGCAAAGCGACTTGGCCAGACGTTCCAACAATCACTTCGGTATCAAATGCCATTCGGACTGGCGGGGTGGCAAGGTCTATCACAACGACGACCTGCGAGGAGAGTGCTTCAGGAAATACAAACGAGTAGAGGATTCTTATGACGACCATTCCCGCTTCCTCGCCGAACGCTCCCGCTACGAACGCCTGTTCAAATTAAACATCAAGGATTACAAAGGCTGGGCCAAAGGGCTGCAAAAATGCGGTTACGCGACCGACCGTGCTTACGCGAATAAATTAATCAAGGTTATCGAAGATTATGAGTTATATCGCTTTGACTCCGGCAAGGGAATAAAGAAAACCTCTACCAAGAAGCAAAACCTTCCGGTGTTCAATTATCAAGTCTATCGTACCCACGGCCTGATCTATGTATACGCTAAGGACAACGACAGTTTCGACCAGATCGCCCGAAGCATGGGATTCAAGGCCAAGCAGTTAATGAAATTCAACGAGGTGCCCGAGGACTTCCCGTTACAGGCAGGCGATATCGTATATCTGGAAAAGAAAAAGAAGAAAGCGGACAAGCCGAATTACGACCATGTAGTACAAGTCGGAGAGTCTATGCACAGTATCGCTCAGATGTACGGAATCCAGATCAAGAGTCTGTATAAAATGAATAAAAAAGACAAAGATTACATCCCGGAGGAAGGAGATGTCTTAAAACTTAGATAAGTAACATAAAAAAGTATTACCTTTGCGATTCAAATAATATAGTACAATGAGTGATCAACGTTATAACCTGCGAGGCGTTTCCGCTTCAAAAGAAGATGTTCACAACGCAATAAAGAACATCGATAAGGGAATTTTTCCGAAAGCGTTCTGTAAGATCATCCCCGATATCTTAGGCGGTGATCCTGAATATTGTAATATTATGCACGCGGATGGCGCCGGTACCAAATCGTCCTTGGCGTATATGTACTGGAAAGAGACCGGAGATCTTTCGGTGTGGAAAGGTATCGCCCAAGACGCTCTTATCATGAATATCGACGACCTGCTCTGCGTAGGTGCGGTAAACAATATCTTGGTCTCTTCCACGATTGGACGTAACAAGCTGTTGGTTCCGGGCGAGGTGATCTCGGCGATCATCAACGGAACGGACGAATTATTAGCGGAATTACGCGAGATGGGCGTTGGTTGCTACGCGACAGGTGGCGAGACTGCGGATGTCGGCGACTTGGTTCGTACCATCATCGTAGACAGTACGGTTACTTGCCGCATGAAACGTTCGGACGTAATCGATAACAAGAATATCCAAGGAGGAGACGTGATCGTAGGTCTGGCATCTTCCGGACAAGCCACTTACGAGAAAGAATACAATGGAGGTATGGGTAGCAACGGTCTGACCTCCGCCCGCCATGATGTCTTCTCCAAGTATTTAGCGCAGAAATATCCGGAAAGCTACGATGCCGCCGTTCCCGAAGAATTGGTTTACTCCGGAGGATTGAAACTTACGGATAAGATCGAGGAATTAGGGATCGACGCCGGAAAGATGGTGCTTTCGCCGACACGTACCTACGCACCGGTAATTAAGGTATTGCTTGATAAACTACGCTCCCAGATCCATGGCATGGTACATTGTTCGGGAGGGGCCCAGACAAAAGTTATGCATTTCGTAGAGAACAAACGTGTAACCAAGAATAACCTCTTCCCTATCCCACCGCTATTCCGCACGATTCAGGAACAGAGCGGTACGGACTGGAGCGAGATGTACAAGGTATTCAATATGGGACACCGGATGGAGATATACATCGCTCCCGAGTATGCGGAAGAAGTAATCGGTATCTCAAAAAGCTTTGGTATTGATGCGCAAATCGTGGGCTTCGTAGAGGAAGCCGATAAAAATGAATTGATTATCGAAAGCGAGAAAGGTCGCTTCACCTATTAATAAAGATAAATGGCCGAAAATAGTTTACTTGGTAAATTAGACGGATTAGTGAGCCGTTTCGAGGAAGTCGGTACCCTTATTACCGACCCGGCGGTGATCGCCGACATGAAACGGTTCGTAAAACTGAACAAAGAGTACCGTGATTTGGAGAAAATCGTGGGAGCTCGTTCGGAATACGTGAAAATCTTGAACGGGATAGAGGAAGCGAAAGCCTTGCTTGATTCCGAGCAAGATCCGGAAATGCGGGAAATGGCCCGTGAAGAGCTGGATACCTGCAACGAACGTATTCCCTCTTTGGAAGAAGAGATAAAATTATTGCTCGTCCCCGCTGATCCGCAAGACGACAAGAACGCGATCGTTGAGATACGAGGAGGAACGGGAGGTGACGAAGCCGCCCTTTTCGCCGGTGATCTATATCGTATGTATGTGAAGTATTGTGAACTGAAGGGATGGAAAATAAGCGTGTCTAGCTTTAGCGAAGGTTCGTCCGGCGGCTTTAAGGAAATCATCTTCACGGTATCGGGCGAGAAAGTATACGGTACGTTGAAGTATGAGTCCGGTGTACATCGCGTACAGCGCGTACCGGCTACGGAAACGCAAGGACGTGTACATACCTCCGCCGCCACGGTCGCCGTATTGCCTGAAGCGGATGAATTTGATGTTGAGATTAATGAAGGGGAGATAAAATGGGATACCTTCCGCTCCGGTGGTGCCGGTGGTCAGAACGTAAACAAGGTGGAATCAGGTGTTCGCCTACGTTATGTCTGGAAGAACCCTATTACAGGAGTGAGTGAGGAAATCTTGATCGAATGTACGGAGACACGAGACCAGCCGAAGAACAAAGAAAGGGCGCTTACCCGTCTTCGTTCGTTTATTTATGACAAGGAACACCAGAAATACCTAGATGATATCGCCAGCAAGCGTAAGACCATGGTATCTACCGGTGACCGTTCCGCGAAGATCCGTACGTACAATTACCCGCAAGGACGTATTACGGATCACCGTATCAATTACACGATCTATAATCTTTCAGCCTTTATGGACGGTGAAATTCAAGATTGCTTGGACCACCTGATCGTAGCGGAGAACGCAGAGCGACTGAAAGAGTCTGAATTGTAAACACATCCAATCATTTCATACAGAATAAGAAAATGAACAAACAACAACTATTCGAGAATATAAAAAAGAAACAATCCTTCCTTTGTGTCGGATTAGATACAGATATAAAAAAGATCCCGCAACATCTATTGTCGGAAGAAGATCCTATTTTCGCGTTCAATAAAGCGATCATCGACGCTACCGCCGATTATTGCGTCGCTTACAAGCCGAATCTGGCTTTTTACGAGAGCCTCGGCACAAAGGGTATGATGGCTTTTGAGAAAACAGTGGCTTACTTACGGGAGAATTATCCCGATCAATTTATCATCGCCGACGCAAAACGCGGTGATATCGGAAATACCTCTGAGATGTATGCCCGTTCTTTCTTCGATCATATCAAGGTAGACGCCGTAACGGTCGCTCCCTATATGGGTGAGGATAGCGTAAAACCTTTCTTGATCTACCCGGAGGCTTGGGTAATCTTATTGGCCTTGACCTCCAATAAAGGCTCACATGACTTTCAAATGACGGAAGACGCAAATGGTGAACGTCTTTTCGAGAAAGTATTAAAGAAATCGCAAGAGTGGGCAACCGACGAGCAAATGATGTATGTAGTGGGCGCTACCCAAGGCAAGATGTTCCTTGATATCCGCAAACAGGCCCCGAATCATTTCTTGTTAGTTCCGGGCGTGGGCGCTCAAGGCGGAAGCTTGGCGGAAGTAGCCCAATACGGGATGAACGACCAATGCGGTCTTTTGGTAAATTCTTCCCGTGCGATTATTTATGCGGATAAGACGGAGGCTTTCGCCAACGTAGCCCGTGAGGCGGCACATGCCGTACAGAAAGAAATGGCCGGTTATCTACACGATAAGGGAATTATTCCTTGCAAAGCATAGGCTATATAAAGAATTTTTACCATTTTTGCAAACTAACTGTCCATAAACAGCGGACGGTCAACGAAGATACATATATAATTGAATAAGTAATGAAGTTTTCAGCCCAACAAATTGCCGGCTTCCTGAACGGAACGGTCGAAGGAGATCCGAACGTTAAAGTCAGCAACTTCTCTAAAATAGAAGAAGGAAAGCCTGGTACATTGACTTTTTTGGCGAATCTTAAATATGCGCATCATATTTATAATACCGAGGCAAGCATTGTTTTGGTGAATAATGATTTTAAACCGGAACAACCAATAAAAGCCACACTTGTAAAAGTAGAGAACGCTTATGCGGCGCTCGCAATGTTATTAAATTTGGTAGAGCAATCGAAGAGCAAAAAAAAGGGGGTTGATTCTACCGCTTTTATCGCCGCTTCCGCAACCGTAGGCGACGATTGTTATGTCGGAAACTTCGCCTATATCGGAGAAGGCGTGATAATGGGTAAGAACTGTATGGTATACCCGCACGCTTATATCGGTGACCATGTGACGGTAGGAGATAACTGCATATTCTATCCGCATGCCACCGTTTACGAGAATTGCATGATCGGTAATAATTGTATCCTGCATGCTGGTAGCGTAGTCGGAGCCGACGGTTTCGGATTCGCTCCCGAAGGTGAGACTTATAAGAAAATCCCCCAATTAGGCAACGTCATTATCGAGGATGATGTAGAGATCGGAGCCAATACGACAATTGACCGTGCGGTGATGGATTCTACGATCATTCGCCGAGGTGTCAAGCTAGACAATCTCGTACAAATCGCTCATAACGTAGAGGTAGGCGAGAATACCGTGATGGCGGCGCAAGTAGGTATCGCTGGTTCCGTAAAAATAGGAAAACATTGCATGTTTGGGGGGCAAGTGGGCCTGGCCGGACATATTCATGTGGCGGATCATGTCGTATTCGGAGCTCAGGCCGGCGTTATCAGCGACGTAAAGGAAGCTACGACATTGTTGGGGGCGCCGGCGATCAACGCTAAGAACTTCATGCGTTCCAGCGCAATCTTCAACCGTCTTCCGGATATATACCGTTCGCTGGGGCAAATGCAACGGGAGATCGAACAACTCAAGAAAGAAATTAATAAACAATAAAGACCTATGCAAAAACAGAAAACGCTCGCGGCAAGTTTCTCTTTGAAAGGAAAAGGGTTGCATACCGGATTAGATATAGAGATTACGTTTAATCCCGCACCCGAGAACCATGGATACAAGATCAAACGTGTCGATATAGAAGGCCAACCGACGATTGATGCCTTGGCTGAGAACGTGGTTAATACACAACGGGGTACGGTACTTAGCAAAAATGGCGTTCAAGTAAGTACGATCGAGCATGCGATGGCTGCTTTATACGCTTATGAGATCGATAACTGCTTGATCGAGGTAAACGCACCCGAGTTTCCGATCCTAGACGGAAGTTCTCGCTTCTTCTCCGAGGAAATCCAAAAGACAGGGGTTGTTGAGCAAAACGCTCCGAAGGATTATTATATCGTAAAGCACAAGATCGAGGTAAAAGATGAGGAAACCGGTTCTTCGTTGATTATCCTTCCGGATGATAAGTTCAGCGTAAACGTATTGATCTCATTTGATTCGCCTGTGCTTTCTAACCAATTCGCCACATTGAACGATCTTAGCGAATTCCCCACGGAATTGGCGGCCTCACGTACGTTCGTATTCGTTCGCGAGGTTGAGATGTTGTTGAACAACAACTTAATCAAAGGTGGAGACCTGGATAACGCCATTGTCATCTACGACCAGAAAATCCCTCAAGAGTCTTTGGACAAATTGGCGGATATGCTGAACATCCCTCACAAGAACGTGCAGGAGTTAGGCTATATCAATAACAAACCGCTTGTATTCGATAACGAACCGGCACGTCATAAATTGATCGACGTGATCGGAGATATCGCCTTAATCGGTAAGCCGATCCGCGGACGTGTAATCGCTACCCGTCCGGGACATAAGATCAATAACCAGTTAGCTCGTATGATCCGCAAGGATATCAAGCTAAACGAGGTACAAGCCCCTGTATATGATCCGAACCGTGAGCCGGTGATGGATATCAACCGCATCCGTGAGTTGTTGCCACACCGCTATCCGTTCTTATTGGTCGACAAAATCATTGAGATCGGAGGGAACTACATCGTAGGCGTAAAGAATATCACGACCAACGAGCCGTTCTTCCAAGGGCATTTCCCGCAGGAGCCGGTCATGCCGGGAGTCTTGCAGGTGGAAGCTATGGCACAAACAGGAGGTTTGCTAGTCTTGAATTCCGTAGATGAGCCGGAGCGTTATTCTACTTACTTCATGAAAATAGATGGTGTGAAATTCCGTCAAAAAGTAGTTCCGGGTGATACATTAATCTTACGTCTGGAATTATTGGCACCGATTCGTCGCGGCATCTCTACCATGAAAGGGTATGTATTCGTTGGTGATAAACTGGTTAGTGAAGCCGAATTCATGGCTCAGATTGTAAAAAACAAATAATAAGATAAAGTACGATAATGAATATATCTCCTCTAGCAGTCGTTCATCCAGAGGCCCAGATCGGGCAGAATGTAACTATCGATCCGTTTGCCGTGATTGAGAAAGATGTCGTAATCGGTGATAATTGCCATATATATTCTCACGCCGTTATCTTGGATGGCGCACGGATTGGCAAGAATTGCAATATTTTCCCGGGAGCGGTCGTTGCCGGTATCCCTCAAGACATGAAATTCGCGGGGGAAACCACGACAGCGGAAATCGGAGATAACACGACGCTTCGCGAATGCGTGACGATCAACCGGGGTACTGCTTCCAAAGGTAAGACCGTGGTAGGTCGCAATTGTTTAATCATGGCTTATTCGCACGTGGCCCATGATTGCGTCTTAAAAGATCATATTATTATCGGGAACGCTTCGCAAATCGCCGGGGAGGTAGAGATTGATGATTTCGCCATCGTAAGCGGAGGTTCCTTAGTACATCAGTTCTCGCGTATATCCAAGCACGTGATGATACAAGGCGGTTCTCGTATCGGAAAAGATATTCCTCCTTATACCTTGATCGGCCGAGATCCGATCGTTTATTGCGGTATCAATATCGTAGGTTTACGTCGCCGGGGATTCACGAATCAGCAGGTATTCTTGATTCAAGACATCTATCGCACGCTGTATACCCGAGGCTTGAACAATACGGAGGCGCTGAAAGCGATCGAGACGGAATACGAACCTAGCGAGGAAAGAGATTTGATCCTTAATTTCATCAAGTCTTCCAGCCGGGGTATCGTAAGAGGTTCGATCGACGAATAATGAAAATAGATCTCATTAACAGGCATAAAGGCTGGGGTTTACATGGATAAACCCCAGCCTTTACAATTTATAGCGTTATTATATAGGGATATTAATATTTTTACTACTTTTGAACCAACAAAAAACTAAACGACTATGCTATTTAGATTTCTAATCCTATCAGATGAAGCAGATGACTTCAAGCGCGAGATCAAGATTGATTCCGAGGCTACTTTCTTGGATTTGCAAAACGCCATCCTCGACTCTGTTGGTTATACAAAGGATCAAATGACCTCTTTCTTCATATGTGACGATGACTGGAGTAAAAAGACCGAGATCACGTTAGTGGAGATGGATACCTCTTCCGAGGAAGACAGTTATGTCATGGCCGATACCCAATTGGAAGAATTATTGGAAGACGAACACCAAAAACTACTTTTCGTTTTCGATTATATGACCGAACGTGCGTTCTTCATGGAACTTCGTGAGATCGTTCCGGGAAAAGACTTGGATGCTCCTATTTGTAGTAAATCGGTAGGTATGCCTCCCGCACAGATAGTTTCTTTCGATGAGTTCGAGGCTAAGAACAGTAGCACGGATGTAGGAGAAGATTTTTACGGTGACTCCGAATACGATATGGACGAATTAGACAAAAGCGGCTTCGACGGTTTAGGCGAAGGTCCGATGGATAATCCTTACGACGACGAGCGCTTTTGATGAATTCCCTCGTTATATTACTTGGGCCGACAGGAGTCGGAAAGACCGAGTTAAGCCTCCAAGTGGCGGAACGTTTCGGCTCTCCGATTATCTCTTCCGACTCCCGTCAGCTCTATAAAGAGCTTCCGATCGGCACGGCTGCCCCTACACCGGAACAAATGGCTCGCATCAAGCATTATATGGTAGGCACTCTCTCGCTTACCGATTATTACAGTGCCAGCAACTTCGAGGAAGACGTGGTCTCTCTTTTATCCGAATTACATAAAACGATCCCGACCGTCGTAATGACCGGAGGCTCTATGATGTACATTGACGCCGTATGCAAAGGCATTGATGATATCCCGACGGTCACACCGGAAATCCGGGATGCCCTATACAAACAATTTGAAACCGAGGGACTAGCCCCTATCCTCGCTGAATTAAAAGAAGCAGACCCTGTTCATTACGAGGAAGTGGACCGCAATAATTATAAACGAGTGATCCATGCCGTAGAAATTTGCAGGATGACAGGCAAGCCTTACTCCTCCTTCCGCACGAACATTAAGAAAGAGCGTCCGTTCCGGATCATCAAAGTAGGGCTTAATAGAGATCGAGAAGAACTATGCGACCGTATCAACCGACGTGTAGATCAAATGATGAACGAAGGATTATTGGAAGAGGCACGCCGGGCTTATCCCTTCCGTCATTTGAATTCCTTGAACACGGTCGGTTATAAAGAATTATTCAATTATTTCAGCGGAGAATGGACATTGAACCTCGCCGTAGAGAAAATCAAACGAAACTCCCGGGTCTACGCCCGAAAGCAAATGACTTGGTTTAAACGGGACCCGGAAATAACATGGTTCCATCCGGAGGATACCGAAGCTATATTTACACATCTGAGCCAACAGATCATATAGCGTTTTAACAATGCCTATTATAAGGTGTTTACAATGGGCATTATAAACATGCTTGAATAGGCATTGTAAACACCTTACAATAGGCATCAATGTTTTGCGCTGATTATCAATATCAAACGTAATGACTTTATTTCTTGAAAACCAGATAGACCGCCGCTACCAAGAATACGAAAGCAAGCGCATGGTTCCATTTAAACGACTCCCCCTTAAAAGCGATGGTACTGAAGGCCACGAATACCACCAACGTAATCACCTCTTGGATCACTTTCAATTGAATCAAGTTGAACGGCCCCCCGTTATCCCGGAAACCGATGCGATTCGCCGGTACTTGGAAACAATACTCAAAAAAAGCCAGAAACCAACTAAACAGGATTACGCCCAACAAAGGAAGATGCTCGAACCAGCTAAACTGTTGCTTCATCTTCAAATGACCATACCAAGCGCATGTCATAAAAATATTAGACACGATCAACAATAAAATCGTATAAACACTTTGCATATTATCTTATTTTTCGAGGTAAATAATCTTCTTGTATATTCGTCATGCTCCCCCAAAGACTGTAACGAGCTTCCGGATTGATAGCTTCCAGACTTCTCAGCAGCTCTTTCATATCTGAGCGACTGGAACCCGACTCATAAGGACAGTTCTTCAATTGTTTCCGGTACCCTTTCCATGCGGCAAGCTGAATCAACTCCCTCTCTTCCACCAGACACATCGGACGGATGATCTCCATATCAAACTTATCCATTCTCAACCGGGGAGGCATTGTTCCGAAAGCCCCTTGGTGGGTCAAGTTCATCAACAGTGTCTCTAGGATATCATCTTGATGATGCCCTAGCGCAATCTTATTGCATTTATGAGCCTTAGCGATCTCAAACAAAGCTTTCCGACGAGTCCAGGAACATAAGAAGCAGGGGGATTTGCGAGTATCCGTAGAAGGATCGAAACTTGTATCATGGACAATGAAAGGCAAGTCATGCTCCTCCGCACAACTTCTCAGATATTCCAGATCCGAACAATAAGGGATATTCGTCATCACGATATGCGCTACCACGACCTCAAACCGGGGACAATAGATTTTCGACCTGCGCCCCAGTAAATCCATCAAGGCCAAGGAATCTTTTCCTCCGGACAACCCGACCAAGATCCGGTCACCATCATTGATCAAGCCATAGTCGAAAATCGCTTTCTTTACCTTATCCTCTATCTTACGAAACAAACGTTCGTTCTCTGTCAATTTTGCCATATACTTTCTTTACGGGCGCAAAATTATATATTTATCTTTTCGATTTGCATGCCTCTACAAAAATATTCTTATCTTTGAAACTGCATAACTATATAATCTAGAATAGACAAAATGAAACGGTTATCCAAAAAGCTGCTTTATACGCTAGGAGTTACACTCCTATGCGGAGGAATGCAACTACATGCGCAAAGTCTTGATCAGGCAAAAAAATTATATAACGACGGGAAATACGCAGAAGCCAAACCTGTGTTTGAGAAACTAGTGAAACAAGCGCCAAGCAATGCCTCTTATAATCAATGGTATGGTGTTTGCTGTTTCGAGACCGGAGATTTAGCAGGAGCGGAGAAACATCTTAAGGTCGCCGTAAAGCGTAAGGTACAAGACGCTTATCGATACCTTGGAGAAGTATACTACCAGACCTATCGTTTTGATGAAGCCGAGGAGATGTTCGATGAATACATCGCCCTTCTAACGAAAAAGAAACAAGATGTGGAGCCATACCAAATCCGTATGGATTTGGCGAGCAAAGCAAGCCGTATGCTTGATAAGGTAGAGAACGTCCAGATTATCGATAGCTTAGTCGTTGACAAAGATGATTTCTTATCAGCCTATACCTTAAGCGAAGAAAACGGTACGTTGACCACTTACCAAGATTTCTTCCAGACAAACGATCCGGACAACTCGTCGGTATACATGAACCAGAAGGGGGATAAGATTTATTACGCCCACTCGACAGACGGTAACCACAATTGTCTTTTTACCCAATCCAAGCTCATGGATCAATGGGGAGACGAAAAGCAGTTACCAATGAATATCAATAGTGACGCCGACGATGGGTATCCATTCGTACTATCCGATGGCGTAACGATTTATTACGCATCCAAAGGGAACGGCTCTTTGGGCGGATATGATTTATTCGTCACTCGTTACAACATCAATTCCGATACTTATCTTACACCGGAGCAATTGGGCATGCCCTATAACTCCCCGTTTAACGATTATATGATGGTGATCGACGAAGCCAAGCAATTGGGATGGTTCGTTTCCGACCGCTATCAACCGGAAGGAAAAGTCTGTGTATACCTATTCATTCCGAATGACAACCGCGAGCGAGTAGATAGCGAGGATATCGAACTAAAACGTGCCCGGGCTTCTATTGCCTCGATCAAGGATTCATGGAAACCTGGATCGAACTACGAGGAGCTTATTCATTTAGCCCATACCGAGATCCCTTATGGACGTATAGAGATAAAGAAGGATTTCACGTTCCCGATCTATAATGATATCGTTTATTACACCTTGGACGATATCCAAAGTCCAGAAGCGAAGAACTATTATGAGAAAGTGGTTTCCATCCATAAACAGATCAAGGAGTTAAATGAGAAACTAGAAAGTTTACGAGCCAGCTACATCAAAGGGAACAAGGCGAAGCGAGAGCAACTGAAGCCTACGATTCTTGATGCGGAAGAAGAGTTAAACAACCTGCTCGACCAACCGGACGAATGGGAGAAGAAGGCACGTAACGCAGAGATCGTGTACCTAAGAAACAACCATAAATAAGAAAAACTATGCTACTGGACATAGCCATCATCGTATTCCTCATGGTAGCGGCCATCCTACTGATACTGGCGGAGATATTCCTTCTTCCGGGAATAACACTCGCAGGCATAGGCGGGGCTATTTTCGCTATCGGCGGAGTCGTTTTCGCTTATACGGTAGGTATGTGGGTAGGGCATCTGACTTTATCCTTATCAATCATTACATTCGGAGTAATCTTTGCTTGGTTATTGCGTTCCCAGTCTTTCAACAAGATCGCTTTAAAGACAGATATCGATTCCAAGCTGACCTCCAGCAAGGATCTCGGTATAGAACCCGGAGACGAGGGGATCACGCTCTCACGCTTGGCTCCTATCGGCAAGGCCAAGATTAAAGGTATTAACGTGGAAGCGAAATCTCAAGACGAGTTAATCGATGAGAATACGCCGATCGTAGTTATCAGGGTAGACAGTTACAACGTAATTGTTCGCCCTAAAGAAGAAATAAATATTCACGCTTAATTTTTTATATATGGAAATAACCTTTTTGCCACTCATCTTATTGGGAGCCGCAGTGCTTCTGCTGGCAATCTTTTTCTATTATGTGCCGTTCCTCTTATGGATCTCGGCCAAAGTATCAGGAGTCAATATCTCCTTGATCCAGTTATTCTTGATGCGTATCCGAAAGGTTCCTCCCTACATCATCACTCGTGCGATGATCGAAGCGCATAAGGCAGGAATAAAGACGCTTACACGCGACGAGCTGGAAGCACACTATTTAGCGGGCGGGCATGTCGAGAAAGTTGTGCATGCGCTGGTCTCCGCTTCGAAGGCGAATATCGACCTTCCCTTCCAGATGGCTACCGCTATCGACTTGGCCGGACGTGACGTATTCGAAGCGGTACAAATGTCGGTAAATCCGAAAGTGATCGATACCCCTCCGGTAACAGCGGTAGCGAAAGACGGTATCCAGCTGATCGCCAAGGCACGTGTTACCGTCCGTGCGAATATCAAGCAATTAGTGGGTGGTGCCGGAGAAGAGACGATTTTAGCCCGTGTAGGTGAAGGTATCGTATCTTCCATTGGTTCGTCCGAAAGCCATAAGACCGTATTGGAAAATCCGGATTCTATCTCGAAGTTAGTGCTTCGCAAAGGACTTGACGCAGGAACAGCTTTCGAAATCCTTTCCATCGATATCGCCGATATCGATATAGGTAAGAACATCGGTGCTTTCTTGCAAATGGACCAAGCGCAAGCGGATAAGAATATCGCTCAGGCGAAAGCCGAGGAACGGCGTGCGATGGCTGTCGCCCTCGAGCAAGAGATGAAGGCGAAAGCACAAGAAGCCCGTGCTAAGGTAATCGAGGCAGAAGCGGAAGTTCCCAAGGCAATGGCAGACGCTTTCCGCACAGGAAACCTAGGCGTAATGGACTATTATAAGATGAAGAACATCGAGGCGGATACTTCTATGCGTGAAGCGATAGCTAAACCGACCGGTACTCCATCCAAACCATTGAAGGACTAAAATAGTTATATACATGGAACTATCTCCAAGGGCAGGGTTCGCACCTTGCCCTTTTATGATTAAAACAAACTTAATTAACTGATCGAATATGAGAACAATCCCCGCTTCAGAATTAGCGATCCATTCAGATGGTAGTGTTTTCCACCTGCATTTAAAACCGGAACAACTTGCGGATCGTGTGGTACTTGTTGGTGATCCCGCACGGGTTACAACCGTTGCTTCCTATTTTGATTCTCAGGAATGTGAGGTTTCCAGCCGAGAGTTTCATACCATCACGGGCCGGTACAAGGGAAAACGTATCACGGTTGTATCCCATGGCATCGGTACAGATAATATCGATATCGTATTAAATGAGCTGGACGCTCTCGCTAATATTGACTTCTCAACCCGTACGGTCAAGCCGGAATTCAAGCAACTTTCCCTAGTCCGTATCGGGACTTCCGGAGGATTACAGCCATTTGTCCCGATCGGGACTTATGTGGCAGCGGAGAAATCAATCGGGTTTGATGGAGTCATTTATTTCTACGCAAATAGTAATTCCGTTCGTGACGCAGACTTGGAATCCGAATTAATAAAACAGCTTGATTGGCGGCTTAGCGGCATATGGCCTTATGTCGTATCGGCAGATCCATCGTTGATCGAGCAAATCACCCGTAATGATATTATCCGGGGAACGACCATCGCAGCCAATGGCTTCTATGGGCCGCAAGGACGTGAACTCCGATTGCCCTTGACCGATCCGGAATTGAACCGGAAAATAGAGGCTTTCGATTATAACGGGCGAAAGATTACGAACTTCGAGATGGAGAGCTCCTCTTTAGCTGGTCTGGCCGCTCTTATGGGACACCGGGCAATGACCGTATGCTGTATTATCGCCGGACGTGTGGATAACCGGATGAACACGGAATATAAAGGCTCGCTAGAAGAATTGATCGAAAAAGTATTAGAGCGCATCTGACAGAATCGGGTTCAAAACACCAGCGGAACACATGGCGAGAGGTACCGCACGTTCCGCAAGCCTTTCCAATCCCACGGCGAGCCCCCGGAAGCCTATTCCTCGGGCAAGAATCCCTGTCGCCTCAACACGCCAAGCAATACACCGGAGAAATGCTCGTTATTCTTCTTCGTATAGCGTACGTCCGTAAAGACCTGCGCCAGTGTCTCCTTATTATTCTCCTTTACAAACTGCTTATTCACCTCTAATGCCTCTTTCTCACTATACAAGGCATCGATGGAAGCCGGAGTGAAGTCCGTATAAGTCTCGTTTTGTACCACAGCCGCCAATGGTAAACGTTCTACTTGAGCGGGTATAGGCTCTGCCGGATAACCCACCGTAACCGTAACGATCGGGACAACCAGACGGGGAAGAGAAAGCGCCTCAATGATCTGGTCCGCATTATAAGCCGTCGTACCCAGATAGCAAATGCCTAAGCCTTTTTCCTCAGCGGCATTGCAGAAACTCTGGGCGAACAACATCGCATCTATCGTCGAAGCGATAAACGTTTGTAAATTATCGAATCCGGCCTCCGCTTTCCTGCACTCCGCCCATTTCACGAAACGGTTCGCATCCGCACAAAAAGTAAGTACCACCGGGGCTCCCGTAATCATTGGTTGGTTAAAATGAGCCGGAGCCAGTTTCTCCTTGTTCGCAGGGTCGCGGGTAACCACGACACTATATAATTGCATATTCCCAGTATTCGAGGCACGAGTAGCCACTTCCAATAATTCATTCAGCAAAGACTCCGGGATATCCTGATCCGTATATTTACGGATACTTCTTCTATTCTTCATGCATTCTAACATAGCAATCCTATTTTTAAATTCTCAATAACTAAATCCTAATATCCATGCCGGCATACGGTTAAACACGCTTTTCGGTAACCCGTAGATAGCCGCATAAGCGTCGGGTACGAAGCGGAGACGATCATATCCCCTTAAGGGATCACCTACGGCGAAGATATATTTACCGCCAATCAAGAAATCTCCGTTCTCCATGAATTCCACGTTCGCCACGGAACGCATCTGGCTTAAGAAATAGGTTTCACACATCAATTGCCGATTCTCCTTATCTCCGAAAAAAGAGATCAGCAAGTTGGTATCCCCCATAAAGACTTTCTGCTTGGCCGGAGTGGTTCCCAGTTGGTCTGCCGAGTAATAAATAAGCCTCACATCATGAAAGAAACGCAACAGGCTATCGCTTTGCTGACGAAGCATATTTGTCTTACGGGTTACATCAATCGATTTCGGACGTAAAGGAGC
>ERZ778495.56-NODE-56-length-128909-cov-10.011036_pt1 | contig 128909 bp, 100 predicted proteins | sample MGYA00433100_ERZ778495 | MGnify/ENA primary metagenome ERZ778495 (study PRJEB29527, sample SAMN07138962) | mouse gut metagenome | material: feces | host: mouse | place: China:Nanjing | collected 2016-01-25 ...
AAAGGGGTGAATTCTGTTTGGCCAAAAGGGTCAAAGTAGAGTGGCTTTTCCATGTGGCATAGATTTCGTCATCACGGTGTTTGCGGAAGTAGCGGAGGAAGTCCGTCTCCTTCTCTTTCTTCAGGCGATACCCTTCGCGGTCTTCGAGAAATTCCTGCTCACGCTCAAAACGTATCTTCTCAGCGAGGGCGAGAGTGTTCTTGTTCTGAGTCCGCTCTGCCTGTGTCCGAGGATGCAGAATGAGGTACAGGTTCAGGTTCTCCCGTTTGCGGTTATGCTTGATTTTGTATTTCGGCTTCCCCGCCATTGCCCCATCGGTATATATGACGTGGTTGCCCTCGTCATCGAGTACGGGGATCTCAGTGCGTCCGAGATAGTATTCCAGCGCGAGGCTGGCGCGTCCGTCTTTCAGGACCGTCTGGACGAGTTTCGGATTTTGTTTGTTCTTGTTTTCAACTTTTGCCATAGGCTGCTATTCTGAGTTTTGCGCAAAGATAGCGCGGTTTGGTCATCGTTGAAAATCGCCCTCAACACATATTAACAACTTAACTGTACAAATTGTGTACTGATTGAGAAAAAAGAAGCAAATCTCGGAATGTCATCACAAATCCTAAAATCCTAATTCCCTTGAAATCAGACTATGAAAATTAGGTAGAAATTCCCAATTTTCTATCCCAAGTTTATGTCACTTTGCAAGCAAAACGCCATTTCAAAGGCGCATAGGTTTAATAATTGTTAAACTGACACTAATTTTTCTCGAAATATTTTGCAGATATCCCATAAAGCCTTACCTTTGCAATGTGTTTTTCATGGTATTAGATTTAAGGTTAACTAAGATTGGTTGTCGGGATGACAATCAATTTTTTTATGTCCCTGCCACAACCTATGATAAACAGAAAAAGCCATACTTTGTCGAGCCGGCTAATGTTGGTAATTGAAAGCAGTCAATAATTCATAGCATTCTGCGTTATCCGCATTTTTCAGTTTTTTATCGTTAACATATAGCCGAAACCACGCTGATTGATGATCGATATGGCGGAGTCGTGGCGGAGTAAACGGCGCAATTTGTGGATGTAGCCGTGTAGAGAATTGCGGTTGCTTAGTTCATCGTGCTGCCACACGGCAATCATCAATTCAGACGCGTCAACCGTTTTGCCAATATTTGCAGCAAGCCGTTCAAGTATCTTGGCCTCGAAGTGTGACAGCTCGGCCGATTTGTCGCCAATCGAAAGTGTCTGAGTCGTAACGTTGAACATATAGGCTCCGATCGCATACCTTATGTCCTCGTTCAGGTTCACTCCGTATCTGCGTAGAAGTGATTTTATTCTCACTGTCAACTCTCGTAGTTCAAAAGGCTTTTTGAGATAATCGTTGGCACCGATTTCAAATCCCTCCTCGACATCTTCAACCGCGCTTTTCGCTGTAAGGAAAAGCAGAGGTACTGACGGCGATAATTTTCTAATCTCCTTAGCCATTGTAAAACCGTCCATCCGAGGCATCATTACATCGGCAACTATAATATCGGCGCCATCAGACTTGAACTTTTCCAGTCCTTCCACACCGTCAGCCGCAGTAAATACATAGTAGCCGAGGCCACACAGCGTATCGGCTACAATCAGCGTGAGATCGGTCTCGTCTTCTACAACCAGTACTTTATTTTTCATGTTTGCCAATTTTTATTGTGAACACAGAGCCTTCACCCTCATGGCTCTTGACCTCAATATCCCATCCCATTTTATCAAGAATACTCTTGACATAATAGAGTCCTATTCCGTAACCGCGCACATCCTGACGATTGCCATGAGGCACACGGTAAAACTTATTGAAAAGATAAGGTATTGCTTTTGCCGGAATACCGATACCGTTATCAATGACTGAAATACCATTGCTATCGCCCGCAATTGTTATTACTACGCTTTCAGCAGAATACTTGACAGCATTATCAATCAGATTATTAAGCACATTGGCAAGATGCGTTTTGTCTGATTCGACAACCACATCTTCATCCACATTGACACTGATGGTTATGTCTTTGTCTCCTCTCATACGCTGAGCCGATGCAATTTCCTCAACAAACGGCCGCAATAATATTGTCTCCGGTTTAAGTTTAATAGTTTTTCGTCGTTCCATGCTCATGGCAAGAATATTCTCGACTAGTTCCCCGAGGCGTTTAAGCTGTTTGTTAGCGATATTAAGGTATGTCACTTTTTTCTTCTGGTCATTGGCTGTGTCATAATTGAGCAAGGCATCGTTGGCGGAATAAGCGATTGCAATCGGGGTTTTCAGTTCATGAGTCATATTGCTGACAAAATCGTCCTTCATCTCCTCAATAGTCCGTAAGTGTGACACCGTGTGGAACAGATACCCGAACGCCAAAGAAAATGAAACCATAAGCAGAAGAATTGTCACTATCACTCCCGACATCTCCGATACAATGTGGTGGGTTAAAGGTGTCATATATGCACGGTAATACATATCCGACTCCGGATTAATACATAACGAAAACACATCATAGTCGGAACGCTTCAGGGGAATACGGCTATTACCCCTCAAAATGTCTTCCTTTGAATTTACGACCTCAACAGCGACAAAATCCGGATATATGTGACGGTCCGCAAGACGTTTAATTACAATACTGTCCATGATAGTCAGATTAAAATCTACATACGGGTCCATCGTTTCATGCATCTGCCGACTAATATCATTTACCATCTGGTTGGTATACGACCTATCGCGATTCAGCGATGTCCTGTTTTCCTGTGTTTTGCCATCTTGGTTTGTCGTCGTTGTGATTAAATTTCCATCTCCATCTATTACCCCTGATATCGAACGCGGTCCTTCTATTATCGAATCTCCGTTTTCAGTATATGTCTGACACGCGGCTTTTGCTGCGCGGTTGACTCTGGCGGCGCGCTCCCACATATCATCAATATCTGCATCAGCTATTGCGGTCATCACATCACGTTCCACATTGTTTCTTATCGAATTATAAAGTGATATGAGATAATAGACATTACAACCGAAAATAATTGCAATGACAAAGATGAATGCAGTTGATATGGTCTTAAAGCGTTTCATATCGCAAATTTACTAACAATCCGTCATACAACCGTTTAGGCTTACTTCGATTTAAGACTAAATAAGGGTGCTTTTAAGACTAAATAAGGTCGGTGGTTGCCGATATCAGATCATGCGCTTGTAATTTTGCATCAAAATCCAACAAAACGTCAATGAGAAAACTTATAATTATCGCTGCATTAATTACATCAATATCGGCAGTCGCCCAAAAGGAAGCCTCCGATACTATCACTACGCGGCAACTCAATGAAGTTGTTGTCAGGGGCGAAAAGCCTCAGGTCAGAGGTGAGGATGGTATGATGGTCGTTGACCTACCCGGAATTGTCAAGGATAAACCGGTAAATAACATTCTTGAAGCTCTCGGCTATCTGCCCGGAGTAACTAACAATAACGGCATGATAGGTCTGACAGGGTCATCCAATGTCACCATTATTCTGAATGGAGAGTTGACAGACATGCCGCTCCAGAATCTTTATCAGTTGCTTTACACCACTCCGGTTGACAGGCTGAAAAAGGTTGAGATAATGTATTCCGCTCCGGCAAAATATCATGCTGACGGAGCTGTCATCAATGTGGTGTTGAAAACACCCACACCTCTGGACGGTCTGCAGGGACAGGTGAGAGCCGGATACAATCAGGCTCATTATGCCTCATACGGTAAAGGACTTGCCGCCACATACGCATTAAAAGACTGGACTTTTGATTTGAACTATGGACTTTCACGTACAAAATCATGGAATCAGGAAGAATCGTTTTCAAATCATCCTTTCAATGGCAAACACACCATGATTGAAGACAACAGGCGCCGCATGGTTCAGAATTGGAGCAATACTATTTTTGCATCAGCCTCATGGAAGACTTTGAAACTCATATATAACGGACAGATAATTTCTGACTCTAAACAGTGGAGCTTTTCATCGGGCACACTTGGCGACTTCACAAATACCTACAACATGCTGTCGCCAATCGGCTACCATAACATTGCCGTGCGCTATATCACACCGTTCGGCATGACAGCAGGAGGCGATTATACCCTGTATTCCGAAAATCGCTCTCAGTCATTGTTTAAGGATGCCGATTATATACTTGGCTCTGAAAGCCGTCAGGATATAAACCGCTGGCATGTATATATAGACCAACAGCATCAGCTTGGCAAATGGCAGCTGAACTATGGCGCAGAGTATCAGTACTCGGAAGACCACAGTTCTCAACACTACGACATATCCGGCAACTCTGATTTTGACGATATTCTCCGTGAGGATGTGGCCAGTTTTTACGCAGGCACCCAACAGTCCTTCAACCGGGGAGTGTCGCTAAACGCTTCGGCAAAAGTCGAATATTATCATAATCAATATCAGCACGACTGGAATTTCATACCCCAGATCGGCGCCACGCTACAACACCCTCAAAGCATATTTCAGCTCAATCTAAGCACCCGACGCATCTATCCTTCATATTGGGAACTGCACGGAGGGACAAGTCATATCAATGATTACTCCACAGTTATCGGCAACCCTAAGCTACAGTCTTACATTCAGTACGACGCACAGTTCAACTACATTTTAAGGCAAAAATATGTCGCAACGCTTTATTTCCAGTATGGTGACAAAGCTACTGCACAGTTGCCGTACCAGTCTCCTGACGCGCTCAATCTCATCTATCAGACAATCAATATGAACTACAAGCGCGTTGTCGGATTAAATCTATATGCGCCTTTCGGTACAGGTTATATCTGGAACGCTACGGCCACAGCCAATGTGTTCAATCAGCGAGAGAAGGCTGACAACTTCCATGACATCAACTTTGACAACAGAAAATGGATATTTTATGGTTCACTCACCAATTCCTTCAAGTTCAGCAGGAACAACCCTGTGTCATTGTCTGTCGATGTCAGCTACATATCGCCATCATTACAAGGGATAGCAGACTTATCAGCTATATGGAAAATTGATGCCGGAGTCAAATGGCTGTTTGGGAAGAAGCATTGCTTCGAACTTGATTTGAAAGCCGATGATATATTCAACAGATGGTCGCCCACCATGACCATCAGCCATGCCGGTCAGGATTATCGCATGAAAGTGCGCGACATGACCAGCAATCTCAAACTCACATTCATATGGCGATTCAACGGCTTCAAACCAAAAGACAACAACAGTATGGACACCTCTCGCTTCGGCACAGGCAGATAATTTTTAATGACTGACATAATACGAGATTACTGCTATGAAGAAACTCGGACGCATCTACATACTTCGGAAAAACGATAAAAAATAAAGAGACCGCCTGAGAGCGACATTGCTCCCCCGAGGCGGTCTCTGCAAGCTGATGATTCGGGTCTATATCTTTAGCGCTTCTCGTGCTCGTATTTCAGAGTGAGTGAAGGCTGGTCGCATACCGAAGCCGGGCCGAAGTACTGGATAGGACCGGGATAAACGAAGTCGGTATTAACAGCCCAAGCGTCGCGACAAGCGGCAAACTTCTTGAACGGAGCTCCGTCAAGGCTTACAAGAGCTTTTTGTATTACAGGCTTCATGGCTCCGTGACGGCGTTCCATATTCATCATCATAGTGATGGGTATACCGCCGGTGGTCCACTGTACCGAAGGATTGGTAAGTCCGCGCACACTCGACATATAGCCGGTGACACCTGCATTGATGAGGCATGCGGCGTTGAAGCCGAGTGCGTAGCAGTAGTCTGCGTCGAAGTTGGAGGGATCGGCGCAACGGCCTTCATAACCGAAGAAATGGTAAAGCGAAGCAAATTTGCCTACATAGCGGCCTTCGGCCTTCATATCGTTAAGACGGCGTGCCACCATCTCGCCGAGCAGCTTCTCGGTCTCGATGAGCGATACCTGAACGTTGCCGTGGGGGTCGCGGTCAAGGCAGAGCTGACGTGCAACACCTTCGGGAAGGCTGTTGAATATAGCGGCATTCTCGGCACTTAGACGGTCAACAATCCAACTCAGCTGGTTGGCACGGTCGATTGAAGCGAATTCCTCGGCGTTAACAGCAAGCAGTTCATTAAGCTCGGCGATAAGGACCTTCATGGCGGGGATAAACTCGATAAGGCCTTCGGGTATGAGGACAGTACCGAAGTTATTGCCGTTAGCGGCACGGGCTGCCACAGTGTCGGCTATAGAATTGACGATGTCGTTGAGGGTCTGTTTCTTTGCCTCTACTTCCTCGGAGATGATGCAGACATTGGGCTGGCACTGGAGAGCGCACTCAAGAGCGATGTGGCTTGCCGAGCGTCCCATAAGCTTGATAAAGTGCCAGTACTTCTTGGATGAATTGCAGTCGCGCTGTATGTTGCCGATAACCTCGCTGTAAACCTTGGTGGCGGTGTCAAAACCGAAAGAGGTTTCGATAACTTCATTCTTGAGGTCGCCGTCTATGGTTTTGGGGCATCCGATAACCTGAACTCCCGCATTGATTGACTTGTAGTACTCGGCAAGGATGGCTGCGTTAGTATTGGAGTCATCGCCACCGATGATGACGAGCGCCTTTATGTCGAGTTGCTTCAGAATCTCAAGACCTTTGTCAAACTGAGCCTTGGTCTCAAGTTTGGTACGGCCCGAGCCTATTATGTCAAAACCGCCGGTATTACGGAACTCGTCGATAATGTCGGCTGTAAGCTCCATGTACTGATGATCAACAAAACCGCCGGGGCCCATAAGGAAACCGTACAGACGGCTGTCGCGATGTACTTTCTTTATACCGTCGAAAAGTCCGCTTATGACATTATGTCCACCGGGAGCCTGACCTCCGGAAAGTATCACACCGACATTAACGGGTGTGCCTTTAGCGGGATTTGCCTCCTTTTCAAAGTGTATTTCGGGAAGGCCGTAGGTGTTGGGAAACAGGTTCTTGATATCATCCTGATCGGCCACTGACTGAGTGGCGTGACCCTCAACCGCCTTTACCGCACCGGTAAGTACGATGGGCAATTTGGGCTGATAAGCGGCACGCGCTTGCTGAAGAGCACTCTTTTTCATGAGTTAAATTATTACAGATTAGTACAATATATTCTTATACAAATTGGCTGCAAATTTCGTAAAAATTTATCAAAAAATCAACATATTATCATCAAAAATGCTTAACGAAGCACATATTGACAATTTAATCGCACCATAGTACCAAATGGCTGCCAAAAGCGGCCTACAGGTCAGCGGCAAAACCTGTTAAGAACGTAAGGGCACAAGAATAGTCGCAGTTTGACAATCGGTTTTGGCATTGGCCCATTCGGTCTACGAGCTTGTAAAGGCTCACGCCATTTGTAAGCCGGACAGGGAAGTCGGCATAAAAACCTGTTCGAGCCTGAAAGGACTCGTGCTTACTTCGGCTGCATGATGTGAGCATGAGTCTTTGCCGACTCAAAAATAGCGTTGTACTACTTACCGGAGACTGCGTCATCCTGCGGATGCCTTGTACACGGCTAACGTTTGGCGTGAGCCTTTGCAGGCTCGCGATATAACGGTGTAGTTGGGGGAGCGTCACCTGATAAGCCTCGAACTATATCAGTCGTTGCCAATCAGATTGTCGTCAACCCGTTTCTCGTCAGGAAGCTTTTTACCGAAAAACTTATCAACAATCAGCGCTATAAAGCCGTCGCCGGTGACGTTGCAGGCTGTGCCGAAGCTGTCCATAGCTATGTAAAGAGCTATCATAAGAGCCTGATCCTGTTCGGAAAAGCCGAGCATCGAGGCAAGTAGTCCGAGCGACGCCATGATAGCTCCGCCCGGTATGCCCGGAGCGGCGATTATAGTGACGGCAAGCATGGCTATAAAGCCAGCAAACATAGGCAGGCTGAACGGGAGTCCGTGCATGATCATAAGCGCAAGAGCACACATGACTATCTTCAGCGTACTGCCCGACATATGGATTGTGGCGCACAGCGGCACCACGAAGCCGGCTATCTCTTCGCTTACGCCCATCTTTATCGCCTGACGCAGAGTGACAGGTATAGTAGCGGCCGACGACTGGGTGCCCAGCGCGGTAAAATAGGCCGGGAGCATGGTATAAAGCAGCTTGAACGGATTGCGCCGCACAAACAATGCAGCCACGCAGTACTGCAGTATCAGTATTACTGCCGCCATAAAAAAGATTATTCCGATAATCTTGATGAAAGCCATAAGCACACTGCCTACCTGTCCCGAAACGGTCATATTGAGAAATATACAGAATATATACACCGGCAGCAGCGGTATTATGACCGTACGTATGGTGGCGCTGACAATATCACGGAACTCTTCGGCCCCACGGCGCAGCACAGTGCCTTTGCTACAGGCTATACCCAGTCCGGTCATAAAAGCGAAAACAAGTGCGGTCATAACCCCGAACATGGCGGGTATCTCTACTCTAAAATATGGTGTCACTCCTACCGCCTCAGCCACAGGCCCCTCAAGAGTACGCGGCGTGATAAGCGACGGAAAAGTCAGTTCGCCGACAAAATATGCCAGCAATCCTGACGATACGGTTGCAGTATAAGCTATCGCAGCAGTCAGCAGCAGCACTTTACCTGCCCGATGGCCAATGTCGGCAATAGCGGGCGTAACAAAGCCCACAATAATAAACGGCACAAGAAACCCCAAGAAGCTGCCAAACAGGCAGCTAAATGTTTCAAACAGCCTCGCTCCCCACACAGGCATAACATATCCGACACCTATGCCGAGCGCTATACTTATAAGTATACACGGAAGCAGCCCTATGCCAAGTCTTTTTTTATCCATAGTATTGTTTAGTAAGTGCCGCAGCACGTCATCGATTGTAAACACAAATTTAAATTAAAATCGCGAGATATACACCACGGCAGTATAAAATATACGGATTTTTATCTGAATTTGGCTTAATCTTGAATACTTTCGCTCGGCAAAAGACAAATAAATTTAGTTTTGCCCTCGACTTATTCGTATCTTTGACTGCGTCTTAGATACTTTCGCTCGGCAAAAGACAAATAAATTTGGTTTTGCGCTCGACTTATTCGTATCTTTGCATCTTGATATATAAAACTATATGCTAAGACCTATCATAGCCGAGTCTGATATAAAGGCTGTGCGCGACCTGCTTGAGGAAAGCGAGCGCATAGTCATAACCTGCCACATGGCTCCCGACGGCGATGCCGTAGGGTCATCGCTCGGTCTGTCACATACACTCGCCAACATAGGCAAAGAGGCACGTATCGTAACTCCCGACCGCATACCGGAGACACTCCGTTTTCTGCCGGGTGCCAAAGACATAGTGCCCTATTCGAAGTACACCGATTTCGCCACAAAGCTGCTTGAAGACGCCGACCTCATATTCTGTCTCGACTTCAACGCACTCTACCGTGTCGACCGTATGTCCGACGCACTGTCATGTGCATCGGCCAAGAAGATACTTGTCGATCATCACGAAAGCCCGCAGGACTTCACCGACGTCGTCATATCACATCCCGACCAGTCGTCGACTTCAGCACTGATATTCAGGCTATTGTGCCGTCTTGAACTGTTCAACATGATTGACCGCAAAGCAGCCGCCTGCATCTACACCGGCATGATGACCGACACTGGCAACTTCTCGTACAACTCCAACGATCCCGACCTGTATACAATCATCGCCGAACTTGTACGCAAAGGCATTAACAAAGATGACATATACAAGCGCGTCATGAACACCAAGAAAGCCAATGTACTGAAACTTAACGGTTATGCGGTGTCGCGAATGGAAATCTTTGAAGAGCACAAGGCCGCGCTGCTCGTGCTCTCGGCCGATGATTTGAAAAACTTCAATTATGAGCGAGGCGACACCGAGGGTCTCGTCAACGAACCTCTCGCTATCGAGGATGTCATATATTCCGTATTCCTGCGAGAGGACGACCGCCACATAAAAGTGTCGACCCGCAGCAAAGGCGACTTCCCCGTCAACCGGATATGCGAACGCTACTTCAACGGAGGCGGTCATGTTAACGCAGCAGGCGGAGAACTCCCCTGCTCTCTTGATGAAGCGATAGATATATTCAAGTCCACGCTGACCTTTATGGATGAATATTTAAAAGAGAAAAACCAAAGATAAAACTTAACGAATTTATTTCCAGAATAAAAGATGAAATCATTACGCAACCTATTCATTTCACTTTGCACGATTACCGCTGTATCGATTCTCGCTACAGGCTGCAACGATTCCAAAAGCTATGCAGACCTGCTAAATGAAGAGACCAAATCTATAAACAACTATCTCGCCGACCAGAAAGTCATCAACGAAGTACCGGCCGACTCCGTATTCATAACACGTCAGGAGATTGCCGAGAAGATGCTTCAACAGCAATCGGTAAGTCCTAATTCACCTGACTATGATACAAAACTCGGCGATGCTCTTCAATATCTTAAAGAGCATCCGGGCGAAGATGCTCCATACTACCGCATGGACGGCGACGGCAACGTGTACATGAGAGTTATCAACAACGGCAACATGGACAAACGCCCAAAGGTCAATGATCTCGTGTTTCTGCGCTTTACACGCTTCAATCTAAGTTACTATAAAGACAAGACTCTACCGTCGGGCGACGGCAACGCCGAAGATGTGTCAATAAGCGAGTCCATACGCTATCAGAACTTCTCGTCAACCAACACATCGGCATGGGGCGAAGGCATACAGGTGCCGCTCGGATACTTGGGCTACAACTGTGAGGTACAGATTGTAATAAGGTCACAGGTAGGACGCTCCGACGAAATAGCCGTGGTAATCCCGTACATGTACACCATACGCTACTACAAGAGCCAGATTTAACGATTACAGAACCAATATAATAGCATTATCATGTCACTCATAAAATCCATATCAGGTATACGCGGCACCATAGGAGGTGCTGCCGGAGAAGGTCTTAGCCCGGTGGACGTAGTGAAGTTCACTGCCGCATATGCCCACTTTATAGGCAAGAACACCGACACAGAATCGCGCACGATAGTAGTAGGCCGTGATGCCCGCATATCGGGCCCGATGGTCAGCAAACTTGTGGAAGCCACGCTTACCGGCATGGGATTCGACGTGATAAACATAGGATTGGCCACAACTCCCACCACAGAGATAGCCGTAGTTATGGAAAAGGCATGCGGAGGCATCATCATAACCGCATCGCACAATCCCAAACAGTGGAACGCTCTGAAACTGCTGAACAGCGACGGTGAATTTCTTAACGACGCACAAGGCAAGGAGGTGCTTCGCATAGCCGAAAACGATGAATACACCTTTGCCGACGTAGACTCGCTTGGCCACGTGTATATAAACGACACATACAACCGCAAGCATATCGACTCCGTGCTTGCCCTTGACCTTGTCGATACCGAAGCCATAGCCAAAGCCGACTTCACGGTGGCTGTCGACGCGGTAAACTCCGTAGGCGGCATCATAATACCCCAGTTGCTCAAGGCCCTCGGTGTAAAAAATATAATTGAGCTCAACTGTGAGGCTACAGGAAAATTCGCCCATACTCCGGAGCCTATCCCGGAAAATCTCACTCAGATTTCCGATCTGATGCGCGACGGAAAGGCTGACGTAGGATTCGTCGTGGACCCCGACGTAGACCGCTTGGCTATAGTCATGGAAAACGGAGATATGTTTGTCGAGGAATACACGCTTGTAGCCGTAGCCGACTATGTGCTCAGCCATACCCCCGGATCCACAGTGTCAAACCTGAGTTCCTCACGCGCGCTACGCGACGTGACCGCATCGCACGGATGCACCTACACGGCCGCCGCCGTAGGTGAAGTCAACGTAGTCACCAAAATGAAAGAGACCGGAGCCGTGATAGGCGGCGAAGGCAATGGAGGTGTCATATATCCGGCATCGCATTACGGACGCGACGCTCTTGTAGGTGTAGCGCTGTTCCTTACTCTGCTTGCCAAAAGCGGCAAGAAAGTGAGTGAACTGAAAGCCGGCTATCCGGCCTATGCCATAGCCAAAAACAAGATTGAGCTTACCCCCGACATAGATGTGGACGCCATACTCGAAGCCGTCAAAAAGCGCTATTCGTCAGAGAATATCACCGACATCGACGGCGTGAAGATAGACTTTCCCGACTGTTGGGTACACCTGCGCAAATCCAATACGGAGCCTATAATACGCATATACTCCGAAGCCTCCACGATAGAGCGGGCCAACTCCCTCGCTGAAGACATAAAAAAGGTCATAGCCTCGTTGTAGTAAGCATTTTTTAACAGCCCGACAAAGGGATGTTAATATTCGGTTACACGGGGAACATTTTGCACTGCCGACAGGTTATTAAGGTGATTTTATCAACTTAATAATACGTTTTAATTATGAAATGCAGTACCCAAACCTTTTTCGTAGGGCTTGTATTAGGAGCCCTCACCGGAATGTATGCCGAGAGATATTCACGCACCACTATGCGCGGACGTAAGATAAGAAGAGACGTAGACCGCACGATACGCGACCTATATGGAAATGTAGAACAGCAGATAGGCCGACTTCGCGAGAAGGCCCATCATACGGTAGAAGAGGCAAAGGATCTTATCGAAAAGTAGGCAGCCAAGTCGCTTAACAGACATAGAACCCGGTTGACAACCAACAGATTGTCAACCGGGTTTTCTTTTCATGCGCTGAATGGCGCAGCCATCCGGAGCCTAACCGCAACTATGAGGTATAACCTTTTAGGCGAATAATGTTCTGAAAGCTTCCTCGACTTTGGCGACTTCGGCTATTTTGATCTTGAGGCGCGATGTGTCGAAGCCTTTTATGTTGTTACGCGGAATCAGTATGGTGGAGAACCCGAGTTTTTCGGCTTCAAGTATGCGCTGTTCCACTCGAGTCACGGGCCTTATCTCACCCGACAGCCCTACCTCGCCCGACATGCATACATCGCGTGGTACCGCCATGTCCACATTTGATGACAATATTGAACATATGACACTGAGGTCAAGAGCCGGATCATTGACTTTAAGCCCCCCTGCTATATTAAGAAATACATCTTTCTGAGCGAGCTTGAAGCCGACACGCTTCTCAAGCACGGCAAGCAGCATGTTCATGCGTTTGGCGTCAAAGCCCGTCACAGACCGCTGTGGAGTGCCGTAAGCCGCAGTAGACACAAGCGCCTGTGTCTCGATAAGGAAAGGACGTATACCTTCAAGCGTCACCCCGATAGATACACCCGACAACTCCGCATCATCGCTCTGCGACAGAAGCAACTCTGACGGATTGGACACTTCGCGGAGTCCGCGTTGCACCATTTCATATATGCCCAGTTCGGAAGTAGAACCGAAACGGTTCTTTATCGACCGCAATATACGGTACATGTAGTGGCGGTCGCCATCAAACTGCAGCACCGCGTCTACAATATGTTCGAGAACCTTGGGGCCGGCTATGGAACCCTCCTTGTTTATATGTCCGATAAGTATAACAGGAGAACCTGAAGACTTCGCATAGCGCAACAATTGCGCGGCACACTCCCTTACCTGACTTACGCTGCCCGACGATGACTCGATAGCGTCGGAGGCGATAGTCTGAATCGAGTCTACCACAAGTATTTCAGGCTTTAGTTTATCGACATGCCTCATTATCGATTCAAGCGAAGTGTCGCACACTATAAAGCAGTTGTCGCTTAGACGCCCTATGCGGTCGGCTCTCATCTTCAGCTGGGCCGCGCTCTCTTCGCCCGACACATAAAGTATGCGTTTACCGCGTATCGACAGAATATTCTGCAGGACCAAAGTCGACTTGCCTATGCCCGGCTCGCCACCGATGAGCACTATAGAGCCGGCCACAAGCCCTCCGCCGAGCACCCTGTTGAGCTCCTCGCTTGGCATATGTATGCGTGTCTCCGTAGCAGTGACGATACCCGATATGGGCATGGGCACATTATCATGTCCCAAGTCAAATGTCGAGGACTTGCTCTTGCCCGTTACGGCGCGCTCCTCGACCATAGTATTCCACTCTCCGCAGCCGGTACACCGTCCCACCCACTTTGACGATTCATTGCCGCAATTGCTGCAGAACCAAGTCGATTTCACTTGTTTTGCCATATTTTTCAAGATAATTGACGGCGACGAAACTCCGCCACTGTTATGGCAGTAGCCATGCCGACATTTAGCGACTCACTCGTGGGCCGGGATACTGGAAACGACGGTATGTACAGCCGTCGGTCAACATATCGGGCTACGGCATCGGATATGCCGCGGCCCTCATTGCCCATGACTATGATGCCGGAGTCGCCGAGCGGCGAACCGTATATGTCATCACCGTCAAGAAACGTACCGTAAACCGGCTGACCGCATTGCGCCAAGAACTCCGGAAGGTCGACGTAAACCGCCTTTACCCGCGATATAGCCCCCATAGTAGCCTGAACCACTTTGGGGTTAAAGCAGTCGACAGTGTCATGCGAGCACAATATGGTGTCTATGCCGAACCAGTCGGCGACACGCATCACCGTACCGAGATTTCCCGGGTCCTGAACCCGGTCAAGAGCTATGACAAGGTGTCCGGCAATATCAGCCGGAGTTATGTCATAGACAGGACGCTCATAGACGGCTATGACCTGCGGAGGAGTCGACAGGTGGCTCATTCGCTCCAAATCGGCACGCTTGACAGCCGTGACATCGGCAGAGCCGTCGATTGCATGGCCGTGGGCCTCCAACCAAGCGGCGGTTGCAAATATCCACCGGCAGTCAAAGGCTCCGGCTGTGTCAAGCACACATTTGGTGCCTTCGGCTGCAAACAGCCCCTCGGCATCTCTCACCCGAGGGTCATCGAGCGAAGCCACAAGTTTGCGTATCCGGTTGGTGAGCTCCTCCATCTACTTGGAAAAATTCTTCATTCCCGCTTCAAGAAACTCTGTAAAACGAGGAATATTTTCGTCATAAGAGAATGGCCCTGACAAAAGCCGTCCCGACGGGTCAAGCACGACATAATAGGGCTGCGCATTGGCTTGGAATTTGTAGCGCTGAAGATAGCTCCAGCGGTCGCCGTAGGTCTCCAGCACCACATTCTTGCCATTTTCGGTGACGGTCTCCGGTACTGGAAGTTTTTTCTTCTCGTCGACCATCAGCTTTATAACGACAAAATTGTCTTCAATCATAGTCCTGACATCAGGGTTGTCAAGAACGGCACCCTCCATCTTGCGACAGTTGACACATCCGTAGCCCGAGAAATCGATAAACACGGGTTTGCCCTCGGCTGCGGCAGCCTTCATGCCCTCTTCATAGTCGTCATACTCCTTGAATACACCTCCGTAAAGATTGAAATCCTGTGTGTAAAGCGGCGGCACAAATGCACTTACCCCCTTCAGAGGAGCACCCCACAACCCGGGCACAAGGTATATGGCAAACGACAGTGATATCATCGACAGGAAGAATCGGAAAGTGCCTATGCTTCCATTGGCCGGACCGTAATGCGAGAAATTAAACTTGCCCAGAAGATAGAGTCCGAGCAGAGTGAAAATAACAATCCACAGAGCAAGGAACACCTCGCGGTCAAGTATATGCCATCCGTAAGCAAGATCCGCTACCGAAAGGAACTTCAGCGAAAGAGCCAATTCTACAAAACCGAGCACAACCTTGACGGTGTTCATCCATCCGCCGGACTTGGGAGCGCTCTGCAACCATGACGGGAACATGGCAAACAGGCAGAACGGTATGGCAAGAGCAAGTGAGAAGCCGAACATACCCACAGCCGGGCCGAACTTATCGCCGGTACTTGCCGCCTCGACCAGCAGTGTGCCTATGATAGGACCGGTGCAGGAGAAAGATACCAGCGTAAGGGTAAATGCCATAAAGAATATGCTGAGAAGACCGGTTGTACGCTCGGCTGTGCTGTCCATCTTGTTGGCCCATGATGAGGGTAGCTTGATGTCAAACGCCCCGAAGAACGATATGGCAAAAACCACAAGCAACAGGAAGAAAATTATATTGCATACCGCACTTGTGGACAAGGCATTAAGCGAACTCGCACCGAACAGAGCGGTTATAAGCAGTCCTAACAGCAGATATATGGCAATGATTGATATGCCATAGATAAATGCATCGGCTACTGACCGGGCCCTCGACTTGCCTTTCTTGAGGAAAAAACTTACAGTAAGCGGTATCATAGGCCACACACAGGGAGTGAGCAATGCCACGAAACCGCCTATAAAACATGTTATGAATATGTACCACATAGAAGTGGTATCAGTATTTTCAGCCTTCTCAGTGCCTGAAAAGTCCACAGGCTCCCAAATGCCGGCATCGGTATCGGACTTCTCATCAGCCACATTGGCAAACGGTTTTTCGACAAGTGCGGCGGCATCAGTATCGGCTGTCGTCTCGGCTACATCGTCAGCGCCACCCTTTGCAAAGCCGGTAAATTCAAATGTCTCTTTCTGTGGCGGAATACAGTTCTGGTCATTGCACGCCGAAAACCGTATGGTACCTGCCACGGCATAATGGTCAGAACCGGCTACGAACGCCTGCTTGATGACCACTCGTTCGGTCCACCAGCTGAGATTGGCACCGAACATTTCGTCAAACTCCTTGTGCGACACTTTGTCGGCCGTCAACTTGCCTTCAAGCGTCACGCCTTCAAGCTTGCTCCAGTCCACAGACAGCGGCGTAGGTCCTATGTCAGGGTCCACTTCATTACTGTACATGTGCCATCCGGACAAAATGTCGGCAGTCATGACGATTTCGCCCTTGTTTCCGTCAGTCATGTCAAGCGCTACAGTCCACTTGACCGGATTCACAAACTGTGCGTTAAGCCCCGAAAAAGAGGCGACCAGCATTATAATCAGAATATTAAAAACGCGTTTTCCCATCACAGAAAAAATACTATGTTATTAATTTAATGTACAAAGTTAGGGCTTTTGCCATAAATACCCGCTATATTTCAATATTTTTCACAACCGCCCATTTACCCGACCTGCATAACACGCGAAGCTACTTACAGATTCGGCCAATCTGCAAGCCTGATTATGACGTATATTTATCATCAGCCCACAAATAAATATAACAAATTTTATCGGGCAATTAGCTTTGTTTTAGAGCTATTCTTTTTATATGTCGTAACTTTGCTGTTAGAACAACTGAAACGTTTATGCCAAACCGCATCATCACATCAATATTATTCGCCACCGTTGCGACAGCCGCAACGGTGGCGAATACCGAGTTTACCGACTCTTTAAAAACACCGGAACTTAACAATCAGAATGTGACCGCAACAAATTGCGCACATAGGCTTTTTACGACTTCCAAGAGCTTCGATATGATTGCGTCACTGCAATATTTTAACAAAATAAAGGAAAGACCGCAGTTCAGCCATCTCGCCGCCGACTCCGCTTTCATGAGTGAACTTAACACTATAAATGATAATGTTTCAGCATCCAAACTGTGTAATCTCTATGCATCTTTCGGAGGAAACAGACATGATACCGACTCATGTGTGGTTTTCTTCACTTTGTTGGCGGAAAACAATGATGTCATCAAATATGATGAAAGTTGGGTGAATAACATCGTGAATCTGAGTCCACAGATAAGCAGCTGTCTGTCAGCCATAAATAATGCCGGTTATTCGGAGTATTGGGTATCTGACATAAAACCTGTTATTGACGGGTATATAAATTCCTATCCGGTTTCGGAGAAAGCTCTCAACGCCATACATGATGCCATGACAGAATTCTCCGGACCGGAGATACTGCCACCGACACATTCCAACATCTACATTCTAAACATCGACAATGCCTTCAACCTATCAGACGAATCATTCTGCTGCACACCGATTTTGCTCAATACAGAGTTTGAAAAAAAATTCAGGCTCGACTTTCTGAAAGTCTATATTCACGAGAATCTTCATCGTCTGTCGATATCCGGCGAGCTTATGAATAGACTCGATGAACTTATGGCCGACGATTTCTACCATGAGAATGAAAATGTGGCAAGAAGCCATAACGAAGGCCGCAATGAGGCTTTTGTCGTCGCAGCCGAAGTCTTTATATCTCACAAAATCGGCCGTAGGGACAACCGTAGCGTATATAATGAATTTAAGGAGTATGTCGATGGCAGTCTTGTACTTGCCCCTATAATTTACATACACCTCCATGATAAGCAGGAAGCAGAATCGCTCAATGACTTCATTCTCCGCCTATTTGACAACGGAACAATAAAGACCGGTTACGTCAAGACTGCGTATGACAAAGCCATGAGTAGGCTTGAGACTGCAATACCGCAAACAGAAATATGACAATAACCAACATGTATAAACTTTATTTTACAACTTATGAAAACTGTATACCGTTCAAGGATTGACTGGTGGATATGGGCTACCGCATGCTTCTTTTTCGTCGTGCTTATAGTCGCAGCCATAGGCGGCATAGGATTGATCTCTTTTTTAATCTTTCTGATAGGTTTCGGAAGCATATTTGCCATAACTTTTTTCGGAGTATGGTATGCCGTTGAAGGAAATGAGCTTTCAGTATATCAGTTTTGCCGCCCGCATCGCTTCCCTATCAATAAAATCAAGGCTATAAAATCGTGCAAAAGTTTTCTTTGGGGACCGGCCTTATCCTCTGATAAACTGGCCATAACATTTACTGACCGTTCTGTATTAAAACTTTCCGGTCCCATGTACATATCTCCCAAAGACAAGGAGAGATTCGTCGGCCAACTCCTTGAAATCAATCCGGATATCAAGATAAATTTATAATCAGTGCAAGCAATATCGTAACTTACATAATTTTATCACCACCCCGTTATATTCATCTGACAAAGAGCTACCGATATGCATCTTTGATCGAGCCTTTCGATTCTTTGCGAATATTTTTCGGGCAAATATTGATGGATTTAAAATAAAAAATATAACTTTGCATGGTAAAGCAATAACAAGTATTCGTATAATATCTAAATTAAATTATCATGGCTTACGTAATTACAGATAAGTGTGTAGCTTGCGGCACTTGCCTTCCGGTGTGCCCCGTAGAAGCAATCTCCGAAGGTGACATCTACCACATCGATCCCGACACCTGCATCGAGTGCGGTAGCTGCGCTGAAGTTTGCCCCAGCGAAGCAATTATCCCCGGTGAATAATCCAATACCGGTACATAAATAACAAAGGCTCCCATATGGGAGCCTTTGTTATTTATAAAATCGAGCGGGCCTGTAAGCCGGGTTATGTAGCGGAGATACTCCGCCGTCGGTCATTTATCTACGCCCGCTGTTACCACCGGGCTGAGTCGCGGCTTTGCCGCAGTCAGCAGTCTACCCCCCGGCAATGGACGAGCAGCCCTTGAATGCCGGTATACTTGACCTTGCAACCCATCAGATGTGCGGCGGCCCATATCGCTGTGGGCCCCGGTGAGCTCTTACCTCGCCTTTTCACCCTTACCGCCACAAGGGCGGCGGTTATTTTCTGTCACATTACTCTGCCATCGCTGACAGGTCTCCGTTAGGGACCATGGTGCTCTGCGTTGCCCGGACTTTCCTCTTGCCGCACGCGAAGTCGACAAGCGACCGACCGTCCCGCTCGAAACGTAGCGCAAATTTACAAAATTTCATCATAACACCACGCAAATTACCCGGCCAATGCTATTATAACATAGGATTAAAGTGCAAGTTGGCAGAGCATCGCGGACATAAAGCATCGCCTCCGGGTTTGAATCCGGCATCATCGTCTAAAAACATTTCCGCTCCGCACATAGGACAAACCGCACTTGGCTCCCGCATCACTTTTTCGCCCAAATCCCATCGACCGGTAAAAGTGGCTATGGCCGGATTATTCAATTGGTACTTAGCAGGGACTTCGAATCGGCTTATCTTTCCCAAATAATCTACAGTAACAAGCCCCACAGCACATGCCCGGGCATCCCACAAAAAACCGGCATTGGCTCTTAACAGCACCTGTCGTGCTTCAACATCCATAAAAATCAGTTCACCGCTATTCAGATATACAAATATATGGACATCATTAAAAACGGTAAATACCGACTGTACATTATCGGCCAAATAGATATAATTCTCCTCCTCCAGTATATGACGACGGTATAGCCGACCATCTTTAAGGAAATATAGAATGGTGCCTGACGGAGACATGCCGACAAGAGAATAGTCACACGGTTCACTATACGTATATAACGATTCCAAGTCAACATGTATCAACTCCTTTTTCTCTTCATCTGTAGAAATAAGCTCATTCATCCATGGATGTTCAAAAACGAGTCCGTATGCATTAGCGTTAAAACACATCAAGCTGAGGAAGTCCTTTGAGCCACACCTGTCAATAAATCTGTCAGAGCATTTTATGTCATCATAAATAAGTTTATTTTGCCACAAATCCCAAACTCCGTAATATGAGCCCGTACGGAATATTATATAGTTATTATTTTGCGTAAAAAAAGCTCCTCCCTTATTATACATATAGAACTCCGGCAAATTAATTTGCTTGATAAAAGATTTGTTTAAAACGTCATATACATAAACATTTACATCAAACGGGTCAGAGATATAGTCTCCGGTCACGCCAATCATGTATCGGCTGTCTCGGGAAAAACAGATAGATATACACGCACATTCCGTTTGCTTATCAATAAGCCTTTGCCCGGCCATATCACAAAGTATCAGCTCACTACGTTCTCGTGCAAACGAAGATGCTCCCATGAAGTTCCCGTCAGGTGACACCGCGCAGCAAGCAATATAAGAGAATGTTTTATTTTCAAAAGGCAATTCACGACTATTCAGAACCGTACCATTTATCTCATAAACAAATGGCTGAATTTCCTGCAGTAGATTTATACCGGCCGATACAGCAATACGTTTGCCCGAAGAATCACATGCCAATGCATTTATTCCGCAGTTATATACTGCCGGAATATAAGGGAATTTTATACGCTCTTCTACATTAAAAATCTCCTCACGGTCACCCATGGTCAAGACAAAGTTACGATTATAACAACGTATATCGGGACATGGATAAACATGCACATCCAAATCGGCATCAGAAATGAATTCCAATACCGTGAGACAATGAGGCTTTTCTTTCATATATAGTCGTGAGCCGGTACTGTCAAACCATGCAACATAAACCAATAAATCGACATTATAAGACCAATGAAAATAACGATTTTTTCCATTTTCCATACAATGGCGATATAATGTCCTCCGCGTAAGACAACATTCATCATGTACCGCAACAATGCGAGCTTCGTCACCGTCAACATGACCGAATCCGGGCATATCACCGGTCGCTACATCCCATCGGAAAAGTATGCGCTCTTCAGTAATCAGCCATACATACTTTCCGCTATAAGAAACCATTGCATCGACTATACCGTTGAATCTTATAGTATTGCCGGTTTCTCTGAAATAGACCTCTATGTCACTGCCATTTCCATACACCATGACATTACCGTCGGCCGACAAAGACTTTCGCTTTTTGTCGACCGGCAATCGTTTTAAGGTCCTGTTTTCAACTTGGTCATATAAAAAGGCAGTATCTTCGCACACTATAAGATGATATCGAAGAGTATCATCGCAAATAAAATCTACAATCTCCGAAGTCAAAGAGTAGCCACGCGATTTGCTTGAATTAACCAAGTTTTGTGTATGCACCCTATGGCCGTTGTCATATAAAGATACTATCGAGTCTCCATCTCCGCTTATCGCCATTACGCGTCCGCGCACATCGACAATATGCCTTATATACCCGGCGTCGAATGCATTGCACAACGTATTTTTAATTATACCGCAGTTTCCGATATAGATATTGCTGTAATCATCAGCGATTTTCCCTATTATAGAAAATTGTGACAGATATGTTTTCTTTAACCGCGAAGTGTCGGGAAGATTACACAATTGAAGTTCCAACAATCCGACATCGGCAATTTCGGGTAATTGTGCGACCTCAGCCTTTACCGACAGAAACTCTAGTGCACGTTCGGGAGAGAGAACGGGTGTTATCAATTCATAATCCGCTCGAAGCTGTTTAGGGTATCTTGATTGTTTTCCTAATATATAATCAAGAGTATGCGTCAGTAATCGCCATGCTTGTAAACCTAAAGCCTGATACTGTTCCATGTCATAACATGCACATGACATCATAGCGTTATACAATGTTCTGACTAATTGTAAAAACGCATGACCGTCATCATTTCTTATTCCGCCAAGATAGTATTCATATAGTGAATGATAGTATCGAGTACGCACCTTAGCATCACTGAAATATAGCCTCTTGACCGCCCGTCGCAACTCATTGTGAAAGAATGCAATCAGTACGCCACACTCCGTATTGACAGGGCGCAATAATGTGGCAATGTCATATTTCAATCTGTACCATAATATAGGAGGTATATTAATATCAGCTTTATCCAATTGATGAAATGATTTCCCAATAAGGGAATCCACATAGTCTTCATCAAGGGCCAGTAACCGCAACACCTCACTATCAGTCAGGCCTAAATCTTCCGCACAAAACAATCTGACCACAGCTTCGACCAAAGAGGCTCCGTGACGCTCGGGACGAGACAGGCTGTTAAATATAAATTCTATCAGCGAGTCAAGTGTAGGAGGTATCAAAGACAAATCTGCCCATGAGGGCATATCTGAAAGATAATTCCCCAAGATTTTAGCATACAATGCACTCTCATCAGTATTGGTCAATATACCGGACAATTGACTCCATTGCGTCGGACACAGTTTCCGCCCCGCACGCATCAGTACACTATCGATGACCAACCAAGCATTAGAGCCGATAGCCGGCAAATTCCATGACCGGATATCGGTACGCTCGAAATTATATTTAACATCATCGGTCGACGATATGATTATTTTCAAGTCGGGCCGTAGCTTATGATTCAACCACATCAGGCTATGAAAATTACAGTATGTACTATCGTCAACCTGATCAATGGCATCAATCACGACCAACAACGGACGAGTCAAATGAAGCTTTCGGAACAAGCTACCGAAATGGTCTACATCAAATATTACCGACCGTGCAGATTTAAATCGAAGTTTCTTATCTCGCTCATTTTTATATTTGTCGGCCGCGACAATGTCATTCCACAGCGACCGTAACAAAAACTTCGCATCGGAAGGGTCGGGATTACTGCCACAAAAACGGCATACTATGTCATGACTACCTGAATACCTATTGACCACCTTTGCCAACAGAGCACTCTTACCGGAGCCACTTTTGCCTTTTATCCATAGTACGACATTATCTTCTGGATTATTGACATAGCTGTCAATATATTGGAGTTCCGTTTCTCGTCCTACAAAACCGTCGGCAAGTTCAGTTGCTTTGGCCATATGTCGCAAATTGTACGATAGTTCGTCATCAGTCTCTGCCTCAGCAATAGCATTTTCAATGATGCTTCTCAACCTTGCCTCAGCTCCCTCGACAAACTCATCTTTATACCACTCTCCGCAATACTCATGATAAGAACATTCAATTTCCAATGTATTTTTCGCATACAGCTCACTCTTTAATTTATGGCGTAGACGTCTTATTTTCGCGACACCCGTCGGCGTAAGCTCTTCATACTTGGACCGCTCATTATGTGGCACGTCATATAAGTCACGAAAGAATGCAAATACATGATTGTGAGCATCGGCCTTCAATACACCCGCATTAATTTCATACTCGGTAGCAGAAAGCGCATAGTCATTACCATAGGCGACATTACGCTCAAACACCTCCATAAGAGGTTTCTCAACCCCACTATGCCATACAGCGTCATCATCATAAGGCGATGTACGAGGCATTAAAACATAAACCGGTTCGGCAAGCGCATTTTCATCAAGTCTGTACCACCGGTGAAATAAAACATCCTCATTAGCAGTCATCTCCAATGCCTCATAATTCGACAGGCTTACTATCTCGGGTAATGGTATCCATCCGTAACGATTACCCAGAAGCAGAATAAAATTGGGTTTCGGCGATAGCTCCTGACATCGTCTCAACTCTTCAAGACAGATGCTCATTGTGCGGTTATCCAACGAAGCCTCGCGACTTATACCCCAACGTAAATCCACATACTCCAGTTGCCATCCGAGTTTGGCGTACTCTGCGGAAAGACGAGTCAATATATCCCTCAAAAGATTACGCTCAAGCTCCATATCGGCAAAGGTGGAACTGATGAAAAAACGGATATATTTTGCTCTCATATCGGCATATATTTAAGGTTAAACAACTGCAAAGTCTATGTCACGGGCGCAGGAGGGAGATGCGGACGCGCTTGCCTTTGAGACGCTCGGAGGCGATGGTGCGGAGCAGAGCGGCGGCTTTGTCGACGGGCACGGCGGCAATAGCGGAGTGGTCTTTCACTATTATGAGCCCTACCTCATCGGACACAAGGCCACCTTGCTTGATAAGGAAACCGGCGATGTCGCCTCGCGATATCTTCTCTTTTTTCCCGGCATTGAAGTACAAAGTGGCCGCCGACGCGTTTATAGGATCGGAGGAGTGGCCCGTAGGTACATAGGCACGGTCAAAAGTCACATATTCAGGAATATTGTCAGCCTCCGACGTGAGAACATATACCGTGCCCCGGGCATCGACACGCGCTGTACGCCCGTTGCGATGGGTCCAAGTCTCCTTGGTCAACGGCATATGGTAGTGAATTATCGACTGTACGGAGTCTATGTCAAGACCGCGCGCACCAAGATCAGTGGATACGAGTATCGGGGTGGTGCCATTATTAAGCAGGTCGACCGCCTTCTCCCTGTCGGGCTGGTCGAGAGCGCCGTGATACAATCCTACCGGCAGCCCAGCTTCCTTGAGGTGTCGGTATACACGGTCGGCGCTTTCACGATGATTGACAAATATGATGACACGACCGTTGTCGAGCGAGTGTAGCAGATCGACCAGTGTGTCAATCTTGTCACGCGCTGGCGACTCTACCTGAACAATGTCCATTCGCCGGCGCGGTTTGTCGGCCGACGAAAGAAAGTCGAAAGTCTCCGGCGACCGCAGTTTCAGGAATTCGGGCATATCCTGAAGGCGGGTGGCCGAAGTCAGTATAGTACGGCTCAGATTGGGCATAGTGCGCACTATACGACGCATCTCGTCATGAAATCCGAGTTCAAGCGACTTGTCATATTCATCAAGTACGAGTACGCGGGCTGTATACAGGTCGACATGCTTGCGGTTGATATGGTCAAGGAGACGCCCCGGAGTGGCTACAATAATGTCAGGAGCCGGCGAGAGTGAATTCTTCTCGTCGGTCATCGAATGTCCGCCATATAAAGCAACAGTTTTATATCCGGTGGCTATGTCGCGCACTACATTATATATCTGCATTACGAGTTCGCGCGACGGTGCGATAATAACAGCCTTGACATCGGCCGAAGGCTTGCCGAGAGTCTGCAGTAAGGCTATGGCAAAAGCGACGGTCTTACCCGAACCTGTAGGAGATAGCAACAGCATGTCGCGTGCTCCGGAGTTCATGACCTCGTGCTGCATGGGATTAAGAGTCTCTATACCGAGACGCGATTTTATATTGTCGATAATAACTGACTGCTTCATTGAATTGTGTATTATAAATTTATATTTTACAAAGATACGTAAATACGAGCAAAAAATGCCGGTTGAGGAGATTAGTTATTGTATATCGTACAATAAACTCTTACTAAATGTTAATTATAGCGGCCATGTTGCAGTCAAGCACGATTGTTTACAAAATTTTTGTTAAAACATGCTTTAAATATTTGGTTTGTATTAATAAAAATGAGTACATTTGTATGTGTGTTTTTCATAGTATTAGATTAAGATAAAGGTTTAAACGGGAAGCGATGTCGTGAGACATCGCTTCTTTTTTTGTACTATCCTGAATAAAATATGGCTGGTGCAAAGCACGTTCCGCAAATATGCATGGGCACCTGCACCACATACATTCCCATAATTAAAAAGCGTTTTTACATCAATCAATTATTACCGGCCCTTCGGAAAAGACGGCTCTCTTCATCCACAGCAATCTTTAAATCAGGATTAGGCTCATCGATACTGAAACGAGTCTCAATGACAAGTGTGTCGCCATTTATCGTAACACGCTGTATTTTAACCTCATCCAATGCCTCAAACAGGCTCTCGTCAGCTTTATTTCCGTCAATAATATATGTGTCAGCAGACGGCGCCAGTTTTCTGACTGTCGATTTTTTGAAAGTAACTACGGACCCGGTAATAGGCAAAGTAAATCCGTCATAGGAAGAATCTGGCCTGTCGCTATTCGGAAGATCCCCCATCCAGATAAAATCGCCCTCTTTAATCGCCGAAGAATTCATGTCTACACCGTATACTACAAAAGCCGACACCACATCCTCCGTAGCAGCCACAGCGGTATCGTTGTTCTGCGCCCCACAATCACTATCGGTAACAGCCCCTGCAGAAGTCGAATTAGTACATGAATAGAAGACTGTAAACATTATCGACACAAGTAACATGTAAATCTGACTATGACCCGATATACTCCGTTTTTTCATCATGATTACCTCTATATTTAAGCATTGATTAATATTTATAAATATAATATTTTTCACGCGTTCATAGCCATCTAAGTACATGTTTTACAACATATTTCGCAGCTATTTCAAAGGGTAAACAACAAGATTTCGGCTTTCCCGCATTCAAAATAAAATATGAATTAAAAAGCTATAACGATAATAAAGAAGCTGTCAGAAGCCCGACCTGTATAGGAGGAGTAACTCATGAAGATCACGACTCGGACGATACATTCAAGACGATGCTTCTTATAATAATTCTCGCCATAGTATTATTAGGCATTTATGTCGGTATGTATGTGTTGGTAGCTGTAATGGCACAACGCAGAAACCGAAATCCTGCCATATGGCTTTTGCTAAGTTTTTTAGCTACACCATTTCTTATATGCATAATTCTACTTGCCGTTGGTAAAGAATACAACAGCATTCGATAAGGCACATTCACAGACTAAATTGCGACACAAAAAGAGCCGCCGGCTACGATGTAATGCATCGTGACCGGCAGCCCGTAAACACCCAAATAAAAGAATCCCCCAGTATCAATTGATCAGATACAGTTTATCTTTGCCTTTGTAAGAACATTTGATTGTTGCCCTGCCGTCGGTTATTTTGCCTATCTCGGCTTTTACGCCGTTGTCAGAGCTCTTAACCTCAAGCCTTGTATCGGGATTGAGCGGAGCATAGAGCTGGTAACGTATAGCGTCGACCAGACCGTTGGCATTTGTACAACGTATAGGCTCGGCAGGCATATTGAGCTTTTTACCGTCGGCAAATATAGTTACCGAAGGTACCTCGGGACGCTTACAAGGCATGCCCGTTTTTGCGAATCCGAGACCGTGCAATGTAAATTTACAATCATCGCCTTCGGCTACAAGATATATGGCATGCTTGCCTTTCAAACCCTCCACAGCAGGGAGAGCCACTTCATAGTCACGAGCCTCCGCCGGAGCGCCGGCAGGTACTTCAACAACACCTATTTCGCGGCCGTTCCACACGTTGTTGGCATACGGTCCGTCAAGCATGACTCTTACACGGAATGCCTTTTTACAATCGGGAGTCAGGTTCAAGACAAGGCTGGTGCCGTCGCCGGTTTTAGTGCCGCGGAAAGCCTTGACTCCTTTTGTGTCGCTGTCAAGTCCGCCGAAACCGAAATACTTGAAACCGACTATACCTCCGGAAGTGATGTCCTTGAGGTCCATACCGTCGTTCCAGACATCATAATTGTCCTGAAGCCAGTCATTGCCGGTCATGTAGCATGCTATACCGGCCGAATAGTAATTATAGGGAGGCAGACCGAATATATGAAAACCTTCACTTGTCACTTCGGCTCCGGTATATACGTTACCGTCAGATGCGGCCGCTTTCCACTCGTTGTCCTTGGAGTAAGGGTCATATGCAGTGATGTGGAGCTGTCCGCCGTCGGCCACTTTCTTTTTATCCCAAGTAATCTTGACAGGAGCCACCATAGGCTGACGTGCGTTGCCGAAGCAGCGGGGCGGACGATGGTAAAATACATACCACTGGCCGTTGATCTCCTGAATAGATCCGTGGGTATTATGGGCGGCATTGCTCGTGGTCAGAGCCGAGCCGTCATGATTGGGCACTACGCCACGTGAGTCGACAAGCACGCCTCCCGAACGCCAAGGACCAAGCGGAGTGTCGCCATAGGCGTAACGCAGAGCCGAGTTGGTTGACCCGAGTCCGTAGTCGGGACCACTGTAGCCGGAGAATACCATAACGTACTTATTGCCGACCTGACGTATCGACGATGCTTCGAAGAAATTGAAGTCACCGGGGTTCTGGTCTTTGTACAAGGCCGGATATTCGGTGCCCTCCGGGTCGCGTATCTCGCCGTAACGCTCGCTTGCAGGTATAAAGTAGTCATGAATTTCCGTACCGGGACGCACGGCATACATGTTGTCCTGATCCAACTCGTATGCGGTACTGTGACGGAAACCATAGTATACGTATGCGCGGAAACCGCGGTCGTAGTCCTTGTCTCGCTTGTCGGTAATATTCTCGACAAATACCGAAGGATCGAAATCAATCAACGATCCGGGAACACATTGAGTGCCGTCGTCGGTGAGGTTGACCGGAGTAAAAGGACCGTCGGGACGGTCGCCGCGGCATACCATAGCCACACGCCTCCATCCTCGGGAGTGGGGATACAACCAATAGGTTTTCTTACCGGTCTTGCGATCCTTTACCTCGACAAGGTCGGGGGCGTACATAGTATCCCACTCTCCGTTGACAAACCAAGAGAATATCGGGCCCTCGTCACGCCATTGGCTGAGATCTTCCACGGGAGCCGACCACATGCGTATGTCGTTGCCGCAATAACGCGAATAAGCTATGTCATGCGACCCGATTATATAAGCACGGTATTTACCGGGATTATCGGGGTCCTCAAACACACGGGGCTCTCCGTCGGGAAGGTGTTCCCACAGCGGGAGATAGGGATTCTGCGCGCTCACGGCGCATGCCGCAAGAGCCAGAAAAGAGGTTACAAAAAACTTTTTCATCATATTACTATATTTTCACTGTTTATCAATTTATTATAGTCATACCAAGTTATTCGGCAGTCCGCTCGGGAGGTCCGAAATAGCTGTATTTGCTATCGTCAGGGTTAACGACAAGTCGCTCGACAACCACTTCCGGATCAATCATCACGACATGCAATGTATGAGTGCCGACATCGGTTATACCGAAATTGACATCAAGCCAACGACGATTGTCAAATACCTCATTGCGCATTGGGCGACGATACCCCGAAAGAGTAAGAGTGGAGGGAGCCGGCAGAGGATTCAAGTTTTTAGCCCGTTTCAGATTGTCAGGGGTATATTCTTCAAATACATCATGGAATCCTCTGCGGGCGTCGAGTATCTGTAACGGGCCGTCATCAAGCCGGACACCGAGACGCAGGCCGCGACCCGGATTTATATCCTGCGTAGGCAAGATAGCTATGGCTATCCTAAGCGAATCGGCATTTTCAACGTCTAAGTCATATTCCAACACAGCTCCGCCGGTCGACGGCACGGATGCTGTCACATCACTGCCGCCCATACATCCGTCGCCACGTCCAAGATCAGGCAATACAATCCAAGATATGCCTTCTACCTCTTTAGACCGAGAATAGTCGATAGCGGCAACGGAATACTCAGAAGAAGGTGTTTCAACAACCGGCAGCGACTGACGGGCTTCCGACTCCACCACATAACGCAGTTCGGGAAGTATATTGTTATCAGGCATGGACCATCGGCTATAACCGATATGCTTGTCTGACATCATGTTGTCCCACTTCCCTCCGGCCATCACCTTATTGTAGTGTACGGTAAGGAGCGAGTCTTTTAGGAACAGTTCCTTTGCTCTGTCGGCAAAATCATTGGCCCGCAGGTCACCGCGATCGGCATAATACCAGTTCTGCGCCGCAGCCGTATATATCTCGGCTACAGTAGCCGATGCTACGGCAGGATAATAGACCAATTGGTAATAAGCGTCGCGGGCTTCCACGGGAATACGCAAGCGCACAGCTTCAGCCTTTTCGGCAAGCTGACGCCACATCATAGTGACACGATTGGCCTCATCGTAATTTTCCACGCTTAATATATCGGGTCTTTGCACCTCCGGTTTACGCCACAGATTATACTTGGGGTATTTAGCCATTATATCGGCCACGTCGGCAGCGACATCAGGCCCGAAAGCCTCGGCGGCAAAATGCTCAAGATATGCTTTTTCATCTCCGGGCCGTATGCTGTCGGGCTCCCACGCATAGGTCATAATGAAATCGATAGGTACTTCCTTAGGTTTAAGATCGCCCACATTTATAATCCATATGCGGTCTATGCCGGAACGATAGGCCAGATTCAACTGCTCGCGCAACTTCGGCAGCGGAGAAGTATTGACCCAACGGTCATTCCACGGACCGCCATTCATGTCTATATGATAATACAGACCTACCCCACCCTTGCGCGAGCGCTCTTTCTCCGGGGCTGTCCGACGGATATAGCCCCAATTGTTATCGCACAAAAGCAACGTAACATCATCGGGAACATTAAATCCGGCATCATAATAGCGCTGCACTTCAGTAAAGACCGCCCATAGCTGCGGCACCTTGTCGGGGCTGCCATAAATGTCGGAAAGGATTTTTCGCTGTCCGTTCACCACTTCGGTGAGAGTCCTCATGTTAGCTTCATCACCGCCGTCGCTCATGGCCACATCGCCGTCACCGCGCATTCCTATCGTGACTATATTATCAAAATTCTTATTACGCTCCATGCCAGCACGGAAGAATTTGTCCAATCCTGATTTATTGGTATTATAATTCCAAGCCCCTACCTCATCGCGACGCTTGGTATACTCTTTGTGAGCACGCATCATGGGTTCATGATGGCTTGTGCCCATGACAATACCGTACTCGTCGGCCAAACTCGGACTCAACGGATCATCCTCATTAAAGCTCGAGGCCCACATGGCAGGCCACAGATAGTTGGCCTTAAGACGCAGAAGCAACTCGAACATATGAGCGTACATCCCGGAATTTATACCCCCGAAACGTTTGGTAGCCCAACCGCCAAACGAGGGCCACTCATCATTAATAAATATACCGCGATACTTGACTTTCGGCGAAGGCTGCACATATCGGCCGGCATCATATATGACAGAATCGCGATGAGCCACAGGCACGTCGGCCCACCAATACCACGGAGAGACTCCCATGCGGCGGCTAAGATCATATATGCCGTAGATAGTACCGCGTTTGTCGCTTCCGGCAATTACGAGATTTCCGTCAACAACATCTATAACATATGACTCCCATTGTCCTTTAACCTCGCTGACATCAAGTTTATGACGTGTTACCATACGATCAATCAACCGGCTCTTACCTATTGTGCCGACAACAATGCCGCCTGTATTATATTTTCGGGACAGAAGTACCGGAGCCGAAGTGCCGGTAACTTTACGTACATCATCGCCTAAATCGCGTGCCGCCCTTATGACACCGGCATAATCGTCGGCATCGACAAAAATCGTTGACGCACCGGCGGTATCGGCTATACAGAAATTCTGAGCCATACAGCATACATGGCAGAGAATAATCGATAACGGCATCAGAATATACGATAAATATCTATACATAACAAAATACTTTATTGTAATGCAAATATCTCAAAAACTGCACACTAATATGTAATTATACTATTTCAAATATCTTTATTATCGTAACATCACCGGCAAAAACAGTCCAAAAACCTTTGTTTACGTACAGATTAGCATATAAGTGTTTATTTGTCGTAAAAAACATAAAACAGTGAAACTTTCACGTATATATAAACGTCTAAAGAGAAACAGAATTTCATACTACAAAAAGCGAAACGGGCGGCTCGCGATGAGTCGCCCGTTTGGTTTATGTCAAGGAACTATACGATCAGTTGGCGAATATAGTGAATATATATTCGGTGTTCACGACCGCGGTGTCTATAAGTCTATTGTAGATGCAGCTTACAAGACCCACAAGAATGATGCCGGCAACGCAAATCCACATGCCGAGACGCTCGGAGCAGGCAGAGCGGAAAGTAGCGATGGCACAGGGCTCCTGATTGTTGATGAACATGGCCTTAACAACGAGCAGATAGTAGTAGAGCGACACAATGGTGTTGATCAACGCTATGAGCACAAGTATGTAAAGGGCCATCGAACCGGAAGCGACACCGGCCGAGAAGATGAAAAACTTGCTGAAGAAACCCGCAAACGGAGGAATACCGGCAAGCGAGAACATGGCAAGCATCATCGTGAACGCCAGCTTGGGGTTAGTCGAATACAAGTTGTTGTAAGAGTCCATATCGACACGTCCGGTCTTGTTCTCTATCGCCGAGATAACACCGAAAGCGGCAAGATTGGAGAAAATGTAGACAAGTACATAGAATATTAGTGAACCGAGACCCTGAGCGCTTCCGGCAATCACGCCGAGCATTATATAACCGGCCTGCGATATAGAAGAGAACGCAAGGAAACGCTTCAAATTCTTCTGACGCAGCGCGAAGAGGTTACCGACAGTGATCGTAAGGATGATGAGTGCATAAAGCATCCACTCCCAAATACCGTGATAGAACGGCCCGAACACCTGAACAAGTATTACGAAGAAGGCAAACGCAGCCGAACCTTTCGATATAACCGAAAGATAAGATGTGACCGAAGTAGGCGCACCCTGATAGACATCGGCAGTCCACAGGTGGAAAGGCACAAGCGAAAGCTTGAAACCCATACCGGCTATGACAAACGCGATAGCCACGATGAGCATGGCGCCCCCGTCGGTAAGCGAAGCGGCTATGTCAGCAAAATAGAGTGTACCGGCCAAAGCGTATACAAAGCTGAGACCCATCATGAATATAGCCGACGAAAACACTGCGGTAAGTATGTATTTGACAGCTGCCTCGTGGCTTTCGTAGCGGTTCTTGTCGAAAGCCACCAACGCTGCAAGAGGCAGTGAGGCAGTCTCCAGACCGATGATGAACAGCAGGAAGTGACGAGCCGAAATCATCAGATACATACCGAACAGGGTTATAAGCAATAACTCATAAAATTCGCCGCGACGCACACGCATAAACTCGCTGTCGGCCCACTTCATGGACTGAATGAGTACGATGAGCACACCTATATTCAGTACGTTCTTAATCGCTGTCATGACAGGAGAAGCCGCATACATGCCGCCAAAGGCCGCAGCACTCTCCTGACGCCACGGATAGACGAATCCGGCGACAACAAACAGAGCGAAAAGACACACGGAGAACATGGAGAAACCGCGGGGGCTTTCCTTGGTGCTGAATGTATCGAATAAAAAGATCAATAGGATAAGGACCAATAATCCTATCTCATGATGCATTACCAAAAACTGTGAATAATCCATATCTTATAAATCTTTTATTTAGTCAATACTTCAATAATGGGGAGGAAGGAATCGTGCAACATGTCGTTGATCCAGCCGGGGAAACATCCGATACCGGCAACACATACAATGAGCGTAACAGTGGCAAGACGCTCCCACCACTTGGCATCGGTAAGTGTAAGATGATGCTCATCATATACGGGACCGTAGAGCAGTTTGCCCACAACACGGAGAATGTATACAGCCGTGATGACAATCGAGCAGCATGCAGCGATAGTGAATGCACGGTGGAAGAGATCAGTGTGCTGGAATGAACCGACAAATATGGTCATTTCCGCAACAAAACCGCTAAGACCGGGCAGACCGAGCGAAGCCATACCTGCAATCACATAACATACAGCCAAGAAAGGCATAATCTTCATAAGACCGCCCATCATACGAATGTCGCGGGTGTGGGTGCGGCCGTAAATCATACCGATAAGGGCGAAGAACAGTGCCGTCATGAGGCCGTGGGAGAGCATCTGCATAACCGCACCGGTCATGGCAGTGGTGTTGAGCATCAATATGGCGAAGAGCACAAGTCCGCAGTGGCTGACCGAAGAGTAAGCGTTGATGTACTTGAGGTCGTTCTGCACACATGCGCTGAAAGCTCCGTATACGACCGATATACCTGTAAGGATAAGGAATATCCAAGCGAGTTCATTGGCAGCGAAAGGCATCAGATAGATAGCCACGCGGAAACATCCGTAACCTCCTAACTTCATAAGCACTCCGGCATGCAGCATGGACACTGCGGTAGGCGCCGAGGCATGACCGTCAGGACTCCAAGTATGGAACGGGAACATAGCGCCAAGTACTCCGAAACCGACAAATGTCATCGGGAACAGGAAGTACTGCCAATTATGGTCAATGGCGTCGTTAGCCGATATCTCAAGCAGGTTCATGGTCAACTGACCGCCTTCGGGAGCCGAGTGATAATAGATGCCGAGTATGCCGAGCAACAGGAATGCCGATCCACCCATAAGCATAAGTGTCAGCTTCATCGCCGAATACTCCTTGCGGCCGGTACCCCAGAGTCCGATAAGCAGATACATAGGTATAAGCGCCACTTCATAGAACATGAACATGGTGAACAGGTCAATGGAGATGAAGAAGCCGAACACACCGGTTGAAAGCAGGATAAGCCACAGGAAGAAATCCTTGGGCAGGGGCTCGATTTTCCACGAAGCGAACGTACCTGCAAAAACGATTATGGCAGAGAGAAGCAACATGGCTACCGAAATACCGTCAACACCTACCGCCAGATGGATATTAAGCGGTTCAAACCACATCCAAGAACCGGTATAAAGCATTATGGCATCAGCACCGGCAGCACGCAAATGCAAAAAGTCAAACACCAAGTATACGGACAAGGCCACAAGTGCCGTAGATCCGACAACTGCAACGGTGCGTATCTGGTTCATATTCCTGCAGAGGAACAGACACCCGAGCATCACCAGCGGGATGACTACAAAATATATAAGAATATTAGAGAATATCATAATTACTATATTGAGTTGCACCATTAAACATTACAAAAGACATATCCAGACAACAGTGGCCATGAGAAGGGCACCGACAAGATATAGCCATACATAGAACTGTACATTGCCCGACTGCAGGCCCTTGATAGCGAGCGAAGCACGCTGTGTAACGGCTGCAAACATGTCCATCGTGCCGTCAATGATGTGACGGTCAAACCATGCTATAGGCTTGCATATACGGTCGAAGATGATGTTTCTGGTGATGAACAGATAAAGTTCGTCCCAATAGAAACGATGGTAGCACCAGCGCCACAATGCGGGCAAAGCGGCTTTCATACGGGCGGGAGCGGGATTTTCTTTTTTATACATGACGGTAGCTATCAGTATAGCGACAACAGCTACTGCAAGGCTTACAGCCGCAACCGACCAGTTGAGGTGCTCAAGATTGGTAAAGAACGACATGCTGTCAAACATGGGGTGACCATTCCAAGTAACAAGGTTGCCGAACGGAACGAAACCGGCCACACACGACACAGCGGCGAGGAAAACCAAAGGTACGGTCATAGTCCAAGCCTGATCATGGGGAGCATGATGACCTTCAGGTATCTTATGCTCTTTCCACCAGAATATGAGATAATACAGACGGAACATGTAGAACGCGGTAAGACCGGCTACAAACGACATCCATATATACCATAACATCGAATTACCGAAACATGCGGTCAAAATCTCATCTTTAGAGAAGAAACCTGCAAACGGTATGATACCGGCAATGGCAAGACATCCGATAAGGAACGTGATGTGGGTCACAGGCATATACTTGCGCAAGCCGTGCATGGCAGTATAGTCATTGGACCCGATCGCGTGGATGAGAGCACCTGCACAGAGGAAGAGAAGCGCCTTGAACATAGCGTGAGTGAACAGGTGGAACATGCCGGCCATATAACCTACCCCATGATGAAATTCAGGACGGGCAACACCCAGCGAAACCATCATGAATGCAATCTGCGATATGGTGGAGAAAGCGAGCACGCGCTTGATATCGATCTGTACACATGCAACCATGGCTGCATACAGAGCCGTAAGAGCGCCCACGATAACGATTATCTCCAGAGCTGCAGTCTCCATAAGATACAACGGGAACAGACGTGCCACGAGGTAAACACCGGCTACTACCATAGTAGCGGCGTGGATGAGCGCAGACACCGGTGTAGGACCTTCCATAGCGTCGGGCAACCATATGTGCAACGGCAGCATAGCCGACTTACCCATACCTCCCATGAAGATGAGCACAAGCGCCCATGTGAGCACCGATGCTCCAAGGAATGTGGGAGCAGGAGAGTTGAGGAAGGTATTCTTAACCGCCTCGGCGGTAGAAAGGTCTATCTGGAAGACGTTGGCAGCACCTGCTACTGCAGAAGAGGTAAGCGAGGTGAAATCGAAGTTAAAGTTGCCGTATTTGGCACCATAGAAAGAAAGAGCCAGAATACCGAGCAAGAAGCCGAGGTCGGCAAAACGGGTGACGATAAACGCTTTCTTACAAGCGGCGACAGCCGAGGGCTTAACATAGTAAAAGCCGATGAGCAGGAATGAAGAGGCACCCACAAGCTCCCAGAATATATACATCTGGAAAATGTTAGTAGCCACTACAAGACCGAGCATCGAGAAGCTGAAGAGCGACAGGAAAGCATAGAAGCGCTGGAATCCGGTCTCCCACACGCCATGATGGTCGCGCATGTATCCGTTGCTGTAAAGATGCACCATAAACGACACTGTCGTAATGACGACAAGAAGGAGCGCCGAAATAGGATCAAGAAGGAAACCGAGACGAATGACAAGTTTGTCGGTAAACTGCAACCAGTCGTAATTGAACAATACGACCTGAAGACGTTCGCCGGCCTCGTTTATAAACTCAGGGCTTCCCGAGAAGAAATAAGTGAGGGCTACAGTATAAGCCAACACCATTGTGACTCCCATACCCAATGTACCGAGAATTCCGGCCACCTTATGGGGCATGTACTTACCGAACAGCCCGAGGATGAGGAACATGCACAATGGTATGCAAAGTATGAAGATTGACATCATTTCCATAGCGGTTAAAATTTCATTTTAGTAAGGTCACGGACATCTATATTCTTGGCCACTCTGAAAATGTTTACTATAATGGCAATGGCAAGAGCGGTCTCAGCGGCCGCAATGGCGATAGCAAACAGAGTAAACATCATGCCTTCAAGCTGTCCGGGGAACAAAAAACGGTTAAACACCACAAAATTGATATCGACCGCGTTCAGCATAAGCTCAAGCGATATAAGTATCGCTATCATGTTTTTACGGGTAATAAAACCGTATACACCGCAGCAGAACATTATCATGCTGGGTATTATGTATAGCATCACAGGTAGTTTATCCATAACACTATTAACGTTTACGGGCGACAACAACGCCTCCGATGATACATGCCAACAATAACACACTCACAGCTTCAAAAGGCAGCAGATACTGATACTTTTCGGTTCCGAGCAAAATCTCGCCAAGACGGTTCATCGTCATATCGAGAGTGAACGGAGCGCTGAAAGTAGTCCAGAACTCAGGACGGCTCACAAGCGCATAACCCAGTACAACAAGCGACATCAGGGCTGCGATGAGTCCGACTACGCGTTTTTTTGAAGCAAGTCTCGCACTGCTGTCACCCGGCTTGCTTGTAAGCAAGATCGAGAATACGAACAACACGACAATACCGCCCGCATAGACAGCGATCTGGACCGCACCGAGAAACTCATAATCGAGTTTGAAGTACAGTCCCGCCGTTGCGAATAGCACAAACAACAAATAAGTTGCGGCACGCAGAATGCGTCGTGTGGTGACAGTGAGTATCGAGAAGACAATAATCGCAGCTACGATTATTCCGTACATAACAATACTTCCGACTGATTCCATATTATGTTAATTTATTTTTCTTTTTCTGATTGGTTATCGACCGGCTTAATCTCGGCGGCGGGTTTCGGAGCCGCAGGTTTAGGCGCAGGGTCATCGTCCCTCTCGGGGAGATAATTGAGTTGCTCAACAAGCATGGACCGGGTAAACACCGCCTGCTCGAAATCGTTGGAAAACTCTATAGCGTCCTGCGGACAGGTAGTAACACACAATTCGCAGAATGTACAACTTCCGAGGTCATACATATATTTGTCCAACTTACGTTTTTTCTTTCCGTCGGGAAGCTCCACCATCTTCGTGGTGATGCTTATGGTACCGTTAGGACAATTGCGCTGGCAGATGCCGCAAGCTATACAACGGTTACGCCCCTCTTCATCATAAATAAACTGAAGTTTGGCACGAAAGCGGGGGGCCGCATACTGAATAGTGTCACGATGATCGGGATACTCCTCGGTAACTTTCGGAGTAAAGAATTCCTTTCCGGTGACACCCATACCTTTCAGAAGGCTAACAACCCCCGTACCCAGTGATGAAAAATAATCTTTTACACTGCCCATAGATATGATTGGTCTTTATAATTTTTTGTTATTTACTTTTTCCATTCAATTACTTTCACTTCACCTGACCGCCCAGTATGTCAAGCAACTCCGATGTGATGGCCTGCTGTCGCAGCTTATTGTATTCAAGCTGCAACTGGTCAAGGAGCTTCTTGGCGTTGTCATTGGCGCTTTGCATGGCCATAACACGGGCGGCCTGTTCCGACGCCTGATTCTCTGTAAATGTCTCCTGCATGACAGCGAGCACAAACAGAGGAAGGACAGAGTTGAATATCGTATTTGGGTCGGGTTCAAATATATAAGGGCGACACTGCACCTCGACCGCATTGTCAGTCAGAGTCTCCTGCACTACCGGCAGCACCTGCTCGGAGTGCAATACTTGACGACTCACGCTCTTATAGCTCATATACAGAATGTCAAGCCGGTCTATGTCACCGTCAAGAAATCTCTTCTGCATGGCAAATGTAAAATCGCGCACGGCATCGGCCTGACTCTTTGAGTCGACACCTTCCGGCCTAACGACCTTGATATGTGCATCGGCAATCTTCGACACAGCCTTGTGCATCTTCACGCCTATAGTGTAGATGACAAAATCAATACCGGCTCCGTACTTCTCGCGATAACAATGTAGAGTCTGCAAAAGCCCCTTGAATATGTTTATATTGTAGGCACCGCAAAGGCCGTCGTCAGAGCCGAACACGACGATACCGATACGCTTCACCTCACGGCTTTCAATCAGCGGCGACGAAAACTCGGCGTCGGCTGAAAGCAAGTTGCCCATGACAGTCTGTATCTGTCCACGGAACGGGAGAAGACGCTTCAGAGTCTGCTCGGCTTTGTGCATCTTGGCCGAAGATATCATCTTCATGGCGCCGGTAATCTTCTCGGAAGATCTTACCGAACCGATGCGGCCTTTTAATTCGCGTAATGTTGCCATTTAAAATTCGGTTTTATTTATATCGGCTTACAATCTCTGCCGCGCTCTCGGTTAGCTTATCCACAACATCGTCGGTAAGCTGACCGCTCTTTATGACGTCGAGCACCTCGGCCTGATATTTGGCATGCAGCAACTGCAAGAAGAGTTTCTCAAATTCAGCGACCTTGTCGAGCGGCACTTTTTCAAGCAATCCTTTGGTACCGCAAAATATCACAGCTACCTCCTCCTCCACGGCCATCGGTGTGTACTGGGGCTGAATAAGCAACTGCTCGTTTTTGCGTCCTTTGTCAATCACACGGGCCGTCACGGGGTCAATGTCACCGCCAAACTTGGTAAACGACTCAAGCTCGCGGAACTGGGCCTGATCTATTTTCAATGTACCGGCCACTTTCTTCATAGACTTGATCTGCGCGTTACCTCCTACACGCGACACCGATATACCCACATTGATGGCGGGACGTATACCGCGGTTAAACAACGCAGTCTCAAGGAATATCTGACCGTCAGTGATTGAAATAACGTTAGTGGGGATATAAGCCGATACGTCGCCGGCCTGAGTCTCGATGATAGGCAGCGCCGTAAGCGAACCTCCACCTTTGACCTTGTCTTTGAGTACAGCGGGCAGGTCGTTCATCGAAGATGCCACTTCCTGATTGTCGATAATCTTGGCGGCACGCTCGAGAAGACGCGAATGCAGATAGAATATGTCGCCGGGGTAAGCCTCACGGCCCGAAGGACGCTTCAGAATAAGCGAAATCTCACGATAGGACACAGCCTGCTTTGACAGGTCATCGTAAACGATGAGGGCGTCACGGCCGGTATCGCGGAAATATTCACCTATAGCCACACCGGCAAACGGAGAATAATAACGCATGGCGGCCGAGTCGGAAGCATTGGCAGCGACCACTACCGTGTAAGGCAAGGCCCCGTTCTCACGCAGGGTCTGCACGATGGCAGCGACCGACGACGCTTTCTGTCCGATAGCCACATATATACAATATACAGGCTTGCCGTCTTCGTAGTTTTTACGTTGATTGATTATGGTATCGATGGCAATCGCGGTCTTACCGATCTGACGGTCACCGATTATAAGCTCACGCTGACCGCGTCCTATAGGCACCATTGCATCAATGGCCTTGATACCGGTCTGCAGAGGCTGGTTAACAGGCTGACGGAATATGACGCCGGGCGCCTTGCGCTCGAGCGGCATACGATAAAGTTCACCCGATATTGGGCCGGCTCCGTCGATAGGTTCACCCAACACATTGATTACACGCCCCAAGAGACCTTCACCGGCTGGGATCGAGGCAATCTCCCCCGTACGTCGCACGGTCATATTTTCAGTCACGCGGTCAATGTTGTTAAGCAAGATCACGCCGACGTTGCTCTCCTCAAGGTTCATGGCAACGCCCTTGACGCCATTTTCAAACTCAACAAGCTCGTTGGCGCGTACATTCTCAAGGCCATATACATGGGCAACACCGTCACCCACTTCAAGGACCGTACCCACCTCTTGAAACGACACTTTGTTATTGACGTTTTCGAGTTGTTGCTTTAATACTTCCGATATTTCGCTTGGGTTAATCATTACTTTGTGTTAGTTGCTTAAAAGTTTAAGACGCAATTGTTTTAATTCGTTACTTACCGAGGCGTCCAGACGCTCCGAATTGATGTTGATGACGAATCCGCCTATAAGTTCCGGATCGATCGACTGAGAGAACTCCATCGATGCACCGCCAAGATGCTTTTCGACCAACCTGCGCAAACGGTCCACTTCTTCATCGGGCAGCTCTGCAGCGGTCACGACATTAACGAGATAGATATTGTTGGCTTTGCGATACAGGCTGAGATAAGCCAAGGCTATATCACGCATGAAGTCTATGCGGCAGTTATCGTGAAGCAACCGTAAAAAATCGGCATAACAACGGTCTGTAGCCGCATCGGTTCCGGCTGCCGTAGTCAACAGACGGGTTTTGTCGTCAGTGGCTATATAGGGATTAACCATAACCTCCTGCAACCTCGGTTGGGCGGCAAAAGCCGCCGTGACACTTTTCATAAGCCCGTACATCCTTTCAGCGTCGCCCTTTTCAAGGGCAAACTTATACAGAGCCTTGGCATACCGATTCGGGATAAGACCTTGATCCATCATGCATTAATTTTTGTTTTCGATTTCGTCCAACAGTGAATTCACCAATTGGGACTGAGCCTTCTCGTCGGCCATCTGCTTGCGCACCACCTTGGTAGCGATGTCCAAAGCAAACGCGCTTACTTCATCGCGGAAACGCAATTCGGCTTCCTTGCGCGCCTGCTCTATAGCCACTTGCGCGGCCTCCATCTGCTTCTTGGCCTCTTTCTGAGCCTCACCGCGTGCTTCCTCGATGATCTGAGTCTTCATACGGTCGGCATCGCGAAGCATATCGGCTTGCTGTTTGCGAGCTTCTTCAATATATTTTTCGGCCTCTTCACGGGCATGATCAAGCTGCTCTTTGGCATTTTGAGCGTACTCCACACCCTTATCGATGAGGTCGGCACGGCCTTCTATCATCTTCATAATCGCAGGCCATCCCCACTTGGCAAGCACCAAGAATAAGACAGCAAACGACACGAACATCCAAAAGATCAAGCCAAATTCAGGCGTGAAAAGTTCCATGAGCGCTTACTTTTAGAGAAAGAACGAAAGTACGCAGACGATAACGGCAAATAGAGCCACACCTTCGATAAGAGCCGCAATAACAATCATATTACTACGAATATCGCCGGTAGCCTCAGGCTGACGTGCAATAGCTTCCATGGCAGCCGCACCGATTTTACCGATACCAATACCCGCGCCAATAGCTGCGATAGCTGCGCCAAAACATGCACCAATACCTAAAAGGCCGTCGATAGCCGCTAAAATCATTGCTAACATAATTACTTTAATTTAAGAGTTTGTATTATAATTTATTTTATTGTTCATGTTTTACAGTCTGGGCTTCGTGAGCCGGTTCATGTTCTTTATGACCCGATTCTTGCGACAACGATATAAACAATGTCGACAGCATGGTGAACACGTAAGCCTGTATGAAACTCACAAGCACATCAATCAGCAGCATAAATATCGAGAACAGGACCGACACCACGGTAGTGGCTCCGGCAGCAGCCGCTCCAAACGCGCCGAGGATAAAGATGAGCAGAGTAAGCACGATAACTATTATGTGGCCGCCCATCATGTTGGCAAACAGACGCACTGTAAGCGCCGCCGGCTTCGTAAACATACCGAACACCTCAATAAGCGGCATGATAGGTAGAGGGAACTTCAGCCACCAAGGCACATCGGGCCAAAATACTTCTTTCCAATAGTGCTTTGTACCGAATATATTGACCACCAGAAAGGTTATCAATGACAAGACCAATGTCACGGCAATGTTACCGGTAAGATTGGCACCGCCGGGGAATATGACAATAAGCCCGAGCAGGTTCATTACCAGTATAAAGAAGAACACCGTAAGAAGGTAGGGTGCGAACTTTGGCGCTTTAACTCCGAGAGCAGGCTTGATAACGCCGTCATATACGAAAACGATAATAGCCTCTATTGCACCCTTGAAGCGCCGCGGCGCCTTATAACCGGCCTTGGCATACCAACGTGCCACAGAGAGCACCAGCCATATGACAATTATCACCGATATGAAAATCGCAAGGACATTTTTTGTTATGGAGAGGTCAAAAGGACGATACTCCTCCATAACCGTCTTGCCGTCGACCGTCACCGGGCGCATGCCGACAATCTTGTTATGCCACTTGCTCTCTTTGCCGCCAAGCATGAAACCGTCATAGGTCTCGCCATGCTGAATACGCGACGAACTGAAACAATGCCACTTACCCTCATAATCACGTACGATAACCGGCAGCGGTATACGCACATGATGATTGAACGGCACTTCCCAGCCGTAACCGTCGCCAAGATGCTCGAAGATTATCTGTTTAGGGTTGATTTTCTCACCCTCGGCATCTCCGGCAGGTTGCGACGCAGGGACGTGAACCGGGTATAATACCGCGGCACACACGACAGCCAGCAAGAGTAAAAGTCGTTTCATATCAATATATACACACTGATACCACATCGTTATCGACATCGACTATGCCGCCAGCAACTTCTATAGCCCCCTGACGCCCATCCGCTTCATACGCCACCTCACCTTTTACGAGGGTGGATATGAGCGATGCGTGATGAGGGAGCACCATAAAAGTGCCTTCGGCTCCGGGAAGAGTGACTTTATCAACCTCTCCCTGAAATAAGATGTCATAGGCCGATATAACTTTGAGTATCATAATCCTACAATTTTATTATTTTACCTCTGCGAGCAGTTTCTTTCCTTTCTCGATAGCCTCGTCGATAGTGCCGACATTAAGGAACGCCTGCTCGGGGTACTCATCCATTTCTCCGCTGAGTATCATCTTGAAGCCTCTGATGGTTTCGCTAAGCGGCACCATGACACCGGGAAGTCCGGTGAACTGCTCGGCAACGAAGAACGGCTGCGAAAGGAAACGCTGGGCACGACGGGCACGGGCAACCACAAGTTTGTCCTCATCTGAAAGTTCGTCGACACCGAGGATGGCGATGATGTCCTGAAGTTCGTTGTACTTCTGGAGCAACTGCTTGACAGCCTGAGCTGTCTGATAATGCTCCTCGCCTATGATGTGAGGGTCAAGAATACGTGATGTGGATTCAAGAGGATCGACAGCAGGATAGATACCGAGCTCGGCTATTTTACGGCTCAACACCGTAGTGGCATCGAGGAAGCTGAATGTCGTGGCCGGAGCCGGGTCGGTCAAGTCATCGGCCGGCACATATATGGCCTGAACCGAAGTAATCGAACCCTGCTTGGTAGAGGTGATACGCTCCTGAAGAGCACCCATTTCCGAAGCCAGAGTAGGCTGATAGCCCACAGCCGAAGGCATACGGCCAAGAAGCGCCGACACTTCCGAACCGGCCTGCGTGAAGCGGAATATATTGTCGATAAAAAGCAATATTTCCTTGCCACCGCCATCCTGATCGCGGAACTGCTCGGCCACCGTAAGTCCCGAAAGAGCCACACGCAGACGTGCGCCCGGGGGTTCGTTCATCTGACCGAACACAAGAGTGGCCTGAGAGTCGGCTACATCGTCCATGTTCACATCGGCAAGGTTCCACTCGCCTTTCTCCATGCCTTCACGGAATTTTTCGCCATACTTCATGACGCCGCTCTCTATCATCTCGCGCAGCAGGTCATTGCCCTCGCGTGTACGTTCGCCGACACCGGTAAATACGGAGAATCCGTTATGGCCTTTGGCGATGTTGTTGATCAACTCCATGATGAGCACAGTCTTCCCGACTCCGGCACCACCGAACAGACCGATTTTACCACCCTTGCTGTAAGGTTCGAGCAGGTCGATAACCTTGATACCCGTATAAAGGATCTCGGTACCGATGGTAAGATCATCAAATGCCGGCGCCGGCTGGTGTATCGGACGCAAGTCATCGCGTTTTAGCTCGGGCAAGTGGTCGATGGCCTCACCGATCACATTGAGCAGACGGCCTTTCACCTGATCGCCGGTAGGCACTGCGATAGGCCGTCCGAGATTCTCGACGCGTATACCGCGCTGCAGACCGTCGGTACTCTCCATCGCCACACAGCGCACGGTGTCCTCTCCTATGTGCTGTTCCACCTCAAGAATAAGTTCCGAGCCATCGTTACGGACTACTTTAAGAGCCGTATAAATGGGAGGGATGACATTATCCTTTCCTTCAAAAGTCACATCGACTACCGGGCCGATCACCTGACTTACTATTCCGAATTTATCGCTCATCTTTTCGAGAAATCAGAGTTTTATATTGTATTCTATTTTAAATCACCGCATTAAAAATGCAATCCGTAGCATATCACGATCACCATCAGCACAAGATTGGCCAAGTTGATTGGCAACAGATACTTCCACTCAAGGTGCAGAAGCTGGTCGATACGCAGACGGGGGAATGTCCATTTAAACCAAATGATGACAAACGAGAGCAGTATCGCCTTGCCAATAAACCATATAAGCGACGGTATATAATCCATGACTTGGTTAAAGCCTTCCCATCCGGGGATGTGAAGAGGCATCCAACCGCCGAAGAAGAGGAGCGTGGCCACTCCCGATACAATGAAGAGATTAAGGTACTCGGCAAGATAGAAAAATCCGAAATGGATACCGGAATATTCCGTATGATAGCCGGCGGTAAGCTCACTCTCGGCCTCGGGAAGGTCAAACGGGCCTCGGTTGGTTTCGGCCGTACCCGCTATAATGTAGATGATAAACGCTATTATCGCGGGAATGTGTCCTGAAACTATAAACCACACATCTTTCTGCGCCATGCAGATATCGGTGATAGACATCGAACCGGCAAAAGCGACCATTGTTATAACAGAAAGGCCGATGGATAGTTCATAGCTCACCATCTGAGCACCCGAACGCAAAGCACCAATAAGTGTAAACTTATTGTTGCTCGACCATCCGGCAAGCAATATGCCGAGCACACCTATCGATGACACGGCCACAAGGAAAAATATACCTATATTAAAGTCGATAATCTGGAGTCCGTTGCCCCAAGGAAGCACTGCAAAGCAGAGCATCGAAGCTATAATCACCAGATAAGGAGCGAGTGCGAACAAAAATTTATCGGTATATTTCAGCGATATAAGCTCTTTGATAAGTATCTTGAACATATCAGCCACGCTCTGGAAGATACCAGCGGGACCTACACGGTTAGGACCGAGGCGGCACTGAAACGCGGCACACACCTTACGCTCGAAGTAGATGTAGAACAGCGCCAGCAATGCGTAAGCCAAGAGCAAAACCACGCCTATGAGTACACATTCAATTACGGTGGTCACCCATGGAGCACACCAACCGTTTAACCATTGATTGAGCCAATCGGCTCCTTTTGATAAATCGTACATATCGTTCTGTCGTTTCTTTTCTTACTTATCGGTCTATGTCGGGAACCACGTAGTCGAGGGTACCGCCTATTGTTATGAGGTCGGCAATCTTGCCTCCGCATGTCAGATGATTGACTACTCCGGCCAGATTCATACACGGAGAGTTGAATTTCACACGCCACGGAGTATTGGCGCCACGGCTCTCGATATATACGCCAAACGCACCGCGGCTGGCCTCAACCTGCTGGAACCAATGTCCCTCCGGAAGTTTGATGATTTTAGGCACCTTCGCACAAATCTCGCCTTCGGGTATCTTGTCGACAAGTTGCTCAAGTATCCTTACCGACTGCTTGATTTCCTCCACACGGGCTACGAAACGGTCCATGCAATCGCCCTCTTTAAGGATGACCTCGTCAAAGTCGATTTCATTATAGATGCCGTAAGGTGTGGTCTTGCGCACATCGCACGCCCAGCCTGAAGCTCGGCCGGCAGGACCGGTGACACCGTACGATATGGCGTCCTCCTTGGTCAGCTTACCCACTCCTATCATACGGTTGTGGGCTATGACATTGCCGGTGAATACGGTGTTGTATTCTTTTATGGCGGCAGGCATTATCTCGATAAGATGCTTAACATCCTTAACGAAATCGGCGTCAAGATCAGCCATCACACCACCTATGCAGTTATAGTTGAATGTCATGCGGGCGCCGCAGGTCTTTTCAAGTATGTTGAGTATGGTCTCGCGCTCGCGAAGAGCGTAGAAGAGCATAGTTGTAGCACCGAGGTCCATGCAGAAGGTACCGATAAAGAGCAGGTGCGACGATATACGCATCAACTCGTCCATCATAACCCTTATCACCTGAGCTCTGCGTGGCACTTCAAGGCCGAGAGCCTTTTCTATACACATACACAGGCAGTGACGGTTCTGCTGGGCCGACAGATAATCAAGACGGTCGGTGAAATGCAATGTCTGCGAATAACCGAGCCCCTCGCACAGCTTCTCGATGCCTCGGTGTATGTAGCCGAGATAGAGGTCAATCTTCTTGATAGTCTCGCCGTCAACGGAAGTACGGAAACGCAATACACCGTGTGTGGCGGGGTGCTGCGGGCCTATGTTGAGTACAAATTCCTCGGGAGCGAATATGGTCACATCACGTTTTTCCACCGTGCCGTCGGCTGTCTCTACATAAGTCACGGTAGTATCCTCAACCTCCTCATGGTCGAGGCGCACCGGATTGACCGCCGGATCGTCATTGTAGTCCTTTCTAAGCGGATAGCCCACCCAGTCGTTGCGCAGAAACAGACGGCGCATGTCGGGATGGTTGATAAATATTATGCCGTAATAGTCGTAGACTTCACGTTCGTAAAGATTGGCCACAGCCCAAAGGTCAGATATGCTGTGAAGCATAGGATTTTCGCGGTTGTCGGTGGTCACCTTAACCGATACATGCGTATTATGGGTGGTCGATGTGAGATAGTACATGCAACCGAGAGCATCGGTCCAGTCCATACCCACTAAAGCCACCAAGTAATCAAATCCCAGCTCGGGATCTTCTTTAAGTGTCTTTGCAAGACTGTGCCACTTGGCATCGGGAATATTAACCAACAGCCATTCGCCCTCTTCGAAAGTCGCTTCGGGAAACAACTTGGCTATCTTTTCCTGAACATTTGCCATAATCGTGATATTGATGGGTGTTATATTCTATTATTAATTAATTCTCGGCCTCTTCCAAAGGATGGGTTTCGAAAAACTCCTTCTGCTTCTCCTGACGGTTGACTCCGCCGAAGAACTTCTCTACCTTAACCTTACGCGAAAGCTGCATGATACCGTATATCATGGCTTCGGGACGTGGCGGACATCCGGGCACATATACATCGACGGGGATGATTTCTTCTACTCCCTTCACCACATGGTAAGAGTTCTTAAACGGACCGCCCGATATGGCACAACCGCCGCAAGCAATAACATACTTGGGCTCGGCGAGCTGATCATAAAGACGGCGTACAACCGGGGCCATACGATGCACTATCGTACCGGCCACCATCATGAAGTCGGCCTGACGTGGTGAGGCTCGCGCCACTTCCCAGCCAAAGCGCGCCATGTCGTAGCGCGCCGCTCCGAGTGCGATAAATTCAATACCGCAGCAACTGGTTGCGAATGTGAGCGGCCATAAAGAGTTACTGCGCCCCCAGTTGATGACACTGTCAAGTGTGCCTACCACAACGTTTGTGCCGTTGTCCTTGAGCTCCTTGACGAGATGCTCTATATATTCATTGTCTTTCCAGTCGGCATAAGGCATGCCTTGTGCTGTTACTTCCATTCAAGCGCTCCTTTCCGCCAAGCATATGCCAAGCCCAGCACTAATATTCCGAAAAATACGGCGATGCACAGCAATCCGTCAGTCCCGAGCGAACGTACGTTCACGGCCCATGGATAGAGGAACACCGTCTCCACATCAAACATTAAAAACAAAATCGCGTACAGATAGTAGCCTACCTTGAACTGGGCCATACTCGAGCCGCGTGTGGGAATACCGCACTCGTAGGCTTCTCCCTTCTGGGCGTTGTAGGACTTCGGTGAGATAAGCCCTGCAACAATCAACGCCAACGCTACGAGGGCCACACCCGTGAGGGCTGCCACTACCGCGAGGGTAGAATTCTGAATACCAAAAACTAATGATACCATATGTTTAATCTATATACTTTCATCCAAGAAATGCTTCATGGCATGACGCACTGCATGATAAAATTCAGTGCAAATATAGTAATTATTTTTCAAGTCAGCTTACAAATTGCAACGTAATTTTACAAGCATGACAGCTTTATCGACTTTTATAACAGAAAAACGCCGGCCGGAAAACCGGTCGGCGTTTTTCTGTTATGTAGCTGTTTATCAGTTAGAGCTGCTTGAGGGAAGTACGCCAAGCAATTGAGAACGGACACGATACTTGGTCTCTACATCGTTCTTGTCCTTGTAAGTGCAGTCAAATTCAAGAGTGATCGGGCCGCCGAGAGTGCCTGAAGCATGTAAGTCAGAGATCGGGAAACGTTCTTGCGGTGCAAAAGAGTTGCCTCCTTGTACAAGTTCAGGAATCAGAGAAGCGGTTTCAAATGAAAGCATATCACCCTCAATCTTAAACGGTATAGACTTGAAACGCATGTTCATAGCAGGCATGCCATCAATGAAAGAAGCCCCGCCGATAAGCAGGTTCAGATTACATTTTTTATCTTTTTTGATATCCTCACCTATTATTTCAACAATAAACTGGTTCTTCTTAATTTCAGATGTGTAAAGAACCTGCTCTCCTGTCTCGACGTTGATTACCGTAGTCCGACTTACATAACCGGTAGCGAGAGCGATACCTGTTATAGACTTATCGGTAAAGCCAAGCTTATAGTAGGTATTTCCTGCTATACCTGTCATTCTTACAGTAAAGGGGCTTGGCATGGTAGGACATCCAGTCAATTGAGTAGTCGCAGTCTCTTTCCAAGTATAACCGTCCTGACCCATTGTACGCTTAAGATTGGAAAAACGCCATGTCTCGTCTCCCATTCCCAAAGCGAACTGGTCCGCATCAGTGGCGGTAGACACAACAAACTGCGCTATACCCACTTCTAATTCCTGCGTATTACCGGTAGTAGTAATATTAAGTACCTCTACATTCTGCGTCTGAGTACTGTCACCATCAGTATTACAAGAAGTTACAGACATAGCAAGCGCGGCGCCTGCCAAAATTGTTCCGAAAAATTTCATTGTCATTTGTTTTGTTTATTGATATTTAGTGTGTATTAAAATTGCATTCTCACAGTAGCACCGATGCGCAACGGTTTACCTCGTTGGAGGAATGTGTTCCCTATACTAACGAAATAAAACGTATTATATTTTGTATCGGTAAGATTTTCTCCCCAGAATGTCACTGAATAGCGTTCGTGCTCCAGTCTGACCGACGCCCCGACAAGGGCATAAAACGGCTGCTTAACACTGTTTGCCTCATCCCACATGATATCGCCGACTCCACGACAGTTCACATCTACCGCCACATGGTCAAGCCATGAAGCTTTTATCGGCTGACGATATGTGGCCCCCGCAAAAAAAGTATTGTGGGGCGCATAAGGTATATACTTACCTGAAAAATCATGTATGCCGTCGTTAAACTCCCTGAATTTGGCGTTGGTATAGCCATATGAAGCGTTAAGTTCCAGTCGTTCCGCCGGCTTGTAGTTTAACGTCACCTCCGCTCCGTAGCTACGGGTCTTTCCCGCATTTGTCATAATACGGCCGGTTGTAAGTCCGTCGGGAAACATGGTAAGCTGCTGATCACGGCAGTCTATGTAAAAAACAGCCAGTTGCCCCGATAGTTTCTTATCAGCAGTCGACAAGTGGGCACCGACCTCATAGTTCCAGCTGTATTCAGGCTTGTACGACACTATTTTGTCTACGTCATAGCGGTTGGCGAGCCCCATGTATTCCATAAGCTCCTGCTGGAGCACATCGCTGAACATCTGGGTGTTGAAGCCTCCGGCCTTGTAACCTCGAGCTACCGACACATACACATTGCCGTCCGTCACACCCGGCATATTGTATGTCGCGGTAAATTTAGGCAGAAATTCAATGAATGTCTTTGACAGCGAGCCGTCATTGTCAAGGTCAATAGGCACGTGTTGGTAAGGGGTCTCCACACCTTCTGCCATACTCATTATGGTAAACGCCGTATTGCACCTGCTGTTATAGTCAAGGCTTGTATGTTCCAGATCAAGACGCAGACCGAGCGAGAAGTCCCAGTTGCCGAACTCATAGCCGCTCTGATGGTACAGAGCCAGTCCCCAGACGGGATTGCGAAACTCGCTGTCGAGAACAAAACTGTTTTCATTCCAGCGAAAAGGATGAGACGGGCTGAATTCATTCACATGCTCCAATATCAGTTTTTCGATGCCGGTCTCCTTGAATGTTACCGGAGCATCCATATGTGTACGCTTGAAAAATCCGAACAGACCGCCAAGCCAGTCATAGTCCCCTATCCTGCCGCGTCCTATGAAATCCTGCGTCAAAGCCCACTCACGACGGTCCTGCGTGAGAGTAAAGTATGACTCCGGCAGAAAGTCCTGATCAAGAGTCATGTTGTCATTTATGTATTGGAAACTTGTTATGCTTGACAAAGTCACGCCGTCAAGCATCCACTTCACAGTAAGGCCGTCGGTAACTCCCGTACGATGATAATAACACGGGTCGTTGTAGTTTATGACACCAGTCTCATATGACTCGTAAGGATATCCTCCCTGTCGCGACACCTGCAACGAAGCCACATTTTCAACCGACACGTCAGCGACCGGATACCATACGGTCTTCCACCGCAGACTTCCCTGATTCTCCTTGTCTATTTTCCGGCCATCGTATTTGTTTGTGAAAAAACCGTCGGTATGAGTGAAATATCCCGTATACGACATGCCGAGGTTACGTGCCGGTTTATGATAATATGACAAAGCCCCTTTCACCGAATTGCCGCGGCCATACTCCGCCATGGCACGGAATCCCTGATACCTCATCGGCGAGAGCGTATATATATTAATGAGTCCCCCCATGGTATTGCGTCCGTAAAGAGTACTCTGTGGACCGCGCAGCATCTCTATGCGCTCTATATCCACAAGGTCAAAGTCATAATTGTCCTTGTTTAGATAAGGCACATTGTCAACATTAAGACCTATGACAGGCTGATCTATACGCGCGCCTATGCCGCGCACGTAAATAGACGAAGTCATACGTGAACCGTAATCGGGTATATAAAAGTTGGGAGCTATCTCGCTCACACCCTTCATGGTCACTATATTCAGACGCTCTATCTCATCGGCGCCCACCACTGTCGACGCTATCGGAAGAGCATCGACATTTCTGACTTGTTTTATAGCAGTCACCGACACTTCGTCAAGCAACAGAGTCGTATCAGCAGGTACGGCTACATCCATAGCACCGGCTGTCACAATCGTTCCGGCTGCCACAGAGAGCATGCTCAAGGCTCTTTTTGCATATGTATCCGCTCTTTTAATCACGATGCAAAATTACGAGGTAATTTCGGCTCGTGCAACCACTATTTATAGTGACCCGCCAGAACAATTTATTGGATATTGTTGTCTATTTAGTAACTATTGTAAACTAATTTTAATATAACTGTTCCTCATGTTGTGTCTTTCAGCCGGCTTTATATCCGAGCACTCCGACAATATATCGGAAGCTACTCTAAATGCCATAAATGCAGCTCCTGTCGAAACTTACTTCCTTGCCTCGCTGATGATGAATATCGTCAATTGGTTACTCGGCATAGTAGGACTTGAGCATAACCCCACTATTGTGACATGGACTTATACGGTAGTGGTATTTATTGTGTCGTTTGCCATTGGATACGTAGCCAAATGGATCATACTCGGAGGTGTGCGCCGGCTGAGCCGCCATTGGGATAACGACCTGTACCGCTTCCTGCGTCAGGAAATGTTTTTCACCAAACTGTGCCGCATCATTCCGGCCATCGTATTCCTTATCTTCATACAGTTTACGCTCATGTCGATGCACAACCGTCTTGCCGACATACTAACCCGGATCACCCTGCTTTATGTCATATACGTTACAGTCATGGCCCTGTCGGCTTTCATCGGAGCCGTATGGGCCAACATCGACGCAAAACGCAACAAAAAGCATCTGCCACTGCGAGGTCTCGTACAACTTATAAGAGGCATAATATGGATTATAGCCATAATAATAGCGGTGGCTCTGCTTGTCAACAAATCGCCGGCTTCACTTTTGGCCGGTCTCGGAGCTTTCGCGGCTGTTCTCATGCTGGTGTTCAAGGACAGCATACTCGGACTTGTAGCCGGAGTACAATTGTCGGAAAACGACAGCCTGCATGTAGGCGACTGGATAAAAGTCAACGGCACCGATGCCAACGGCACCGTGATCGAAGTATCGCTAACCGCCGTAAAAGTCCTGAACTGGGATAAGACCACCACTATGCTGCCACCTTACAGCCTTGTAAGCGGAAGCTTTACCAATTACCGGAGCATGCAGCTAAGCAACACACGGCGCATACAGCGCACTTATATGATTGATGCCGACAGTGTCGTACCTCTTACTCCCGACATGCTCGAGGAGTTCCGCAGCATACAGTTCATGGACAATTACATAACCCGCAAGCTAGCACAGAAAGCAGCCGGAAAAGTCGAGGATGTCAACAATTCCGAAGGACTTGCCGACGGCACTATCGACACGAATCTCGGTCTGTTCCGGGCCTATATGAGGATGTGGCTCGACAACAACGAACTTATAGCACGCGGCAACGACAATACATGCTTCGTATCGACGCTCCAGCAGACCGGAGGTGGCATACCGTTCCAAGTCTATTGCTTTACCGACACGTCGGCATGGCTTCCATATGAGGCTATACAGGATACCGTATTCGAACATCTCGCAACCATGCTGTCACGCTTCCGCCTATATACATTCGAGCAGCCTTCAGGTCGCGACACCATCATCGACGGCTATCTGAGTCCGGGCGGAAAACCCGAAAACGTATTCGGCATACCCTATCCTTTCTACAACCGCGACAGCAAGTCGCCCGCAGGTCCGGAAAGCGCTCCCGCACCCGCCGGCAACGACAGGCCGCAATAAAACGCGCCATAACAGTAAGCATATAATATATAAGCATTGTCCTCAATAGCTCCGAAGACTGCATTATACTTCACCGGATTATAAACAATGACTGTACAAAACCGGTTTTGTATTATTAAAATAAATGACTATATTTGCGACTCTACTTTTAATAGACATAGGCTGGGAAAAGTCGCGGCCAAAATAATATTAATAGCGTTTGCTATTTGTTCCATACAGAATGAAACCTCGGAAATTTCATTATTTTCACGAATGGGAACAAGTCAGTGAACGTCCTTGCTTTGCATGGGCGTGACTTGCCATTCGTAACACCTTTCCGAGGGGTGCATTCTGGGTAAGTAACGCCCATGTGCATTTCTCGGTTTATTGTTTACGGACTATGGCATTCGTTAAAAATGCTATAGTTATGTTATTTAATTCAATTGAGTTTACGGTATTCCTGCCGGTTGTGTTTATTTTGTACTGGCTACTGTTAAAAGGCAATACCGCCCGAAATGTATTCATAGTGATCGCAAGCTATGTTTTTTACGGCTGGTGGGATGTGCGCTTTCTGCTGCTGATAGCACTCACCACCATATGCAGCTATATCAGCGGCATGCTTATAGAGCGATATCGCGGGCGTTGGGGCGCCAAGGCCACAATGTGGAGCAATGTATTGTTTAATTTAGGCATACTTGTCCTGTTTAAATACTACGGCTTTTTCACACGCTCTCTTTCGGAATTGCTGGCCGCGTTTGGCATAACTCTTGATGCCGTGACCCTCGACCTGATACTTCCGGTAGGCATAAGTTTTTATACATTTCAGGCATTAAGCTATACTATAGACGTATATCGCGGCAACATCGAGCCGACACGCGACATTGCCGCGTTTTTCGCATTTATCGCATTTTTTCCGCAACTTGTTGCCGGACCTATTGAGCGGGCTACAAGCTTGTTGCCGCAGTTTCTGCATCGACGACATTTCGACTATGCCACGGCTGTCGATGGTTGCCGGCAAATACTATGGGGACTTTTTAAGAAAATGGCTGTCGCCGACAACTGTGCTACCGCCGTCAATATAATTTTCAGCCAGTATGAATCGCTTGGAGGCCTTACGCTACTCATAGGAGCCATCCTGTTTTCATTTCAGATATACGGCGACTTTTCAGGATATTCAGATATTGCCATAGGTGTGGCAAAATTATTTGACATAAAACTCACCCGCAATTTCAACCTTCCCTATTTCTCTCACAATATCAGAGAATTCTGGAAAAGATGGCACATATCGTTAAACAGATGGTTTGTCGACTACCTGTATGTACCGCTCGGTGGCAGCCGCTGCAATAAAAGCAAAATTGCAAGAAACTCACTTGTTGTCTTTCTTGCTTCCGGCATATGGCACGGGGCCAACTGGACTTTTGCGGCATGGGGGATATATCATGCCGCCCTGTCTATGCCTTATATTATTGCAGGACAACGGCATGACCCCGTATCACATGCACGCCGGCCGGTGCTGTATAAACTTTCGATGATACTGTCGACTTTTATTTTGGTCACAATAGGATGGATACTTTTCCGGTCCAATACCATCCACGACGCATTGAACTATATTTATGGCATCTTCTCACGTTTTCCTACTCTCGACCATGTGCCGTGGGGACGGGCTATTGCATGGTCGGCAGTACTTGTCATAGTCGAATGTGTCCAGCGAAAGCGGCGACAACCTTATGAATTTCCCGATATGGTCATATTCAGAAACCGTACGGTACGTTGGTGTATATATTATATCATGATAATTATTATAATCGGCTATTCCGGCAATCAAGCCGACTTCATCTATTTCCAATTTTGACATCATGAGACATTTTCTTAAATATTGCTGTGTATTTTTCTCGATATTATTGGCAATGGGCATCATACTCGAAATTTCGGCAAGACATGTTCCAAATCCTGTCCTTGCAAAGCGAATGCTTATCGAGGAGCACGGTGCCGGTATGAAAACAATAATAATCGGCCCGTCGGTAGCACAGGAAGGCGTCAATCCGGCATTGTTAGGCGACAGCGTATACAATCTCGCTATTGACGGCCAACGCCCCATATTCAATATACTTCAATTTACTACACATTATAAAAAAATGACGTCGCTACGCAATGTCATTTATGTCATATATCCTGAAATGTACTGGGAAGCAGTCGATAACGACCGGCCCTACATCCGCGTGCAGACCATGAACCACCGTCTTTACATGGGTCTTGATGTCGGAGGAGGCCTACGTACAGGCAGTGAGGTTCTTTCCGACGCGCAGACGGCCATTTCAAAGTGCATAAAAGGCTATCTGTCAAGCCGTCCCACCGTTTACACCGACTCACTTGGTTTTATACACCGGCATTCACTTGATATACGCGGCAAGGAATTACGTCATCGCGTCGACGCTCAGTCAAGGCAGCATCCGGCAAGCGAGGAGAGCCGTCGTGAGTTCAGCCGCCATGCCGATATGCTTGACAGCCTCGCGTCACTGTGCTGTAGTGAGGATATCAAGCTCTATCTCGTACTTCCTCCGGTGCATAGGTCATTGTTGACCGGCATTGACTCCTTACAGTTTGCATTAATGGATAAGCTTATCCACAATATGGATGAACGCCACGACTGTGTGAAAGCAATCAATTATGCCGGTGACAGCAGATTTGACAATGACAACTTTTTCTGGGATGCCGTACATCTGACAAATGACAGCGGAGCCGCTGCATTGTCATCGGCGCTACGCACTGACCTCGGCTTATAATTGAATGGCATTGACAATCTTAGCAGGACATTTTAGATGACATCACGTCAATATTTTGCTTTATATCCAATTTTTTATAACTTTGGAATATCATTATTGTTTCAGCTATTATCACCAATCATTATGCTACATCGCATTTCATCACCGAAGCGAATAATCGCGTGGATAATACTTATCTGCTGCGCCATGACTGTAAATGCGCAGGTTGAGGTATCGCACAGCAAAAACAACCGTATGATAAAACTTTTCGGCAACGGCGAAAGCGCCGCTGTCGTGGTGTCGCCCGAGGACTTCATAACGGTTAAAAAAGCGGCACAACTGCTTGCAGGCGACATGACCGCTACCGGAGCTGAAAACGCCGAAGCCGTAATCACCGACTCACCCGAAAGCCGACATGCCGTCATTGCCGGCACTATCGGACACAGCAGGCTAATTGACGACATGGCACGCCGCGGCAAGCTCGATACTAATGCGGTTGCAGGCGGATATGAACAATATATGTTATCGGTAATAGAAAATCCGGTAGACGGAGTAGAAAAAGCATTGGTGATTGCAGGAAGCGACCGACGCGGCACTGCCTACGGACTGCTTTCGATAAGCGAAAGCATTGGAGTATCGCCGTGGTACTGGTGGGCCGATATCCCTGTAAAAGAGCAGAAGGAAGTATGGGTAGGCGGCAACTACGTATCACAGATGCCGTCGATAAAATACCGTGGCTTTTTCATCAATGACGAAGACTGGGGTCTGAAACCGTGGTCATCACATAACTATGAGCGCGAACTCGGCGATATAGGGCCAAAGACCTATGCCCGCGTGTGTGAGCTCTTGCTAAGACTACAAGCCAACATGCTGGCGCCGGCCATGCACACCTGCACCGGAGCCTTCTACTCGCATCCAGAAAGCAAGCTCGTAGCCGATACGTTCGGCATAATAATAACGACATCACACTGCGAGCCGCTGTTGCTCAACAATGCCGCCCTGTCAGAATGGGACTCGCGGCATGACGGCAATTGGGATTATCTTACCAACAGCAAGACCATACGCGGCAAGTGGGAGAACCGCCTTAACGAAGCCGCGTCATTTGAAAATATATACACAATGGCCATGCGCGGCGTACATGACGCAGGTCTTGTGAACGAAATCCCGGCTGACAAAAAGGCAACACTTCTTCAACAGGTCATAAGCGACCAGCGTGATATGCTTGCCCGGCATACAGGAAAACCGATTACCGAAATACCACAAATATTCGTACCTTACAAAGAGACGATGGACATATATGAATACGGGCTTAAAGTACCCGACGACATAACCATCGTATGGGTCGACGACAATTACGGATACTTCAAAAAGGTAAGCAATGAAAACGAGCGCAAACGCAGCGGCGGCGCAGGAGTGTACTATCATCTGTCGTACCTCGGTGCCCCGCACGACTATCTTTGGATATGCACCACTCCGCCGGTACTCATGTACGAAGAGCTGAAAAAAGCCTATGACACGGGAGCCGACCGCTACTGGCTGCTCAACGTGGGCGACATAAAACCTATGGAACTCGGCATACAGACATTTTTCGAAATGGCACGTGATTTCAACCGCTTCGATGCCAAGACCGCAAACGAACATCAGGCAAAATACCTGTCATCGGTTTTCGGCCAACGATACGAACGTGACTTCAAGGTGATTCTTGACCACTATTACCGCCTCGCGTGGAGCCGCAAGCCGGAATTCATGGGATTCGAGTGTGAATGGGACGATGCCGCCCACACCGGATTGCGTGACACCGAATTTTCGTTTGACAACTACAACGAGGCTCAGCGGCGACTTGCCGATTACCGTATGATATCGGATATGACCGACAGTGTCATGCACTCACTTGAACCGGGTTACAGAGAAGCGTTTTTCGAGATGTTGGCGTTCCCGGTAAAAAGCGCTTACCAGATGAACCGCAAATTTCTTATGGCGCAACTGAATCACGAACTGCTTGCCTCGGGCGACGCCGCCGGAGCCAACCGGGCTGCACGTGAAACCGACATAGCCTACGACAGCATACAGACACTGATGAATGAATACAATTCACTGCTTGACGGCAAGTGGAGAGGCATGATGAGTATTCCTACCGGCTGGTGCGCCCTGTATCAGAACAAGCCCGCCACAACAGTCACGGCAGGAGCGGGCGAAAAGGAGCTAGACATCACACTTTCCGACAACGCCGGCTTCACTGACCGATGCATGGTGATTGACCTCACCGACTACGAATTTGTCGCCGGTGCGTCAGAACACAATATTAATATAGTAGAAGGCATCGGTTACGACGGGCATGTAATAAAATTAGGCGAGGCCACCGAGCCTGTTGCTGACGCCACCGACCTTAGCGGGGCCAAAGCAGTCTACACTCTGCCTGCTTTCGTAGCTGACAGCATAGACGTATATGTCGACGCCGTACCTCTATGGCCTCTTCATGATGGCAGAAGCACGCGCATAGGTGTCGCTGTAGACGATTCGGTAAAAGTTTTCGAAAACATATTCAAAGAATATTCACGCGAGTGGAAAGATCAGGTACTGCGCAACGGTGTGGTGAAACACTTCCGCTTTGCCATTGACAAAAGCAAAACGTCACACAAGCTATCGCTTATATGCGGCGACCCGGGCATGATGGTTCAGAAAATCATTGTCGACTGGGGCGGTCTTAAAAAATCATACATAGGTCCGGCAGCTCCCGTCAAAACCGGGGTCATGTCAGAATAGCAGAAGTCCGAAGCCCATTACAGCCATACCGGTCACCACACCGCCTATGGCATAATGATGATGACCGTATGCCTCCGAGTTAGGCAGCAGTTCGTCAAAGGCTATATAGACCATAACACCGGCTACGCCGGCCATGCACACGGCATTGACTACCGGCGTCCATATAGGTATTAAAAACAGCAGAGCAAACAGCGCGCCCACCGGTTCGGCAAATCCCGAAGCCACAGAAAACCACAGAGCCTTGCGGCGGCTGCCGGTAGCATGATATATCGGCACCGACACTGCTATACCCTCCGGTATATTGTGTATGGCTACTGCTATCAATATGGGCAATGCTATGTCGATGCTCTCAAGCCCCGACACAAATGTGGCTATACCCTCGGGAAAATTATGTATGCCGATGGTAAGCGCAAGCATGATGCCGGTGCGTTTAAGATGCCTGTGATTGCCTCCCGACACATGATATTCATGCGGGTTCTCATCCTCAGGCACAAGAAAGTCGATAAGGGCTATAAGGCCCATTCCTGCAAAAAAAGCAAGTAACGCATACATGGCAGCTGTCTTTTCTGGATAAAGCCCCATCATGTCATCCATAGCCTCCGGCATAAGCTCCATAAAAGATATGTATATCATCACGCCGGCCGACAAGCCCAATGCCATCGAAAGAAACTTCGTATCGGTATGCTTGGTAAAAAAAGCCATAAGACTGCCTATGCCGGTACAGAGTCCGGCTACAAGAGTCATGCCCAAGGCAATGAGTATGTTCTCTGTGGTAAGAATCGTTTCCATAATCCACCATTTATAACAATTTAAGTAATTTGTAGGTTGACATCCCGAAAAGTTTCATTAAATTTGGACAAAATTATCAACATTATCATACCCCGATGGCAAAAGACATAACAAAAGACGACCCGATGCTTATAAGTCGTTTGCGCGACCCGGCCACTGTCCGAGAGGCCTTCGGTGAGGTGATAAAGCTATATGGCGAGCCTCTGTACTGGCAGATACGCCGCATGGTAGAGAGCCATGAAGACGCCGATGACCTGTTGCAGAATACGTTTATGAAAGCATGGAGTTCAATAGACAACTTCCGGGGTGACGCCAAGTTGTCGACATGGCTCTACAAGATAGCGATCAACGAGAGTATAACATTTCTCGCCCGCGAAAGGAAGCGCATGAATCTTTCGATTGACGACGAGGATTCAAGGCTTATAGACCTCATAGAAGCCGACACATATGTCGACGGCGACGAACTGGCGTTGAAACTCCGAAAAGCCATCGCCTCACTACCCGAAAAACAAAGGCTGGTATTCAACATGCGCTACTATGATGACATGAAATACGAAGCCATGTCGGAAGTATTGGGTACATCTGTGGGCGCTCTGAAAGCCTCATATCACCTTGCTGTAAAAAAAATAGAGCAATTTTTTACCAATAACGATTAAACCATTTGAATCGCCTTTAGTCAACATATTAAATCAAACTTTATTCATATGGTAAAGGACAGCGACATACTTGATAAAATCGGCCGACGCTCGGGAATGACAGTTCCTGAGAACTATTTTGCCGATTTCGCCGCCCGCATGGAAGCCAAGCTTCCCGAGCACAAAGCGACACCGTCGGGCAAAGTCCTGCACAAAAGCGTATGGCAACGGTGCCGCCCTTACATATACATGGCGGCAATGTTTTCAGGCATATGGCTCATGATGTGGATTTTCAACGACATCAGCGACCGCAACACCAACAGCGACATGAGCAGCAATCCGGTTATGGCCGGCGTACTCGGCAGTGACCGTTTCTACGACTACTACCCGATGAATGACATCGATGAATACGAGCTCATTGAAGATATGTATGACGATGGCGTCACTTTAGCTGATTTCAAATTATAACTCACATGATAATGCGAAGGTTTACACTCTTGTTTATTATGGTTTTAGCAGCCGTAAGCCTCAACACGGCCGCTGCCGATCCACAGTCTGAAAAAGGTAGAAAAGAGTGGTTCAGAGAATTTAGGCAGTACAAGCACGAGTTCATTATAAAGGAACTTAATCTGTCCAAGGAGCAGCAGGAACAGTTTTTCCCGCTATATGAAGAGATGGACAAATCTATCCATCAGTTAAACCGGCAGACACGTGCTCTGGAGAAGAAAATAGACCGTTCAAAAGAGCCGATAAGCGACCTCGAATATGAGAAAGCGGCCGAAGCCCTGTACGAACTTAAAGGTAAAGAAGCAGAGACAGAGATGGCCTATTTCAACAAATTCAAGACCATACTTACTCCCAGACAGATGTATGAACTGAAAAAAGCGGAGCGAAAATTCACACAAGAACTTATGATGCAGCACTCACGCATGAGGGCAGGCAAGAAAAGATAGGTCACGTCACCTACCCTTAATGGCACCGCATAAATAAAAAACAGACGCGCTCCGATACAAAGACGCGTCTGTTTTGTTATAATAGAGTCAACCCGTAACATAACTTCACGTATCGACACAATGAAAAAAATATTACTCATCCTAACCGTTATCTTCACCGTTATGTCACTCCATTCAGCCAACCGGTATGAAAAACCCGATTTTGCATATCCGAAACAGGTCATAAAAACATCGCTCGCCGAACTTGACAGGGCGCTTTCTGACGGAGACGGAAAACTGGCCGTGCGATCTCTTATTAATTATGAACTCGCACAAAGCGCCATAGACCCGGACAGCCTCACACATGTACTTGCACGCATCCAAAGCATAACAGACAACGAAAAGGACCCATGTATCAAATCATTGTTAAACACGCTGCTCGCACATGTATATCTTGACATATATCAGGCCAACCGCTGGGTATATGACCGCCGCGATCTGCCGGCAACCGCCGACAGCGACAACTATACTCTGTGGAACGGACGCAACTTCCGAGAGAAGATACTTACATTGACCCGCGACGCTTTAAAAACGCCCGAAGCGCTCAGGAAAGCGCCGTTAAAAGATTACGAAGGCATAGTCGACATAGGAGAGCATACTACGGAGTTTTACCCTACGCTATACGACTTTATAACCTCACAGGCGCTGTCGACACTCGATGACTTTTCAGAGGCCGCACATATGTTTTCCATAAATAGTCTGTGCCGTTATGACGTGTATTCAAAAATGAAATTCAATTATCGGTCGCCTGTAGTCAATGAAATTCTTGACATATACCGCGAGTTACTTGACTTTCACCGCGATGACGTGGCTCCGTTCATAAACTGCGACATAAGGCGCATCGACTTCATAGCACAACATATATACTACAATGAAGCATCACTCTCGACTCGCGACCGCAAAAACGGACTGCTATTAGAGTTGTACCATAAGTATGACAACAGTCCTTATGCAGCCGAAATTCTTACGGAACTTGATTATGACACAGACTCCGATGAAGGAGCAGAGCTGTATCCGCTCATAAAAAAGCAGCTGAAGGAGCATCCCGGATATTTCCGCAACGGATGTCTTGAAAACATGCTTAAACGCATCACACTTAAAACGATCAACCTAAGCTACAACACGACCGTTGTGCCCGGCGATACTCTTACGGTAAAAGCCACCAACTGCAACACCCCGGTTTATGAAATACGGGTGTACAACGTGCCTTATGCATGGAATGGCAAAACATCATATAGGTTGCAGAAGAAAAACATGCCGCGACTTGTCAAAACGGTAAAATGCACCAACGGCAGTAACGTGCCGTTTAGAACCGAAACATCGGAAAAGATAGTGCTCGACCGACCGGGATGCTATATAATCGTACCGGTTATCCCGGGCCACAAGAACGAACTTGACAATTATTATGAGATGGTGCACTGCACACAGTTCGGGCTGCAGACTGCCGCATATGCCGGCAACCGCTGGGCGTATGTGTTCAACCCGGCAACCGGAAAACCGGTAAGCGTACCGGTAAGTCTGACTGTGTCAAACTATAATGGCACAGTCATATCTAATGTCAACACCGGCAAGGACGCCACGGCACAGCTCCCGGTTACAGGCAACCGGGTCTATGCCAAGTCCGGAACCGACCGTTATGCCTCACCATGCTACATCCCCTACTCAAACAAGCCCGACACAACTCGTAAATACATTATTCACGGCTTCACCGACCTTTCATTATACCGCCCCGGCGATACCGTACAGTGGTCGGGAGTAGTGCAGAGCTATTTGGGACGCGATGCAAAAATCGAACCGGGCTTCTCCGTAAACGTATCACTGCGTGACGCCAACTACCAACTTCAGGACTCCGCGAAAGCGGTCTCCGACAACTTCGGACGTATAAAAGGCTCGTTTACCATACCCGACGATGGACTCACCGGCATATACTCACTCCAGTTCAGTCATCCGCGCTCCGACAAGCGACAAAGCAATTACGGCACCGTCAACTTCACCGTGTCAGACTACAGACTTCCGACATATAAGATAGAGATTACCGACATAATGCGCGACCGGCCCGAGTCAGGCGCCGTTACACTCAAGGGCAAGGTCGAGACCTACTCGGGTTTCCCGATGAGCGGATGCGACGTGAATGTCGACCTGAGTGTGGCCCCGCGCATATGGTGGTGGCGTGGTGCGAGTGACGTATCGTTCTATTCCGCCGAAGTCACTACCGACGCCAAAGGAGAATTTGACATAGAGTTCGCTAAAGAGCTTCTTGATTCATCTCCGATACCCGACGGCATATTCAACGCCTCCTTGACCGCCACATCATCGACCGGCGAAAATCAAAATACATCAAAGGCATTCACCACCGGCCGTCCGTATATATTGACCGCATCGCTCGACAGCGACATAGACATCGCCAATCCGGTGTCGCTCAACATAAGCCTTCAAGATCTGTCAGGACAATCGACCGACGCTCTTATCAACTACCGCATACTTGACAAAGCGAAAAAAACAGTTTATGAAGGCTCGTTCATGTCATCGGCTCCGACAGTCGACTGGAGCAACGTGACGTCAGGTTCATACGACATCGAATTCAATACCGCCGACAGCGCATTGGCCATGCCGGTGATTTCCGAAAATACAATTCTGTACAAGCCGTCCGACAGTCTACCGCCTGTCACCGATACTCCGCTATGGATACCCGTGCGTCATTACACTCTCAAAGACTCACGCAAAGCCTCCGTTCTTTACGGAGTAAATGCAGTGAAGAGCTACGTGCACTATGCGGTATTTAATGGCGAAGACATGCTTGAACAGGGCTGGATCGAGACTACCCGCGGGCTTCACCGTTTTGAATACGTCATACCCGACAGCATAGGAAAAGTACAGATAAATCTATCGAGCACAAGCGAGTACCGTCATGCAGAAGGCGATGTGACCGTGATTACGGAGTCATCGGCAAAGGGTATATCCATAAATATCGAAAGTTTCCGCGACCATATAACCCCCGGAGCCGAAGAAACTTGGACTTTTAAAGTCATAGACCGCAACGGCAACGGCGTGAAATCGGCCGTCATGCTCGACATGTACAGCAAGGCACTCGACAAACTGGCGGCTCTTGACTTCAATTTAATTCCTACATTTGGCGGCACATCGTATTATAATATGTCGTCACCGGCAGGTCTGCGCACCGCCGACTCCTATACAGGCAGCACTTATTCTCCTGTAAAATGCACTGATATCACAATACCGCAATTTCTTACATGGGGCAATCCGTTATACAGTTACAACAACGTCATGAATATGATGGCGGCCCGTACCTCGGGAGTGCGCGTGCGAGGTACCGGAAAGATGGCATCATACGCTGCAGTTGATGATGCGGGCAACATTGTAAGAAAACACAAAAAGGAGATTGCGGCGGAAGAAGAATCCGCTGATTTCGCAGAAGACTCCTCCGTGCAAATGACCGGTTCGGTTGCCACGACTACAGGTAAAACGACAAACGATAATTTCGAATATCGCGCGGCGGAAAATCCAATTGCATTTTTCCGTCCCGACCTCACTACCGATAAAGACGGCAACCTTGAATTCTCCTTCACCGCGCCCAACGCCAATACCACTTGGCAGCTCTGTGCCATAGCTTTTACTCCCGACATGCTTGTCAGTAACATGGCCAAGGAGATCGTATCCAACAAACCGGTAATGGTACAGCCCAATATGCCCCGGTTTCTGCGTAACGGCGACAAAGCGTATATCAGCGCATCGGTAATGAACAATACCGACACGACAGCAGTCATAAACACCGTCGTGGAAATTTTTGACCCGGTTACCGACGTAGTGACTGACATTTATAAGTTTACCGACACTGTGGCTCCACGAGCATCGGCAATAGTAACGACACCTGTCAATGCCGGCAACGACACAGCTATGACAGGATACAGAATAAAATCATCAACCGATGCATTTGCCGACGGCGAACAGAGTGTGATACCCGTATTGCCCTCCGTACAACCCGTCATCGAAACCGTGCCTTTCTACATCGCTCCCGACAGCACCGGCTTCTCAACCCGACTGCCGAAGATGCCCGATGACGCACGTGTCACGCTTCAGTACTGCGACAACCCGGTATGGTACGTGGTCACCGCACTGCCCGGACTTCGCAAAGATGATGCTGATGACGCACTGTCGGCCTCGGCACTGCTCTTCTCGACCGCAATAGCCGAAGGCATAATAAACACTGATCCGGCCATAGCTTCGGCCCTCGAACAGTGGAGCACCTCAGACCGAAGCGACTCCACACTCGTATCGATGCTAGAACGCAACCAAGACCTCAAAACGGTACTTCTCAACTCCACACCGTGGGTCATGGATGCCAAATCAGATACGGAGCGTATGACTCGGTTGGCTCTGCTGTTTGACAAAAATGTCATCAACTCGTCCTATACAAAAGCCGTAAAACAACTGGCACTTCTTGAAGCGGCCAACGGCGGATGGGCTTGGATATCGCAATATAAAGAACCGTCATCATGGATAACCCGCAATGTTCTTGCCATGACAGGCCGGCTGAAGCAGCTCGGCTTCATGCCCGACAACAAGCGTCTTGACGAAATGACTGCACGAGGCATAAATTATCTTGACCGACAAGCCGATATGGCTATAGAGTCCGATGCCTCCGCAACCGACATATCATATGTCCTCGTACGCGACTATTACGACAACATACCCATGAGCGCCGGTGCAAAACGGCTCACAGGCAATACAGTCACCTACCTTTCCCGCAACTGGCAGACAATGGACGTAGCCGGCAAGGCTATCGCTGCGCTGATACTGTATAGGCACAACTACAAGACCGTATCGCGAAACATAATCGCCTCTCTGCGGGAGTTTGCCGTAAGTACTCCCGAAAAAGGCATGTGGTGGCCGTCGCTCGATGACATGACAGCTTGGTCTATGGGTAAAACAGGGGCGACATCACTCATACTCGACGCATTCAACACCGTTGAACCCGGATGCCGCGACATCGACCTCATCAGGCAATGGCTCATACTTCAGAAAGAGACCAAGAACTGGGGCACATCGGTTACTACATCAGACGTCATAGCCTCGCTGCTCACGAGCGGATCAAAATGGACCGTGCCCGCATCACCTGCAATTATAAAAATCGGCGATACCGTCATTGAATCTGAAAGTACCGACCGCATGCTCGGTTACTTCCGCCGCGACGTGTCGGCGTTACATCCGTCAGAAGCCACACTCTCGGTAAAAAAGAGCGGAACAACGCCCTCATGGGGAGCCGTGTACTGTCAGTTCAAAAGCGATATGACCGAAATAGAAGCCGCATCATGTCCTGAAGTGTCGATTGACAAGCAGCTTTACAAGCGTACAAACAGCTCCTCGGGTGTAGAATGGATTGTAGCTGACTCAATAAAAACAGGCGACATAGTACAGGTCAACCTAACGATAACGGTGAAGCGCGATATGGACTATGTGGCAATCACAGACCAACGCGGAGCCTGCTTCCAGCCCGTAGAACAGCTGCCACAGCCCGTAGTATCGGAGGGTATATATTTCTATCGTGAAAATCGCGACTCCTCGACCAACATATTCGTCACCCGACTGCCCAAAGGGGTATACCGCCTAAGCTACGAACTGTATGCAAACAACGCCGGGACATTCTCCTCGGGTATCGCCACATTGCAGAGCCAATACGCACCTGCTATGTCGGCCCACTCGTCAGGCAGACTTATAAAAGTTATATCCGAATGAAACGTCTTATCACTTTCACGGTAGCGGCAACGGTGTTTGCCGCTACCGTTTATTCAATGACCGTACTGTTTATCGGTGACTCAATCACCGACGGCAATTGGGGAAATCCGGTAGGCTACCCCTGCCCTACCCAAGCGAGAAGCACTACTGATATGAACCACATCTACGGTCACGGCTACATGTTTCTGATAGCCTCACAGTTTCAGGGCGAGACTCCTGAAAAAGGCTACCGTTTTTACAACCGTGGCATCAGCGGCAATACTCTCGATGACTTGGAGACACGATGGCATGACGATGTCATAGCCCACTCCCCCGACGTCGTATCGGTACTAATAGGCACCAACGACGTACACCGTTATATGGAGGGCGACAGAAACCGACCTTTCGATTTCGATGGTTGGGAAAAGCGCTATCGCGCTCTGCTCGACATAACACGCGACTCACTGCCTGACGTCAACTTCGTTCTCGGCTGTCCGTTTACAGCCTATACCGGCAATATGCGCAATTATAATTCACCGGATGACTTCAGCCTGCGTAAGTCGGTCATAGAGCAGCTCGATTCTATAGTGGAGAAAATAGCGATTGATTATGAAGCCGTATTTGTACCGTATCACGAGCTGTTTAAACAGCTTGCCACTGACTATCCATCACTTCACGACACTTATTGGATATGGGACGGCATCCACCCGACTCCGGCCGGTCACCGCAAAATGGCTGACATGTGGCTTGAACAAACAAGAATGATTTTTGACAATTAACATCATCTCATCAAGCGAACAGACTGTTAACAAACAAGTTAATCGTATAAGCCAACTTTGCGGGCAAGCATTTTTGTTTAAAAATAGTTAACAACTCGATATTTTTCAGCATTTTATTTTGCTGATAAGACAACAATATCTAACTTTGTATCAGTTTTTCATGGTATTAGATTTAAGGTAAAAAGATTATTCGTCGTGATGACGAGTAATTTTTTTTTGCCCTTGTACAATTATCAAAACTTTCATATGATGGCAGAAGACAAAAACATATTTTCTTATCGGGTGCTATCCAACGGTTTACGCATCATACACCGTGAGTCGTCATCATCCGTCGAATATTGCGGATTGGCCGTTAAAGTCGGAAGCCGCAACGAAGCGCCGCATCAATACGGGCTGGCCCACTTTGTCGAACACACCATATTTAAAGGTACCGAAAAGCGCAGATCATGGCACATAATAAACCGTATGGAGTCAGTCGGCGGCGAAATCAACGCATACACCTCTGAGGAGGTGACCATGATTTACTCGGCCTTCCCCAAAGGCAACCTTACAAGAGCCGTAGATCTTATAGCCGACCTTGTGGCTCATTCCTGCTTTCCCCAGAACGAAATAGACCGTGAACGCGAGGTTGTGCTTGACGAGATTGACTCATATCTTGATTCTCCGGCAGAAGCTATATTTGACGATTTCAACGACCTTATGTTTGCCGGCTCCTCGCTCGGCCATAACATACTCGGCAATGCTGACACGATAAACTCCTTCACCTCACAGACCTGCCGCGACTTCCTGTCACGATATTATACTCCCGGCAATATGGTATTTTTCTATATGGGACCGACACCGGTCGATAGGGTTGTTAAAGTGACGGAGAAATTTCTGGGCCCGCTTGACCATACAACCGAAACCATAAATCACATCGAGCCTAAAGTAAACGAACCGTTTGACCGCATAAGAAAACTCAACACCCACCAGTCGCACACGGTGATCGGAGCACGCATACCCGGCATGTTCGGCGACAAGAACCGCGTCTATGCCCTGCTAACCAACATCATCGGCGGTCCATGCATGAACTCGTTACTCAATGTGGCGCTACGTGAACGTCACGGCTATGTATACTCTGTCGATGCCTACTCGTCACTGTTTACCGACTGCGGCCTGTTCTCGGTATATTTCGGATGCGACGAAGAGCATGTAAAACCGTGTCGCCGGCTGATATTCAACGCGTTTGACCGTCTGGCATCATCGGCTGTAACCCCAAAAGCCCTCTACGCGGCCAAAAAGCAGTATCTCGGACAATCGGCCGTGGCATCCGACAACCGGGAACAGCTTGTACTGTCATTAGGCCGGGCCATGCTGTTTAACGGCTATGCGGCTCCGGCATCGGAAATAGTTGAACGCATAATGAGCATAACCGGAGAGGATCTGCGCATGGCCGCAGAAAAAATCACCCGCAGTCACTGCTCCGTACTCACCTTTGGGTAGCTGTTGCTGGTATAAAATGCCGCTGAAATTTTATTTATGATATATTTTGACTAACTTCGCATAAGTGACGGCATGCCCGTTATCAGGAAAACCTGTAAAATTTACCTTCTACCGCATGAAAATAGGAGATATTGATTTAGGTGAACGTCCGGTGATGCTTGCTCCGATGGAGGATGTCACCGACCATTCTTTCCGCCTGATCTGCAAAGAACAGGGGGCTGACATGGTATACACAGAATTTGTATCGGCCGATGCGCTGATAAGAAATATCGACGCCACTACACGCAAACTGCATATAAACACGGCAGAACGCCCCACAGCCATACAGATATACGGACGCGAGACAGGCCCCATGGTCGAGGCCGCGCAGATAGTCGAGGCCGCCTGTCCCGACATACTCGACATAAACTTCGGCTGTCCGGTAAAGAAAGTGGCCGGAAAAGGAGCCGGCGCGGGAATGCTGCGCGACATCCCGAAAATGCTTGACATAACACGCGCCGTTGTCAATGCCGTGAATCTGCCGGTTACGGTAAAGACACGTTTGGGCTGGGATCATGATTCTAAAATCATAGTAGAGCTGGCCGAACAGCTTCAGGACTGCGGAATAAAGGCTCTTACAGTACATGGACGTACACGCTCCCAGATGTACAATGGCGAAGCCGACTGGTCCATGATTGCCCGCGTCAAGGAGAATCCGCGTCTGAACATACCGGTCATAGGCAACGGCGACATAACCACACCGCAGAAAGCTGTCGAGGCGTTTGACCGCTATGGCGTGGACGGTGTGATGGTAGGACGCGCGTCTATAGGCGCACCGTGGATATTCCACGATATCAAGAGCTACATGCATGACATGGACCACCCGGCACAACTATCTTTAGATGAGAAGTTTGCCCTTCTTCGCCGTCAGATCACAGAAAGCATTGCCAACATCGACGAACGCCGGGGCATACTGCATATACGCCGGCATCTCGCCGCATCGCCTCTGTTCAAGGGCATACCCCACTTCCGCGACACACGCATCGAAATGCTCCGCGCTGATACATGGGAAGCTCTCGACTCAACGCTCAACCGTATACAGCACGAGATAATACCCTCCATACAGAATAATGTACCAACACATAATCAACTATTATAATGAAACGTTTTATCTTTTCTGTTATTTTACCGACAATAACGGCCCTAAGCATTTTTGCGGCAAAGACGGAGACCGACATGCGGCCTGTAACTTTGAAAGCAGGCAACTTTTCAGGTATAGCATCAAACATCCCTTGCAAAATAATACTTGCGAATAATCCCGACTCTGCCGGAATGATAGCATTCAACATATCGCCCATACACAAAGACCTCTTTTCATTTTCGGTAAACAACGGTGTTCTAAATTGCGCTGTTAAAAAAGAGGGCTCGTTCACTATAAAACAAGGGCCGTCGACTTACACGATTCATCAAAGCAAATCAGGCACCAGCGTATACAAAGACACTTTCCGAAAAAAGACAAAGGATGTCATATACATGTCCACGATAATTGTATACGTGCCTCACAAGCTTGACGACATCACAATCAACGGTTCAGGCACAATAAAAGCCGGTTCTAAAATCAGGCTCGGAGACAAAATCAATCTGTGTGTCAACGGCTCGGGCGATATAAAGCTTAAGGATACAAGCGTAAGCCATCTGTCAGCATCTGTCAACGGATCGGGTGACATAGAACTTACAGGCAACACTACCGCCACCATACTTGAGTCTGCGGTAAGAGGCTCGGGTGATATTGATATAAAAGCATTAAACGCCGACAAACTATCGGCAGATGTATATGGCTCGGGTGATATAGAGATAGCAGGAAAAGCCGTAAATGCGGTCTATACTGTAAGCGGGAGCGGTGACATCGACTGCGACAAAGTAAAAGCCACAAGTGTTACGGCAACAGTAAATGGCAGCGGAAGCATTGATTGCTATGCCTCACGTGATTTCTCCGGCAATGTGTTAAAATCAGGCAACATCGACTGCCTCGGCTCACCGGCCAATGTAAGCCGTTCAGGTAAAACACGACATATATCGGTACATTAAATACAAACTATCAAATAAATAACGCAATTATGTCAATACAAAAGTTATTTCTTTTCGGCGTCGCGATTTTATGCGGCACAATTGCGATTAAATCTGCCAATAACGAACGCCGCTATGAGCTCGATGTGAAAGACTTCAGCGAGCTAAGAGTCATAGAGGGCCTTTCCGTAGATTACAAATACAGCGCCGACTCGGCGGGGTACGTGACGTTTACATCCTCACCCGACCTTGCATCGGTACTGATGTTCACTAACAACAAAAACCGGCTTGACATACAGATATCTACCGACGGCATCGACTACCAGAACCTGCCGCGCATAACAGTATACTCCCGCTTTCTCAGCATGGTTGAGAACAGCGGTGATTCACTTGTAAGAGTAATGTCAATGCAACCCGTACCGGCATTCAAAGCACGTGTGATAGGCAACGGACGTCTGTCGGTATACGATATCGACACCAATAACCTTGACGCATCTCTTGACACAGGCAACGGTTCGATAACACTCTATGGCAAAGCAGCCAAAGCCAAGTACAATCTCATCGGCACGGGTTCGATACAGGCCGACGAACTTGTAGCCGACGAAATCAAATGCTCGTTGATCGGCACAGGCTTCATTGAATGCGCACCGGTAAATATGCTCAACATCGTGGGGGCCAGTTCCGGTAAAGTCTACTACAAAGGCAACCCGCAGATAAAAACCCGGTCACTCGGCGTAAAGGTCATCTCCATCGACAACGACACAAACGACTGATAAACGACAAGCACAGAGCGGAACCACGGTCTCCAAAGCAGAATGCAAACCTTTGGAGACCGTATTTTTTTACATCATTACACAATTTTGTAATTTTGCACCTGATATGAAGTATATAGCGTGGATAATCTTGACAATGATTGTGGGCATGATTTCTTGCTCACGTTCAGGACAACATATGCAAACACTTTCAGACTCTGAAAGAATTGTCTATGCAAAGCCTGACAGCGCATTAGCCTTGATGAACGACATTGAGCCCTCCGATCTCAATTCGGATTCTATGAGGGCGTTATATTATCTTGTCACAGCTTCCGCGCACAAAACCAAGGAGAGTTCAATGGCATCGGATTCCCTTATCCGTTTTTCGTTTGATTACTATAAGACCCGCGACAACACCAGATTTATACGTAGCGCCGACCTATATGCATTGTATCGTTTTTGGACAGGTGACGGAAAAGGGGCATTGGCGTTGCTTGATTCAATGATTTCGCTGCCAGAAATGCCGGATAGTCTGATGATACCGCTGCTTCGTTCAAGAATCGGAGTGGGCGGAGCCGAATTTGACTGCGAGCGAAATATAGAATATATAAAACGGCTGCAAGAATTAGACAAAGATTCAACCAATCAGACTGAATACACATATCAGTTGTGTGAAAACTATCAGTTTGTCGGCAGAAGTGATTCAGCGCTGATTATAATTGACAAACTGATTGATTACGCCCGCAAAAACCAACCCGACGGAAAAGATTACTTCACATATGCCTATGAGAGAATCGGTATACTTGAAGAGCTTGGACGATATGAAGAAAGCAATGTTCAGACAGATTATATATTAGAACATGCCCCGCATAATTCAGCCATTCCATATCTGCATTTCTGGAAAGCGCTGAACCATTTCAATATGGGTGATTTCGCCCGGTCCTTCCGCGAGTTGTCTATAGCCGACAGCTGCGCGGCAGATACAAAACATTTCGACAACAGCTATTATGAAAGTTTTGCAGGACCTTTGCGCGAGTTCTTGCGTTATCGGAAAAACGGCACGATCAGAATAAGTCAGCTGGCGACATTAAACAACAGTCAGCGCGACCGCTTCCTACGCATGGAGTCGACAAAATGGGAAACCAAACAGAATGCGCTGCGACAGGAGAATCGTGCATTAACCTTGAAAGCGGAGAATGAACGCAAAACGGCAATCTTAATTATTGTGGCGCTTTGTTCTATAATAATAGGTCTGACCGCCATATGGAATATACAGAAACGTAAACGCAAGACTATCGAAGCCGAAGAAAGAGTTGAAGCCCTACAAAAAATGGTTGACGAGATGAACGTCACCGCGACGCCATTGAACGGACAAGAGGCATTACGCCGTGCCATGCTCAAGCAACTCGGCATCATCAAGATGGTAGCCGAGACACCGACAGAACAGAACCGAGAGATGTTACGGAAAATATCGTCTATTGACAGCGATACAAACGGGGCTCTCATAAACCGGGAAAGCATATATGAAATAATTGACAACCTGTATTCAGGCTTCTATACGCGGCTTCATAAACGCCACGGAGAGATACTCACTGATAAGGAAGAGCAGATTATAGTCCTTATGATGGCCGGCTTCTCTACAAAAGAGATAAGCGTCATTACAGCGCAGACGACCGCTACAATATATGTACGTAAATCATCGATAAGGAAGAAGCTCGGAGTTCCCGAAAAGGAAGACATAGTGGCATTTCTCCGTAAGGAGATTTCAGATTAAGGCGCGTTTAGATAAATACAGTCCGCATTTAAACTTTTGAGAGGAGCAAATGCTGAAATTCAACACATTACGCAGCAACTGTTAAGACTTTTGCCTTTGGCGTTAAGACAGATTTGGATATAATTTTGCGGTACAAAATCATTAAATATTATCGCAAAATGACAATCTTTAAATCAATCGTGCCGGCGGTACTCACAATTATTCTTCCCGCCACCACCACCGCACAAGAGGTGACCGACACCATCGCTGTACATGAACTCAATGAAGTCGTTGTTAAGGCTCCTAAAGTTATACGCAAGGCGGACATGGATGTGTATTATCCTTCGCAAAGCGCAGTAGAAAATTCACACAACGGCATGCAACTTCTGACCAACCTTATGATTCCCTCCCTGACGGTAACAGACGCACTCGGAACCATAAAAGCCGCAGGGCAGTCGGTGCAAGTACGTATAAACGGGCGTGAGGCATCTGTCGAGCAAGTGAAGTCTCTGCTCCCTTCAACAGTTAAACGCGTCGAGTGGATTGACAATCCCGGGGTGCGTTATAACGGGGCAAGCTATGTACTGAACTTCATCGTAGCTAATCCTACACTCGGAGGCTCTCTGCAAGCAGAAGGACGTCAAGCCATGAATACTGCTTGGGGTGACTACTTCGTTGACGGCAAATTCAACAACGGGCGTTCGCAATTTGAAGTCGGCGCCCTGTTCAAGTTAACCGACAAGGTTAAATCACACAGAGATTATAACGAGACATTCAGATATCCCGACGGCAATTCTCTGACAAGAACAGAATCACCTATCGGAGGCCATGTAGATAACACCTTCGGTCGCTTATGGAGTTCATATAGTTATATAAAGCCCGACACCACAATATGCTATATTGAAGCGAGTGTCGACCCGAAATTTTCCGACAATCTAATGTCAAAAGGCCTCTTATCGCTCAGTGACGGGACTGAAGACATAATACTTACTGAATCAGTCGGCAGCAAGGGCACAACTCCAAAGTTATCGGCGTATCTCGAGCATCATTTATCCAACAAGCAGACAATAGTTGTTGACTTCAACAGCTCTTTTTACTTCGGACGTTCATATTCAACTTATCTCGAGCAAAAAGCTGCCGGCGATCAACAGAGAGAACATCTCACGTCAATCGACACCGAAATCAAAGACCGCAATCAGGCTTATGCCATAGAGGCAAATTATATAAAGCAATGGCGTAATTCGCGCTTGACGGCAGGAGCATCCTATACAGCCAACCGAAACCGTTCGGTATATGAAAATCTTGGAGGCCAGATTTTTCATCAACGACAAGATAAAGCATACTTTTTTACCGAGTATTTCCAACGGGTCAATAAAGTGACACTGACTGCCGGCATCGGAGCCCAATACACCGACTATCTGTTCAAAGAGACCAATCAAGGCAATCATTCATGGAATCTTCGACCACAAGCTACAATATCATACCGCCTTAATCAAGCCCATCAGTTTCGGTTAAGTTTTCAATCATGGCAGTCAACACCTTCGCTTGCCGAGTCAAATGTTACTCCCCAACAGATAGACGGCTTCCAATGGCGTATAGGAAATACGAATTTGAAAACCGCAAGTTCGTATATGCTGACATTACGGTATAATTTCAATATACCGCATGTTGCCGGAACATTCGGAGTTCGCGCCTTTACAAGTCCGGATGCCATCACGCCTTATCTTTACTGGAATGAAAACAAGCTGATCACTTCATATGAAAACAGCCGAGGCTTGCAGAATCTTACATTTTTCTTATCACCGCAAATAGAGATTATTCCCGATTGGTTGATGGCAAGCGGACATATACAGTACCGTATTGAGCGCATGAGAGGAAGCGACTACAGACTTCATAACCGCAATTGGAGCGGCAATGTCAACATCATGCTCGCGCATTGGGGATTTGAACTTGTAGGGCAATACGTACGTGCCCAACACGAACTTTGGGGCGAAAAGATCAGTTGGGGCGAAAATCTATCAATCGTACAGTTATCCTACAATTGGAAGAATTGGCAGTTCGGTGCCGGTGTGATCATGCCATTCGGCAAATATGACCAAGGGTCAAAAATGCTTAGCAAATGGAATACAAACGAACAGCACACGCGTCTTGACATGAGAATGCCTTACGTAAGCATCAGCTACAATATCCAGTGGGGGCGACAAAAACGCGGAGCGCAAAAACTCATAAACGCGGATGCCAATGTGAATACATCTACGGCAGGCGGCAGATAACTTGCAGTTGGCCTGACCGTATACGTACTCTCGCTAAAAGTAGCTGAATTTTACGTCAGCTCCTGATATATTTATTATCTTTGCAGTGCGGATAGGTTGGCGGTCGGTTTTCATCCGACGGTCATTAAAAGGGAACGGGGTGAGAATCCCCGACAGTCCCGCTGCTGTAAGCTCCTGCAATATAATTGCCGGCAATCTCCGCCACTGGATATTTATATCCGGGAAGGCGTCGGTAATTGGAGTAAGTCAGAAGACCTGCCTTTCCGCAGGGTGACACCATTGTGTTCGTGGGATAACGCAGTCACTGCCTCCTTTTCATTTCCCACTTCTTTTTTCACGCTTGTGAAAGCGTGCCATAGTCTGATTAAAGGCTTGTAGCACTGAACAAGCCTATGGTTTAAGAAAAATGAAGCGTTCCGGGCTAAGTGATTAGGCCGGAACGCACTTTATATACAGTATATAATAGCCAGTTATCAGCGGCCGGTAGAGCGTATCTTATCGCGCAGATAGCCATTGAACTCCGAAGCACTCAAAAGCTCCTCGACGGTAAGGTGCATACGATAACGCCAGTAATGACGCGGATTGGCCGGTATGTTGATCAGCTCGTCATGAGGATTCTCACGACGCAGGATGCCGTTTATCGACAACCAGTCCTGAAGCGGGAATATGGCCAACATAGAGGGTGACTGAAGATTGAGCGTGATTATCTTGTCGCACACCCACGGTTCGGCATAACGGGGCGCCGCGCCGCTTTCATGAAGCATATTGTTGTAATAATGCTGGGTAACGTCGCGATTCTCCTCCCACCACTGACGTATGCCTCCCATGTCATGGGTCGAAGTCGTACATACCGACAGATAAGGATAGGTCCACGTATTGCCGAATTCTGCGGCCGGGTCCTTGGGCATACGCTGTATCTCAAGCGACAGCATCTGCAGCTCGCTCATGACGGCAGGCACACAATCGGGTATCATACCGAGGTCCTCGGCACATGTGAGCATAGTTGTCGAGTCAATAAGCGGAGGCAACTTCCACATAGCCTTGCCATACCAGAAATCATTATGACGGTGATAGTAAAAATCGTTGTACAGACGGTTGAAACACCAGCGCTCGTAGTCAGTCAACGAACGGTATATGTAAGTGAACTGAGCCGAGATACGCGGATGATATTTACCCTTTTCATACGGGTCCTCGATAAAGAGCACCTCATCAACGAGCCCCATAAGCGCTTTACAGAGCCTGTCATTTTTATCACACTTCTCCTCACCGGCAAAGTAGTCGACTATCTTGCGCTGGGTGTCAAACTCAGGACGCAACTTAAACCGACCGTAGCCAACGCTTATAAGGAACCGCCGTTTAGCCTCATCAGTAAACTCACCGAAGAAGTCGTAAAGGAAATAGTCCATAATAAAAGGCGTAGTCTGCAGATCGATATCAAGCCAGAAATCATAATTATTACGCAGTTCGTCGGGAGTATATGGCAAAGCCGGATTAAATATGCCGAGCAGCCCGTGCACAGCATCCATAGGTATCTGCCATATACGGAAGAAACCGAGCACATGGTCTATACGGTAAGCATCAAAGTATTCCGACATCTTGCGGAAGCGGGCTTTCCACCACGCAAATCCGTCCTTGCTCATCTCCTCCCAATTGTAGGTCGGCAATCCCCAGTTTTGGCCCAGTACAGAGAAGTCATCGGGCGGAGCACCTGCCTGACAGTCAAGATTAAATAAACGCGGATTTATCCACGCATCAGCCGAGTCACGCGATATGCCGATAGGTATATCGCCCTTGAAAGCCACACCATGCTCACCGGCATAGCGATGTACTTCACGCATCTGCTTGTCAAGATGGTATTGTATATAGTACACATAGTCTATGTCGGTACGGTTGTCCTCTACAAACCGTTCGATCTTATCAGCGTCATAGACAGCATATTCACCCCACCGGTCAAACTGCGCCGTACCGTTTTTGTCACGCAACAGACAGAAAGCCGCATAAGGCTTCAGCCACGACTCGTTGTTGTTGACAAACTCCTTAAACTCAAGAGTACCGAGTGTCTTGGCACCCTCCTGCTTGAAAATTTCGCGGGTAAACTCGTTTTTGGCATTGTTTACACGCTCGTAATCGACTGCCGGCAGAGCATTAAGTTCCTTTGCAAGGTCGTCGAAATAGCGCTGGCGCCCTTCATCGTCAAGACGTCCGAGTTCGCTAAGACGAAGAAACATAGGATGAAGCGCAAACGTAGAATTGGCCTTGTACGGATACGAATCTGTCCATGTATGAGTCATCGTGGTGTCGTTGATGGGAAGTATCTGAAGAAACTTCTGTCCGGTAGCTACAGCCCAGTCCACCATCAGCTTCAGGTCATAGAAGTCGCCGACACCGAAGTCGTCATTGGACCTAACCGAGAATACAGGGATAGCAACACCGGCTCCACGCCATGAGGGACGCGAATTATTAAGTCTTAATCCGCTTATCACTAAAGCCGAGCTCTTATGCTCCGGTATTATGTTCATGAGTCGATTGTCGCCGTTCTCCCATGACAGAAGCTGCAGAGTATCCTTTTTCAGAATTACAAATTTATATCTGAAAGGCAGATCAAGCTCCCTAAAATCAATATTGACACTCCACTGCGGGAAGTTACAGTCATTCATCACCACCGCATGTGAAGGATCCCACTCGCCAAGTGCCATATTGTCACCGCATATGGCAAGCACCTCGTCAGATCCTACCATCGGAGCATCTACATTTATGGTCAATGTACCGCCATGTATCGACAATGGCGCGTCACGATGATCGCGGCGGTTAATACAATCAACAAACACCGACGAATAGTAAGGCTTGTCATAAGGCTGTTCCTGCCACCGGTCATAGATTTCAAATGTATTTACATCATATCCCGGAACAAAACGATGAGCGCAGCCCCATTCATGGCGCACATACCCGTTATCATGACGTACCAAGTAACGGTAGTCAAAGGCGGGAGTACCTTCGGGCACATCGACCGACAAAGTCCACAAACCCACTCCGTCGAGTTCCATTTTGACGGCACTACCCTCGTCACCGCCACCCAGCTGCGGGATAGAGGCCACGATATATACCGACTCGCCCCAATTGGTACGATAGTCAATATTGAAGTTCAGCTTCATGTTTATTTGGTATTAATTTTTAAAAATCGCTATATATAATAATCGTATCACAGTGCTGTAAAGTTACTTATTTTTACAAAAAAAACGGCCGTTTTCGTATTTTTTTTATCGAAACGGCCGTTTTTCACTATTTAACGTCTATTATCCGCATTTTGAAGTGCCGCATGAAGTACATATCAGACATCCTTCCTGATAGATAAGAGTCTCGTTGCCGCAGTTGGGACATTTCTGTCCGTTGGCTTTTGTACCGTTAGGCAGATACTTCTTCAACGCACGCTCGACACCCATCTTCCATGTATTGATCGACTGGCTGTCAAGTTCAAGTCCGCTGACAAGTTTCAGCACCTGATCGATCGGCATTCCGTAGCGCAATACCCCCGAAATCAGTTTGGCATAATTCCAATATTCAGGATTGAACTTGTCGGATAGTCCCTCGATAGTAGTCTTGTAGCCGCGTTTGTTTATAAACTGGAAGTCATAGCGCTTGTAGCCATGCTCGTCTATAGCCTTTATAATCTTTCCGTGAGTTACACTCTTCGGACAGAATATGCCGTCTTCATCATCGGCAAGTCCGGTAAATATCTCATAAGGCTGTCCGTCGACAAGACCGACAAACGCAATCCATTTCTCCTTATTGTTCTGAAAACGCACCACGTCGGCTTCAAGTTCTATAGGACGCTTGAGCACATGGGCTTCAGAAATCTTCACCTCGTCGGCAGGAGCCTTTTTCTCCAGCGATACAAGAACACCCGAGCGTGAGCCGTCGCGGTACACGGTACAGCCCTTGCATCCTGACTTCCATGCCTCCACATATAACCGGTTGACAAGCTCTTCGGACACATCGGACGGCAGATTGATCGTGACTGATATCGAGTGATCCACCCACTTCTGCACACGGCCCTGCATCTTGACCTTTTCCAACCAGTCAATGTCGTTGGACGTAGCCTTGAAATAAGGTGACCGGGCTATCAGTTCATCAAGTTCCTCCTGTGTGTAACGTTCTTTTCTCTCTATACCGCATATATCCATCCAAGTCACAAACTTAGGATGATACACGACATACTCCTCAAAGGCGTCGCCCGTATCATCTACATAGTCAACTCTCACATCGGGGTCATTGGGATTAACCTTGCGGCGGCGTTTGTAGACCGGAAGAAACACCGGTTCTATGCCTGAAGTAGTACGGGTCATAAGGCTCGTGGTACCGGTAGGAGCTATGGTAAGACACGCGATATTGCGACGACCGTATTTGACCATGTCGTCATACAACTGCGGATCGGCCTCCTTTATACGGTTTATATATGGATTGGCAACCTCACGCTTGGCATCAAATATGTCAAAGGCACCGCGCTCACGCGCCATCTCTACCGACGAGCGGTAAGCAGCCAATGCAAGTGTCCTGTGTACCTTTTCTGAAAAATCGGTAGCTTCAGGCGTACCATAACGCAGCCCGAGAGCGGCAAGCATGTCGCCCTCCGCTGTAGTGCCTACTCCGGTACGGCGTCCTTTGAGTGTCTTGGCTTTTATCTTTTCCCACAGATGACACTCAGTGCGTTTCACTTCAGGCAGCTCGGGGTCTTCATCCACTTTAGCTATGATGGTGTCGATCTTCTCCATTTCAAGATCTATTATGTCGTCCATCATGCGCTGAGCCTTCATGACATGCTCGCGGAAAAGTTCAAAATCAAAATATGCCTCGGGAGTGAACGGCTTCTTTACGTAGCTATACAGATTGATAGCCAGCAACCGGCAACTGTCGTAAGGACACAGAGGTATCTCTCCGCAAGGATTGGTGGAAATAGTACGGAAGCCGAGATCGGCATAGCAGTCGGGTACCGACTCGCGTGTCACGGTGTCCCAGAACAGGACGCCGGGCTCGGCCGACTTCCACGCATTATGTACAATCTTGCCCCATAAAGCGGAGGCATCTATCTCCTTTTTCACAATGGGCTCGCTATCACCGGTCACCGGATAAGTCTGCATATACGGACGGCCTTCGGTGGCGGCTTTCATGAATTCGTCGTCAATGCGTACCGACACATTGGCGCCGGTCACTTTACCCTCGGTCATCTTTGCGTCGATAAACGACTCGCTGTCGGGATGCTTTATGCTTACGGTCATCATGAGCGCTCCGCGGCGACCATCCTGAGCCACTTCACGAGTGGAGTTGGAGTAGCGTTCCATAAAAGGCACAAGACCAGTCGAGGTCAATGCCGAGTTTTTCACCGGCGTACCCTTGGGTCTGATATGGCTGAGGTCATGCCCCACTCCGCCACGACGCTTCATGAGCTGCACCTGTTCTTCGTCTATTTTCATTATGCCTCCGTAAGAATCAGGATTACCGTCAAGTCCGATGACAAAACAATTGCTCAACGAACCCACCTGATAATCATTTCCAATACCTGACATAGGGCTGCCCTGCGGCACAATATACCTGAACCCTCTCATGAGTTCGAACACTTCCTCCTCACTCATCGGCGAAGGATAACGGCTCTCAATACGTGCTATTTCACGGGCTATGCGGTGATGCATGTCATCGGGAGTCTTTTCAAAAAGATTTCCGAATGAATCTTTAAGGGCGTACTTGGTCACCCATACCCTCGCAGCCAACTCGTCACCGTCAAAATAGTGCAACGAAGCCTCCTGCGCCTCGTCGTAAGTGTAAGTTTTAGTTTCCACGAAAAACAATGATTTAATTACTTATGCAAATCTACATACTGTTGTCCAAATAAACAACATCATGCAGTTTTAAGTTATCAACAATTTTTGTTTTGGGAAACTTTCCGGTCCAGCACAACAACAATAACAATTGACCAACAGAGCATTACCAATACATACCGGTAAACTTCACGCCAATAGGCCACATACAATGTTGTCACAGAACGACATCAGATCAAGTCATGCAACAATGTTTTTTAACCGCATTTTGGAATTTACGCAATATTGTCGTATTTTCGTATTCGATAAACAATATATATTCTATGGACATAGACCGATATTTCTCAACAAGGCGCACAGTACGCCGATATACTGCGCAGGAAGTTGACAACGATCTGCTGACCCGACTTATTGACGAAGCCACCCACGCTCCCAATACCGGAAACATGCAATTGTACTCCGTTATTGTGACCCGCTCTGACGAGGGAAAACGCGCGCTGGCTCCGCTACACTTCAACCAGCCGTCCGTGACCGGATGCAGTGTGCTGCTCACATTCTGCATAGACATAAACCGCTTCAACCGCTGGTGCGAAATAAACCGGGCCGACTGCGGCTTCAACAACATGCAGATGCTGATGGCCGCCACCATCGACACAACACTGTTCGCTCAGCAGTTCAATACCTTGGCCGAAATGCACGGACTCGGCTGCTGCTACCTCGGCACAACAGCCTACAATGCCCCAAAGATAGCCGAAGTTCTGCATCTTCCTGACGGAGTAGTGCCCCTAACCGCCCTTACCGTAGGATACCCCGACGGAGAAGCTCCCTTATCGGACAGACTGCCGGCAGAGGGCATAATACACAACGAACTGTATCATGACTACACCGATGCCGACATAAACCGGCTTTACGCCCACAAGGAAGCTCTTGAAGAGAGCTCGCGTTTCATAGCCGAAAATTCAAAAGAGACACTCGCTCAAGTATATGCCGAAGTAAGGTATCCGCGTGCGACCAACGTACTGTTTTCCGATACGCTCAACGAGTACCTCGACAAAACATTTTTCAAATAAAACCGCACCGGATAAAAAAATAACGGTCCGCTGAAATTCAGCAGACCGTTATTTTTTAGCTGTAAGACGATTATTCGGCTGTTTCCGGATCCATTATAAATACACGGTAATTGTTCTGCTTCATAAACTCTTTCATGTAGGTTTTCACGTCATCCTCAGTGATAGCGTTGATTTCATCCACGGCATTGGTAAATGTATTTACCGGCAGGATGCAGTATCCTTCCATGGCACCTTCCCATGCGGTATTTTTCTTCAGGTTGGCGGTAGCGTCCTTTATCATGAACTCCTTGACCTTGGCAAGCTCCTCGGCAGAAATATTGGAGGTCATGTCCTCAAACTGACCGGCAATAATCTCAAGCACCTTATCCTTCATCTCCGGTTTCATCGGGAATGCCGATTGTATTATGGCATTGTAACCGTTATCACCGATACGCGACATCACTCCGCTGGCGCTTATCGAGTATACCGCACCTTCATCCTCTCGTACAATCTTAATAAGACGGGCCGAAAGTATCTGACCTGCTATAGACGTCAGCTTCTGGTTCTTTGACGAATAAGGCATCTCGGCAAGCGCAAGAACAGCAGCATAAGTCTGCGGAGTATCCATTTTCTGAGTCACCTGTTCGGTGGCCGAACCGGTTTTCAGACCGAGACCGGCAGTCGTTATCTTGGCAGCGGGAACAGCCTTTCCGGGTATCGAGGCGATGTACTGCTCTACCAGCGGCTTGAGAGTCTCGACATCGACGTTGCCCACAAAGTAGAAGGTGTATTCACCGGCATTGGCAAGCTGCGATTTTACAATCTCAAGTATATTGTCGCGGTTGGCATTCTTGATCGTATTCACATCCACGGCATAATGGCGCGGTGAATTCTGAAGCGCCTCCTGCAGACGCTTGGAGAACTGGAACTGCGGACTAGCCTCCTGATTCTGGAAATATCCCACATACAGATTCTGCGTTGCCTCAAATTCCGCAGGGTCAAGATTGAAGCCTGTGAACGTCATGTAAATAAGCTCCATCAGAGTAGGTATATCCTTGGGAACGGCTCTTCCCGAGAGCGAACGGTCATAGTCTGACAGATCCACGTTTACCGATGCCTGCTTTCCGGCCATGTACTTCTGAAGGTCGGCCGAAGTATAAGTACCGAGCCCTGTCGAGGTCAATGCCACCGGCAAGTAACGGAGATCAAGATCATAGTCGCTGCCATAGCAGGATGTACCACCCTTCGCTACAGCTCCGAATATCACCTCGTCATCCTTGAAGTCAGTATGTTTTACAACGACTCTGGCGCCGTTGGAGAGAGTCCACACTATAGCACCGAACTCTTTGTCATCAGCGGTGCTCACGATTTTGCCGGGCTTGGGCAGCTCGGCGATGAGCGGCTCGCTCTTTACTTCATCCACATAAGCCTCGATATTCTCGGCAGCCACCCTTTTCATGGCATCGGCAAGCTGCGCCTCTGTAGGTATGACAAACTCGCCGTTGTCAGGCAACATGGCAAGTACCACGACATTGCTGTCAGGCATAAGTTGTGTCATAGCCATGTTAAGAGCCTCAACCGGTACCTGATTGGCAAGCATGCTCATTATCTGATACTCGTTTTCTATGCCGGGTATAGGCTCGTTGTCAATAAAATTGCGCACATAGCCCATCACCAGCGAAGTGGATGTAGCCGAATTGCGGTTCTTGTATCTGTTTTCAAGTTGTGACAGGTATTCGCTGCGTGCACGTCCGTATTCCGAGGCTGTAAAACCGCCTCTTTGGGCGCGGAGACCCTCGCGGTATATGGCCTCAAAAGTAGGCATAAGGTCATTGCCCTTAGGTATACCGAACAGATTAAACGAATCCTTGGTCTTGGCGAGCAGATCACCGTCATTGGCCGACGCGATAGCAAACGGAGCGTCAGGCTTTGACATCATGTCATTGAAGCGCGCACGGAGCATGCTCTCGATCATGTCCATGGCATAAAGCTCGACAAGATAGTCAAGATTACCCTTCAGAGAGTCGGGACGCACATCGCTGCGGAACATTATCTGCACTATAGCACGGTCCTGCTCCTTATCCTTGCCGACAGCAAAGATAGGCTCCTTGTTGTCGCCGACGGGATAATACTTGCGTTCTTTAGGATTTTCAGGCATCTTGATGTCAGAGAATATCTCCTTTATCTTAGCCTCAATGCGGTCAACATCTATATCACCGACCACGATTATACCCTGCTGATCGGGACGATACCATGTCTCATAATAATCACGAAGCGCCTGATATGGGAAATTATCAATCACCTCCAACGTGCCTATCGGCATACGATACGCATACTTACTGCCGGGATACATAACAGGCAGAAGGGTCTCAAGTATGCGCTGCTGGCCCACATTGCTGCTACGCCACTCTTCATGAATGACTGCACGCTCTTTGTCGATCTCCTCCGGGTCAAGCAGCAGTCCGTCGGCCCAGTCATGAAGTATAAGCAGACACGAATCCTGAACTGACTCGCGGGCGGTAGGTACCTCACATATATTATATACTGTCTCGTCGACAGAGGTATAGGCGTTGAGGTTGCGGCCGAATTTCACGCCCACGGTCTCAAGCCACGACACAATGTCGTTGCCCGGGAAGTTATTGGTGCCGTTGAAGCACATGTGTTCAAGAAAGTGAGCGAGTCCGCGCTGATTGTCTTCTTCAAGAATTGACCCTACTTTCTGTGCGATGTAATAGTCGGCCTGATCCTTTGGATACTCATTGTGACGGATGTAATACGTCAGGCCGTTGTCAAGACGCCCTATCCTCACATTGGGATCGACCGGAATCGGGGGCATCTGCTGCGCCTTAGCGGGCGCAGACGCCGCTGCCATCAGAACGAAAAGCAGCAGCATTCGATTAAAATACTTTCTCATTGTTAATATGACTATGATTCTTACGTATAGTTTTTGACTATACGGGCACAAATTTAATAAAACTTTTCAAAAATAGCCACATTGCATAAAAGTAATGCTCTTTCTCTTAAAAAGATATTTTATCAGAAAAGCGAGAGCTGCACGGGCACAGACGGCGTGGGCGACATGATAAACGAACGGTTCTGGCTCCACCCCTGACTACGGTTGCGCATGTGCAGAGTCACAAGGCCTATGCAGCCCGATGTGGCACGGCGCACATGGCTGATTATATCGCTGAACGAAGCAAGGCCGCTGAACTTGAATGTCGCTATCTGACGTCCGCGCTGCATGAGCGTAGCATAAATAACGTCGGTTGTATTGATTGTACCCATCTCTGTTTGCCTAAAATTTACATGGCAAATGTAGCACCGCACATGGGCCACAATCAGGCACACCCACGTTAAACAATCCTAAACAGAGACATAGGATCAATGATTTGACGTCTATACAATAAATATAAAAAGCGGACGCCGTCAGGGGCATCCGCTTGGACTATAAACAGGCTGGAACAAGCCTTTATATCATCCTTTTATCATGGCTTCGAGCTTGGAGAGGTCATCACGCAAAGCAGTCTCCATAGAGAGCCGCTCCTCGATATTACGGCATGCATGCAGCACAGTGGCGTGGCTGCGCGACAGACGCGTACCTATAGCCGTCACCGGCATCTTTGCATCGCGCCGCGCAAGAAACATCACCATCTGACGAGCATCAGAAATCTCGCGTTTACGGCATTTAGCAAATATAGCATCCTGATCGATATGATAGTAATCACTCACACACTGCGTTATAATTTCGAAGTTTACAGGCTTCTTGTGGACCTTCACGGCATTGCCGAGTACGGTACGGGCCAGATCTATGGTGACCTTGCAGTTCAGTATAGTTGCATGGGCCAGAAGCGACACCATTATACCCTCAAGTTCACGAATGCTGTCAGTGACATTGGCAGCTATATACTCAAGCACATCGTCAGCAATGTCAAGACCGTCCTGTGCGGCCTTGCGTGCGAGCACCTCACGCCGCAGGTCTATATCGGGTTTTTCAAGTTCGACAGTCATACCCGACTTAAATCTTGACAGCAGACGTTCGTGCATATCTTTCATATCGGCCGGAGCGCAATCGCTTGACATTATTATCTGTCGCTGATTGTGATGCAGATGGTTGAATATATGGAAGAATGCATTCTGGGTCTTGGGTTTGTGCATCAGATCCTGAATATCATCAATAATCAGTACATCGATCGACTGATAGAAATTGATGAATTCGTTAACCCTGCTCGGGGTGGCTGTAGAAGCCGCCGTGTATTGATTTTCAAAAAGACGTGCCGACAAATAAAGCACACGCGCCGATTCGTCGCGCTCCTTTATGCCGATGCCTATAGCCTGTATCAGATGGGTCTTTCCCACCCCTGTGGGCCCGAATACAAACATGGGATTAAACGTCTTGCACTTTGGATCGGAAGCAATGGCCATGCCTATCGAACGAGCTATCTTATTAGAGGGACTCGCACAATAGTTCTCAAAAGTATTTTTAGGGTTAAGACGAGAATCAAACTCCTCAACTACATCGGTCACGAAAGGATTGCCAACATGGGGTTTTACCGCCACACTGGGTTTGGCACTGTTGATGGTTACCGACGACTGCGGGTCGGCACCTACCTGATTATATAAATATTCAAGCTTTACGTCTTTGCCGTAAACATGGCGCAACGCAAAGAAAAACAATCGGGCATAGCGCTCCTCGAGCTGCTCGACAAAGAAGAATGTAGGCACTTTAAGCCGGAGTTTCGTACCATCGAAACTCAAAGATGTAATCGGCTTAAACCATGCATCGAATTGAGCGGCCGGGAGATTGTCCTGTATCTTTTTCAGACACCTCTCCCATAGCTCTTGTTGAGGTTCGTTCATGAAGTCTGTAAATTAGGCATTGCTTTGTAGATGCAAATTTCCCCAACTTTTTTCTGAAAAACAATGCGAAAAATATTTGGATTTTATAATCATTCTACAACCCATCTGTCTTTCAGCCGATTATGGACACGCTAACTTTCAGGCCCTAAAAGTCAGGCTAAATTTTGCCACCACCCTGTATATCAGCAAATTAGAGCAAACCATCGACATTGCCTCATTATTCCTGCATTTTCTGTGAAACCCTTGTATCAGTCAGATATGCGGCATACGTAAGGTGTGGAACAAATAGCGGAGGAAGTTATCAACTATTTAGAATTAATCTAAATAGCGTAAAATAGGCATCAAAATATCTTTATCGGCGGAACGTAGCGCTTGGGATTCTTCTGGAAGTCGCCTAATATAGAGTCGATACCGAGTGTGATACTGTCTATGCGGTCGTAGAGTACACGGTCGTTAAGCAGCATGCCGAGAGTATTGTCAGTCCTTGTAAGCTGACCGGTGACCTCATTGACGTTTGAAGTTATGGAATTGACATTGTCCATCGTCTCCTTCAGCGGCAACCGCTTAAGGTCTTCCGATACCACGGCAAGATCACGCGTTATAGAATCAAGATTAGACGCCACTCCGCCGACTGTCGACATCGTGCCGGGCATGGTGGCGAGTGTGCGGTTAAGATATGCCGTAGAGGCCTGAAGACTCGCGGTTATGGCATCAAGACGCTTAACCGACCTGATAAGGGCCGAGTCGCTTACAAGGGCATTGACCGATGTCAGCAACGAATCTACTTTAGGCAGTATGGACGTGGCAGCCGGCTTGAGTGCATCGGTAAGTCCGTCAATCATCGACGGCTCGGTAACTCCTATAAGTTTATCGCCGACGTCATGATGATCGGTAGCCGATGAAAATTTCAGAACCACGGTCGATGTGCCGAGGATGTCATTGCTGATCACAGCCTCACTTCCGGCCGGCACTCTTAGTTTATGGTCAAGGGCAAGCTCCACCATGACATGTCCGGGATTGTCGTACTCGTACGTGATGTCTCTTACTTGCCCTACCTTGAAGCCGTTCAGAGTGACGGGGGCGGAAACGGAAAGCCCGTTTACATCAGTATACGATACATAATAATAATTCGAGGCCTTGAATACATTGATTCCTTTAAGATAATCGATACCGAAAAAAAGCACCAAAGCCGCTATCAGTACCGAAAGTCCTATTATCATTTCTTTGGAATATCGTTTCATAATTATATTCTGTAGTTAAAGTATTTTATGTCATTTTACACGCTTCCCGTCGCGCATGGTTATCACAAACGCTTCACGGTGCTTGGACCGTACTTTTTTGAGCTCACGAAGAGCCTCATCCATCGAAGTATAGTCACCTACCGTATATTTATACAATCCACCGTCATAATAGTTGTCGACATTGTTCAATCCCTTGAATTGCGACGACCCTGACTTCAGCTTCACATCCGAAGCCAGTATCTGTATTCTGTACCGCAATTCTCCGTCATTGCAGGCAATATCATCCGTCATGTCGTCATCCTCATCATCGGAGTCGTCATCGGTAAATAGCGGAGCATCACCCCCACTGACCGGTCTTCCGCCCGAACTATGGTCATAAGCCGTCTTATATGATGTAAAAGCATTATATATGGCTTTGGCAAATTTAGTCTGCCCCTTTTCAGACCCTAAAAACCGCTCCGACACCGGATTGCATATAAAATCCAGTTCTACTAGCACGGCAGGCATTCCAGTTTTGGCAAGCACCCAGAAACCCGCTTGTCTGACTCCGTTGTCATGACGGCCGGCCGTCGACACCATCTCGGACTGGACCTTGCTTGCGAAGTCAATGCTCTGGTCCATGTGCTTGTTCTGGCTAAGTTCAAATATTATATAGGATTCCGTCGAATTAGGGTCAAAGCCCTGATATGTGGCCGTAAAATCATCCTCAAGCATCATCACGGCATTTTCACGCTTGGCCACATCAAGATTCTCGGCACTTCGATGAAGGCCCAGCGTGTATGTGGCGGTACCTTTTATTTTACGGCGGTTTTTGTTTCTCTTGTCTACCGAATTGGTATGTATCGACACAAACAGATCTCCCGAGGCTTTATTGGCAATCTCGGCCCGTTGCTGAAGCGTCTTGAAATAATCACCGTCGCGGGTATATACCACCTTTACATCTTTATGGTGCTGCTTGACAAGACGGCCAAATTTAAGGGCAACGCTGAGATTTATCGATTTCTCATTGGTCTTGTCGCCGACGGCTCCGTAATCATGTCCTCCATGACCGGCATCAATAACCAAGACAAAATCCTTTGCCTCCGCACCGGTATACTGACATGTTAAAGCCGCAAAAATGAATAAGATTTGGAACAATCGGCCCATATTTTATTTAATATAGTGCAAAATTACTAAATTGGCAGGTAATTTTGTGGATAAAACTTCACTTTTTGCCCATATGGAATAAAAAATCAGATGTTTTAAACAACTTTTTCAAGTATCACAGACAAATATAGACTACATTTGCATCATGACAGACAATATCGACATACTGCACCGCAAGCTGCTCATAACCATTTTGCTCATGGCATTATGCTCATGCGGAGGCAGAAGACCGGTTTCACCTGATGACAGTAAAGCGACCGTAACCCGCTTTGACCTTGATGTATTCAGATATCCCGACATGGACAGCGCCGCCCGCAATGCATTCCGCGACTCATATGCCCGGGTACTGCCTGTACTGCTCATGAATACCGCTGTGTCAGACTCCGCAGTCAACGCTTATGCAAACAGCAGAGCGGTAAAGGTGTTCACCCCTGACATCATGTCGCGCTATGACAGTCATGACTCGGTGGAGAAAGTGCTCGGGGCGATAATGGCGGCTAAACATCGCCTGATGCCTGAGCTGCAATGGCCCCGCATGTATGGCATCGTATCGCCTTACAACCAATCGATAATCATGACCGACAGCATTATGCTCATAGGGCTAAACCACTATCTCGGAGCCGACTATGAGGGCTACGGATATTTCGACAGTTATCTGCGGCATATAAAGACCGCCCGGCACATGCCTTACCACATAGTCGAAGCTGTGCTGGCCGGCAGTCATCCTTTCATACCTGATGAAAAACAGACGGCATTGAGCCGCATGCTCTACGAAGGGGCCTTGCTGAAATCAATCGAGATGCTTATGCCCGGTTTCAATCTTGCCGACGCCCTCGGATATGACTCCGCACAACTTGACCTGATAAAATCGCATGAAGCAGACATATGGAACACGCTTATAGCTAAACGGCTGCTTTTTTCAACCGTAGCTACTGTCGCCGACCGTCTTGTAAACCCAGCTCCTTACACGTCGATCATAGGTCCGGAAGTACCGGGACGCGCAGGCCGGTACATAGGCTACCGCATAGTCGACAGCTATCTGCGACACAACGACGTCACCGGGCCGCAGGACATACTGTCATCAGACTTTTACAACTCACGCAATACCCTCGTCAAATCAGAGTACAGCCCACGATGAAGGGGGCGACAATAAAAAGCCGACATAGGCAGTCGTGCCGGAGCCGGCTGCCTATGTCGGGTCAATTTACGATAAAGCCGCTTAACGGCAAAGGCAATCCGGAATCGGCTTTGTAGCTCCGGGCAAACTGCCGTATGAACTCGATCGTTGCCGCTCGGGGCAACTCACTGCCGACTCCGCCGCTCTTGCCATTGTCAGCCGACACCGAATTGTGTCCGGTTTTCTTTTTATCCATGGCTATAGGCGGTTAATCATTAAACTTATATTGTAAACGGCAATTATGTCTGTTTTATTATAGCTGACATGACACAAACATGTAAACATAAATGAATTTTATATAATACTTATTATGTTTAACGCCACAACACGATTCAAACGGCTTTATTGTGTGCTAACCGCAAAAAATATTAAATTGATTTGTATTTGTCATGACTCGGCACTATCTTTGCAAATATCAACAAACCAGTACAAACCGATTAAAACCTTAACGCCTATAGCTTGACATTACTCTAACTATAACAACTTTAAGTAATGCACATATTGACCACTCTCACTGACGAACAGCTTGTGAGAAAATACATTGACGGTAACAACAAAGCGTTTGACACTTTATTGCATCGCCATAAGTCCAGATTGTATTCCTACATAATACGCATTGTCAAAAACAAAGATCTTGCAGAGGACATATTTCAGGAAACATTTGTCAAGATCATAATGACCCTGCGTCAGGGACGCTATATAGAATCAGGCAAATTCAGCGCTTGGCTCTCGCGCATAGCGCACAATCTGATCATAGACCACTTCCGTCAGGAAAAGGCTGAAAACAACATGTCATCCGATGACGAGGACACCAATTTGCTCAACCGCCGTGACCTATGTGAGGAAAACATCGAAGACATAATGGTTAACGACCAGATAAAAGCCGACGTGCGACGCATAATAGACGCCCTGCCCGACCCGCAGAAAGAAGTGCTCGTCATGCGTTACTATAACGACATGAGCTTCAAGGAAATAGCAGAGACCACCGGCGTAAGCATAAACACTGCTCTCGGCCGCATGCGGTATGCCATCCTAAACATGCGCCGCATAGCAGCCGAAAACAATATTGTACTGTCGGCATGACTCCAAGAGCGCAGGCGTCTACTCGCTTGTGCTCTTGGGCAACAGATATTCCTTTATAGACTGATCGATAAACTCGGCCGGCTGTACACCCATCATGCCACGCATAGGACGGCCGTCGTTAGGAAACAGGACGACAAGCGGGATGGAATTTATGCCCAAATCACGCGCCAGATCCTTATTCTCGTCAATATTAAGTTTACGGAAGTCAACCTGTCCTTTATACTTGACCGCCAAAGAGTCGATTATCGGCGACAGGCGCAGACATGGAGCGCACCAAGGCGCCCAGAAGTCGACCAACGTAGGACGTACGGGCTGCACCGTGTCACTTCGATAATTAAATATCTCTTTCATAAACTCTTCCTGACCTATAGCCTTTACAGGTTCCTGTGCTTCGGCCGACATTGCGAGTATGCATGTCAGCGACAAAGCTGTAAAAAATCTCTTTATCATTTTATCATGTTTTAATCAAGCATAAGACTTATAAACGGGCGCTCGGCCGGAAAGTCCAGCAACCGCCGCGTAACGTCATTGCCAAAAATTATAGATGTAAATACCTCCACATCTATATCGTAGTCAAGCTCACCACTGTATTCGTCATTGCGCATACATTTTCCGTCAGCTAAAGTATATACACCGTTGTTTTCATCTATCTCGGCGTCGTTAACTCTTATCGACAGCTTCATGCCGGTATAACGCCCCGCTATCACTGAAAGACACTTTTCCACGTTTACCACTCTCGCCATACCCCTAACGACATAATTGTCGTTGTCACGTACGGCATCGTAATATCCATATACGGTCATCGGACACCCGGCAAACTCTCTAAGGACTTCGGCAAGTACTGCCGCACGCGAATCACCGTCAACGGCAAGCACATCCTTGACCACAACCTCGTCTGCGTCGGGAACTGCAAACGCCATAGCCACAGGCGAGCCATGACTGTCGGCAAGTGCTATGACCGCACCGGCATCGGCCGAATTATCCATAAGTATCTCGTCATACTGCCTGCGGGTATGCTGAACGGCACATGGCCTCGACTCCATGATTCTATTGAAAAAGCCGTATGCCTCAACGCCTGAAAGATCATAATAACGGCTGTACACCCCGGTACTGCGAAATTTGTGGGCTGAAGTATACCGCTCCTTATCCATATAAAACACCGGCGAAAATCCCATATGTCCGTAGTAGTGATACAACCACTCGCCTGCCGGAATAAGCGTACACAGAATATCGCCGCGACGGTAGGATTCGCGCAAGGCATGTCCCATAAGTCGCCTCATGTAGCCGTGACCGCGCAAACTCTTGGCTGTAGCCGCGCCGCACACATAGCTCACAGATGACGTTACACCATGAAAATTCATGGTGTAACGCTGTAGCATCATCGAACTGACTATGCGCCCTTCCTCCTCAAGTACGAGAGCGTCTTCATCACGATAAACCTCGCTGAAAAACATGTCGACGTACTGATCGGTATCGTCGAAACATTCACGCCACAGTTTTAATACAGAGTCCTTCTTGTCCATACACTGAATAACAGTGTCCCCGGAGTGAAAGTTCTGTCAGCTCTGATGAGCCTGACGCAAAAGGTCGTTTACAGTCTTTACGGGATTGAATGTAGCGATAGGCACCTCCACAAAAACCGTGTTCCAGTCGCTCATGGCTCCGTTCCACAGACCCGGAAGCTCAAGAGCACGGAGCTCCTTGCCGTTCTTGGACTTGGATGATATAAAACCGGTGTCGGGGTCCACATAATCGGGCAGATTAAACTTCCGGCCTTCGGCATCCTTCACATAGCACACAAGATCCACAGGATTGAAGTGAGTGGCGCGGCCCATCATCTCCTTATAAGCGGAATTGGCCGGATCAATCTGCGTGCTCTCAAGGATTTGCGGCGAAGTGGACCCGTCGGGATTGTAGGCGATGAACGGGCCTCCACCCGGCTCGCCCTCGTTACGTACCATGCCGCACACTCTTACCGGACGGTTCAGTTTATTCTTTATATAGAGCACCAGATCCACGTCTTCAAGTGACTTCATCTTCTCATCGCGTATATTCAGGATATCGTGCATGAATGCTATCATGGCTCTGACATCGTCCATTGTATAACGGCCCGTATTGATCATGTCAAGATAATTGTCGATAGTATCCACAACCTCCACGAGATATCCGGCTATCACTTTCTTGTAGTCGACAGTAGTCTGACGCTGGCTGTCGGGCACTACGTTGTCGATGTTCTTTATAAACACCACGGCCGAGTCTATGTCATTAAGGTTCTCGATAAGGGCACCGTGACCGCCGGGGCGGAAAAGCAGCTCACCGTTTTCACGGAAAGGAGTGTTATCTGTGTTTACAGCTACGGTGTCGGTAGACTTCTTCTGTTCCGACAGACTTATGTTATACTTTACCCCAAGACGTTTTTCAAGGTCCGGCAGCGCCTCGGCTATTTTCTTGTCGAAGAGTTCGCGATGCTCGGGCGACACCGTGAAGTGCAGGTTGACAACGCCGTGTGAGTTAGCAGCAGTCTGCGCTCCCTCCACGAGATGCTCTTCAAGCGGAGTACGCGGTCCCTCGGCATAATTGTGAAATTTCAACAGACCCTTGGGCAGACCTCCGTAATTCAAACCCTCCTTTTTCAGAAGAGCTGCCACTATGTCTTTGTATCGGCCGGCACCTTTCAGTGAATCAAGATCTGCTTCGTACAAGCGCTTGGCGGCCTCGTTCAGCTCGTCATAAAACGCGAAGCGTGGAAGCTCTTTTATAAAGGAGTCGACAGCCGAACCTTCGGCAGGCACATCCTCGCTGCCGTCAAGAAATTCAAACAGCGCCTTGAACATACGCGATGCAGCACCCGACGCGGGCACAAATTTATACACCTGACCTCCATCGGCAAGGAAACGGTCCCAACGGGCTACCGCCTTTTCACGGCCGGCATCGTCAAGGCTTATTATACCGTCGCCCACACGGGCGGTGTCGAGAATACGCAGATAAGGGAAACCTGTCTCGAAACGACGTAATTGCGCTTCAAAAAGTTCGGGGGCTATGCCTCTTTGCTCCAGTGTTTTTTCGTCTTGATTGGTCATATTGTTGATTTTGGTTAATACTTTGCACAAAAATAAGAAATATTCGCGTAAAAACCGGCTGCCGCTTATTATATTATCGAGTCATTCGCTTGAGCAGATTGTAACTCGGCACTATACCAAGTTCTCCGGCCTTGCTAAGGTCCGTCACTCCGGCATCACGGTTTCCAAGTTTCAGATAGAGATATCCCCTGTTATAGAAAGCCTCACCCAAATCGGGCTTGAGCTCTATAGCCTTTGTATAAGCGCTGATGGCCGACGTATAGTCGCCTGCACCCACCAGCAGATTGCCTTTGTTGTAGTACGCGAAAGCCATTCGCGGCGACAGTTCTATCACCCTGTTTATATCGTCGAGGACTTCGGTACGCACCATCTGTTCGGTTCGTTTTACAAGCCCCGGTACTCCTGCATTGGTCTTGTTATGGCTCATGGACTCGACCTCGGCAAGTTTAAGTCGGGCATTAGCCCGCAATAAATAAGCCAGAACAAAGTCGGGAGTCAGTTCTATGGCCTTGTCAAGGTCATTTATAGCTGCCTGATAATTGTGAAGTGTGCAGTAGTCCATAGCGCGGCCGAAGTAGTCAATGGCGCGCGGAGAGTGGGTGGATATATATGATGTATAGTACTCTATCGAAGCGAAGTGCTTGGCTATGGCGTCTTCGTCGGTAAGTTGCGGCTCACGGTTAGTCACCATGACAATAAACCGGAGCATGCGTGTGCCGTTGATCTCGTCTATCTCCTTTATATAATAGGGAGCCTCCTTAAGTTCGGTAGAGGTCACATAATAGCTCAAAGTAAACATGGGTTCTATCTCGACAGCCATGTTGCGGTCCTGAACACGCCCCTTAATGCCGGCGGTGCTGTATTCCTCCTTGACTGTGGCGTTGTTATCGATTGTCAACAGCGAGGTAAAACGGTTTGCGACATCCTGCTGTGTCTCGGGAGTCTCGGTTCCTTTTGCCACAGACTCATCACTTGCATCATCAGCCACCGGCAACTTGGATAGCGCCATCGACTTGCGGTAATCCTTCTCTGCCGATCCGGTATCGCCCATAAGCCTCTTGGCCTCCGACCGCACGAAGTATGCCCCGGCAAAACCCGGATATGCCTCGATCACCCGGTCAAGGTCGGTTATCGAGCTTCGGTAGTCGGCTATGTCTTTATACAGCAGAGCGCGGTTATAGAGAGCATGATAGTTATCGGTATCCAACTGAAGCACTTTGGAGAAGTCATCGATGGCCTTGTTGTTGTCGTGCACTTCCGCACGAAGCAGTCCGCGGTTAAACAGAGCCGTAGCATTGAGCGGCTCAAGCTGTATGGCATAGTCATAATCGGCCATTGCTCCGAAATAATCATCAAGATTATATCTGAGAAACGCTCTGTTTATGAAAAAGCCGGCATACTGCGGCTGTAGTTTTATGGCCTCGTCCATATCGGCAAGCGCACTCTTGTAGTCACCTGATGACTTTATGGCTATGTCGGCGCGCATTATATAGGCGTTGACCGCATTTTTATTTAATTCAAGCGCCTTGTTTATATCATCGACAGCAGCTATCGTATCGCCGGTGGCAAGACGCAGACGGGCACGCCCCACATAACCGTTGTCATAACGCGGATATATCCTGAGCAACTCCGCATAACTTTTTTCCGATGCCTCGTAGTCCTTGATTTCCTCCTCGGCAAGAGCTTTGTTAAACAATATGCCTTTACTCTCGGGCAGCTGCTCGAGGGCGGTGGTGTAGTCCTCTATAGCCTCGCGGTGACGTCCGAGATTCTGTCGCGCCACACCTCTTACCTCGTATGCATTGGTTATAAACGGATTCTTCTCTATCGCAAGCGATGCATCAGCCTCCGCGCCAAGATAATCGTCAAGACTGAGTTTGGCTATAGCCCTGTAAAAATAAGGTTGCGCAAGATACGGTTTGGCCGCTATGACCTGATTGAAATATTGTATGGAGAGCACATAATCTTCAAGATAAAGAGAGTTCTGCCCCACACGCAATACCTGCTCGGTATTGATCTGAGCCTTGATTTGCCCGCAAAAAAATGAACTTATTACGGCAGTTAGTATTATATATTTGATACGTGTGACTAATTCAGGCATACCGATACTATAATTTGCTGTATTTTGTTGTAAAGTTACATGTTTAAATCGTATAATCGAGTAATTTTATAAAAAATAACATCTATGACAGGCAATAAAGAGACTATCGTTGTCGTGGGCGGAGGATTTGCAGGAATGAATTTTATCAAGCGCATAGACCGCGACCGCTATGACGTGATATTGGTTGACCGTAACAACTTCCACAGCTTCCCGCCACTGTTCTACCAGATAGCATCATCGGGCCTTGAGCCGGCAAGCATATCGTTTCCGTTCCGACGCGAAATACGCAAAATGAAAATAAAGCCGCGTTTTCACATGGGCGAAGTGAAACTTCTGGACATTGCCGGCAAAAAGATCGTGACCCAGTTTGAAACTATACACTACGATAAGCTCGTCATTGCCGCCGGCACCACCAACAACTTTTTCGGCATAGAAGATCTTTACAAGTATGTATTTACGATAAAAAGCACCGGACAGGCCATAAGATGCCGCAACGAGATACTTGACCGCCTCGAACGGGCCAGCAACAGCACCAACCCCGACACCCGGCGCAAACTGTTAAGCTTCACGGTCATAGGAGGAGGTCCGTCGGGAGTAGAAGTCGCCGGAGCCATAGGCGAGATGAAGCGTTACATACTGCATCGTGAATATCCGACAATAAAATCCGATGAACTTTCCATAACTCTCATCGAGGGCAGCGACCGCCTGCTGCATACCATGAGCGGTACCGCTTCGCGCTACGCCCTGAAGTATCTCAAATCGCTTTATGTCGACGTACATCTTCAGAAAACGATGCAGTCATACCGCGACAACATCATCACCTTTACCGACGGGTCGACCATGTACTCCGAGATGATGGTGTGGACTGCAGGAGTAACGGGAGAAACGTTTGAAGTCAGAGGAGGAGAATTGCCTACAGGACCGGGACATCGATTTCTTGTCGACGAATACAACAGAGTGCAAGGTCACGACGATGTTTTTGTAATAGGAGACCTCGCTCTGCACACTGACGACCTATATCCCCGCGGGTGCCCGCAACTGGCCCAAGTAGCCATACAGCAGGCACGCAATCTCGCACGCAATCTGAACAGTGACTGCATGGAGCATCCGTTTGTTTACAACGACAAGGGCTCTATGGCCACCATAGGCTGCAACCGTGCCGTAGCCGATCTGCGCCACATGCACCTTACGGGCTTTCCGGCATGGTTCACATGGATGTTCATACATCTTATATCCATACTCGGCATGCGCAACAAGCTTGTGGTACTCACCAATTGGGTATGGGCCTATTTCTCCTACCCCACCTCGTTGCGGCTGCTCATACACCCGGGCCGCTACCCATTGCGCTCACGATGGGGAGAAAGATAGACCGCGCCCGCTACCTGTCATGGCTGATTATTGTATTTTGTTCCTAAGGCAGATTTATGGTAAAGGTGGTCAGGGCGTCAGGACCGGTGTAAGGCGATAGCGTCAGTGAGCCGCCGTTAAGCTGCACCATGCGCCGGCTTATGCTTAATCCTACACCCGTACCGGTGCTTTTCGTAGTGAAAAAAGGTACAAATATCTCGTTAGCCACCTCATCAGGTATATGAGGGCCATTATCGCTAACTGTCATGACCACTGTATCGGACTCATTGCAGTAAGCCGACAATTCTACACGGCCGTCGGGCATATCGCATACTGCCTCTACCGCATTTTTCAACAGATTGGCCAATACCTGCCCCATCATATTCTCGTCGGCATAGGCAATCAGCTCATCATCGCACTTCCGTATTATTATGCTGACATCGGACGAAGCCCCATACTGCATGGCCAAGCACATCATGCGCTCAAGAAAAGGCTTTACTGAAAATAGTCGCGGCTCGACCTTTGGCATATATACGAGTCTGCGGTATGAGGACACGAAGCTCACAAGCGACTTTCCCGTAACGGCGATGGTCGACAGTCCCTCACGCAACTCTCCCGGTCCGTCGCCGGCCCTCTCGGCAAGAGTCTCGCTAAGCGAAGTTATCGGGCCGAGCGAGTTCATTATCTCATGAGTCATGACACGTGTCAGTTTTATCCACGAGTCCACCTCCTTTCGGTCAAGACTGTCGCTTATGTCATCAAGGACTATTATCTTAATCCGGTGTTGCTGAAGCGTTATTGTCGAGACATTTACCGACAGTGTGCGCCTGCGCCCTTCAGTGGCAACCTCCACCGACAAGCGGTCGTTATTTCCGGCCGCCTCGATATGGCACATAAGATCGGCACTTACGCGCTCCATCTGCCTCATGTGGGTAAGCACATCCAATCCGAGAAGCGACAGCGCGGCCCTGTTTACCTGAAACACCACTCCGTTGTCGTATACCGACAACACTCCGGCCCCCACGCGGTCAAGTATCGATTCATAATAACGCTCTTTTTCCCCGGTCTCAACCCGTATACGTTTCAGCACCCCGCTTATACGGTTTAGCATGACATTTACATCACTGTCGCTGCTTACAGGAAACGTTATGGAAGTATCGCCGTTTTCAAGCGCGTCGAGAAGCAGAGCTATCTTGCGGCGGTCAGCCCTTGCACGCTTCACTACGGCATGTATAACCCATATTACCGCAATGATACCGATAAAGATGCCTATGTTGAGCCAAGCCCATGTCATAGCCCGTATTTTTTCAGTTTGTTATACAGAGTCTGGCGTGTTATGCCGAGCTTCGAGGCCACAGCGCTAAGATTTCCGCCACAGTCGCCGACAGCCTTAGCTATCATATGGCGTTCCATATCCTCAAGAGTCTCCATACGGTCACCTGTCAGGTCTGAAGGACGAGGTCCGGAAAGAGAGAAATGCCTTGGGTCAAGGCGCTCACCGTCGCTAAGTATCACGGCTTTCTCCACTACGTGCTGCAGTTCCCTTATGTTTCCGGGCCAAGAATGCGAAAGCAACAGACGCTCAACGTCACCGCCTGTTTCCGTGACCGGCCGGTCATATTGACGGGCGAAGCGCGCCATGAATATACGCGCGAGCGGCACTATATCCTCTCTGCGCTCTCGCAACGGAGGCAACTGCAGGTGTATGGTGTTTATGCGATAAAGCAGGTCCTCTCTGAAACGCCCGTCGCCCGTCATTGCGTCAAGATTGCGGTTGGTAGCGCAGATAAGACGTATGTCTACCTTGACCGGTTTATTGCTGCCCACTCTCACCACTTCGCGGTTCTGCAGCGTCACAAGCAATTTTGACTGAAGATGCGGCGGCAGGTTACCTATCTCGTCCATGAACAGTGTGCTCCCCTCGGCCGCTTCAAACTTACCCTGACGATCGGTCACAGCATGGGTGAACGCACCTTTCACATGTCCGAACAGTTCACTCTCAAAAAGAGTTTCGGTCACAGAACCCATATCGACAGTATGCATCGGTTTGTCACGGCGCCCCGATAGACCGTGAATTTCACGGGCCAGCACCTCCTTGCCGGTTCCGTTCTCACCGGTTATAAGCACATTGGCATCAGTGGGAGCCACACGCTCCACCATGTCGCGCAGCCGCTTCATCGCATCCGATTCTCCCCAGAACATACCGTTGTCAGCCGACGAAGCCCTCTTGGTACGGCTGCTTGCCTTCAGCACAGTATCCACAAGCCGGGCATTTTCCCACGGCTTGACTATGAAGTCGCTCGCTCCCTGCTGGATACCTCTGACTGCCAGATCGATATCGGCATAGGCCGTAAACAAAACCACAGGCATATCGGGGTTCATACGTTTTATATGTGCAAGCCAGTAAAGGCCCTCGTTACCATTGTTTATACCGGCGCTGAAGTTCATGTCAAGCAACACGCAGTCAGGCCGGTGATTGCGCAAAGTCTCGTCTATGCGCACCGGCGACGGCAGTGTGATGACCTGCTCGAAGTAAGGACGCAACAACAGACTCACCGCCGACAATACGCCACGGTGATCGTCAACTACCAGTATGGCACCATGTTTTTTCATATCGTTGCAAATCTACTAATTTTAATGTGGATATCAATTACTGCCATAATTTTTATATACTCCATAATGTCTATATTTTTTACGCCGGTGTATGATTTTTTGACAAACATCGCAGCGCATGCAAAGGCAATCAACTAAACAGCAGCGAGTTGCTTGTTTGGCACGCTTTATGTAATTTCTTATAGCGATAAATACTACAAAATGATGAAACAATTACATTATGCATGGAAAACGCTGATGCACAACAAAGGTATGGCCCTGACCAAAATCATATCACTCGGTCTCGGCCTTACCATGTGCATATTGCTGTTTGCCCGTATCGATTTTGAAAACAGTTACGACACATGCTTCAAGGAACATCAAAACATCTACCAGCTGTGGATGCAGTGGAAGCTTGGCGGAGAACTTAATGACCCGCAGATGATGTGTGTAGGCTCTCTCGCCGGAGCTGTGATGGAAGGGCTTCCCGATATTGTGGAGTCGGCGGTGACCTTACAGCCGGGCGGCATGATCGGCAAGCCGCTGAAGTATGGCGAGTCATATTATGATGAGCCCAAAATTCTTGCAGATTCACTATTTTTCAGCACTCTCGGCATAGAAGTCCTGTCAGGTAAACCTGTTGAGGACCTCGCACAGCCCGGCACAGTATTTTTAAGCGAAAGCCTCGCAAAGAAGATATTTGGCGAAAATGACCCGCTCGGCCAGCAGATAACCTATAACGGCACATGGTTTCTACATGTAAGAGGCATATACCGCGACATCCCCGACAATGCATCGATACGTCCTCAGGCTGTCATATCACTGCCCACAGTACTTTTGCGCGGCATAGGCAACCACTCTTGGGACGGCGGCGACAGCTGGTATGAATACATCAGGCTTAAAGACAAGGATGTCGACATCGACCTGCTCAACAAAAACATCAACAAAATCATACAGCAGCATGCACCCGACACCGATGACGTAGGTCTGTATGCGTTTGTGCGTCCAATCACCGATGCTCACGCAGAGATGAACGAGGATGTGCGTCGCATAAACACAATAATGTGGGTGCTGGCCATAACCCTGCTGTTCATAGCCTCGCTCAACTACTCGCTGATATCCATATCGTCACTCAACCGCCGGGCAAAGGCCATAGGCGTACATAAGTGCAGCGGTGCCGGCTCGGGGTCTATATTCACAATGTTTCTGCTCGAAACCCTCTTCATACTTATCGGCGCGGCCGCGGTCATGGCGCTGCTTATCCTGAATTTCAGCGATTTTATAGAATACTCCCTTTCCACTCCCATATCCTCTCTCTTTGCCGCCGGCCGATTATGGATACCTGTGGCCGTAATATCCGGAGTGCTCATATTGGGAGGCATACTGCCGGGCCACATATTCGCCTCTGTACCCGTGTCGCAGGTATTCCGCCGGGTCACCGAACGCAAACGCTCATGGAAACGTGCACTGCTCTTCATAGAGTTTTCGGGAGTGGCGTTCATATGCTCGTTGCTGTGCGTCATGTTTGCGCAGTACAGGTATGTGGTCAGCAAAGACAAAGGCTATGACCTCACCCGGCTCGCCACAGGACCGCTGCCGTCAGTGTACGACAGCAGCAATGCGGTGTTAGCCGTGTACAGAGGTCTGCCTTATGTGGAAAAGTTCTCTTCGTCAATTTACACGCCTCTTACCGGCTACTCCGGAGAAATTGTCTATAAAGAGGACCATGGCACCAACTTCTCGACCCGCTACGACTACGGCAACAAAGAGTATCTTGACATAATGGGTATGACAATACTTCAGGGCCGCGCTCCCGAAAAGACGGATGAAGTCATAGCCAACCAGACTTTTATCCGATACATGGGCTGGGACGAGAAAACGGTACTTACCGAGAACCCGACGATTATAGCGTATGACCAGAGAGTAAGAATAACCGGCATACTCAAAGACTTCACCATCAACGGCTTCTTCTCGGAGCAGCAGCCATTTATAATGTACTATCACCCCTATCCGCTCAAAGGACAGATGGTAATGAAACTGAAAGAGCCGTTTGAAGAAAACCTCAACCGTCTTAACGAGGACATGGCCGAAGCTTTCCCGGCAGGACATATAGAATTCAAAAGCATGGAGCGGATGAACGAAGAGCTTTACAAAGACGTCAAAGTATTTCGCGACATGACCCTGCTCGCCGCTATAGCGGTAATAATGATCACAGTCATGGGACTTGTCGGGTTCGTGAAGGACGAGATCAACCGCCGCTCCAAAGAGATAGCCATCAGAAAAGTCAACGGAGCCGAAACCGCCGACATACTGCGGCTCATGTCGGGCGACATCCTGAAGGTGGCACTTCCCGCCGTAGCGATCGGCACCGCCATCGCAGCATGGGCCGGCGACATATGGCTCAATATATTTACCGTGAGAGTCGACAACCTATGGATATATTATACACTGACCGCCATGACCATATTAATCATAATTCTGGCAAGCGTGGCTCTGCTCTCATGGCAAACCGCCCGAGAAAATCCGTCAAAAAGCCTCAAAAGCGAATAATTTAACACTTACGATAACAATATAAACTTACATATTATGATACAGATTGAAAAATTGGACAAAGTATTCCGTACCGACGAAGTCGAGACAGTAGCACTCAACAACGTAAACTTCAATGTCGACAAAGGTGAGTTTGTGGCTGTCATGGGTCCCTCGGGTTGCGGAAAGTCGACACTACTCAATATACTCGGACTTCTCGACAACCCCTCCAGCGGCAGCTACCGGCTCAACGACACCGAGGTGGCCTCGCTTAAAGAAAAGGAGCGCACCCGCCTGCGCAAGGGCAAGATCGGGTTCGTGTTTCAGAGTTTCAACCTCATCGACGAACTCAACGTGTATGAAAACGTGGAACTGCCGCTGACCTATCTCGGAGTGCCCGCATCGGAGCGCAAACGCCGTGTAAACGACATGCTGAAACGCATGAACATAGGCCACAGGGCCAAGCACTTCCCGCAACAGCTCTCCGGAGGTCAGCAGCAGCGTGTGGCCATAGCACGCGCCGTCATCACCGAGCCGGGACTCATTCTTGCCGACGAGCCCACAGGTAACCTCGACTCGAAAAACGGAGCCGAGGTCATGGAACTGCTTACCGAACTTAACCGTCAGGGTACCACGATAGTCATGGTCACGCACTCCAAGCACGATGCCGGATATGCCCACCGCGTAGTTCATCTGTTTGACGGCTCGATAGTGGCCAATATACCCAACTAAACGACTGACCCGATGAAACAGTTGCACTACGTACTGCGCACGATGTGGCACAACCGCGGCACTACTCTGATAAAGGTAGTGTCGCTCGGACTGGCCATAACCATGTGCGCGCTTCTATTTGCACGCATAGCCTACCTGCAGAGTTTCGACACCGGCTTCAACGACTACAAGAAGCTGTACGGCATATCGATGAAATACGGCATAGCCGACAAGGCCGTATGGGAACACCGCTGCCTCGGGCCGCTGCCGAAACTCATAGCCGAAGCGTATCCCGACGACATAGAGTCATATACCGCCACATTCAGCGGCCGATACTGCTCGCGCATAATGGTAGACGACCGTGAAATAAAAATAATCGGCTGGGCCGGAGAGCCGGACTTTTTCAAGACGCTCGGCATCGACATAATAGAGGGCAATCCGGAGACACTTTTGCAGCCTGACAACATATTTGTAAGTGAAGAGACGGCTAAAAAGATAGGCAACGGCGAAAACCCCGTAGGCACAACCGTAAGAACCGACGGAGGACTTTACAGGGTTCAAGGGATATACAGAACCATTGCCGACAACTCCACCGTAAGGCCCGACGCTGTATTCTCGCTCGCCGATGCCCGACGACAGTGGAACTTCCAAGCCAACTGCTGGAAAGGTTACTTCCGCCTCAAAAAGGACATACCGCAGGAGCGCCTCGACGCAATGATAGAAAAGGCCATACGACCGGCCTATCCGCCTAACGGCCAATGGGACCTCTTCGGAGTAAAATTAGGCCCCCTGCATGAGGTGTACAAAAACGACGACTATATAAAACGCATGTGCACCATCATGGCCATACTCGGCATATCGCTCCTGCTTATCGCATCGCTGAACTACGTGCTGCTCTCCATATCCTCATTGAGCAAGCGGGCCAAGGCCATAGGCGTACAGAAATGCAGCGGTGCCGGCAACGGATGCATATTCGGCATGTTCATATGGGAAACGGCTCTGATACTCGCGCTCGCGCTTCTGCTCGCGGCCATATTGACCCTGAACTTCCGCGAGCCCATCGAAGAGATGCTCGCCACACCGGTGTCATCGCTGTTCAAGGAAGGACGCACATCGATTATATTGGGTATTTTAGCCGTTGTACTACTTATAGGCGGCGTCATCCCGGCCCGCACGTTTGCGTCCGTACCGGTGTCGCAGGTGTTCCGTCGGGTCACCGAACGCAAAGGTTCATGGAAGCGAGCACTGCTTTTTGTAGAGTTTGCCGGAGTGTCATTTACCTGCGGTCTACTGTGTGTAATGACTTTTCAGTACCGATATATAGTAGATAACATCCGCAATTACAATCCCGCTCCTATGGCGCTTGAGTCCAACTGGACACAAAACAAATCCGGATACGAGCTGGTGGCCGGTTTTCTGCGAAGCCTGCCGTATGTCGAAGATTGTGCCGGGTCGTCATGGCTCATAGCCGATTCATTTGAAGGCACTCGATTCAACAACGGCATAATGAGCGCCTTTTCAGCTGTCGAAAGCAACATGGCAGACGTAATGGAGCTGAAGATACTTCATGGACGAACGCTGAAAGCTCAGGGCGAGATACTTATCAATCAAAAACTGATGAACTCACTGCATCTTACACCGGAAAAAGCGTTGAACGAGGACAAAGTCATAAATCCGGGATATGGAGGGCCTTATACCATAGTGGGCATAATAGGTGACATCGACCTCTACGGAGCTTATAACGAAGCACCTAATTCCATGATAGCCTGTCCGCCAGAAATAGTATACAATGAATGGGGATGGAACCATAATATCATCACCGTAAAACTTAAGCCTCCGTACAAAGAGAATCTCAACAAACTGAACGAGGCCGTGGCCGAGGCATATCCCGATGCCCACGCCGAGTTCATGCTGATGACCGACGTGGTAAAAATGCAATATTCAGACATACGCATATTCCGCAACTCGGTGTTGACCACATCTGTCATAATACTGCTTACCACACTAATGGGACTCATAGGCTTCGTGGCCGACGAGATTCAGCGACGGCGCAAGGAGATAGCCATAAGGAAGGTAAACGGAGCGGAAACCGCCGACATACTTGCACTGATATCGCGCAACATAATGCTTGTGGCCATACCCGCAGTAGCCGTAGGAGCGGCTGCGGCGGCATGGACCGGCGACCTGTGGATGCAGCAGTTTGCGTCAAAGATCGATAGCCTGTGGATATATTACATATTGACCGCTGTAGCGGTACTGGCAGCGATACTGCTGTGCGTGACGGCCATGACCGTCAGGACAGCACGGGAAAATCCGGCCATTAGCCTGAAAAGCGAGTAACCGCCTAACGTCCGAACACGTAGTGCCCGCCCTTGACCGTCATGCGGTCGGTGTGGGCACGATGTATTTCGGGATTGCTCAGCGCGTAAGTCACCGGTATGCGTGCCCCGGCTCCCACCCTGCGCAGCATAGGACGCGTGGTAGACACATTGCCGCGCAACGTATCGCCATCCACTATATAATAATAGTATACCTTATAGCTCGTAGAAGCCGGACGCCGAACAAGGCGGTGATTGACCCTGTATGTGGACTCCTCGGTATGATGCCGCGTCACTTTCTCCACGACACCGCTTATGTCGCACGATCCTTTTTCGAGCTCGCGCTCTTCATAATTCATCCGCAGTACAAGGCCTAAAATAAAAAGTACAATTACCATAACGACGCTTATGACAAATATGCGCCAATTTTTCCGTGACATGGTATAATATGGTTATGTTTATTAAACTTCTGCAAAGTTAATCAACTTAACGGTATTATTTCGTAAATTTGCCGTACTAAATACATCCGTAAATGCTTGAAACGATAAAACAAAAAGCTCTTGAAGGCATCCCCTCCACCGTGGATGAAGCACTCGAGCTTAACCTGCGATATACCGCCGATGAACTCGCCGACGCCGCCGACGAAGTCAGACTAAAATTCTGTGGCGACGTCATCGACACCTGCTCCATTGTCAACGCACGTTCGGGGCGCTGCACAGAAGACTGCAAATGGTGTGCCCAGTCACGCTACCACTCCACAGGCATAGATGAGTACGAGTTTGTGCCGGAGGCCGAAGCCATGCATGCCGCCCGGCTGAACAAGGAGGCAGGAGTACGCCGCTACTCGCTCGTGACAAGCGGGCGCAAAGTAGCTCCGGGCGATATAAAACGATTCTGCGACCTATATCGTAAGGTCGATGCCGAAACAGGTATATACATGTGCGCTTCCATGGGGCTGCTTAACCGCGACGAACTGCAGCAACTGCGCCAAGCCGGTGTACGTCGCTATCACTGCAATCTCGAGACATCGGCAAGTTTCTTCCCCTCGCTGTGCTCAACACACACACATGAAGACAAACTGCGCACCATAAAAGCCGCGCGCGAAGTCGGCATGGAGATATGCTGCGGAGGCATAATAGGCATGGGCGAGTCGATGCGCCAAAGACTCGAACTGGCCGAAGAAGCCCGCGAAGCGGGAGCTGTATCCATACCGATAAATATACTTAACCCCATCAAGGGCACGATGCTTGAAAACGTGCCACTCATCGGAGAGGAAGAGATTGTGCGCACAGTGGCTCTGTTCAGACTGATAGCCCCAAAACTGACACTGCGCTTTGCCGGCGGCCGCATGAGGCTGTCAAAAAAGACCATGTCCCGGATACTGCGCGGCGGGATGAACGGAGCGCTCATGGGCGACATGCTCACAACCGTAGGCAACGGAGTGGCTGAAGATAAGGAACTTTTCCACGACACCGGCTACCGTGAAGAGCCGTTGAGTTGATCATAACCCCTCCTGAAATATTCGCGCTCCATGTCAACGGGGCGTATGACTTCGTCGTTCCAGAGAACGATATCCATGTCTATCGTCACGGCTCCCGTGAGCTTCATCTCCGGAGTACGCCCGTTGTCGATTTCGTATTGCTTCAACTCGTCGGTTATTTCTTCGATAGGCCTGTAGGTAAGGCCCTCGGCCACACAGTTAAGATAGGGTGCGTAACGCCCGCTCCATTCCAAAGTCTCGTAAATCGACGACACGACGACATCACTGAATGATGCGGAGAAGTAATCCACCGCAGCCGCCATGCGTTTGTCGCGGTCAGCAGTGTTGCTGCCTATGCCGACGACCACTCTGTTCATTGCTGCGGCACATCTTTCATGGTCAGTGCTATGCGGCCACGCGCATAGTCCACGTCAAGCACCCGCACAGTGACATGCTGATGCACGTTGACCACCTCGGCAGGCGACGATATAAAACGGTCGCAGAGCTGCGATATGTGAACAAGCCCGTTTTCATGAAGACCTATGTCGACAAAACAGCCGAAAGCAGTGATATTGCTGACTATGCCGTTGAGCTGCATACCGGGCTGAAGGTCATGAATGTCGCGGATGCGGTCATCAAACTCCATCACCTCGACTGTCGAACGCGGGTCGCGTCCGGGTTTTTCAAGTTCAAGCACTATGTCGGTCAGCGTAGGCAGTCCTACCTGCTTGGTCACATATGGAGAAAGGTCAAGTTTTTCAAGCAGTTTAGGGTTCTTGACAAGACTATCGACCGTGCAGCCGTTGTCAGCGGCTATCCTGTCGATAAGTTCATATCGCTCCGGATGCACAGCCGTATTGTCGAGCATATTGTCGGCGCCGGGAATGCGAAGAAATCCTGCACACTGCTGAAACGCTTTCTCACCCATGCGAGGCACATCAAGCAACGCCTGACGGCTCTTGAAGTCACCGTGCTCGGCACGGTAGCCTACTATGTTGGACGCAAGTGCCGGCCCTATGCCCGACACGTAAGCCAACAACTCCTTTGAGGCTGTGTTGACATTTATCCCGACAGAGTTGACACAACTCTCCACTGTATAGGCAAGCGCCTCCTTCAGTTTGGTCTGATCGACGTCATGCTGATATTGCCCTACTCCTATCGACTTGGGTTCTATCTTCACAAGTTCAGCAAGAGGGTCTATCAGACGACGGCCTATAGACACGGCCCCGCGCACTGTCACGTCATAATCGGGAAACTCCTCACGCGCTATCTTGGACGCGGAGTAAATGGAAGCCCCGTTCTCATTTACCACAAATACCTGCACCGGACGCGGATAGCGCAACGATCCGAGAAACTTCTCCGTCTCGCGGCTGGCGGTACCGTTGCCCACAGCAATAGCGTCTATACGGTACGACTCCACAAGCCGGCTTACCTTAAAGGCGGCACCATGAAAGTCGTTCTGCGGCGGATTGGGATAGATGACCTCGGTGTGCATGAGATTGCCCTGCTCGTCAAGACACACGACCTTGCACCCGGTACGAAATCCCGGGTCAATAGCCAGCACTCTTTTCCGTCCCAAGGGAGGAGCGAGAAGCAGCTGCCTGACATTTTCGGCAAACATGCTTATGGCGGCATCATCAGCCTTGCTTTTTGCCACAGCAAGCACTTCGGTCTCTATCGAGGGTTTTATAAGACGACGATAACTGTCCTTTACCGTCGACCTGATCAAAGCGGCCACAGGCTCGGAAGCGGTAGTTCTTACAAACATACGCGACAACCGCTCTATCATCTCGTTGTCATCAATTGACACCGATACCTTCAGAAAGCCTTCGGCCTCACCCCGAAGTATGGCGAGCAGACGATGAGATGTGACCGTACGCAACGGACTGCTGAATTCAAAGTAATTTTCGTAATTGGCACCCTCCTTCTCCTTACCTTTCACCACTTTGGCCGATATGACGGCATTGCGGTTGTAACGGGCACGTACTATAGAGCGTGCCTTCTCGCTCTCGCTCATCCACTCGGCCATTATGTCAGCGGCTCCGGCCACAGCATCGGACACATCGGCTACTTCACCACCCGTAAAGCGACATGCCGGCGACTCTACATCGGCCGAAGTCTGCGCCATGAGCATACGGGCAAGAGGTTCAAGTCCTTTCTCGACAGCCATCTGCGCTCTTGTACGCCTACGCGGTTTGTAAGGCATATACAGGTCTTCGAGCAGAGTCGCGTCATAAGTATCGATGATCTTCTTCTTCAGTTCCGGAGTCAGTTTATCCTGCTCCCTGATAGTCTCAAGAATGGTATCTTTCCTTTTTTCCAAAGCGAGCAGAGCATCATAGCGCAACTGTATATTATGGACAGCCACTTCGTCAAGAGCACCTGTGGCTTCCTTGCGGTAACGGCTTATAAACGGTATCGTGCAACCCTCGTCAAGGAGTTTCAGCGTTGCCGCCACCGATTTTTTAGAAATACTCAGCTCATCCGCGATAATAGTAGATAATTCAGGATTCATAAGGGTTTACTTTGTGTTTGGTGCCTTCTTTTTCAGTTTAAGAACCGTTATTTCAGGAGTAGCCCCGATACGTGCCGGCAGGGCTACGGTTCCGACTCCGATGTTGACATATAGTTTATGCCTGTCTGATTTGTCGCTATACAGACCGCCCCATTTTGAATAACGCCATGCGGCAGGCGACCAGCCGCCTATCTGCATCTGCATGGCATGGGTGTGGCCTGAAAGTGTAAGATCTATGTTTACTGTGTCATTGTCGGCTATTTTACTGTCCCAATGAGCGGGATTATGCGACATCAGCACTTTAAATACGCTGTCGGACAACTGCGGATAAGCCTTTTGCAGATCTCCGTATACGGTAAACGGAGGATCGCCCCAGTTCTCCACACCGATCAAGGCTATGGAGTCGGCTTCATTGCGAAGCCATGCCGTAGTATTGTCAAGTTCTTTCCAGCCCATCTGTCGCTGGAGCGAGCGCATGAGTTTCATATTTCCGGCCTTGGCCGCCTCGTCTTTCCACGAGCTGTAATCGCCGTAGTCATGATTGCCGAGCACGGAGTATACTCCGTGGCGGGCGTCAATCCGGGACAGTACCGGCACAAACGGCACCAACTCGTCAGAACGGCGGTTCACTATATCGCCCGTAAAGAGCACTATATCGGCATTGCGTGAGTTTATTTCATCCACAATGCGGCTCACGAAAGTAGTGTCATTGCCGTAAGTACCCACATGAAAGTCGGAGAACTGGACTATGACGTAGTCATCGAAGCCGGCAGGGAGATTGTCAAACTCAAGCTCCATGTAGTTTACATGATAATCGGTACGGTTGGCAAGAGCCGCCCACCACATGACGGCAAACACAAACACGGCCGCCGCTATACCTGCCACGGAGCCGGCATAACACTTGCGGCGGCGCCACAACCGGGGCAGATAATCAAAGAAACTGAATATGCAGTACACATACTTGGGCAGGTACACCGTGACATACGCGTACAACATCCACATTATGGCTACCAGCATACCGTCGGAGCCGCTGTTGCGCGGCAGACACACCACCGTTATCATATACACAAGCAGGAGCAGGGAGCTCCACGCATATACGACTCCGGGCCAACGACGGTGACAGAAAGCGGTAAGACGCCGCCATATATATATATCCACCGCCACGTTGAGCGCGGCTATAACGATAATAAGTATTATCCCAAGCCTCATCGTACAATAACAGCTTTAAAGTTTATCAGCCGTGACACTCGTCGTGACAGGATTCATCGGCATGTATATTGTTTTTCAACGGGTTGGCATACATGGTAAGCATCATAGCATACAGATAATCCTTATCATCAGATGTAAGTTCGGGTACATCCACTTTCTTAAGCTGCTCCCTGATATATGTCTCAAAATCAGCTACCTCCTCCGCATTGTAGCGGTCGGCAAACTCCTTCGTGGCATAAAGCAGGTCATACGCTATGTAGTTTATAGGGTATATCTTGTAGCCGGAGTGTATCTGACAGTCTATCATGCGGCATACGTCACGGGCCACTGCGGCCTTGTCATGCGACTCGTCAAGAGCGGCAAGTTCAGGATTGATCGGATGGCCTACGGCAAAGTGCACGCGTCCTTTAGGCTGCAAAAGGCCGGTCTCCATGGCAAACAAGTCGTCGCGCTGAGTCTTCTTGAACTCCGGGTCATTGCGGCGTAGCAAAAACTCACGTGCTTTCAGATAGTCGTTAGGGTCATACTCATATGATATCGACACCGGCAGCAGGTTGATATCCATCAGGTTATCTGTAAATTCCTTGCCTCCGGCAAGTCCGAGCATTTTGACCAAAGAATCCTGCGCCTTATCGTCAGAATCCTTGCTGCGTCCCTGACGCTCCGCAATCCATACCGACTGGTTGCGGCGCGATACCGTATCATGTATGTAAGCCGACAGTTCCTGCGCCGCTTCAAGGGCCTTCACCCTCGGCAAGTCACGCTTCACGATAAAGCTTTTGTTAAGCCTTACCAAGTCGTTGATCCACTCATAGACAAGCAGATTGTTGCCTATGGCCACTTCGGTCGTAGGATAGCCCGCCCGAAGGAAGCACAGATTCAGAAACGACGTGTCGAGCACGATGTCGCGGTGATTGGTTATAAATGTATATGCTTTTGTCTTGTCTACACGCTCAAGACCGTCGACAGTAATACCTGAAGTGGTTTTTGATGCCAGCATTTCAAGAAACGGCCACATGATCTTACGCTGGAAAGTATCCTTGTCATGCACCTGAAGCAGGTCATGGCACATTTCGTCATAATCAACATTAGGCAACACCCATCTTACCGCATGCTCAAATCCCGGCTCTTTTACAAGATGCTGCATTTTTTCATGGAATACACTGTCGGGATAAGGAGCGATGTCCTCAAATTGTAGCTGTTCCTGTGTCATAATTATCCTAAATTATAATTTCGGTTGTTCAAAGATAACATTTTAATCTAAAAGTTGGTCTAAAATTACCGTTTCTTTACGATTTTTTATATATCTACGGCATTGTTGTAATTACGCCATTTATCTATCAGAGCAGTCATGTCAGGCGGCACGGGAGCCGAAAAAAACATCTCCTCGCCTGTAGCCGGATGGACGAATCCGAGTGTGCGGGCGTGCAATGCCTGACGAGGGCACAGGTCGAAGCAATTGGCTACAAACTGGCGGTAACGAGCAGTCGTCAGACCCCGCAGTATGGCATCACCGCCATAACGGACGTCATTGAAAAGCGGGTGTCCTATATGCTTCATATGGACCCTTATCTGATGAGTGCGCCCCGTCTCAAGCACACACTTGACCACGCTAACATAGCCAAGCGGCTCCACTGTAGAGTAATGGGTCACGGCATGCTTGCCGTAATCGCCATCGGGAAATACCGTCATCTGCAACCGGTCTTTAAGGCTCCGGCCTATATTCCCCTCTATGCGTCCGTCAGCAGGCTCTGGGCGCCCCCACACTACGGCCACATACTCGCGCTTGGTCGTTTTGTTGAAAAACTGCCGCCCGAGATGAGTCTTGGCATCGGGAGTCTTGGCCACGACAAGCAATCCGGATGTGTCCTTGTCGATACGGTGCACAAGCCCCATGCGCGGGTCATTGACATCATACTCGGGATTATCCTTGAAGTGATAGGCCAACGCATTGACAAGAGTACCGTGGTAATTGCCGTGGCCGGGATGCACTACCAGTCCGGCGGGTTTATTGACCACAAGCAGATGCTCGTCTTCATATACGATGTCGAGCGGTATATCCTCGGCTATTATCTCCAGTTCATAACGGGGGCGGTCCATGACCACAGTCACCACATCAAGAGGCTTTACCCTGTAATTGGACTTGACCGCACGACCGTTGACAAGTATGCATCCTGCGTCGGCAGCCTGTTGCACACGGTTGCGCGACGACTTTTCAAGACGCGCCACAAGAAACTTGTCGACACGCAGAAGCTGCTGCCCCTTGTCGGCTACGAATCTGAAATGCTCGTAAAGCTCGCCTCCGTCAGCATCCTCGATATCGGCGTCATATCCGTTACCGGCAACCGCATCGTCGGAGGGCATAATATCATCTATATTGTCAACAGCCATAACACAACGGTCAATTGATGTCAAGTTCACTTGCTTCAAGATCATCCGATATGGCCTCGGCAACAGCTATGCTGTCATCCTCGTCGGGCAATCCGCCACCCACCTCGATGGTAACTGTGGCTGAAGCGGGGATACGGGCTCCCGGCTGCAGCGAGATGCCGTTGAATTTGGCTCCAAGCACAAGATCGCGGTATTCGCTGGGCACGTAATGCTCCTTGATATGCTTTATACCTATACCTTCGAGCATTGAACGCGCCTGCCGCAAAGACATGTCGGCAAGATTGGGCACTGACACCATTTTAGGCGAAAAAGCATTGACAGTAAGATATACCACACGATTGGGCTTAACTTTTGTATTGGGTCGCGGCGACTGGTCAAGAACGGTGCCCGGCTGCGTGTGCTCGTCGTATATCGAGTCTGACAGCTCTACGTTGAGTCCGGCCGCGGCGAGTGCCGCCGACGCCTGATTGTAAGTAAGCCCGCGCATGTTGGGGACCACCTCGTATTTACCGTGGCCGGTCCACACGTCAAGGGCTACCAGAGTGATCCATACCACACCGCATCCGGCAATAAACATTAACAACAGATTGAATAATATCGGATGCCGTTTGATAAAATTTTTATATTTTCCGGGTTGACTCGCTTCTTCCACGTCTCACTATTTATTAATTAAGCAATTGTCGCGATATCCTATAAACCCTCATAATAACACGACATTTTACGAATAATGTGCAAAATTATATAAAACGGATGGAATTAACACGCGGTCAAGTACAATTTGTAGGCAAAAAATCTTAAATAATCTTTTATCTGTAAAATTTTGAGCCAATATATTATTACACTCATGATTTATTACTAAATTTGCAGCTTGAATATTTGATAGCATATTATGCGTAATTACATCCATATTTTAACAGTGCTTATCTCCGCTGTAGTGTTCACATCATGCGGTGAATATCAGCGCATACTTAAAAGCAATGACCCGGACGAGCGTCTCGAGTACGCCAAGCGTGCGTTTGAACAGAAAAAGTACACTCAGGCGGCCACCGTGCTCACCGATATCGTAACGATGTTCAAAGGCACCCAAAAAGCCGAAGACTCTCTATATCTGCTCGCCCTCAGCCACTACGAGAACAAAGACTACGAAAATGCAGGCGCCTATTTCCAGACTTACTACAACCGCTACCCCAAAGGCAAGTATGCTGAAATGGCCCGCTTCTACTGCGGTTACGGATATTTCCTCGATTCTCCCGAACCCCAGCTTGACCAAAGCGGCACCATAAAGGCCATCGAGGAGCTTCAGGCTTTTCTCGACTACTTTCCCAAGAGCGACAAAGTGCCTGTGGCCCAGAACACCATCTTCGAGCTGCAAGACAAACTCACGCTCAAAGAACTGCAGAACGCACAGCTCTATTACAACATGGGCAACTATATGGGCAACAACTACGAATCGGCGGTGATAGTGGCTCGCAACGCCATCAAGAACTACCCCTACTCCAAGTATAAAGAAGAACTCGAGATGCTCATTCTGAAGTCGCGCTATCAGGAAGCCGCACAGAGCGTCGAAGAGAAAAAGGCCGACCGCTTTCGTGACGTAGTCGACGAGTACTACTCGTTTATCAACAACTATCCCGAGTCGCCTAACCGCAAGGAGGCCGACAACATCATGAAGATAGCCGGTAAATACGTAAACGAATAAACATTTATAATAATGGACTACAAGAAATCCAACGCACCTCTCAACACCACAACCCGCGACCTCATCAAGATGTCGGAGGACACAGGCAACATCTACGAAACAGTGTGCATCATCGCAAAACGCGCCAACCAGATATCCGGCGAGATGAAACACGACCTCGAAAAGAAGCTACAGGAGTTTGCATCGCTCAACGACAACCTCGAAGAAATTTCGGAAAATCGCGAGCAGATCGAGATTTCACGTTATTACGAGAAACTTCCCAAGCCCACTCTTATCGCAACCCAAGAGTATCTTGAAGGAAAAATCCACTTCCGCAATCCGTCAAAAGATAAGAATCTCGACTGAGAGTTTGGTCGGTTGTATAAAAATTACTAACTTTGTGCGCTCATTTAGAGCACCAATATAATTATTAACTTTAAATTTTCAATAAGAATGCACTTGAATTCTGACGAAAAAGTACAAATCTTTGAGAAATACGGTAAGGGCAAGACTGATACTGGCTCACCTGAAGCTCAGATAGCATTATTCTCGGTTCGTATTGCTCATTTGACTCAACACCTGAAGTCAAATCACAAAGATTATACTACTGCACGCGCTCTTAAAGCATTGGTAGGTAAGCGCCGTCGTCTTCTTGATTACCTGATCAAGAAGGACATCAACCGCTATCGTGCCATCATCGCACAGAAAGAGCTTGGTATCCGCAAGTAAGCCACGTGCTGCTTAACGACTACACCGGTCGGCTGCGTCAATGACGTGGCCGACCTTGTTTTCATCCCCCACCCGCAAAATAACCGACGGGGTCACATGTCCACGTTATTTGATTGGGAGCAGGCAGGCACGTAGGGGCGCCAGTATCACGGCGCCCGCAGAGATTCGGATGGACATACCGGCAAGGCAGTTACAGAAGACCATACCGGACGTAGCCGGACGCCGTGGTACTGGCGTCCCTACCAATATTGTCGCCGTTTGACCGTTTCCTTAAATTACAAATCCAAAAGTATGAGAAGTTAGCAATCCGGTTAACCATACGCAGCGTAGCCGGACGCCGCACTACCGTATGACCATGCAGGCAGTGCGGTCAGAGAGGACCATCCGGGGCATTTTGACAGCTGTCAGTCGAGACAGGCGTCGAGGTCGCGCGTTATCTGCTCGCGGTCAAGGTGCCGGCCGATAAAAACAATCTTCTCCATGCGGTCGCCATAGGTCTCGTCCCAGTCACGCATAAGTCCCGGCTCCTGCTCCATGAGCTGCTGCAGCTCCTCCTCGGGTGCAGTGGCATACCACTGTCCTACATCGGTAATTTTTTTCTGCACACCCGCCTGTTCAAACAGATATGTCACGTCGGTATTGTCACTGAAATAGCACACACCTTTGGCCCGGATGACATTGCGCGGCCACTTCTTGTCCACATAATAATCAAACTTATTAAGATTAAACGGACGGCGTCGGTAGTAAACAAACGTCGAAATGCCGTATTCCTCAGCTTCACCCTCCTCATGATCATGATGGTGATGATGGTGGTGGTTACCATGCTCATGCTCATCCTCCTCGTCATGGACATGGTCATGATGATGGTGATGCTCGTGTTCAAGTTCGTCGACCGGACGCTCTATCTCCTTGATCCAAGTCGCCGAGGTAGCCACTTTCTCAAAGTCAAACAGCCCTGTATTGATTATGCGGCCGAGATCGACATCGGCATAATCACATTCTATTATCTCGGCCTGCGGCTGAAGAGTGCGTACAATCTCTTTTATCCTACTGCTATCCTCGGCGCTAACCTCCGATATCTTGTTGAGCAGGATTATGTTGCAGAACTCTATCTGCTGTATTATAAGATTTTCGATATCCTCATCATCCATGTTCTCGTTTTTAAGACTGTCGCCGCACGAGAACTCACTCTGCAGTCGCAAAGCATCCACAACCGTGACCACACAGTCGAGCCGGCAGGTACCGAACTTATTTACAACAGGAGCCATAGACGGTATCGAGCATATAGTCTGCGCTATAGGCTCCGGCTCACATATGCCGCTCGCTTCTATCACGATGTAGTCGAAGCTGTCCATATGAAGCAGATCTACTATCTGATTCACAAGATCCATCTTCAGCGTACAGCATATGCAACCGTTCTGAAGGGCCACAAGGCTGTCATCGGCCGTGCCTACCACACCCCCCTTCTGTATAAGGTCAGCATCTATGTTTACCTCTCCTATATCATTGACTATCACGGCAAACTTTATGCCTCGTTCGTTGGTCAGTATGTGATTAACCAATGTTGTCTTGCCGCTTCCCAGATATCCGGTAAGGAGCAGCACAGGTACATCCTTTCCTTTCATGACAATATATATATTTTGCATCGCAAAAATAACAATTTCCCCGGCTATATCCTCGGTTTATCAACGAAAAAGACTAAATTTGCATTAACTCGACAAACCGACAAAATCCGTTTTAACCTCATAATCAATTTATCATCATGAACAAAGCAGTCTTTGCCGTCATAGCCATCGCATTATACGGAGCCACGCTACACGCGGCATCACCCGGAGGTCTCGACAAAGCGACGGTCGACAAGATACGCGCTACATATCGCGACACCCCTCATCAGCGTGCCATACACAATGCTATCGCTGCAAACTCGATTGACAGGCTTGCCGTCAATGCCGCGAATAAAAACAATTTCGACACCCATTTTTCACACAAAGTGAAAAGCAAGGGCATCACCGACCAGAAGTCATCGGGACGATGCTGGCTCTTTACCGGTCTTAACGTGCTGCGCTCCCAGATGATGGCACAGCATAATCTTCCGGAGCTGACATTGTCGCAAAACTACAATTTCTTCTGGGACCAGCTCGAAAAGTCCAATCTGTTTCTTCAAAGCATCATCGACACCGCCGACCGGTCTATGGATGACAAGACCGTCGAATGGCTGTTTAAAAATCCGCTCAGCGACGGAGGCCAGTACACCGGTCTGTCTGACAACATATCGAAGTACGGTGTCGTTCCCTCGGAAGTGATGGTGGAGACATTCAGCAGTTCTAACACGTCGCGCATGCGCAATCTTATAGGACTCAAGCTCAAGGAGTGGGGTCTTGAACTCCGCAAAAGCGCTGCCGCCGGCACCGGGGGCAAAGCTCTTGCCGACAGGAAAACCGAAATGCTCGGTGAAGTATACAAGATGCTGGCACTGACCCTCGGCGAGCCGCCGACGGAGTTCTCGTGGTCAAGAAAGGACCGCGACGGCAATATAATAGACTCCGCAGTCTACACTCCGCAGTCGTTTTACGCCACATATGCCGGCAATGACCTGAAAAACGATTATGTCATGCTCATGAACGACCCCACTAGAGAATATTACAGACTGTATGAGATAGATTTTGACCGACACACCTACGACGGACAAAACTGGACCTACGTAAACCTTCCGGTCGAAGATATAAAAGAGATGGCCATAGCGTCGATCAAGGACAGCACCATGATGTACTTTTCCTGCGACGTAGGCAAATGCTTCGATCGTGAGCGCGGACTGCTCGATGTCAACCATTTCGACTACGGTTCATTGTTTGACACCGGATTTCCGATGGACAAGGCCGACCGCATACGCACCTTTGCCAGCTCGTCGTCACACGCCATGACCCTGATGGCCGTGGACCTTGACAAAGACGGACGGCCTAAGAAGTGGATGGTCGAAAACAGCTGGGGCCCCGGAGCCAACAACGGTCATCTTATAATGACCGACCGATGGTTTGACGAATACATGTTCCGCCTCGTGGTCAACAAAAAGTATCTCACCGCCAAAGCCGCTTCCGTACTCGACACTAAACCCATACTCCTGCCGGCGTGGGACCCCATGTTTGCCGAGGAACAGTAACCCGGGCGCCCGTTTTTCTGTTAACGCACTGCCTCAGATTATCTTCATGGCTTTTGCTATGCGGCAAGCCTCCATCGAATTCTTTACTTGCAGTTTAGCGAGTATTTCCTGCCGGTGGCGGCTTACCGTATTTTTGCTGATAGACAAGACCACTGCTATATCGGCACTGGTTTTGCCGGAGTCTATGAGCCTTAGCACCTGCTGTTCCCGTCGGCTCAGTATCGATGCGTCGGAGGAGGATGTCAGCTCTTCAGAAACACCTGTCAGGGAATTGGCAACGATGCTCTTGCCGACAAAGCCTATGGCGCTGCTCCCATACAGGCATAATGCGTGGGTTATTGTTTCGGCATCATCGGCATAGATGTAATACATGCGATGGAGCACATCTATAGTGCAACCCGTTTCCACAGTCATGCGCAACTTTGACACCAGATAGTAATCGGGGCGTGTATGACGCGGTACATGACGCAGGAAATTGAAGAACCGCAGTTCTGCAAGATATTTTTCCTCACGTTCATCTTCTGTCATCAGGTCGAGAATAGCCTTCTCCCAGATGGAATTTTCAGTCCCGTAATTACCTATACCCAGAAGGATCCCGAATTTGCCGGGGAATATCCGACTCGTTCCACTCCTCAGATCACTGACTACAGCTGTGACATTTTCGATTCGGGCTACGTTTTCTGCATAATTCAGTAACCACGGCAAATCAGATTTTTCAACTCTGACCGACTGATTTTTCAGAAGCTGATTTAGTCTTGGAAGATTACTCATGTCAAAAAATGGTTATTTATAGCCATTGCGCATTATTTTACAAGCGATTAACTTTGCAAAGTTAACTCCAATATATGGTTATTTGAAATGACAGAGAAAGAAAAGATGCTGGCCGGCATGATATATGATGCAAACAATGATTCTCTGCTTATCGCCGAGAGGCTTGAGTGCAAAGAATTGTGTCATGATTACAATAATCTCAGACCAAAGGATGTCGAGGAAAGAAAGAAAATTATAATGGAACTGTTGGGCAGTGTGAAAGGAAACTTCCTGATAGAGCAGCCGTTTCTTTGCGATTACGGCTACAATATCCATATCGGTGATAATTTCTACTCCAATCATAATTTAGTCATACTTGACGGAGCGCCTGTAAGATTCGGCGACAACGTGTTTATCGCTCCCAATTGCGGATTCTACACGGCAGGACATCCGATTGATGCCGTCGAGAGGAACAAGGGGCTCGAATACGCCCGTCCGATTACCGTCGGCAACAATGTATGGATTGGTGCCAATGTATGTGTGCTGCCCGGCGTGACCATCGGCGATGATTGCGTAATCGGAGCCGGCAGTGTTGTGGTGAAAGACATCCCGTCTCACTCGGTAGCCGTAGGAAATCCTTGCAAAGTAATAAAAACGATAAAATGACAGACATGGTACAAAAAGTTTTATTCATGGCACTTACGCTGATGACAGGACTGTCGCTCTCAGCCCAGACCCTTGAAAAAATGAACTGGTTCAACGAACCGTCGCAGTGGAATATCTCCGGCAACGAGCTTTCGATGTCGGTAACGCCCAAGAGTGACTACTGGCGCATATCGCACTATGGTTTCACCGTTGATGACGCACCTTTCTACTATGCGGAATACGGCGGAGAGTTCGAGGCAAAGGTAAAGGTGGCCGGCGATTACAAGGTGCGTTTCGACCAAGCCGGCATGATGATTCGTATCGACCACGAAAACTATATCAAGGCCGGTATAGAATACGTTGACGGCAAATACAACCTCAGCACAGTAGTGACACATCACACATCCGACTGGAGTGTCATCGCCCTTGATAAGCCTGTCGATTTCATCTGGATAAAGGCAGTGCGCCGAAAGGATGCGATAGAGATTTTCTATTCGTTTGACGACAAGGAGTATACCATGATGCGAAACGCATGGATGGAAGCCAACTGCCCTGTGAAAATCGGCATGATGGGCGCATGTCCCGACGGAGACGGCTTCAACGTCACATTCTCCGACTTCTCGGTTCGTCACCTGCCTGACGCAGTCCGCACCGAATGGCTTGAGAACGACAAATAATATTGAGCAATGAATATAAAAATAGACCATACGGCATTATATGTCCGTGACTTGGACGGGGCAAGAGATTTTTTCATACGGTATTTCAATGCCGAACCATCTGAACAATACCACAACCCGAAGACAGATTTCAAGTCATATTTCCTGAGTTTTGGCAACAGCGCAAGGCTCGAAATCATGACCCGTCCCGGATTGGATGTACAGAACGAGGCGCAGATGCGAACCGGCTATATACATCTGTCATTCAGTGTCGGCGGCAGGGATAACGTAGATGAGTTGACATCAATACTCAAAGACGGAGGGTATGAAGTTGTCAGTGGCCCCAGAGTTACCGGCGACGGCTACTATGAGAGCCAGATAATCGGAGTCGAAGGCAACGTAATAGAAATTACCGAATAATCAGAATATACCCACCTGCACAAACAACACTCTATTCATAGAAGCGGAGCAATCGCCCATATAGAGTCTCGGACCAATATAAAAAACGCTGTGAAGTTAGCATGTACGATTGTAGGGGCGCCAGTACCACGGCGCCCGGCTGCCACCCGAATAGTCCTATGCTAACGCCGTCGGTTTCACCATGATATTGGCCATACGGATAGACGGGCGCCGTACTACTGGCGCCCCTACCTTACAGCCCTATTTTATGTTTTGCAACTGATCCGTTATTCTGTTGCCTCGTGGCCACGTAGTGCTTCGTTTGCCCGGGGGCCTGTGCCTCCGTTTACAATCTCAGCATGCGCCAATAATAACGGAGAATCATCCACATAGAGTCTCGGACCAATATAAAAAACGCTGTGAAGTTAGCATGTACGATTGTAGGGGCGCCAGTACCACGGCGCCCGGCTGCAGCCCGAATGGTCCTATGCTAACGTCGCTTCCGGTTTCACCAAGATATTGGCCATACCGATAGACGGGCGCCGTACTACTGGCGCCCGTCTATCGGTATGGCCCTATTTTAAGTTTTGCAACTAATCCGTTATTCTGTTGCCTCGTGGCCACGTAGTGCTTCGTTTGGCCGGGGACCCATAACGAGTTCCAATGTGCCTCCGTTTACAATCTCGGCATGCGTTATCCAAAGGCGGTCAAGAGGGTTGCCGTTGAGAGTCACCGACTGTATGTAGACATTTTCGGGCGAATTGTCACGAGCGATGATTGTAAAAGTACCTCCCTGATAATACTTCGGATCAAGCGCTATCTGTGCCCGATCAAATACGGGAGATGTAAGTTCATAACGCGGTACACCGGGGCACACCGGATGAAAACCGAGAGATGCCAAAACATACCATGCCGACATCTGCCCGACGTCCTCATTGCCGCAGAGTCCGTTGACATCGGCTCCATAGGCATTGCGGCATATACGCCTTGTCCAGTACTGTGTCAGCCACGGCTTTGATGTGTAGTTGAACATGAACGGCACATGATGATCGGGTTCGTTGGGATGATTATAATAATCGCCCCATGTAAAACGACTGTCCGCTCCGTTGAAAAAAGCCTCCAGCTCGCTTAACATTCGCTCCTCGCCCATCAGTGACTTAAGACCGGCTATGTCATGAGGCACAAACCATCCCTGCTGATAGTTGTTGGACTCGACACATCCCTGAAGAAACGTGAGGCGCGACTTCCAAGGGGTCCATGCCCCGCTATCGTCGCGCGCCCTGAACCAGCCTACACTGTCACACCATACCGAACGGTAAGACTGCGACTTGCGGGCAAACTCCGCAGCCTCTTCACGGCATCCAACCGAGTCAAGCAGCATCGACACACATCTGTCGGTATAGGCATACTCGAGTGTCGACGACAGGTCGCCGGGCACAAAACCGGCCTCCCCGTTAGAGAACCGGCGCTGGGTATTCACGGCGTAACGTATGGCCTTGTGCGTATCATAGCCGCGAAGTCCTTTGTTAAAAGCATCGGCAAGGACCGACACAGCCGGATTACCGACCATGCATCCCGAGTAAGAGTTAAGAAACTCCCATCGCGGGAAGTAACCGCGACCGCTAAGCTCGGCAATCTGCACCAAAGAGTTCAGCTCGTCCTCAACAAGAGACGGATTAATCACGGTCTGCAACGGGAACTGACTTCTAAACACATCCCAGCCGCTGAATATAGTACGGTATACGAATCCGTCGGCCTCATGTATGCGTCCGTCGGCGCCGATATACCGGCCGTCAGCATCGGAGAAGCACCGTGGGTCTATCATCGTGTGGTAGAGCGACGTATAAAACACCGTGAGGTCATCGTCATTGCCGCTCTCGACTTTCACTTTTGATAGAGAGCGCTCCCATAGAGCACGTGAACGTTCACATACCCGGTCAAAGTCCATGCCGGTCATGTCGGCTTCGAGATTACGCCGGGCACCCTCCATGTCCACAAAAGAAATGCCGCACTTCAACGCCACCTCCATGCCTTCGGTCGATGGAAATTCGGTAAAGAATCCGATATGCTTTCCCTCCAACTCAGTACGGTCTCTTATTATCTCGGCATTCTCATACAAACTGTGGTATACGGGGTCGTCATTGGTTGAATTTTTCCGCGACCAACCGTCGGGAATATCAGCGCTCCACATACCGTAATCTGTCATCGGGCGGCTGAATACACAATAAAAATATACCGTATAGTCGGCTCCACCCCAGCCGTCGCCCCAGCCGCCACCTTCAGGCGGGCACTTCATATAACCACGTATCACACTGTCGTTTACAACCTCTACGCGCTGCAGTGTCGACGATCCGCCTATACGACGGGCAAGATCTATCTGTATGCGGGCCGTATCGGCTTCAGGATATGTAAACCTTATCATACCAGACCGGGGCGCCGCAGCCAATTCCGCTTTTATACCGTAGTCGTCAAGCATCACCGCATAACGGTCGATGCGGGCACACTCACGGTCATGCGAAAACCGGCTTCGATAGCCGCGCTCAGGCTCATCTTCAGTACCTTTGAATGTTTTCAACGGCCCCACTGTCGGCATAACGAGGAAATTGCCAAGATCACCATACCACCCCACTCCGCTCATATGGGTAAAACTGAACCCTTCTATGGTTTTGTGATGCCATGAGTATCCTGAGCCGTTGTCGCCGCCGGTTTTGGTATCAGGACTTAACTGTACAAGTCCATAAGGAGTACATACCCCGGGAAATGTTTTCCCGAGGCCGTCTGTCGCACCTGCAAGTTCGTCATGAGTCGTAACCCCGATTATAGGATTGACATAATCCACGGGCGATACTCCGGCAGCAGCTGACACATGGCCGACCGCAGCGACGACTGACAGTACAGCCGCAATAAAAACAGAAGCACGCATGACCGAGATTATTTTCACGGATTTATGCCGCGTGTAAGACGATAATGATTTTCAGTAAGCCGGTTATAAATCTTGTCACCGGCACCATACTCTATCATTCCGGGGCCATATTCGGCTCCGAAGCCGCCCAATGACGCCGACCTTATGTCAGGCAGATACACAGGCCACGACCCGCTGCCCCATGTGTAACCGAACAGAAAGGGTGTTCCCTCCGGAGCCATCTCATTCTTCCAGTCAATCTGAAATTTTATGAACGGCTCACCGGGCACTGCCGCAATCACGATATTATTGTTCAGCACTATATTGGAAAAGTGAACGTTATAGTCAAGCGACTTGTCCTGACGTCCGGTAAAACAGAGCGAGTCAGTCATTATCTGTATAGATGCCTCCTGACGAGGATCAGGATAAAGCGCCTTGGTCAGTTTTACCGCCTCGATGCCGAGCAACTTGCCCATGCGTTCGATAAGATGGTATTTGGCCGGCCTCGGGTCATCGGCGCTTTCACGTCCGCCATCCTTAAACAACGGAGCCTGATTGCCGGCGCCACCCTGAATGAACAAGCAGTTCACAGGAGTGTCGAAAGCCTCCTCGACATAACGGGCCGCATATCCTACATAATCGGCCGATACTTCAAAGTTGTTCCAGACCACATCGGGGTGACAGGCAAAATTCATAACTACAGCTTTCGGTGTGCCCGACGCTACATCCTCAACTTTTATAACGCCGACAGCCGGGTCTATGGGGCCATGCACTATACACTCCGGATTGACAGCGAGCCAATGATCGTCGCCCTCCCACGACTCGAGCACCTTGCCGTTGTCACGCATTATAAGACGATTGAATGCTATCGGCGGAAACGAACGGTAACCGCTTGATAGACACACATCCGACATATCGGCTACCGCACCATCCACGGCCTCTTCTATCTGGCGCTCTACATACGCGGCATTCTCGGGAGTGACACGCGAAGAGTGGGTATGCGACAGGCTGAAAAACAAACGGTCAATGCCATGACGCTTACGCAGGCGCTCTACAAGCCCGGGGTTGGTATATCCGCCAAGATCCAGCGATACGAAACCGAGCCGCATACTGTCGGCCTCAAGCACAAGGGCGCGGGCATAGACCGAATCATGTACCGGATAGTATGGTTTGACAGGAGTGATATTGGTTTTAGCAGTGCCGCCACGCATAACCCGGGCACCCGATGAACAGACAGGCGACAAGAGTATCGCCACCATAGCCAAAGCGAAAATTATCTTTCTCATAATGCTGTTTAATTAATGTAATTATGGTCATAATCCCGAATGCCGTCAATAGGCCTCTCCGGACGGTTAACATATGCAAAATTAAATACCACACATTAGCACAGCTATTAAAAACACATTAATCCCCGACAAATAATCAAAACCTTTTTGTAATTTTGTGAACGGTATCCATTATGTTTTTTATATCCATGGTAAGATTCAATAGGCACCATATATTAGCTCTATGCCTCGCGTTGGTTTGTTTTGTTGCTGTCTCAGGTTTGTCGTTGTACAAATCGGTTGAAAAGAATGGCACCCCAGCACGATATCCCGATATCCTTGCCGATACAATCACCAAAATTACATCACAATACCCGAGCGAAATCGGAGTGGCCGTAATCATAAATAATACTGATACAGTTACTGTCAACAACAGCAACATTTACCCGATGATGAGTGTATTCAAGGTTCATCAGGCATTAGCAGTATGTCACGATTTTGATCGCAAAGGTCTTTCTCTTGATTCATTGATGAATATAGCAAGAGAAGAACTCGACCCCAAAACATGGAGCCCCATGATGAAAGAACATTTAGAGCCGGTGATTTCATTAACGGTTAAAGATTTATTGCATTATACACTAAGTCAAAGCGACAACAATGCAAGCAATCTCATGTTCAAAAGATTGGTTGACGTTGCACGGACCGATAGTTTCATTGCCACTCTCATACCTCGTTCAAGTTTTCATATAGCTTACACTGAAGAGGATATGTCGACTGACCACGACAAGGCATATGCCAATTGCACATCACCTCTCGGCGCGGCAATATTGATGAACCGCATGTTTACCGACAGTCTGGTAAGTCGCGAAAATCAATTGTTCATTGCGAACACCTTGAAAGAATGTAAAACAGGCAATGACAGAATAGCAGCACCCTTGCTTGACAAAGAAGGCATTAGCATAGCCCACAAAACAGGATCAGGCTACATTAATGATGACGGAGTGCTCGTAGCGCACAATGACGTAGCCTATATATGTCTGCCCGATAATACTTGTTATACATTGGCCGTATTTGTAAAGGATTTCAAGGGCAACGAAGCAGAAGCCGCCAAAGCCATAGCACACATATCCGCCACCGTATACTCAACATTATCACAGACTTTGTCATATGAAGTTACGAAAAGAGTGTAATTTATTGGAAATGAGCGTAGGTTAATTGCTCATGATAGTAATAGGTTACGAATTAGTTAGTTATCTACTGCATTATCCTTCTGCGCGTTGCGTAACCTTCAAAGAACTCTTCGTATGCAAAAATAGAAATTAAACGGGAGATTTAGAAATAAACCTCCTGATTTTTTTATCCTGTAGAGTCAACAAGCAAGTGCAAAATTAAGTCAATAGTTTGAAGAACTCAATA
>ERZ778495.59-NODE-59-length-126911-cov-6.849191_pt1 | contig 126911 bp, 102 predicted proteins | sample MGYA00433100_ERZ778495 | MGnify/ENA primary metagenome ERZ778495 (study PRJEB29527, sample SAMN07138962) | mouse gut metagenome | material: feces | host: mouse | place: China:Nanjing | collected 2016-01-25 ...
TCTCTTATAAAGAGATAATGAATAGGCAACGTTTCGTTGCCGCTTTTCTTTTGGATTCATTTTACTTCGAGTGTTTTTTTACAATGGACGTAAATCGTAACGGAAGGGATGTCCCACTCTTTTTTATGTAGATTGTGATGGTTTATTAATTGAAAAATGTTTCTGCGAAGATCGGCATAATATTTGATAAATGCAACTTATTTTCCGCTTGAAATAATATGTTTATAAATATGTTTTTTTATTCTTTTTATTGGAAATAAATCGCTAAATTTAGGAAGGGGTAATGTGCCGTATGACGAACGCTATTTTAAGTGATTATCAATGCTAATATTTAGGGTATTATCCATTTCTGTTTTTTGAATGGTTGCGAGAATATTTCGGTTGGCGTGATCATCCTTACGATTTTTTGATTAAATTTGTACTCATCATACATAAAGATGAGTATTCGAAGATGCGTTGGAGGAAATATATAGGTTTTGATGTTGTTCGTTTATTGGTTGGCGCTATTGCCGGGATGGGCTTGTCCTCTTGCCGGCCGGAGATGCCGGTGCTCTCCGCGATAACCGTGGAGGTGGATGGCCTGGCGGTTCCCGTGAACCCGGATCTGTATGGCTTGACCATGGAGGAGATCAACCACGGGATCGATGGGGGGCTGTACGCGGAGCTGATCCGGAACCGGAGCTTCGAGGATGGCGTACCGCCGTTGAACTGCCCTTACGACGCCGCCCGGAACGTCTTGATTACCCCGAATGGCTGGGCGATCCCTTTCATGCGGGGGGATTCCGTGCCGGGATGGAGGCGGGTTGCCGCCAACACGCGGATATACCCGGATATGAAGGAGCTGGTGAATGATAAGAACCGGCGGTCGTTGCTCGTGGACGTGGCGGCTTCCGGCGAGCCGGGGCGCGGAGGCGTGATAGCCGAGGGATACCGGGGGATACCGATCCGCAAGGGGGAACGATACGATCTCTCGTTTTTCGCCAAGGGGGCGAATGCGCAGCCCCGTACCATCCGGGTGGCCTTGGAGGACTCGATGGCTGATAAGGTCTTGAGCGACGTGTTTCAGGTAGCGCCGCTGTACGAGTGGAAACGATACAGGCATACGTTTACGGCTACGGAGGACGCGCCGAACGCTGTCTTGACGATCACGGCGGATACCGCCGCCGTGTTCTGGCTGGATGTGGTATCCCTCTTCCCAAAGGATACGTGGAAGGGACGGAAGAACGGGCTGCGGCCGGACTTGGCGGCGCTGGTCGATTCCTTGGCCCCTCGTTTTGTCCGTTTCCCCGGAGGCAGTTTCGCGGAGGGGTATACGGCGGGCACGTATCCTGTCTGGAGGGAGACGCTGGGCGATATCTCGGAGCGTAGGCATTTCTGGAACGTATGGGCCTATGGCACGACGAACGGCATGGGCTACCACGAGTACTTGCAAATGTGCGAGGATATGGGGGCGGAGCCTATCTACGTTATCAATAGCGGGATCACGAGCCAAAGTCGCCGGCCCCGCTACGAGGATATCACGGCGATGGATAAGCTCACGGGAGACGCCTTGGACGCTATCGCCTATGCGAACGCCCCGGCGGGCTCCCACCTGGGTGCCCTGCGCGCGAGGAACGGGCATCCGGAACCTTTCAACCTGAAGTATGTAGAGATCGGCAGCGAGAACTATGGCGGGGAGTATTCCAGGCGCTTCGAGCTTTTCCGCGAGGCGATCAAGGAGGCCTATCCGGAGATTACCGTTATCAGCAGTTCGCCCCTCGCGAAGCGGGGCCGTGGCGAGTGGGTGGATTCCCATTATTACGCCGGGGAGCATTTCTTCCTCTCGAACTCCGGCCGGTTTGATAGCGACCGGTATTCCCGGCGTCTGCCGGCGGTGTTTATCGGGGAGTTCGGGACGACGGAGCGGCCCTTGGCCGGTACGCTCCGGGCGGCGGTGGCCGAGGCCTGTTTCTTGGTCGGGGCGGAGGAGAACCCGGATATGGTACGCCGCTTGGCGTATGCCCCCGTATTGGGCAACGCCGGGTTCGAGAACCAGCGCCATCCGTTGATCTCCTTCAACACCCATCAGGCGGTGGTCTCTCCTTCCTATCATTTATTAAAGATGTTTGCCCGCCACCGGGGGGACGAGGTACTGAAGACGATCGTGGATACCTACGAGAAGCCGCAAGCGCGTACGGGCCGGGCGGGTGTCGAGATGTTCGACAATAGCTATGAGTTCGAGGACGTGCGGATCGACGGCGTGCCCGTATCGGATATCTCCGTGGCGAGCGGGGGATGGAGGGTCCCGCAGGCTGGTACGTTGGTGCCGGAGGCCAACCGGTGGAATCGGGTATTGTTCGGCGATTCTACGAGCTACGCCTATGAATATACGGCTACCGTCCGGCGTACGAAAGGTAGCGGGCAGATACAGCTTCGCCTCCGCGACAACGGGCGGACGGGCGAGCAGGCGGATTATATCGCCCTGACGATCGGGGCGGGAACGAGCGAGCTGTACCATCAGGTAGGCGACGTGAGGGATAGCTTGGTCTCTCCCGTGCGGTTCCCTTTTGAGAGTAACCGGTGGTATACGGTTCGCATGACGTGCGAGTACGAGCGTGTCCGTTGCTATGTGGACGGCGTATTGCTGCATGAGGTGGATATGCGTCCGATCCCGTCGTTGGTATCCGTGGCTACCGTCGACAAGGAGAACCGGATGATTTACCTGAAGGTCGTGAATACGACCCGCCACGAGGAGAAGACCTCTTTGCGTATCGAGGGGGTGAATATCCTGGGCGAGGCGGAGCTGATCCAATTGAGGGGGGAACCGGAGGCTCGTAATACGTTCGAGAACCCGGATGCCGTAGTGCCTGTCACCGAGCCTGTCGTATTCCCGGTAAGCGGCCCGCTTATCTATAATTTCCCGCCTAATTCCGTGACGATCTTGAGACTAAGGATCGAATAAAAAAAACACTACCGTGTTCGCGACTAAACAGAGTAGTGTTTAGGATGGAATACGGTAGTGTCTGGAATGGAACAGTAGTGTCCATGATAAGGCACTACTGTGTTTAATCTATATCAGGATCAATGGCTCAGCATATCGGCCGTGATCGGGGTGAATTTCTCGGCATCCGATTTACGGAGTTTTACGCTGCCGTCGTTCCAGTTGGATGGCCAGCCTCCGATGATGTGCCCGAGGAATACCAGCTTGATCTCGTGCAAGCCCTTTGCCAAGGCGGCGGAGGTGTCATGACGGGAGAAGCGTTTTACCTCGCCACCGTTGTTGACCATCAATTTGCCGTCGATCCATACCTCCTCCAGATCGGAAGAGATGTAATAAACGCCATCCTCGGGGATGTCTACGTAGCCGGTAGCGATGGCGGCGTATTGCTTCACGCCTCGCATGGACTCGGGGGCGGGCACTTGGTTGGTCAGCTCACGGGTCGTCTTGATGGCCTGTTTCTTACCGGTCTTCTGAGCGGCCTCCAGATCCTTTACGCTCAGGTACATGCCATCGAATACCTCCATATTGAGGCCCGGGGTCGTCTTGGCTACCTCCTTGGCGGGAGCCGGCGCTTGTTTCTCCACGAGGATCGTGCGAGGCTTACCCATCTTGCCGGAAGGCAACAGGGAAGCGATCTTCACGGTCGTAGTCTCGGTGATGTCGAAAGGAGCCGTATATACGGTAGATTCCGGGGTAGGTTCGGTACCATCCAGCGTGTAGACCATCTTCATCGGGCGGTTCGTGGTGAATGTCAGGGTAGCCTTGTCCGTGAAAGCCACGAAGTCGCAAGAACCGTTCGGCTGCTCGGGCTGCGGGATGTAGTAGTTGATACCGTGTCCGTCCAGGCGGACCTGAGCGTTGTCCAGACGGCGTTCGAAGTCCTTGTAATCCTTCCGGTCCAGCGGGCTCCAAGCGATCTCGGAGAGGGCTAGGATACGAGGATAGATACGGTACTCCATGATGTCCGTGTTATAAAGGTACTCGCTCCATACGTTGCATTGCACGCCCTTGATGAAATGCCCTTTGCCGGCGGCCGCCAGCGTGTCGGGCACGGGGTTGTACTTGTAGACCCGCTCCGCCGTGGTCAGTCCTCCGATAGATACCGGGCTGATCTTGTAGTCGCCTTGGAACTGGTCGATATACATGCCCTCGCTGCTGGGGGTCATGATTACCTCGTGGTTCATGCTAGCGGCGGCGATACCGCCTTCCTCACCTCGCCAAGACATTACCGTGGCCGATGGAGCCAGACCTCCCTCGAGGATCTCGTCCCATCCGATCATCTTCTTGCCGTGCTTGTTTACGACCTTCTCCATGCGTTGCACGAAATAGCTCTGCAATTTCTCCTCGGCCGTATGCTCCTTGTCGCCTTTCAAGCCTTCCTTGCGGATACGGGCCTGGCAAAGCGGGCATTTCTCCCAGCTCGTCTTCGGGCACTCATCGCCTCCGATATGGAAATACTCGCCCGGGAATAGGGGGGCTACCTCGGCGATCACGTCCTCGAAGAACTGGAAGGGCTCTTCCTTGCCGGCGCATAATACGATGTCTTCCACGCCCCAGATGATACGGGGAGTACCCTGCTTACCCTCGCAAGACAGCTCCGGATAGGCGGCGATAGCGGCCATCTCGTGTCCCGGAAGCTCTATCTCGGGAACGATCGTGATGAAACGATCCGCCGCGTATTTAACGATATCCTTCACCTCCTCTTGGGTATAGAAGCCTCCGTACTCGGTACCCTCGCCATCGATGCGCTTAGAGCCGATCTCGGTCAGTTTCGGATACTTCTTGATCTCGATACGCCATCCTTGGTCGTCGGTCAGGTGCCAATGCATGCGGTTGATCTTGAACAAGGCCAATACATCCAGCTGCTTCTTGATATTCTCTACCGGGATGAAATGGCGGCAGGGGTCGAGCATGATACCGCGGTAGCCGAAACGAGGCTCGTCCTTGATAGATACGGCCGGAGCGGTCCATGCGATACCTTTCACGGCGGAAGGACTCTCGATCTCGGCGGGCAGCAATTGCAGGAACGATTGCATACCGTAGAAAAGACCTTGGGGGGTCTTGGCCTTGATACGGACGCCGCTGTCGGCTACGTCGAGCGTGTATCCCTCGTCGTTTACGTCCAGAGCACCGTCGATAACCAACGAGATACCGTCGGAGGTCTCTTTGTCGGCGGTAGCTATCTGGTAGCCTGTCGCCGTGTTCATTTTAGCCGCGAAGAACTCGGCTACGGTTTTCGCCTCCGGGGTGGAAGCGTAGATCCTCGTGTTTTTGTTTAGCTTGAAGTTTCCCTCATTCTGCGTAAGGCTGACCGGTGTCGGGATGATGTTGATACCTTGGTTGTAAGCTTTCGCTTCACCGGGAGCATCGTCGCACGAGGCCATCAGGCCCAGCACGGCGCCGGCGCAGATTGTAGCAAGGAGCTTTTTCATAGAATTAAAAATTGAAAGTTGAAAATTGAATATTGTTTAGATGTTTTTGAGAGTTTAAAAAGAGAATTGAGAGTTGAAGATAAGATACCGTTTGGCATCCTTTTCAATTCTCAATTCTCAATTTCCTATTTACCATGCGAAGATAGGATATTCCTTCATGATACCGTTCACCTTCTCGCGAACGGCGCCGATGGTCTTATCGCATTCGGGAGCGGCCAATACGGTGTCGATCAGTTCCACGATCTCGCCCATAAGCGGCTCTTTAGCGCCACGGGTCGTTATAGCGGGCGTACCCACACGGATACCGGAGGTCTGGAAGGCCGAGCGGCTGTCGAACGGAACCATGTTCTTGTTCACCGTGATGTCGGCGGCTACCAAGGCTTTCTCGGCCACCTTGCCGGTCAGGTCGGGGAACTTCGTGCGCAGGTCGATCAGCATGCTGTGGTTGTCCGTACCGCCGGAGATGATCTTGTACCCTTTGTCCGTGAAGGCCTTGGCCATAGCGGCGGCGTTCGCTTTCACCTGTGCTTGGTACGTCTTGTATTCCGGCTCCAAAGCCTCTCCGAAGGCTACGGCCTTGGCCGCAATCACATGCTCCAGCGGACCGCCCTGGATACCCGGGAATACGGCGGAGTCCAACAACTGAGACATCTTCTTGATCTCGCCTTTCGGTGTCTTCTTTCCCCAAGGGTTCTCGAAATCCTTACCCAGCAGGATGATACCGCCGCGAGGACCCCGCAGGGTCTTATGCGTCGTAGACGTTACGATGTGAGCGTACTCCAGCGGGTTGTTCAGCAAACCGGCGGCGATCAGGCCTGCCGGGTGAGCCATATCGATCATCAATAAGGCGCCTACCTTGTCGGCAATCTCGCGCATACGTTTGTAATCCCAGTCACGGGAATAAGCGGAACCGCCGCCAACGATCAATTTCGGTTTCTCGCGAAGGGCTACTTCCTCCATCTGGTCGTAGTCCACCCGTCCGGTATCTTCCTTTACATTATATTCGGTAGCGTGATAGAGAACGCCGGAGCTATTTACGGGTGAACCGTGGGACAGGTGTCCGCCATGCGACAGGTTCAACCCGAGGAACGTGTCGCCCGGATTCAATACGGCGAAGAATACGGCTGCGTTGGCCTGCGCCCCGGAGTGAGGCTGCACGTTGGCCCATTCGGCGTTGAATAGCTTTTTCAACCGTTCGATAGCGATCGTCTCGCTTTGGTCTACTACCTCGCAACCCCCATAATAACGCTTGCCGGGATATCCCTCGGCGTATTTGTTGGTCAGACAGCTTCCCATGGCCTGCATGACCTGGTCGCTGACAAAGTTCTCGGAAGCGATCAACTCAATGCCTTTCAATTGGCGTTGGTGCTCCTTCTCGATAATGTCAAAAATGATGTTGTCTCTTTTCATTACCTCTTAAATTGGTTATTGCAATGATATGTTCCTCATTGAAAAGGAATCCTCGCGAAAGTACTATATTATTTAATACTATTTAAAAGATTCCGTTTAATTATTACGGATGCGCCGGAAGCGGTTCCGCTTACCACTTGGTGAGGGTTACGTTTCTGAACTCAACCTCCTTACCCTCGCTCTGTAGCCCGATATGGCCTTCCTTCACCTTGTTGGTTCCGGTGTTCTGGTATACGCCGTTGATGTAAACGGTGATGACGCCGTCTTTCACGAAGATGTTCGCCTCGTTCCACTCTCCGGCGGGTTTCTCGCTAGACGGGTTCACGTTCTTTACGACAGGGAAGAAGGGACGTTCCTCTCCCGGGCGTTGCTGGTACTCGACAAGGTCGGAGCCTCCCAGCAATACGAACAATCCGGCCCTCCCGGCTTGCAGGTTGCATTCGATACTGTTCGGGAAGGGATTCTGGAAATCTACGATGTGTAAGAAGATACCGCTGTTGGCGTTGGAATCCCCATTCGGCCAACGCCATTCCACGTGCAATTTATAGTCGCTGTATTTCTCCTTGGTGTACATATAGCCGAAAGGCTGGCCGGTGATGAAGATCTTACCGTCGCGTACGGAATAGACTTGATCGGCGGGGACGGAGTTTTTGTCGACTACGAAATTCCAGTTAGACAGGTCTTTCCCGTTGAACAGTTTCTTGGTCTTCTGCGCGTTCGCCCCATTGGGGAGACAGAAGAGGGAAGCGGCTAATACAGCCAAAGATAGCATTCTTTTTTTCATGGCATTAAACTCTATTTATAGTATGATTAATCAACGATTAGTTTGCGATAGCGTACCCGTTTCGGCTCGGCGTCGCCCAAGGTCTTACGTTTGTATTCCTCGTACTCGGAATAGGTCCCTTCGTAGAAGACCACGTTGGAATCGCCCTCGAACGACAGGATATGCGTACAGATACGGTCCAAGAACCAACGGTCGTGAGAGACGACTACGGCGCAACCGGCGAAGTTCTCCAGGCCCTCCTCCAAGGCACGCAGCGTGTTCACGTCGATATCGTTGGTAGGCTCGTCGAGCAGCAATACGTTGGCGTCCGCTTTCAGCGTCAGCGCCAGATGCAGGCGGTTACGCTCTCCTCCGGAGAGTACGCCGCATAGCTTCTCTTGATCCGCTCCCGCGAAATTGAATTTAGACAGGTAAGCGCGTGCGTTCACCTCCTTGCCGCCCATACGGATGAATTCTTGTCCGCCGGATACGACTTGGTAAACGGTCTTTTTCGGGTCTATATCCTTATGGGTCTGGTCGGCGTAACCTACTTGTACGGTCTCGCCCACCTCGAAGGTCCCCTTGTCGATGCTTTCCATGCCCATGATCATCTTAAATAAGGTAGTCTTACCGGCACCGTTTGGCCCGATGACTCCCACGATACCGTTCGGGGGAAGCATGAAGTTCAAATCATCGAACAGCAGCTTATCGCCGAACGCCTTCGCCACGTGCTGTGCCTCGATCACCTTATTGCCCAAGCGAGGGCCGTTCGGGATGAAGATCTCCAGCTTAGCCTCACGCTCCTTCTGGTCCTCGTTCAAGAGGGCCTCGTACGAGTTCAGGCGAGCCTTGCCTTTGGCATGACGTGCCTTCGGCGCCATATTGATCCATTCCAGCTCGCGCTCCAAGGTCTTACGACGCTTGCTGGCTTGCTTCTCTTCCTGAGCCATACGCTTCGTTTTCTGGTCTAGCCAAGAGGAGTAATTGCCTTTCCAAGGGATGCCCTCGCCACGATCCAGCTCAAGGATCCATCCGGCCACGTGGTCTAGGAAGTAACGGTCGTGCGTGATGCAGATAACGGTACCGGCATATTGTTGCAGGTGTTGCTCCAGCCAGTCGATCGACTCGGCGTCCAAGTGGTTGGTCGGCTCATCCAACAGCAATACGTCCGGCTGCTGGAGCAGCAATCGGCAAAGGGCCACCCGGCGACGCTCGCCTCCGGACAACGTATCCACCACCTGATCCTCCGGCGGACAACGCAAAGCGTCCATGGCACGTTCCAGGCGGCTGTCGAGGTTCCATGCGTCCGTAGCGTCGATCTTGTCCTGCAACTCCGCCTGGCGGTTGATCAAGGCATCCATCTTATCCGGGTCTTCCAGCACCTCCGGATCGCCGAATCGCTCGTTCACCTCCTCATATTCCTTCAAGGTGTCCACGATCTCCTGCACGCCTTCCTGCACGATCTCCTTCACGGTCTTGCCCGGCTCCAACTTAGGGTCCTGCTCCAGATACCCTACGGAATACCCGGGGGAGAAGACCACCTCTCCCTGATAATCCTTATCGATACCGGCGATAATCTTCAGCAACGTAGATTTACCGGAACCATTCAATCCGATGATTCCGATCTTCGCCCCATAGAAAAAGGACAGATATATATTCTTTAAAACCTGTTTTTGAGGCGGAAAGATCTTGTTCACGCCTACCATCGAGAAAATAATCTTCTTATCGTCTGCCATATAATTTTTTTTGTGTGTTAATTGATTCCTTAACTTAAAATAATGGTGTACAAATCTACGTAAATATCTTTTATTTTACAAATTGACAAAGATCATAGGCAGGGCAACCGCTATCAAAAGAAAGTCGTATCCTTAAATCGTAGTTTTAGGCAGACGATGAACAGCCAAAAGATGACAGAAAAGCGTTTGTAACCTAAGTTGTACCCCCTAAGGCTTTGGCATGATGATAAAAAATGAATTTCAAGGATATTGGGGGAGTAGGCTCATAACCCTTTCTTTCCGCTTGATAACTATAACTTATTCACGCAGAATACTAAATGAAGCATATCAATATTGCGATAATGTTTTATGAAATTCGCGGTTTCCCTCATATCGTTTCTTAGTGCTACTTTTTGAGAGGGGATATTTGTGTCCCGTATGATGGAGTACACTTTGTCGAAGCTAAGAATATTGAAGGCGTATTCCTTACAAGCTATGGCGGCCTCGGTAGCATAACCTTTATGCCAGTATTCCGCCCTAAGCAAATAACCGATCTCCGGAACCTGTTGACCGTTGAATTCTTGATAGGTGAGACCACATTGGCCGATAAGCTCTCCGCTGCCTTTCTCTATCATCCCCCATAAGCCAAAACCATCGTTTTGATACCTCCTTAATTGCTTGTCAAGCCATTCTTGTACCTCTTTTTTACTGAACGCTCCCTCGTAGGCGTACATTACGATCGGATCTTGTAAAAGCTTACAGATATCATCAAAATCATCTTGTTTTAATTCCCTTAATAGGAGTCGTTTTGTCTCTAGTATCATCTCTTTCATGCGATATTTCTTTTTATCTTCTCAAATTGTTGGATGGCTGGATTTAGAATATATTGCTCAAGGAGTACCGGAGTTGATCCATCATCAACGGCACTTCCGCCTCCTCGATTCCCGCTACAAGAAGATCGGGGATATCTTGATTGAACTGCTCTTGGAACTTCGAGAAATCACCGGACTCTTTCTCCACGGCTTTTTTATAAAAAGCAAGCGCTCCCTTGATATTCTGCAATGCCCATTCCGTATGTCCCGCATTCAAGAAATCTTGGGTGTTGGGTTGATTATCCATGATCTTTTTGTAATAATTACGGGCCTGATCGTATTTACCGGTCAAGAAAGAACACCAAGCGATCGGACGCCAAGCCTTCGTGCTTTTATTGTCCAGATAATCTACCTTGAAATAATATTTCAGCGCCTCATTGTAGTCCTTGAGTTCAAGGTGGCAGTGGCCGATACATATTTGGATCGATAAATCATTCGGATTGAAAGCCTCGTAACGATGATAGTATTTCAACGCTTCTTCCGGTTGCTTTAAGGTACGGTAACAACCGGCGATCCGGCGAATAACCCATTTACTGTCCGGATTGATAAGATCAGCATGTAAATAAGCCTCCAAAGCGCCTTGTATATCGCCATTCATTTGTTTGCAATAACCGATTTTCTGGAATAAGATGTCACTTTCTTGATTTGCGTTGGATAAACGATTGTAGATCGTGAGCGCATCGAGGAAGTAATTCTTCCGGAGGTAATACTCCGCGATAGTTGTCAGACTTTCCTCGTCACTGACGTAAGGCTGCAAAATTGGCAGGTTATGAAAGTCTAGCGCAGATGTAAATATGTCATCAAAATCCAGATGTCCCGGATAAAGTTTGAAGAAACGATACAAATCCTGTATGTATTGTCTGGATATGATTTCCAGTTTTCCCCGTTTACTTATCAATTCCTCCTTGGTTTGCTGAATCATCTCGGAGGCTTGACTACCAAACTGTCCCATCATCATTTGACGGGCTTGATCCGGCAATTGCATCATGCTGAAATATAAGGAATATTTATCGGAATTACACATGAATGCCGCAAGAGTCATGGAATCTAGCATATCCTTTTCCGTTTGATTCTTGCTCAACTGATTGCCGAAAGCGGAATGCTCGGTCGTGAATGGCATGAACCAGTTACCCAGTTCCCGGAAAAAGGGGAAATGCTTTAGGTGCACGAAAGTAGAGTGCATTACGTCCGCTCCTTCTTGTTGTAGTTCGCTGAACTCCTCCATCTTCTTCCCTAGGGAACTGTTCGATAACATATTTTTCCACTCAGGATTCATCTCGTTTCCGAGATTTTCTGGAGTGATATCCTTCAAGTTTATCTTTTGACTGATTTTGGGGCCTAGCTTGATCATCTCCGGAATGATCTCGTCTTGTAGCTTACGGGTGATCTTCTCCGTCTCACGGGCTAGGATAAAACGGAGGGTAATCGTGCGGATCGCTTTCGTGAAATTAGGGAATCCCTCAGATAAAGCCGCTAGCCGATCCGCTATCTGCGGATATAACGCCGTACGTTTTCTATAGGTATAGAGCGTCAGGAGAATCCCGATCAACGCACGGTAACGAATCTCGTCTTCTTGGAGATTGGCCGCATCAAATAATAATAGCAGTTTCTCCTTATCGAAAGCGGCTTGCAACCCCAGCATTAATGCCGATACGATTTGGCTACCGATGATAAAAGGCAACTCTTGGTCGTTCAATAGGCTTCTGATAGAGGCTGTTTCTTCCTTGTTGAGCGGATTCGAGGTCCAGATCTTATTGAATAATAGGATCGTGGCAGATTCGATTTGCTGCTGCTCCGTAATGGTTCCGGTCGGAGTCTCTATCTTCGCCAGAGAAGCGTTTCTCAAAATCTCGTGGAGCTGGCCATAGTTAGTAAGCTCCTTTTGCATCATTCGTCTACGACTATAATAGGAGAGAGGCGAATCTACTGATAAGGCCTTGTGCTTCACTATATCCGCGAACTCATAGCTGGATGCGATCAAGTTGTTGTATATTTGGTCTTGCATCGGATCTTTAGCCCCCTCGATCCGGTATCGCAACATATATTTATAAGTATCTTGTAGCTCGTTCAACCTGTCTTGGAATGAGTACTCACGTATTCCCGCTATTAGACTTTGGAGAAAATCGAACGCGTTCTTTAGCTCTTTTTCGTCTAATGAACCGATAATTCGGTTGTATGCTTTATTTATTTCTTGTATTGTCATATACTATTAACAACAAATGGTATGCCAAAAGTATAGTATTTAGGCTAAATTTCCTATCTTCGCGTACCTAAAAATAAATTTAGCAGATGAAGAATATCCGCAATTTCTGTATTATTGCTCATATTGACCATGGGAAAAGTACCTTGGCAGACCGTTTGCTTGAGTATACCAAGACAGTAGAAGGTAAAGACATGCAAGCTCAAGTCCTTGATGATATGGATTTGGAGCGTGAGCGTGGTATTACGATCAAGAGCCATGCGATCCAGATGAAGTATAATTATAAGGGTGAAGAATATATACTGAACCTGATCGATACTCCGGGGCACGTGGACTTCTCGTATGAGGTTTCCCGCTCTATCGCCGCTTGCGAGGGTGCGTTGTTGATCGTGGACGCGGCCCAAGGTATTCAGGCGCAAACCATCTCTAACCTGTATATGGCGATAGAGAATGACTTAGAGATTATTCCGGTGATGAACAAGATTGACCTGCCTAGCGCCATGCCGGAGGAGGTCGAGGACCAGATCGTGGAACTGTTAGGCTGTCCTCGTGAGGATATCTTACGGGCGAGCGGAAAGACAGGTGAGGGAGTGACTGAGATCTTGAATACGATCGTGGAGAAGGTCCCGGCTCCGAAAGGTGACCCGGAGGCTCCGTTGCAGTGCCTGATTTTTGACTCCGTATTTAATCCGTTCCGTGGCATTATCGCTTACTTCAAGGTGGTAAACGGCGTGATCCGTAAAGGTGACCATGTGAAGTTTGTCGCTACGGGAAAAGAGTATGACGCCGACGAGGTTGGTATATTGAAATTAGATATGTGCCCCCGTGAGGAGATCCGGACGGGAGACGTAGGATATATCATTTCCGGCATCAAGACGTCCCGGGAGGTGCGTGTCGGTGATACAATCACTCATGTGTCTCGCCCGGCTAAAGACGCGATCGCCGGTTTTGAGGAGGTGAAGCCGATGGTCTTCGCCGGTGTCTATCCGATCGATAGTGAGGATTTCGAGAATCTTCGTGCGTCATTGGAGAAATTGCAGTTGAACGACGCTTCCTTGACTTTCCAGCCGGAGAGTTCCGCCGCGCTGGGGTTTGGGTTCCGTTGCGGTTTCTTGGGCTTGTTGCATATGGAGATTGTTCAGGAGCGTTTGGATCGTGAGTTCAATATGGATGTGATAACCACTGTACCGAACGTTTCTTATATCGTGCATACAAAGAAAGGGGAGGAGATCGAGGTGCATAATCCGGGAGGCTTGCCGGACCCGACCTTGATTGATCATATAGACGAACCGTTTATCCGTGCTTCCGTGATCACGAACACTACTTATATCGGTCCGATCATGACTCTTTGTTTGGGTAAGCGTGGCGTCCTGCTTAAGCAAGAATATATTTCTGGTGATCGCGTCGAGATTCATTATGACTTGCCGTTGGGCGAGATCGTAATTGATTTCTATGATAAGTTGAAGAGTATTTCAAAAGGGTATGCTTCTTTCGATTACCATTTGCATGATTTCCGTCCGAGCAAATTAGTTAAATTAGATATCCTGTTGAACGGTGAGCCGGTAGACGCCTTGTCTACATTGACACACGTGGATAATAGCGTTACTTTCGGACGTCGTATGTGTGAGAAGCTGAAAGAGTTGATCCCCCGCCAGCAATTCGATATCGCTATCCAAGCGGCGATAGGCGCTAAGATCATCGCTCGTGAGACGATCAAGGCTGTCCGTAAAGACGTGACGGCGAAATGTTATGGAGGCGATATCTCCCGTAAGCGTAAATTGCTGGAAAAACAGAAAGAGGGAAAGAAACGAATGAAGCAGATCGGTACGGTAGAAGTTCCGCAAAAAGCGTTCTTGGCCGTATTGAAGCTGGATTAGAAAGTCAAAGGAATCCATTCACTAACTCAATGGATTTATAAAGAAAAGTCAATGGATTCTGTAACAGATTCCATTGACTTTTTTATATAAATGGGTCACTTCTTATTCACGAGCCGTATCCCGCCATCTTCCAGCATGATAAGATGTTGCTTATAGAGTGCCCCGATCGCTTGTTTGAAAGCTTTCTTGCTACAGCGGAATAAGGAATAGATCACGTCCGGATCGCTCTTGTCGTGTACCGGGATGTATCCCCCCTGTGTTTTCATTGCTTCCAGAATGACGCCAGCGATCCCTTCTACCTTTTGGTAGCCTTGCGGCGTTAGGCTCACGTCTATCTTGTCATCCTCACGTATCTCTTTTATATAGCCTTTCAGGTGCTCGCCCTTCTCAAGACGCTGGAATACCTCATTATAATAGATCAATCCCCAATGCTGGTTATTGATGATCACTTTATAGCCAAGATCCGTCTCATCGGCTACCAATAACCGAACCTCTTGATTCTGCTCGTAATCGATAGGGATATTGTTCAAGAACTTCTCGATACGTGCGGATGCCATGATACGTCCTGTCACATGATCCAACCGGACATAGACCAAGTACCATTTCCCCTCTCTCATCGGCATTTTCTGCTCCTTGAAAGGAACGAGCAAATCTTTCATGATTCCCCATTCCAAAAATGCGCCGGCATTATTCACGTCTTTTACTTCCATGAACTGGAACTCCCCGACCGTTGCCAGAGGACGTGCGGTAGTAGCGATCAACCTCCCTTCGTTATCATGATAAATAAACACCTCGATCTCATCCCCGGGCTTCACGTCTTTAGGTACGTAACGATTCGGCAACAATATCTCCACCCCGTTACCGCCATCCAAATAAACCCCGAAGTCCAGGTCTTTCACTATTTTCAGCGTGTTATATTTTCCTATCTCAACCATATATTTTTGTTTTGTCACAAACTTACGCAATAATCATGAAAAAAGCGGTAAAACAACTATAATTTTGATTTGGCATGCAGCAATATCTAGACAATTGCATCGTTATAGAAGTATCTTTATACTTGTGGTCCTTTTGAGACCTCATGTTCAAACTAAAAAACGTATATTTGTACCTTATTTGAAGAAAACAAAGATTATGAGAGTAAAATTAGTATCAGTAGTGGCATGCTTTGTCTTATTGTTAGGGGCTTGTTCTGTTCCTAAAGATGTCGCTTATTTCCAAGGAGTGGATGCCTTAACCCCCGAACAGGTAAGTAAGATGAATCAAGCTTATACCTCGAAGATTTGCCCTGATGACTTGCTTACGATAACCGTTACGGCATGGGATCCGACTGTTGTTACTCCCTTTAATCCCCCTGTATATGCCTATGCGACTCAAGGTGAGACTACGACGGTTTCTTCTGGCCAATTAAGGACGTATTTGGTTGATCGGGATGGTGACATAAATTTCCCTGTTTTGGGAAAGATCTGCGTGGTGGGATTGACCAAGCAACAACTCAGTGATAAAATGCAAGAAATGATCTCCCCTTATGTGAAAGATGCCTTGGTTAATGTACAGATTGTAAATTATAAGGTCACGATGATGGGTGAGGTCTCTCGGCCCGGTGCGATTTCCGTGAAAAATGATCGTCTTTCAATTTTAGATGCTATAGGCCAAGTCGGTGATTTGACAATTAACGCGAACCGTAAGAACATCTTGGTTATACGAGACAATAATGGGGAGAAGGAGTTCGCTCGTTTGGATATTACTGAGCCGGATATATTTACTTCCCCCTATTATTATCTTCAACAAAATGATGTTGTTTATGTAGAACCGAATAATGCGAAGAAGAGAAACGCCCGTTACAGTCAGGCCCAACAATATAGTATAACCGTGTTCTCCTCAATCTTGAGCGCTGTATCTGTGATAACGACTGTTATATTGGCTATTACTAAATAATAATTAGATGATGGAAGTGAAAGACAACGAAACAATCGGACTTAAAAGTATTATCGTAAGATATCTATTGCATTGGAAATTATTTTTAGGGGCATTCTTGTTTTCTATAATACCTGCGGTTTTATATCTGATTTATTACCCTCGTACATATGAGATGATGGCCCGTATCCAAATACAGGAAGATAAAGACCTTGGAGGAGGTGGCTTTGGATTAGGAGAGGCCGCCGGATTGATGAAATCTTTTGGGCTGGGATCTGTTTCTGGTGGTGTCGTTAATATAGATGATGAACTAATGACATTGACTTCTAATAAAATGCTTCGGGATATGGTTCTGAAATTAGGCGTGAATGTGGATTATTGTGAACCATTTTCTTTGGGCTATCGTTTATATGATGAATCTCCTTTAAAGATGGTTGCCGATTCTGCTACAAACGCCCGTTTGGCTGAAGCTGTGGAGTTCTCGGTTTCCGTAAAAAATGGAAAGGCAGAGGTTTCTGCGGAGTCTGTTAATATGAAAAAGAAATATTTTAGTTTCCCATCATTGCCTGCTTCCATTGAGTTACCGATGGGAAACTTCACATTGGACTTTGCGCCGGAAAAAAAAAATATCACCTCTGTAAAGCTCGATATCACATATAATCCTGCGGGTTGGGTCGCAGAGGATTTGGAAAAAGAATTTTTAATAGAAGAAAGCTCCAAGACCTCAAACGTAATAGAGTTGAGTTGCACTGATTACGAAAAGAATCGGGGTACAGATATGCTAGATACATTAATTGCGATCTATAACAAGGAAGCTGAGGCGTATAAAAAAGGAGAGGCTCGTAAATCTTTGGTTTTCTTAGATGGGAGGATTGAGAATATTGTAGCGGAACTTGCCGCTGTCGAAAGTCAGATTGAAGAATATAAAAGTAAGAACCGATTGATGGATATTGAACATGATGTTCAATTCTATGTAGAGCAAATGAAAGAACTACAAACAAAGTTGATAGAATTGGAGGCTCAATCCAATATCATCAATATGATGGATGAATTCGTGAAGGATCCTACGAATAAATATAATTTGGTTCCTGTCTTATTGTCTGCTCAAGAAGGAGAGAAAGGAAGTGCGTTAACTAGCTATAATGAAGTTTTGTTAGAACGTGCCCGGGTAATTCAGAATTCTAGTATCAATAACCCCTTGGTTGGAACTTTGACTGAGCAAGCTGATAAATTACGAGGTAGTGTTATAAAAACCATTGGTAACGCTCAAAAAGGTATGCAGTTATCAATAAAGGATGTAAAAGCGAAAGAACAAGAAATATATAAAAAGATGAATGATTATCCAGTTGCGGAAAGACAGTTTATAGAGTTGAAACGTAGGCAGGAAATTATTCAAGGCGTTTATTTGATATTGCTTCAGAAGCGAGAGGAGACCGCTCTTATCTTAGGTCAGACAAGAGATAAGGCTCGGGTGATTGATCCTGCCTATGTGAAGAGTAAGCCTGTAGGCCCTCGTAAGTTATTTGCGCTTATAGGAATGCTGGTACTAACATTGGTGATACCTATATCTTATTTATTTGTAAGAAAGCAATCGTCTCTTCTTATCCAAGAATATAAAAAGCAAAGTAAAGGTTCTAAGTAGTATCTTATGAGTGTAGTTGATTTCTCGAAACTATATCCTGACAATCGTCAAGAAGGAGAAACCGTATTGCGTCAAGCGCAATTAGTGATGTTGAGGATGCTTAAGATTATTGATTATATATGTCGAAAGCATGATATTTCTTATTGGATGTGTTCGGGTACCTTGTTAGGTGCGGTTCGCCATAAAGGTTTCATTCCTTGGGATGATGATTTGGATATCTGTATGATTCGTGAAGATTATGAGCGTTTTGTAAAGATTGCTGTGAATGAGTTTCCAGAAGATATGATGTTGCAGACCAGAGAGACTGATCCTCATTACCATTATTTGCCTTTACCTTGTAAGGTAAGGGACAAGAAAAGCTTTATATTATCTCCGGGATATGAGGATGAAGAGTGCGAAAAGGGATTGTTTATAGATATATTTCCTATGGATCGTTATCATAAGCAAAAATTACCCTTTGTGTTTGAGAAAATGGTGAAGGCCTATAATACGTTTATATGCAAGAGCTTGGATGCGATATATTTCAAGGATGAGTCTATTGATAAAAAAATATTGGCTTTTTTTCATCCTGTATTCCATAAACTGGTTCTTCAATATATGAAATTAGCGAAGAAGCTCATTGATAAGAATCGGGGATTAGGTACAGACTGTCGCCTTGGTCATGGTTTTGATACCTTGTGGAAAAGATATCTTCGATTTGACGATATCTTTCCTGTGGTAGAGATAGACTTTGAGGATTCAAAGTTTTTTGCGCCTCATAGACCTGATGTATATTTAACGACATTATATGGCCCTAATTATATGACTCCACCTCCTGAGAAGCTGCGTTTGGCTGCGCAACATGCTCATGAAATAAAGCCGATTATATAGAAATATCCCTCAAAATAACTAAATAGTATTTTGAGGGATATTTTTTTATATCTTGTCAAAGATTGTAGTTACTTTGTCGCTGACATTCTGCCACGTATACTCGTGGAGTGGATAGTCTACTCTGGTAAATTCTTGAGCCAGTTTTTGTTTTATGTGCTTAGATAAATCCAAAGCACTCCCTGTTTTGAAATAGTCCCCTGGATTTAGCTCAAGTAGTTTATTAGCGGGTATATCACTTGCCAATATAGGTAGATGATAACTCATAGCTTCTAAAAGCACTAATGGGAAGCCTTCATTATAAGAAGGTAATACAAAGAGTCTGGCATGGGAGTATAATTGCCTTAGAAATTCTCCATCCACATATCCGGGCATGATTACATTCTGTTTTTGGGCTCTTTTACTGATCTCGGACGAATAGGAGGAGCTATGGTCTACTCCTCCAGCTAAAACGAGCTTGAAGTCATGAGGTAAAGATCGTACGTAGCTATCAATGAGATAATCAAATCCTTTCTCCTGTGTAATACGTCCAACTGCTAAAATGTATTTTTGAGGTTGTAACCCTAGTTTCTCTATATAATCAGTCCTTGTCGCTAGTTGCTTGCGATATACTCCATTCGGAATATAAGTGGATTTACGCTGAATTTTATCATTGAAAAGACACATTTGCTTTTTATTGACAAAGATTACGGCAGTGGAACTATTAACAGCTATCCATTCGCTGAATTTTAATATTTTTCGGGATATGTAATTCCATTTCTTATGTTCATAGTTTGCGCTATGATACGTAAGGACAACTTTTAACCCAGCGAGTTTAAGGAGTGGTATGAACATTCCGGGACCAATGTTATGGATATGTACGATATCCGGTCTCTTAACAATACAATATATGGTGCACAAGAATGAATGGAAAAAAGGCTCAAACCCTTTTATACGTGTAGAAGGTAGATCTATGAATTGGATACCTTTATATACTTTTTCCGCATTTTTCTTTAAGAATGGAATCCTCCTGAATATAGAAATGTTATATTTAGAAGTCAGTTCCGGATAAAGTTGCTCACAATGTTTCTCTACGCCTCCTTGTACATTTGGAAAACCTCTTGTTCCAAATACATAAACATTTTTCATCGCTTATTCTGATCGATAATGAGTTGATAGTTTTTGATGAGTCTTTGATAATGGTTTTCTTCCGAGAAGTTATCCATCGCGAATTTCTGTGCCTCATCCGAAATTCTCGCATATTCTTCCTCAGATATAGAACAAGCCTTTGTAATCGTTTCTTTTAGATCATCGGATGATTTTGGCTTGAATGTATATCCGGTTTTGTTTTCAATAATCAGCTCTGGTATTCCTCCCAAATTACTGCCAATGACAGGAGTTCCTATCATATAGGATTCAATGATTGTCATCGGGTTATTCTCATAGCATTCGGATGAGACTACAACAAAAGAGGCTTTGTGGATAAGTTCCCGCAGTTCTTCTCCTTGTTTGAATCCTAGAAACTCTGCGTTTGGAGGGCTTTGAGACTTTAGTTGCTCCAATAAAGGTCCGGTTCCGGCTAATTTTAATTTTATATCAGGAACTTGCTCGATCGCATTCAATAAGGTGAGGATACCCTTTTCCTCGGATATTCTTCCAAAGAAAAAGATATAATCTCCTTTTGTTGAGCTGTAATCTTTTACCTTCGGGGTAAAATTGTACAAATAGGTACATTTATCCTTGAATCGGTTCTCTACTTGAATATGCTTATTCATCGAGAATTTGCTGACAAATATAAATCGATTGATGTAATCGATCGGAGAATAGAATTTTGATCGGAAATAACTATCCATACTCAACATGAAACTGTTGATGAGGTTACCTTTTGAGCATTTGTGTGTTATGCAATTGTAGTAATTCCCGGTCTTACAACGCTCACAAAAATTCCTTTTTCCATCTGTGAATGTGTATGCAGGACAGACTAAACGATAGTCGTGGACACTCATGATAATAGGAATATTGTATTTCTTGAGGATTGGTAAGATCGATACAGACATACTATTAAACATCAGATGTATGTGCGCTACATCCGGTTTTTCCTTTTGGATCAACTTCTCTAATTTACGTGCGGCTTCTTTATTATAGATGAAAGCCGGTAAATTCTTTATTTTTTTTGGTAGAGAAGACTCCGATAGTTCAGGATAGTCTACAAAATACGACTCATAAGGAGAAGGTTCGTTCTTCTTATTCTTAAGACTGAATGGGATAACTGTGTGCCCATGTCTCTCGAGGAGCTGGATTGTGTTGAAAAAGACGGTTTCAGCACCTCCCTTTTTGAAAAAATATTTATTTATCTGAAGTATTTTCATCTTGTAACTCTTTTGTATTTGGATGAATTTCATCTGTCACTCCGTTCTTCAAATCTGATAATATTAAACCTAATAACATAAGGACAAAAAAGCCTCTATGCGTTGTAAATGTTGAGTCGGTAGTACCTTCAATGATAAAGAAACCAATGATCATCAATACCATAGATAAACACTTCATGTTATAAGTCTTCTTATGAAATTTTATCGCCTTCGTTAAAATATAAACCCAAAACGTGATGTATAAGATAATCCCTACAATACCGAATTGGGCTAAAGAGGGGTAATAAGTATCTGCTATATAATTGTAAAAATCTTTACTCATGCCCCATACCCCGTCAATTCCATATTTCGAATAGATATTTGAATAATATACTCCCGAAGAAAATGTCCCGAAGCTGGCAAACCCGCTACCGAACGGGAAATAATCAATTAATATTTGTGGGGCAGTTGTATATAGGACATAGCGGGCGATCATATCTTTGTCCACCTCACTTGTTAAAGTTTGATAGAAATAGAAATATATTTTTTCCTTAGCAACGAACAAAATTGCGATGATCATAAATAATAGGATCGTTATGTTTTTGGCATCTAATTTAAATTGTTTGATATTAGAAAAATAGAATGTGATAAATGCTGTAAGAGCAAAAAAACCATAGAATTTAGATCTACTAGAGATTAAACCTATAGATAATAAAGCGATGAATGTGATTTTTTCTAGATTGGTGAATTTACTACAATATAAATAACAAAAAGAAACACATATTACGGCTGCGGCATAATAAGTGGGATGTCCCATTAGGTTAAACAAAATTCTTGGTTTAACAATTGTTCCTAATCCTATTGAAAGTAGCAGAAGCCAAAATATAAGACAAATAGATTTCATGATATTTTTTTGGGAATCACTGAATCTTGGCATCATTGAATATACACAGAAAAAAGCGAGATAAGGCTTTATCTGAATTAACATATCTGATATGATTGCCGTTTTTGTATTACTACCAATGTATAAAGAGTAGCAAAAGTAGAATAAGAATATACCAATGGTTGTTAAGAAACCCTTGTTAAAGTTCCAGTCCGATGTGGAAAATAGATATATGCTAAAGAGGATAAATAGGAATAAGGCACAAATTTCATCTGTATAATCAAAACCAATGGCATCGTATAATAATATACCAAAAGTCAAGGTTAAAATAAGCAGATTGAAAAAGTGTTTATTAATCAAATATTGTATCATGCTTTAATAAGAATACGCTGAGTAACTTGTATATGTTTTATTAAAAAACAAAGTTATAATTTATTCTTGGAATTAACCATGTATTGTTATCCTTTTTGCATTTATTTGCTTTTTTCTATGTTGAAAAACGCTTGAAGATTGGTCTTTACTATTTGTCCGATATGGATCACTCTATATATTCGGGCTTCCTTTGATGACAAGCTTTTCTGTAGGTTTTATCAGTGTGTGACAAGTAAGCCAGGAGAGTCGTGAGTTTATTGACAAGTGAAATTGTTTAACTGCCCGAAAAATGACAGGTGATTTTAAGAATGGACAAGATATCTTACTTTGCTAAGTATATATTCTCTGAATACAGGCTTTTTCTATTCAATAAGGATGTCAAGTGTCAGAATTTTTTGTGTTTTTGAAAAGCTTGAATTTACATACACCTTTAATACGAAAAAGGATGAGAAGCGTCTCGGACAATACTACCATCATGGCTACTGTAATGGGAGAGATCATTCCCATAATGTAGAGAATGGCTAATCCTGTGATGTGGACAGCCGAAGTGGCCATAACCGTGTAGTTCGTATATAACGGATATCCCATGGCTGCCAAGAAAGGATAGCCTAGGAGCATGGAGGGCATCGTGACAAAACATGCGCACAATAACGTGCGGAAAACTTCTAAGATATTTGAATCGGCTGTACCGTAAACGATCTGTAACATATAAGTAGATAAGAAGAGGGCGGCAGTCACGCAAAAAAAGTTTGCAAATGTAATCCAGTAGAATATTTTCTTGAAGAAGGATACATTGCGGCTTTTTGCTATGTGCGGAAACAATACACCTGTGAAGGGGGATAGTAATTGGTTGTAGGCTTGGTATAGTTTCTCGGCGGCCGAATAATATCCGACAGCGGTGTTTCCGCCCACTAATCCAAGCAAGAAAGAGTTGCTGGTAGTGAACAAGGAAGTGGACAGTCGGGAAAGAAAATAAGTGGAACTTTCTTTCAGTGCATTCTTAATTTGGCTGGACGAGGTGATGTACCAGCGCATTTTCATCTTTACATATATGATATGTAGGCTTACGAGTCCTGCGAGTATGAATCCGGTACTATAACATATCGGTACGTATAGGTAATCTTCCGGCTTTCGTATGAAAATAAAAAAGGGAATGAAGCTGAGCGATTTTGCCACGATATTGAACACGGTGATGTATTTCATGTTTTCCATGCCTTGGAAGAACCACATGGGAAACATGACGTTGCCAAGGATGATGCCGAAATACAGCAGATAGAGGGAGGAGTCTATCTTGAATTTGTCGACACACGAGACCAAGGCTAATAAAAACAGGAAGCTGATGACGCATAGGATGAAACGTCCGATCATGGCACTGTTCAGATAGGTATTGATCTTCTGTAGGTCGCTCCTGTGTTCGGAGATGTATTTGGTGGCGGACAAATTAAAACCAAAGTCCGTAAACATGACAAAATATTGCATCAATGAGTAGCCAAAGGTAGCTAGTCCATACCTTTCCACCCCCAGCACCCTGAATAAGTAAGGAAAAGATAATAGGGGCAATAGATAATTCACTCCTTGGAGCAAAACCAAGGAGATGAAGTTTATGACCATAGGATTCTTGAATCTCTTCTTTATATCCATTCTTATATATTAAAGATTATATAAGTCATCAAGTGTGTTTATATTGAAATTTTGGATAACTCCCGATTCTCCTATATCCTTGCCTTTCAATGTTCCGGCGATGAGGTATTGTTTTCTCATTCGTTCTTGTATCCAAAGGATCACTTGGTCAATCATGGGGGTATCTTCCTTTAGCAAGTTTCCCAAAGATTTGATGATGAGCAAGCCAAAGGGTATGTCTTCCGTAAAGTAACGATTTGTATAATCAACCTTGAATCTGTCTCCTTGGGCTACCATTGCCATCTTGATTCCCTTGAACGCCTCGATTGATCGGATCTTCCTTGTCAGTGACGTTACATCTTCCGATTCGTAGTATTGGAGCAATGAGGGAATCTCTTCTTGGTGGATGGGGAGCCGTGAAAGGATCCGTTGGAATTCGGAATCGCATTCGATCAAGACTTCAGAACTTCTATCATCCCATTCCTCGTAGAATAGGAATTCTTTGTCGTAAGTATCTGTGTCGAACGGTGATAGCATTCCATAGATGCGGGATGGATGCAATAGGGGGTTACTGTTTGTCAACGTGGCTTCCAGGTAATGTCCCAATGCGATTGTCGGAGTTTCTAATGCTTTTGAGAAAAAAGAGGTCAACTCCTCCAGGTCGCTATTGCTGTTTCCTCCTATTTTTAACATTGATTTGTATCCTTTCAGTTCTGCGCTCCGTCCGTATTCCCTTACCCTGCTGATATAGGGTACTCGTTGGAAACCGAATAGCCGTTGTTCTTTGCCAAGCTCATGGCAGGCCATCCAGAAAAAGCCGCCACTGCTAATGACGGATCCTATCTCTGTACCAGAGCTCACGTAAGGGGCGATGGCGTGGAGTGTTTGCTGAATGAGGTAACCGGGAACACATAAAAGGATGATGTCCGCAGAGGGGATTACTTCTTCAGGTCGATCAGATATTTGAGTTATCTCTCCATTTATGGTGACTTGATTGCAATCCTCTACAAGGATGTGCTTAGACCATCGTGCGGGATGTCCGGTCAATAGATGGACTTGATAACCATTCTTGCTGATTTTTGCGGCTAAAGTATGCCCTAAGCCTCCTCCTCCACAAATACATACAGTATGATAATTACGCATATATTTACTTGTTTAGTTGTAATAAAGCCTCTACTAACCGATCATTCTCCTCTTGGTTGCGAATGGCTATCCGGACGTACTGCATCCCTTTGAATCCGGCTTTTGTTGCGCAATTTTTTATGAGGATATTGCTTCTCTCCAATAGAAAACTACAAAGTTCTTCGGTTGTATAGTAGTCAATTACCTCACAAAGGAAATAATTGGCAGCCGAAGGGATTACCCTCAGGAAAGATACTTCCTTCAGCCTAGAGAGAAAACGTTCCCTTTCTTTTTGGAACTTGATGCATGCCTTTTCGTAATCTTCCTTGTGTTTTATGAAAATCTGCATGTAAAACTCGGCGAAGGAGTTTATATTCCAAATCGAGATCTCCTTCTTCAATGAACAGATCAATTCCTTGTCGCCAGATGCAAGAAATCCGAGCCTCAACCCTGGTACTCCATACGACTTGGATATGCTTTTTATTGTGATTAAGTGAGGATTCGCATCCAATATCTCCTTGTTTAGTAGAGAGAGTTTATTGTCTGGTTTGGCGAAGTCGAGGAACGATTCATCAATAATGATCCTTATATTGTTTGACTTGCTCCATTCGATCAAGGAGATCAATTCGGCTTTAGACAGTAGATTACCTGATGGATTATCTGGATTAATTATCAAGAGCTGCTTGATGGATTTCTTGCTGAAATAAGAAATGACATCAGAAGCCGTATAAGAAAAATCTCGATTGTTGGGAGTGAAATATTCCAGTTCTTTAGGATCCAGCCTGTTTGGATATTCTTCGAAAGTAGGCAGGATCACTCCGGTCTTACCTTTTGCTGGTGAGGTTCTCAAGAAGCAACTGATCAATTCTGCCGCTCCATTCCCTACGATGATTTGCTCTGGTGAGATTTCCGCATAACGGGCGGCTAATAGTGCGTTCACTTGCATTCCTGAGGGATATTCGGCCAATAGCGTATCGAAATTAACCCTCATCTCGTCTTTAAGGCGGCTATTTGGAAAATAGGGGTTTACTAAGTAGCAGAAATCCAGTAACATAGGGAAACGCCAATATCCACCAAACCGTTTGCTGTATAAGGTTAACGCTTGTTTTCCTTCAGAAAACAGAGCTTCTGCATTATGCAAATCTTGCTGATCGTCAATCTCGTACCATTTTTCCGAACCTATATTCAAAGCTTTGAGATCCGGTTTGTTTAATAGAGAAATTACTTTCAGCACTTGCTCGTAGTACTCTTTATTACCTAAAGCTTTGCAGTAGGCTTCCAGAAAAGGCACGTACTTGTTCGTGGAAAATTCCTTACTGAATTTGTAAATATTTACAGTCTTGTAATAGGTATCTTGGTGGTTGAACTCGAACGCTTTCTTGGAGATGAAGTTCAGGATATTATTCTCTTCGTCCAAGGTGACCACTGTTCCGTCCATCCAGCTTTGGTATTTGGTTACAACCGCAACGTTAGGATTGGGGTCGGCCACCAATTTTTTAAGGATATCATCCGCAAAGATCAAGTCTGATTCAAGGAGGAGAGTTTCTTGTTCTACCAAATAATTTTTCGCCAGATAAAGAGAGTATATATTGTTAGTCTTGTCATATACCTGATTCTCGATATATAAGATAGGTGTATTATCGATCCTGTCGCCTATCAAGGCTCTTACTTTGTCTCCCTTGTATCCAATGACAAGTATGATACGGCTTATACCCAGCTCACTTAATTGTTTTATCATGCGTTCGATCAGGGTTTGCTCGTGTACCTTGATCATGCACTTTGTGTTCTCCCTGGTCAATTCGCCAAGGCGTTTACCCATTCCTGCTGCTAATATTATCGCTTGCATAAAAATCTTTTTGTTTTAAAGATGCACCGGCTGCAGTAAACGCTGCAAAACACATCCTAATTATTGAGCCGGATACTTTTTCTTTTAAAAGAACGTTTAAACCTTGTTTTATTGTATGAAGTACCGTCCTTTTTTATCCTTTCATTAAAATGTCGTCAAAGTTATGTATAATTCTTGGATTAATCGTACTTTTGTATCTCTTTAAAGTACGTGTGAAACATAAGTAATAGATATAAATGAAAATAGCGATTGTAGGTACAGGCTATGTCGGGCTGGTAACGGGTACTTGTTTTGCGGAAATGGGGACTGAGGTCTTTTGTGTGGACGTGGATAAGGCAAAGATTGAGAATTTAAAAAAAGGCGTAGTTCCTATCTATGAACCGGGGCTAGACGAGATGGTGGCACGCAATTTCCAAGCAGGTCGTCTTCATTTTATGACTGATTTAAAAGAATGTTTGAATGAGGTCGAGGTGTTGTTTTGTGCGGTTGGTACACCTCCCGATGAAGATGGTAGCGCAGACTTGAAGTATGTGCTTGAGGTTGCCCGTACGGTAGGACGCTATATGAATAAATATATCTTGGTTGTTACGAAAAGTACGGTTCCGGTAGGTACTGCCCAGAAGATCAAGAAAGCGATTAAAGAGGAACAAGCTTTGCGGGATGTGAGTATTGAATTTGATATCGCTTCTAATCCGGAATTCTTGAAAGAAGGTGCGGCTATCAAGGATTTTATGAGTCCGGACCGAGTTGTTGTCGGGGTTGAGTCTGAACGTGCCCAAAAGTTGATGTCGAAATTATACCGTCCGTTCTTGTTAAATAATTTCCGGGTAATTTTTATGGATGTCCCTTCCGCTGAAATGACGAAATATGCGGCGAACGCTATGCTTGCGACTCGTATTAGCTTTATGAATGATATCGCTAATCTGTGCGAGATCGTGGGGGCAGATGTGAATATGGTGCGTAAAGGTATTGGTACGGATGCCCGTATAGGTAGCCGTTTTTTATATGCGGGTTGTGGTTATGGTGGATCTTGTTTTCCAAAAGACGTAAAGGCGCTTGTGAAGACCGCAGCTAATAGTGGTTATCAAATGCGTATCCTAGAAGCGGTGGAAATCGTAAATGAGGAGCAGAAATCGATATTGTTCCGTAAATTAATGAAACATTTTAGAGGAGATATACAAGGTAAGCGAATCGCTTTATGGGGATTGGCATTTAAACCGGAAACGGATGATATGCGAGAGGCTCCTTCACTAATCTTAATCAAAAAGTTGAAAGAAGCGGGATGTATAGTTTCTGCTTATGATCCGGTTGCTATTCCCGAGGCTCAAAGACGTTTACCCGCTGGGATGATTTCATACGGTAAAGATATTTATGAGACTGTGATAGATGCAGACGCACTGTTGCTTGTTACGGAATGGAAAGAGTTTCGTATGCCCTCTTGGTCTGTTATTAAGAAATTGATGTCCACGCCTTTAATTTTAGACGGACGCAATATTTATGATAAGACAGAGTTAGAGGAAGCCGGCTTTACCTATCATTGTATAGGTCGATAAATTTTAATTATATGAGATTGTATGAATCTCCGGATAGTTACGATCATTAGAAGGTTTATAGGCACCGAAGTAGGTGATGTAAATCTTCTTTTCTTTTGTGTCTACAGCATAAATACAAAAACTGTTACTTGATAGGCTATCTTCTTCTCGTATAACCTTATTGTATATCAATCCTTTTTCACTTGGAGCTTGATTGGTACAAAGGATCATTTTTTGCGGAACAAGTTTTGTACTTTCATTTTCTAATCCAGTCACGTCAAAATAGGCATTGCAGTGGATATGTCCACCTAGATAGCAGATAAATTCTCCTTTGCGATCACTGAAATCTGCCTTGACATTGATGGAGGCTAGGTCGATTTGATTTGGATATATTTTTTCTAATGAGGAACGAGTACGAAAAGCTTCGATGATTTCGGGAATCATATTCCACGCATGGACGTAATCCCCATCACATAAATAGGTATCGTTATTTACACTACGGCGTTGAAATGGATAATGAGTTAAGATAATAACGCTATGATGGTCTGTCATACCATTTTTCAATGCAGTGTTTATAAGCCAGTCTATTTGTTTCTGTGAGAAATATGCGTAAGATAAGGTATTATATTGGGATGCTGGTTGGTCTAACATATCAAGGGCAATGAAGCGGATTGTTCCTCCTTGAGGGTTTGGCAGATCTGAGTAATAATAATTCTCAGAACTGTTTCGGTTCATCGAATAGTTACTGTTACTGAATAATAATTCATTGATTTCATTTTTGTATAAGAAAGTGTTACCTACCTCTTCTTCGGAATTACTGTCGTGGTTCCCTGTACAAATAAAAGTGGGGATATGATTTTCGTCATAAAGGTAATGAAGAAATGAACGCATATATTCTTTCGCTTCCTTTTTCTTATCAATAGAAATAAAATCCCCAGTAGCGGTTATCGCATTGATTTGTAATTCTTGTTGATTTGCAAATTGGATAGATTGCCTTAAATTTATCGGTAACTCGTAATTATTGCTCGGAGACCAAGAGGATAAATGGGAATCCGAAATATGGACGATCTTAAAACGTTCATAACTTCCACTATCTGTTTTATTGTACATGATTTTTGCTAGCCTCTGAGCTGCAAGCTTATTATTTTCCCAATAAAAAGATTCATTCTCCCCGCTACGCAAGTTGAGGTTTTTCCAACCATCTTTACAGCCTGCTGATAAGATCAGTAGGATAAAAAGAGTATATATTTGTAAGGCCTTGTTATTCATAATCTATGGTGTATTAGAATAACGCAAATATAGGAAATATTTTGTTATTCTTTCATTCTAAACTTTTTTTTCAACGAACACCCACTACAACCGCTGCAAGGATCACTGGATTTTGGCTTCGTAAGCATTCGATAAACCTTATATGCGATATATCCGATAACCGAGATACCAATAACGCAAATTGCTATATCTTGCCACATACCTATAAATTTACCTTCTATATATTAACTAAATAAGACAGATGAAAGTTCTTAGCTGAATAAACCCACAAAGAAATTTCCCGTTTGATAAACGATGAAAGAAACGGTCCATGCTAGGACACAAGTATATACGATGACGAATATACCCCATTTCCATGAGCCAGACTCGTTGACAATAGCCGATATAGTGGCTATACACGGAAAATAAATCAAGACAAAAAGCATTAAGCTAATCGCTATGAGCGGTGTGAATATCAAATTATCTTCTGCGTTACGGTCTTGTTTCAAACGCTCCGACAACGCTTGGCTATCATCATCGGCATTCCCTGTGTATAATACGCTCAGCGTGCTGACAACAACTTCTTTCGCTGCCATACCGGTAAGTAAGCTTACACTCATTTTCCAGTCGAATCCTAAAGGAGCCAAGATCGGTTGAATTGTTTGGCCGATACGTCCGATATACGAATTCTGCTGATGGTCGATTGTCTTCAAGTGTTCTAACTTTTCTATCGTATCCGTTTTCTCTTGAGAATCCAATTCTGTATTTTCGATTTCCGCTATTTGGCGGTCAAACTGATCCCCGCTTTCCGAATGTCTGGGGAAATATCCAAAGAACCAAATGATGATAGAAGCGACTAAGATGATACCTCCCATCTTGTGCAAGTATTGTTTCGCTTTCTCCCACATATGGATCATGATGGATTTGCCGGTAGGCATCCGATAGGGGGGGAGTTCCATTACGAAAGGGACATCCTCTTCGTTAAATAGGAAGCGTTTGAAAAGACGAGCCATGATGACTGCCAGCAAGATTCCAGATACATATAAAGCTAATAATACAAAGCTGGCGTTCTTTGGGAAAAACGCCCCGGTCAACAATACATAAACCGGTAGGCGGGCACTACAGCTCATCAACGGATTAACCAACATTGTTATCATCCGGCTATTGCGGCTCTCTATCGTGCGGGAGGCCATGATAGCGGGTACATTACAACCGAATCCCATCACTAGGGGGATGAAAGATTTTCCGTGTAGTCCCATCTTATGCATGATTTTGTCCATGATAAAGGCCGCACGTGCCATATATCCGGAGTCTTCCATAAATGATATGAACATATACAGTATCAAGATATTTGGCAGGAACACGATAACACCTCCTACGCCACCGATGATACCATCCACCAGAAGATCTTTCAAAGGTCCTTCCGACATATAGCTGCGCACGAAATTACTGATCTCCTCGACCAATGCCTCTATCCATTCCATCGGATAGCCTCCCAAACGGAAAGTAGCCTCGAACATGATCCACATAAACAGGATAAAGATTGGGAAGCCTAGAACTTTATGTGTGACGAATAGATCGATGATTTGCGTACTCGTCGCCTCTTTGATCATATTTTGCTCGTAGGTCTCACGCAACGCTCCGGAAATAAAGCCATAACGGGCATTCGTGAATGCGGTCTCACAATCCTCTTGCAATAACTTTTCTATTTGGATGGTATTACGATCTCTTTCTTGAAAGGTCGTTTCGGCACCGGGTAACGTTTTGATAAATGTCTCTACCTCTCGGTCTCCCTCTAATAACTTAATGGATAGATACCGCTTTGATAAGCTTTTGGGTATATCTACGCTATTTTTCAAGGTCTTCCTAACGTTGCTGATCCCTTTCTCTAAAGATTCTCCATAATTAATATGGATATGACGGATGACAGGATCTTCCTCTTCGTATACCTTGATTACACGGTTAAATAGATCCTCTATGCCAAAGCCTGTTTTACTTACGGTCGGAATAATGGGTGCTCCGATCATTTTTGCTAAGGACTCATGATCAAACTTATTTCCATGACGTTGCAACTCATCATACATATTGAGGGCGATCACCATACGAACGTCCATGTCGATCAGTTGGGAGGTCAAGTATAGGTTTCGCTCCAGATTGGATGCGTCAATAACATTGATCACCACATCCGGTTGCTCTTCATTCAAATGCTTGCGCACATATAATTCTTCTGGTGTGTAAGCGGATAGGGAGTAGGTTCCCGGTAAATCTACGATGCGGAATGTATAGCCATTCTGTTGGAAGGTTCCTTCCTTGGCATCTACGGTCACGCCGCTATAGTTACCCACATGCTCATGTGCTCCGGACGCAAAATTGAAAAGAGAGGTCTTTCCGCAGTTCGGATTTCCAACCAAGGCTACGTTAATCGTTTTCCCTTTATGTAATGCGATGGCTTGCAATTCATTGTCGGAAGGTAGGATAAAAGAGTCAGCGCTCCTGCTCGTATCTTGTATCGAGGTAGCTTGTTCCTTCTCGAAATCCGCCGCACTAACGACTTCGATTAATGTGGCGTCTGAGCGTCGCAATGAGACATCATATCCCATTACACGATAGTGAATAGGGTCCTTGAGCGGAGCGTTTTGTATAACAATCACTTCTTTCCCTCTGATAAATCCCATCTCGATAATGCGTTTACGGAAAGCTCCTCGACCCATTACCTTTACTATAACACCTTTATCGCCTGTGCGAAGTTCTGATAATCTCATGTCCTATTAAAATGTTACGCAAAGGTAGCTTGAAAACTTCGTACCACCAATACCAACTAATAGGTATTTTTTTGTTTCTAGGGGTTGTTTTTCGAGTATTTTATTTATGTTTGTGCTGCAAATTTCAACTTTAGACAAATGAAACTACGAATTGCTTTGTTCGCCACCTTATTGGTTCTTCTGTCAGCTTGTTTTACAGGCTGTAAAAAAGAATTGAAGGATTTCTCTTTTAGTTATAAGTATGGAAAGTGTAAATAAGTACAAGTTAATGGTTTTGTTTGATAGTGACGAGACATTCCGTATCGAGGAGTATAATTATTATATGGACAATTTCGCCAAGAAACGAGACCCTAAAATTATGGAGGGGACATTGACTGATGAGGAGTTTGCTTCCTTAAAACCGATTCTGCAAAAATGTAATTTCTTTAAGATGAAAGACTCTTATGGCTTTGAGAAGGAGACGAATTGGGATTTAGGGGATATCAGGTCTCATTTATCAATACATTCTTAAATAATCATAAGAATAACCAAATGCTTTTAGCCAGAAATGGAAAATAAACGGAACCGGGTCCTGTTGTGCTTAGGCTCTAATTGGGATAAAGAGAAAAATATGGAGTGTGCGGCGGAGATGCTGCGTGCTCATTTTGTTTTTATACGGTTTTCCCAGCCAGTTTATACGGAACCGATCGATTGCCCATTATCAACTACATTCTTGAATCGGGTAGCTGTTCTGTATAGCGAGGAGAATCCGGTGCAAATAAAGAATGTCTTGAAAGATATAGAGTACCGCATCGGACGTAGGCCGGAAGATAAATCCTGTGGGCGTGTGCCGATAGACATTGACTTATTGCAGTGGAACGACCTGGTCTTGAAAGCTGAGGACTTGACTCGCGGATATGTTCTAGACGGCATTCGCTCGCTCCTTACCGCAGGAGAGAATGATGAATGGTGCCAATAGAAAACCAAAGGAGCCGCTGTTGCGGATCAATGCGTTAATACTTTTGCATATCAAAGAAAGAATTGGATTGTTCCGGTCTGCGTTATAAAATCCTTTCTCTACTTTAAGCTTGAACTGGTAAGGTGCTAATAAATCCTCATAAGTCTGTATGGGAAGGATTCGCTCGGTCCAATTACCTGTAGCCGGATCGCAAGTATTGTAGGGGTCTTCCGGGATTGGTAGACTCTTTTCTTCAATCACTTTTTGGATATCGGGATAGGTCAAGCCTCTAGTCTGTCGGGCCCATGTCTCTACCTCTTCTTGGGAGAAATCCGGGCAAAGCTTTGTTATGAATTGCTCTCGTAAAGTATAATAGTTGGGGGATTCCAAAGATCCGTTTTCGCACCCGATCATCATCTTATGTAACCGTTGTTGGACATACGGGTTGAATGGGGTGGAGGCTGTCGTGAATAGTAGATACATGGAATTGTTTATATGGATTAAATCTTTGAAGAACAAAGACAAATCATAGACATGCTCTATCAGGTCCGTAGCGATTAAAAGCTGGGGACAAACTTTGTTCCCTGCGCACCAGTTCGCAAGAACATCAGAATTTCCATGGAGTATGATGTCAGGCCCTGTTCCTATTATTTGTTTCAATAGCTGAATCGTCTCCACGGAAGATGGGTTAAGATCAATATAAATAACTTGTCCTATCCCCATGGATTTCGCCAGGATACTAAGGAAGCCGGTTCCTCCTCCATAATCGATTAGCGTGACATCGGAGATTGGGGTCTGTATTGCTTGAAGTCCTCTTTGTAGGCAATCCGCATATATATGCATGAAATAGCTTAACGCCGGCTTTAAGTTGCCGATGTATCGCTTATTATAATCGCTGATCGGTAATTTGTTATAGTCGATCGCTTTCAAACGCTCGGTTAATGTATGTAATAAATCACTTCTATTCTCTTTCATCATATATCATCTTGTATAAACGTTTCCCCTGATCTTTATTGGAAAAAGTAGGGAACAATAATTGTTTTCGTTTATCTATCGCCTCTTTATCTATAGGGAGGGCCATTAATCGTTCACAAGTCCGTATCATCTCATCCGGCGTATCGGCGATATGGCACAAAGGATCTAATCCGCTACCAGCTAGCATGAGATGATTGACAATCGTATGCCTTCCGGCGAATAAGCTGTTCAAAAGCTTTAATTTTAAGCCGGTATCTTGAAATGTGATCAGCATATGGATCTGTGCGTTATGGATCAATTCGTCCATACGTACCTTACAGGGATTTGCTTCTACTATTATATGTGGGTAGAAGGCGGCCGCCTCTCGTATCAAACGGGTCGGGTTCATGCCCGCTATTATGCAGGTGTGTTTTAATTGGCTGAAAACATGCTTGATGAGAAATAACACGGCTCGCTCATTCTCGATAACGGATAGCTTGCCATGATATAAAATATAATCGGATTTCCCTGGTTCAGCCGTAACTTGGTTATTCTTGTGGAAACAAGGAACAAACTCGATTCTTTGATTGGGAAATTGCTTTCGTAAATAGTCTGCGTCTGTCGTGGATACGGCGATTATTAGATTTGCGCACCGTACTATTTTCTGATAGGCTTGGAAACGCATGGCCTCTATCCTAAAAAAGGCATTGCGAATCAATCCTTCGCCCGACTTTGCCAAGTGGCGATAATAATCATGCTCGATATTGCATTCCCGAAATATCTTCATCCGGTTTCTTAAACGGGGGTCGTTCATATAATAACAGGAGTGGAGCCCCTCAAATAAGATCGGATAATCATTTTGTAAGAGATTCTTGATCAAGCGATGATCTTTACGGCTATATACATTGTAAGGGAGCCATGTTAAATTAGCGATTACCCCGGTACGGCGTTTATAATAGAAAACCTTGTCGCAAATACTTTCTAATTCCGATGCGTGAGGACGTTCATATTCAAAGCAATGTAATATGAGTTTCACACCACAAGCACGCAAGGCTTCCAGTTTATAATACACATCAATAACCCCTCCGTAATTGGCGGGATAAGGTATATTGAACGATACTATGTTGAGGTATTTATCCATTTGTTTAAATCTCCTCAAAGATACGCACAAATTGGTTCGCTTGCTCTTTTCGGGAATAATTTGATAGCTTATCCCGATCGACGGGTGAGGTTGTATATCCTTTTTCCTGCCATTCCTCATAGTAATGTTTCAAGAAATCGTATACCTCGTCTACGTGGGTAGCGGCCAATCCGGAATGGGTCTCCTTGATGGCTTCGGCGAGGTAAGCCTCATCACTCTGTACGCATAAGATAGGCTTTTCTACTGCGAGCGATTCAAAGAACTTAGTTGTCATGAAGCCTTTTGGACCAGACGTGTCAAACTTATTCGTCAAAGAAAGCAGCACCGAGCTTTTGTTCAATATGAGGGGAATATCGGATGCCGGTACATACTCATGATAATCCATGAAAGATTGCACTCCATGTCGTTCGGCCTCTTGGTGGATGATGGAGCGGGATTCTTGATCGGTATACCATACTACTCGAAAAGTTTCGGGGACAATGATCTTGTCCTTCATGAGATGGGTGATGGCCGCAAATAATAATTCTGGATTTCGGATCGCTAAGCTTAACAACCGTCCGGTATAGGTAATGATGAACCGGGAGGTCTTGATTTGTTGCGGGTAGAATAACTCGGGATCGAATCCGTTATAAATCAGTTTTACGTTAGGATTATATTGTTTGAGTACCTCCACATGCCAAGGCGATACGGTCGTTACACAATCTGCTACCTCCAAAGCGTTATTCCGCTTTCTAAGTAATCGTTTGCGAAATCGTTTTGTGATAAATGCGTCTAGCCATGGAAATGTGTGGAATTTATGCGATATGTATTCGTTGGAGGCGTATTGCTCGATAATATCTCGTAAATCCACGACGAAAGGGAGATTGGTATGGACCGCTAACGTCTTGGCGGCGGTTAAAGGAAAGGTGCGGTATGTGCTACACAATATTCCCTTGTACTGGTTGGTCTTTATCAAGGGGATGCATGCGTTGATTATTCTTATGTCTTTATAACCAAACAAGATGTCTAGAAACATGACCCATATCCATTCGATATACTTTGATATCTTGCCTGAAGCCTTGTAGTAGCGGACACAATACACGTTCGCATATCCTGTGAGAAATTCGAATGTATTGTCTTTTATGTATTCTGTCACTACGGTAACTTCCCACCCCATGCGTGTTAAATATTTGCATAGATATCCCATTCTGGGGGCGAAAGCGGGTGGGAACATATCACATATGATAAGGAGTTTATTCATGGATTCAATCAGGGTTATAAGAATAGACGAACGACTTCAAACGCTTCCGCATAGGTACATCCAGCCTGGACGCCCCGGGCTCTGGCTAATGAATAGATAAAGTCTTTGGATAGATAATCTCTCGCTCCTTGCGATTTATAGGCTTTCAATGATTCTACCTTTGTGCCGATATGGCACTCTTCCAGCCTTATAAAACATTGCGTGTTGAATGTCAAATTGTTCCAGATTAACTCATAACCTAATATATTCGTGTTTTTGAACGCTCGTAGCCCCTCTTGGGCGATCGTCGTATGATCTTGGTGGATGTCGTGCAAGCTAGGGATGAAGACCAGATCAAAATCGGAAGCTTTTTTCAGGCGTATTAACTCCTCTAATATCTCTTGTCTTGCGTATCCCAGTTTTCTTACTTCGTAATTGTATATGATTAGGTTTTCCGGTTCTATACCTAAGGTCTGGGTAGCTTGCTTGACCTCAGTCTTTAGGATATCTTCCGGAAAACCCTCGGGAACCGATTGCTGTGCGGTGGAGAAAGCCACGTAGGTCACTTTCTTACCCTCTTCTATCAAGCGTGAGATGGTTCCCCCCAATCCAAGTTCTCCGTCGTCCGTATGAGGGGCGAGGACTAAAATATTTTTACAATTAGTAATCATTCTTTCTTATTTATTTGAATACAGGGATTTTATTGTTTTTACAGCTTCGCTAATTCTTTCAATAGCTGGGCGTATAACTTACGTAAATAACTTCCAGATCCTTCTTGTACGGAGTCATTATGCCATAGTAAAACCAATTCACCTCCTACATTATTTACTTGTTCCACTAAATTCCGGCAATAGGTTAAAGCCCTATCAAAATCCAGTCCCATATATTTCTTCTCCTCTAGGGTACAATCCATTATGATAAGTGGATGCAGTCGGAGAGGAGATAGCCGACGGGTGATCGGATTGATCCAACGAACCGGGTAACAAGTCCCTAACCGGAACCCGGAGACATCGGCGTACCCCATGGTGAAATCGTCCGTAACCCCGGCTGCTTCTATTTGATCCATATCTTCTGGTTCTCGGATTGCCAAGAAATGATGACGGTTGAACCGAACATTTTTGCCGATATGATCTTCCAGATCGGTTTTCTCTTTTCGGATAAGGCTAGGAGTCGTACCCGCTTGGTAGCTACTATGTAAACCTATAGTTACATTATGCTCTAGAGCACTTTTTATCAATTTACGAATATCTTTATTCCTCAAATCGTAATGGGGTTTGTCGTGTTTGGCTTTGCCCCCGTTCCGGATAAATAGGATAGGGTGGCATTGTTCTTTCCCGATCAAGTCCTGAAGGATACTATTCTGGCGGAAGAACCAAGGGAAGGTATAAAACGGGTCTTTTTCAAGGGAACCAAATTTACCTTGAATGGATTTATATAGTCCTCTTCTATCTCTAATAGACCGTATCAAACCTTTCCACGAACGATATAGAGTCGGAGAATCTACGTCATGTGTAAGGTAAATCTTCCGGATTTGCTTTTTTACCTCGGGTACACGTAACCGGGATTGGCGTAACCAGCGACGAAGTAGCATGCGATATTCATCCACGATCGGACGATGTAAGAAACCGGCCCGGTAAGGTAAGGACTCTTTACCGGGAAACCTTCCATGCTCATCTCGAAGCCCACGCCGTACCATCTCCTCGTATCTGGAAATTAGAAAATAAGTACTTGCGATAATATCCGCATGAACCACCCATGTATCTCTTACCCATTCCTCTTTCGGCGAGCCGAATAACAAAGGGATACCCTGAACCTCTTGCAAGGGAAGTTCTGGTAAGGAAGCGGAAGTCCCGTATGTCTGTCCATCGAAAAAGCCGGATGGGATGATAACGACGTTATAACGGTCGAATTTATTGGGATCAGCCGTGTACCCGATCGTTTCTACCAGTTCGCTAGGGACGTCATCTCCTACAAGAAAACGTATTATATAATGTAAAGTACGATTTTTCATATCCATTTGCTTAGTTTAATGCGTGCTCTGTCTAATAAACTTAGTTTCCCCCTAGATATTGTGAAAAACGGGGTTTGGATAGCTCCGAACTCCCGGAAGAAACGTTCTACTCCAGGTAGCATAGATCCTTCGAAGTCAAATACCGTCGTAAATTGAGAAACGAAATGAAGGCATTCCCACAGGACGTAGCTTTGCGCTCCGGAACCTCTATAGGCCGGATTTCCTCCTCCTGCGAGATAGTAAGCCGATCGATCTTGCCATACGATGAAAGCGGCCGCATGTAAATGGCCTTGCTCGTCATAACCTCCCCATAAATCACCTTGTCCTCTTTGCCTACAAGTGACGATCAAATCTTTCAGTACATTCGTGTCTTCCTTGATCCGTACGTGCTGGCGGTCAAATGTTTGGGACTGTACGGTCAGGAACTCATCCAAGGGAATCCCCTTTTTTACGGATATATGGTATTTATGTTGAGCTTTCGTAATATTTCGCCGAATATTGGAGCTCATATTCTCCCATATCGCTTGATGATCCCGGATATTTTTTAATAAATAGGTATAACGTGTCGTTTGGTTATATCCCGCCCAATAAAACGGAAGCCAATCTGTGACGTCATAATTGAAATTTTGGAGGAAATACTGATAGCGTTTTAGTTCTTCCGTGAATTGTTTGCATAATTCTTGACGTCGTCCTAACTCGGTCGTATATTTCGTGTCGGAGGAACTTGCGGTGAACCAAGGGCCCATCGTTTGGGTGTAAGAAGGCATTGAGACAATATCGGAATGGGGGACGTAAATGGGGAGGGTTGCCTGTATCCTTCCCTTTTGTTCTATAAGTAAGACATCCCATTTTTTTTCTCCGCAAACTGTATCTAACCACCAGTCATGTGAGAAGATTGGTATATTTTTTTCAATATTGCAAAGTAAACGATATTTGTCTTTATTACTCATTACAATTTCGTATAGGGGCGGGGGTTGCCCGCCCCCGCAAATTACTTGTTGGCTTTTAATGCCTCAAATATTAATTCGGATAATTCGTCTGCCAATTCGGGATTGTCCTCGACACATTGTTTTGCCGCATCACGACCCTGTCCCAATTTGGTATCGTTGTAGCTGTACCATGAACCGCTTTTCTTGATGATATTCAGTTCTGAGCCAAGATCGATGATCTCTCCGGAACGGGAGATACCTTGCCCGAACATGATATCGAACTCTGCCTTGCGGAATGGAGGAGCCACCTTGTTTTTTATAACTTTCACACGCACTTGGTTTCCCTTGATCTCGTCACCATCTTTCAGCTTTCCAATGCTACGGATATCCAAACGGACTGAAGCGTAGAACTTCAACGCATTACCTCCAGTCGTTGTTTCCGGGTTTCCGAACATTACGCCGATCTTATCACGCAATTGGTTGATGAAGATACAGGTCGTATTCGTCTTATTGATTGCGGCCGTCAACTTACGAAGGGCTTGTGACATTAGACGAGCTTGTAGCCCCATCTTGCTGTCTCCCATATCACCTTCAATCTCGGCTTTAGGAGTCAAAGCGGCTACTGAGTCGATAACAATGATATCTACAGCGGATGAACGGATCAACTGCTCGGCTATTTCCAAGGCCTGCTCACCGTTATCCGGCTGAGAGATCCATAAGTTCTCTACATCAACGCCTAACTTTTCAGCATAGAAACGATCAAAAGCATGCTCCGCATCAATAAATGCGGCGATACCTCCTTTTTTCTGAGCCTCGGCGATCGCATGGATCGCTATGGTTGTCTTACCGGAAGATTCCGGACCATAGATCTCGACGATACGTCCTTTCGGATATCCGCCTACGCCTAGCGCTGCGTTTAAAGCGATAGAACCTGTCGGTATCACCTCGATATCCTCGATGCTCTCATCGCCTAGTTTCATGATCGAACCTTTTCCGTAGTTCTTCTCGATTTTATCCATTGCCGCACGTAAAGCCTTTAGCTTATCCGTGTTAGCGGCTGGTTTACCACCTTCTTCTTTCGCTTTTTCTTCGAACAAATTTTCTTCTTTTGCCATATGTGTCCTTTATAAATTAAGGATTTGATTTGCATGGTCTTTTGTCTTCACCTCTTTCGGCCCGATGATATTGGTAACAATACCTTCCTCGTTGATGATAAAGGTGGTCCGGAGAGTCCCCATGTATGAACGTCCGTACATTTTTTTCTCAGCCCACACACCAAACTGTTCTTGTAAGGTTGTGTCTATGTCCGCTATTAAACGGAAAGGTAAGTTTTGCTTTTGTATAAAACCTTGATGCGATTTGGCGCTATCTTTACTTACTCCGATGATCTCGAAGCCTTTCGCTTGTAAGGCTTGATAGCCGTCACGTAAGCTGCATGCTTCCGCCGTGCAACCGCTCGTATTATCTTTCGGATAGAAATAGAGCGCTACTTTCTTTCCTTGGTAGTCACTCATCTTTACCTCTTTACCATCTTGATCGGTTCCCAAAAATTCGGGAACCTTATCGCCTATTTGTATTGCCATATTACAATTCTAGGTCAATGTTAAACAATTCATGCCAAGGCAAACCTTGCTCATTCAGCTCTTTCATGAATGGGTCTGGATTGAATTCCTCCACATTCCATACACCCGGTTTCTTCCAAATACCTTGCATAAATAATTTGGCGCCGATCATGGCAGGAACACCGGTGGTATAGCTAACGCCTTGCGCTCCTGTTTCCAGATAAGCGGCATGGTGGCTACAGTTGTTGTATACGTAATAAGTTAATTCCTTACCGTCCTTGATACCACGGATGCGGCAACCAATGGAAGTCTCGCCTGTATAATTTTCTCCCAAATCACCCGGATTCGGCAGTACGGCCTTTAAGAACTGGATCGGAACGATTTCCTGCCCATTGTAAAGGATCGGGTCGATACGAGCCATGCCGATATTTTGGATGACACGCAAATGAGTCAAATATTCCTGTCCGAAAGTCATCCAGAAACGAGCCCGTTTGAGGGTCGAGAAATTTTTAGTCAGACTTTCCAATTCCTCGTGATACATCAAATACGATTCTCTCGGTCCTACGTTCGGATAATTCAATGCCTTATGTACGCTCAGCGGATCGGTCTCCTTCCATTCCCCATCCTCGAAATATTTGCCACGTTGAGTGATCTCGCGGATATTAATTTCTGGGTTGAAATTGGTAGCGAAAGCCTTATGGTGATCTCCGGCGTTACAGTCTACGATATCCAAATATTGTATCTCGTCGAAATGATGCTTTGCCGCATAAGCTGTGTACACACCGGTAACCCCCGGGTCGAAACCACATCCCAAGATAGCGGTAAGACCGGCTTTCTCGAAACGATCTTTATAGGCCCATTGCCAGCTGTATTGATATTTGGCTTCATCGAGCGGTTCGTAGTTGGCCGTATCTAAATAGCTAACACCATATTCCAAACAAGCGTCCATGATATGCAGGTCTTGATAAGGTAAGGCCAGATTTACCACCAAATCCGGTTTGAAGGCGTTAAACAAGGCAACGAGCTCTTGTACGTTGTCTGCGTCTACCTGTGCGGTTTGCACGTTCACATTCTTGATATCGGCAGCGATCTTGTCGCATTTACTTTTCGTACGGCTAGCTACCATGATATCCGTGAAGACATCCGCATTCATCGCTATTTTCTTAACAGCAACGGTACTTACGCCCCCTGCACCAATAACTAATACTCTTCCCATTTACTAATAGAATTAATCTTGTTAATATACAGTTTACAAGGTTTTCAACCAATGGACAAATATACGGCTTTTCCTTGACAATCCCTATAAAAGATTTATTTATTCATTTTAGAAGGGATGAAGGAAAAGAAAGACACAGCTAATGAATGTGAATACTGAAAATAGTCGTACTTTTGTCACATTTACTGTTTAAAGATTGGACATGAGATTTTTAAATTATGCCGGGGGTGTTTTTATTCTGCTTTTATTAGCGTTGGGGTGCAAACCCGAGGCGAAGCGGAGCCGTGTGTTTGTGATCCAATCTTTTCGGTGGGGCGACAAGAGTTATCCGGAATTAAACTCGGGCATCCGCACATTTTATCTCGACTGCGAGTGCTATATGGCTGAGGAGGAAGAGGAACGGATGTATAACTTTATCGATACGATCCGTCTTTGGAATCCCGACATCATCTCGGTGAATGATGATCAGGTTACCTATACGTTGATGGAATGCGGCTGTCCTTTTGTAAAGAAAGTTCCGGTTGTTTTCTCTGGCGTCAATTTCCCTAATTGGGATTTGCTGGAAGAATATCCGAACGTAACAGGTAGTTGGGACAAGATTGATTATAAGGAAAACCTTCGTTTGATTGATCAGCAAATGGGAAAGTCTCGTATTTATATCAATAATGCCATCAAGTTCACGACTTCAGGCTATATAGAAGTGGGGTACTATCTCTGTACGAAAGGCGACTGTTTTCATATTTATGTAGAAGACACGGGTATCGGTATCCCTGAGGAGAAACAGAAGCAAGTATTTGATCATATTTGCAAATTGGATGAGTTCGCACAAGGCACCGGACTCGAATTGGCGATTTGTCAAGTGATAGCGCAGCATTTCGACGGTGAGATACAATTGAACTTGGAATATGGTAAAGATAGTCGTTTTACGCTAACTTTGCCTAAAGAACGTATAGGTTGACAAAGTATGGAGCAAATAAAGGAACTTTCACGATTTATCAAGGAACATGCGTCGGATGATTTGAATCGTCTGTTGCTTTCTGCCTCTCGTTATCCGGGGATTGATATTCCTTTCGTGGTGGATCAATTAAAATCCCGGCGGCAGATCAAGGATAAACTGCCTTCATGGTATCAAAACGATCGACTGGTTTTTCCGGCGAAGATAACGGTGGAGCAATGTTCCTCGGAACAGACCGCCTTGTACAAACAGAGGTTGGTAGAACCGCACGCACATGTATGTGATTTAACCGGAGGATTGGGGATCGATAGTTATTTTTTCTCCCTGAAAGTACGGCAGGTTACTTATATCGAACGCTTTCCTGTTTATTGCGAGGCGGCTATTCATAATTTCAAGGTCTTAGATGTTGGTAATATAACGGTATTGAATGGTGATTCTACAGAGTTGATAGATAAGATCGATGGAATAGATGTGTTTTATATCGATCCGGCTCGTAGGGGAGAGGGAAATAAGCGGGTTTTTGCGCTGCAAGATTGCGAGCCGGATTTGACAAAGTTGGTTCCTGTCTTGTTTAGTCATGCCCCTAAAGTGATTGCGAAACTATCCCCGATGGCGGATATTCATATGACGATGGATTTGCTTCCGGATGTGACAGCCATACAGGTACTTTCGGTGAAAAATGAATGTAAGGAACTTTTGTTTGTGTTGGAACGAGGCTCGAGAGGCGGTAGCCCTCGGATCTGTTGCGTGAATTTTATCTCGGAGGAAGAACCGGAATTGTTTACGTTCTCAATGGAGGAAGAGCGGGAAGCTGTCGTCTCCATCCGTGGGGAAGTCAAGCGTTATTTATATGAACCGAACGCTTCCATCTTGAAGGCGGGTGCGTTTAAAGCGGTCGCTATTCGTTTTGGGTTGAGTAAATTGCATGTCAGCAGTCATTTATATACGTCGGATGATGTAGTTCCTTGTTTCCCGGGACGTTCTTTTGTGGTAGACGAGGTGATCCCCTTTACGAATAAACAATGTAAGACTTTGTCGAGACTGATCCCTCAAGCGAATATAACAGTCCGCAATTTTCCTCTCTCGGTGGATGAGTTACGTAAGCGAACCAAAATTGCGGATGGAGGAACCATTTATCTTTTCGCCACTACTCTGGAAAATGGGGATAAGATACTTATCAAAACTCACAAGCTTGCACTTGATATCCTTTCCGGTTAATAAATACGTTCCTTATGTTCATTCTGATTGAATACATCGAGGACACCACTATAATAAACTGGCAGGAACAGCGGGCTTTTGATTATGCTACTGTTTCGAATATCGTCCGAAGATAAGGTAAGTGAAACAAAAAACAGGTCGAATATTAGACTTTTTTAAGCGGTTAAGTGAATAACATGATCAATAATTGGGCGGAAATCACCCGGATGAACATGGATAACGGGTAAACCGTAGCGTAAGATACGGAAGGTTCATCGCCCTCGACGGTTGTATTGGCATAACTCAAGGCCATCGGATTGGCCATGCTTCCGCATAGCATACCTATGTTGTGGGCGTAATCCAACTTGAAAAATTGCGAGGCGATGAACCCGACGACTAAGACTGGCACGATCGTTAATAGGAAACCGAGGCCGATCCATAATAATCCTTCGGCACGGAAGACGGTCTCGAAAAAATGAGCTCCAGAGTCAATTCCTAGTCCCGCCAGATAGATCACTATACCGAACTGCCGCATCATTAGGTTTGCGCTCTGGGTGGTATAAGTTGTTAGGTGGAAACGGGGGCCGAACGCACCCATCAAGATTCCAACGATGATTGGTCCTCCGGCAATACCCAGCTTGATGGAGGTACTCATTCCTGGTATGGCGATTGGGACCGCCCCGATTAATACGCCCAGCGTAAGTCCAACGAATATGGCAAGCAGGTTGGGGTTATCCAGCCGTTTCAACTCGTCTCCCAAGATTTTACCTACGTTATTCACAGAATTAGCCTCGCCTACGATCGTTAGTTTATCCCCGATCTGCAGACGGAGGTCACGGGAGGCCACCAGATCGATACCCGCTCGGTTTACTCGGGTGATGTTGATCCCGTATAGGTTGCGGAGCCGGAGTGAGCCTAGCTTTATCCCGTTTACCCGGTTGCGGGTTACGACAATACGGCGGGAGATCAATTGGCTGTCGATAGCGTTCCAGTCAATATCTTCTTTATTCCAGTCTGTAGTCTCTTGTTCTCCGAAAAGTACCTTGATGGATTCTACATCTGCCTTTACGGATATAATAAGCAAATGGTCTTTTTCCTTTAAGATGGTTTCAGAGGTGGGGATCGTCACCTTTCCATCCCTCCAGAGGCGGGAGATCACGAAATGTTTCTCTGTTAATTTCATAACCTGCTGGATACTCTTATTGTAAATAGAGGGGTTTAATACCTGAAATTCCGCTACGTTTGTCGTCGTGTCTTGCTCCTTATGTGTGTTTTGTGTCTTTTTAGCGAATAAGGCCCTCAAAATGATAATAGCCAGAATTACACCTACAACTCCTAATGGATAAGCTACGGCACAGGCCAAAGCCATATCCGTTATGTTTCTCGTATTTTCTGGGTCCATCTGTAAAAGTGCTTGCTGGGCGGCACCTAGAGCTGGGGTATTCGTTACGGCACCGGATAGTAACCCTACCATAACGGGGACAGAGATTCCTGTTATCCAATGAAACATCAACGTCAAAATCAACCCTAAAGCGATTACTCCTAATCCCATCGTATTCATTTCCACCCCACCTTTTTTTAAAGAAGAGAAGAAACCGGGACCTACCTGCAATCCCAAGGTATATACGAAAACGATAAGCCCGAAATTTTGGGCGAAGTTCAGCATGTCCTTATTTACGACAATACCTAGATGCCCTGCCATAATACCGGCGAAGAATACAAAAGTGATGCCTAATGAAATGCCAAATATTTTTAGCCGCCCTAAATACACACCAATCGCCGCCACGATAGAAATGATAGCCACGGCCTGTATCATCGAAGGTTCTGTAAGCGTCTCAAGTAACCAATTCATAAGCGTTTCTTTTTTGCTTTAGGAGCGCGAAAATACATAAAACAAAGCAATTAAAAAAATTGTAGTATCTTTGCCCTCAAAATAACGATGATACAGGGTGAGGGAAACGATGGTTAAATATATAAAGTGGTTGCTTCCGGTACTTTTTATTGCGTACTATAGTAGCATTTTGCTTTTTACGCACGTCCATGTGGAGCATGGTACGACTATCGTGCATGCGCACCCTTTCAAGAAGATGGCGGACGCTACTTGCCATCATCATACCTCTTTGGCGGAGATACAGTTGTTTCATACGCTCTCGTCTATTCACGTGATGGATGGGGCAATTCACCCGTTGCGTTTACAATTCTATTCTTTAAAAATATCTAATCTCTCTGAGTCTCCAGTCTATCTGGATCATGTCGCTTCCGTTGAGGGACTGCGGTATCTGCGGGCTCCTCCGATTGTTTGATTACATATTCAGAAATCAATACTGTCTGTAGAGACGAGGTATGCCCTGTCTCCTCGGCATTTCGTAATCATTAATATTCAAACAACTATTAATCAAACAATGAATAAGTTTATTACACTTATACTATGTCTGTGCTGTGTCTTTACATCAGCGTGGGCAGAGGGAGACGATCATGTTTCCTTGAATCCTTCCGATGCTAATATCATAGGCCATATCCTCGATAAGAAAACAGGAGAGCATCTTGCTTTTATTAATGTCTACCTCCACGGTACGACAATCGGTACGACTACCGACGCTACTGGTCATTACTATATGAAGAATCTTCCCGAGGGGAAATACACCTTGGTCATGAAATCTATCGGTTATAAAACTGAGGAAAAGACGGTGACTCTTAAGAAAGGGAAAACCTTGGAGATCAATTTTAACGCTGAGGAAGACGCTGTCTCCTTGGACGGTGTTGTCGTATCGGCAAACCGTAACGAGACAACCCGCCGTTTGGCTCCTTCTTTGGTAAATGTACTCGACTCCAAGGTGTTCGAGACTACGCACGCCACTTCCTTGGCCGACGGTCTGAACTTCCAGCCTGGCGTGCGTGTGGAGAACAACTGCCAGAATTGCGGTTTCCAACAAGTGCGTATCAATGGTCTGGAAGGCCCTTATACTCAGATCTTGGTGGATAGCCGGCCGATCTTCAGTGCCCTGACTGGCGTATATGGCTTGGAACAGATACCGGCGAATATGATCGAGCGGGTAGAGGTGATGCGCGGAGGAGGCTCGGCCTTGTTTGGCTCGTCTGCTATCGCTGGAACGATCAACATCATCACGAAGGAGCCGATGCGTAACTCCGCCCAGATCGCCCATTCGTTGACGATGATCGGGGGAAGCCGTCCGGATAATAATACGACCGTGAACGCCTCGTTGGTAACGGATGATCATAAAGCGGGTATCTACCTCTTCGGACAAGGCCGCCATCGTGCCTCTTACGACCATGATGGCGATGGCTACTCGGAGTTAGGTAAACTGGAGGCGAAGACCCTCGGATTCCGTTCTTACCTAAAGACCAGCAATTACTCCAAGTTAACTTTCGAGTACCATAACATCAGCGAGTTCCGTCGGGGCGGTAATTTATTGGATCTTCCGCCTCACGAAACGGATATCACCGAGCAGACTGATCACCAAATCAATGGGGGAGGTTTGAAATTCGATCTTTTCTCTCGTGACTATCATCATCGGCTGAATGTGTACACCTCCGCCCAGCATACGAAACGCCAGAGTTATTACGGTGCCGGAAAAGACCCGAACGCCTATGGTAACACAACAGACATGACTTTTATCGGTGGTGCCCAATACTCCTACGAATGGGACAAATGCCTTTTTATGCCCGCTACCTTTACGGGAGGTGCCGAGTATAACTACGATGATTTGCAGGACGAGATGCTTGGCTATAACCGTACGATCGCCCAGACCGTGCATATCGGTAGCGCTTTTGCTCAGAACGAGTGGAAAAACGACCGTTGGAGTTTCTTGATCGGTGGCCGTTTGGATAAGCACAACATGATGGATCATGTGATCTTTAGCCCTCGTGCGAACGTGCGTTTCAATCCGACGAAGGATATCAACCTGCGTATGTCGTACTCCAGTGGTTTCCGGGCCCCTCAAGCGTTCGACGAGGATCTGCATATCACCGCCGTGGGGGGCGACGTGGCGATCATCCAGATCTCTCCGGATTTGAAGGAGGAGAACTCGCAGAGTGTGAGCGCTTCCGTGGATTTTTATCATCGCTTCGGCCCGGTTCAAGTGAATTTCTTGGTAGAAGGTTTCTATACGGATTTACGGAACGTGTTTATTTTGGAGGAGATCGGCCGTGACGAGGACAATAACCTGCTGATGGAACGCCGTAATGGAAAGGGTGCCCGTGTGATGGGTATCAATCTGGAGGGTAAGATGGCCTATTCTTGGATGCAGATACAGGCGGGTGCTACCTTGCAACGGAGCCGCTACAAAGAGGCGGAGCAATGGAGCGAGAATCCGAATATCGCCCCGCAGAAGAAGATGTTCCGCTCTCCGGACGTGTATGGCTATTTCACCTCTACCTTCACGCCCGTGAAACGTTTCTCCGCCTCATTGACGGGAACCTATACGGGCAGCATGTTGGTGCAGCACTTGGCGGGTTACATTCCCGAGGATCGTGAAGAGAAGACTCGTGATTTCTTCGATTTGAATCTTAAGCTGGCTTACGACTTCCCGATCTTCAAGTCCGTGACTTTACAGGTAAATGCCGGAATCCAGAATATATTCGACTCTTATCAAGATGATTTCGACAAGGGAGCGCATCGGGATGCCGGATATATCTATGGCCCGGGGATTCCCCGAAGTTATTTCGTGGGGTGCAAGATCAGTTATTAAATACTCGGCGAGCCTCTGCGGGGCTATTCCTCTACTATTCTCTCTATATAATTTGGCGGCAGGGTGGTGCGTGGCACTTTCATGCCGCCAAACCATTTATGCAAAGGCAAATCGAAACCAGTTCCATTCATGTAATTATAGAGGGAGATACGAAGCCCCTCGCTGAAAAGCTCCGGATCGCAGCCGGAAAGCGCCTCGAACTGTACGTCATTACGGGCGAATCCCCCAAAGGGAGGCTCCGTGACACGGCAACTGTACTCGGCGGGGTGTAACCCCACAGGACTATGTGCTGTCATGGCGAAACGATGCCAAAATCCGGATTGGATCAGCCCTAGCTCAAACATCTGCCGGACTGTTTCCAAGGAATCTATAGTTTCTTGAGCGGTTTGGGTCGGGAAACCATACATCAAATAGGCATGGACCATGATACCTGCCCCGGTAAAGTTGTTGGCGACCCGTGCCACTTGAGCCACTGTCACCCCTTTATTTATCAGTTTGAGGAGTCGGGGAGAGGCTACTTCCAGACCTCCCGATACGGCGATGCAACCACTTCGCTGAAGAAGATCGCATAGTTCCTCGGTATAGCTTTTCTCGAAACGGATATTTCCCCACCATACGACGGTTAACCTGCGGCGGATGATCTCCTGTGCCATTTCCCGCAGCAAGGCAGGCGGAGCGGCCTCGTCCACGAAATGGAAACCGATCTCGCCGGTTTGCTCGATCAAGCGCTCCATACGGTCTACCAAGGTCTTGGCTGTATTCGGCTCATATCGTTTGATGTAATCCAATGAGCCGTCGCAGAAGGCGCATTTCCCCCAGTAGCAACCGTGCGCCAAGGTCAGTTTGTTCCAGCGGCCGTCGCTCCAAAGCTTGTGCATCGGGTTGGCCATTTCCATGACGGAGATGTATTTGTCCAGCGGCAAGCCCTTGTAATCCGGGAATCCGGTCTCGCTTTGCCGGCAAACGGGGTGAGCGGGGTTATCTCGATAAACGACCCGGCTGCCGTTCTCGTCCAAGGAGAAGGTGCGCACCAATTCCTCTTTGGGGATCGCCCCGTCCAGATAGCGTAATACTTGGTAAAGCGGGTCCTCTCCATCATCTAGCAAGAGGTAATCGATGTATTTGAAGAAGCGGGTATCTGTGATGGAACGAAGTTCCGTATTCACGAAACCACCTCCCATGAGGATTGGGATATCGGGATGTACCTGCCGTAGCCACTGGGCGAGCCTGAGGGTACTGAATAAGTTCCCCGGGAAAGGTACGCTGAAAGCGATCACCTTGGGCTTGCTTTCGGCTATGTGCTTTTCCAATAGCGGCTGTGTCAAGCGGTCGATAAAGCCGAAAGGCTTTTTAAGGGCTTCCTCGATCTCGTCGAAGGAGGAGGCGCAACGGCCCAGATGCTCGGCATATCGGCTGAAACCGAAATCCGGGTCGATCGTTTCCCGGATCAAGTCACAGAGATCCTCCAAATACAAGGTCGCCAGATAACGGGCTTTATCTCGTAATCCGGAAGTGCCGAACGCCCATTCCAGTTCCTCTTCGTTTTGGCTCCCGCGATCGCTCTCGGGAAGGTAATCTTGATTACAGATGCGATAAGCGAGAGGATCGTTCTTTCCTTGAAGGAAAGCGACGACGGCGGCTATCGTGTCGATATACCGTTGCTTATTAGCCAGTACCCTCCGGACTTTATCCGGATATTTACCTTTCCATCGCTCGATTTCGGCAAACAACCCTCTGAGGCCCTGCGTGGAAAACAAAGCCAAGATCGTCTCGATACCCAGATCGGTTTGCCCGGCATGTATTCCTTTTGCTTCCAAATAACCCTTTAGGTAAGCCGTGGAAGGATAAGGCGTATTGATCTGCGTAAACGGAGATAAAACTAGAAGAACTGAAGCTGGCCCCATATCGGTTCAACCCTTTTTAATGATTCAAACTATTGTTGATAGACTCGATATAGTCAAGGATCTCATCCCGTCCTTCTTTCTTTTCCGAGGAAGAGACGAAGATCGGAGGAAGCTCTTCCCAAGTCTCCAGTAATTTATCCGTATAGGCTTTTAAGTTCTCTTTCAAGCGTCCTTTGCTGATCTTGTCGATCTTCGTGAAGATAATAGAGAAAGGAACCCCGTTCTCACCTAGCCATTCCATGAATTCCAGATCGATTTTCTGTGCCTCGTGACGGCAGTCTAAAAGGACAAATAGGCTGGTCAGTTGCTCCCGGCCGAGGGTATAGTTCTCGATGATACGTTTCAATTGCTCCCGGTTTTCTTTACCTCGTTGGGCGAAACCATATCCCGGAAGGTCTACCAAATACCATTCGTTGTTGATGAGGAAATGGTTGATAAGTAAGGTCTTACCCGGTGTTTGCGAAGTCATCGCCAAGCCCTTCTTGTTGGTAAGCATATTGATCAAGGAGGATTTGCCTACGTTGCTTCGTCCGATGAAGGCATACTCCGGCTTATTACCTTCGGGGCATTTCCTTACGTCTGTGTTGCTGATAACAAATTCTGCACTTTTAATTTCCATAAGATATAAATTAATGAATAATGAGTAAATGAATAATGGCGAGGCCTAATTCTCAATTTTTAATTTTCCATTTTCAATTGCCGAAAGCCACAGCCCGGCGAACGTGATGCTACCGTTTACCATAAGCATCTCATAGCCGAATGTATAGCCTGCGTATTGTTTCACCAAGAAATCAGTGGCGAGGCAAATCAACGGGGAGGCTATACAGATATAAGGCACGTATTTGTCACGAGGTTTCCGCTTCGTGAAAAGCCCGAAAACAAACAGCCCCAATAGAGGACCATACGTGTACGACGCTATCATGTAGATCGCATCGATAACGCTCCGGTTATTTACGGCCTTAAACGCCAAGATGATCAAGACGAACAAGATGGATATCATCACGTGTACCTTCAAGCGGGTACGTTTCGCTCTTTTAGCTTCCTCTTTCTGCACGCCGAGGATATCCACGCAAAAAGAAGTGGTGAGTGCTGTCAACGCCGAGTCGGCACTACTGAAAGCCGCCGCTATGATGCCGATCGTGAAGAAGATCAAGATACTCCCGCCTAATATCCCCGAGGTACAAAACATCGGGAGGATATCGTCGCCTAAGGTCGGCAATTGGATGTTTTGTTGTGCCGCCAATGTCAGTAGCAGTACCCCCAGTGCGAGAAACAGGAAGTTGACTGGCGTGAAAGCGAAGCCATATGTGTACATATTCTTCTGGGCATCCTTCAAGCTCTTGCAGGAGAGGTTCTTTTGCATCATGTCTTGATCCAGCCCGGTCATGACGATCGTGATAAAAATACCGCTGAAGAACTGCTTGAAGAAGTTCTGCGTACTATGCCAATCGCCGAACTCGAAGATCCGGAAATGGGGGCTTTCCACCAAGGTCTGCGCCATACCCCCGAAATCCAGTCCCATCTTGTCCTTCACCTGCCAGATGATCACGATCAACATCACTACAAGACAAAGAGCCTGCAACGTATCTGTCCAGATGATCGTCTTGATGCCGCTCCGGAACGTATATAGCCATACCAGCAGGATACTTAGGATAGCGGTCATGGCGAATGGAATGTCCCAAGCATTGAACACGTAGGTTTGCAAGATCAAGACTACCAGATATAAGCGTGCGGCTGCTCCTACGATCTTCGAGAGCAAGAAGAACGAGGCCCCTGTCTTGTACCCCCTTCTTCCGATCCGGTCCTCCAGATACGAGTAGATGGAGGTAAGTCGCAACTTATAGTATAGCGGTAGCAATATCTTGGCTATAATGATATATCCTACGAAGAAGCCCAATACCGTCTGCATATACGTCATATCGATCGCTCGCACCATACCGGGTACCGATACGAACGTCACCCCCGATAAGGATGTCCCTACCATGCCGATCGAGACGATATACCAAGGGGATTTCCTGTTCCCGAGGAAGAATGCCTCGTTACTGTTATTACGCCCCGTAATCCATGCTATCAGCAACAAGACGGCGAAATAGGCAGCGATAATAAAAAGGATCATATAGCTGTTCATGTATTGCTAACTTCTTTCTTCTTTTCCGCAAAGATACAGCTTTACTTTGAAATAACCGGCATATGCGTGAATTCTACCGTGATGGGTTTCAAGAAACTCATCACGGTAGTCCATGAAAGCATCCAGATTTTGGACATCCTTGTTTAATACCTTTTCTCAATAGAGGCTCCGGGGAAATAATGCGTGAGGATTTTCCGGTACGAATACCCTTTGGCTCCCATCACGGCGGCTCCGATCTGGCAAAGCCCTACGCCATGTCCCCATCCGGCTCCTGTCAAGATGAAGCGAGAGGGGATATCAAGGCGGATATCCTTCTTATCGACAACAAAGGCCGAGCTGTATAGATGCGTCTCGGACAATGTCCTGCGTATCTCAAGCTCTTTGCCGATGGTGAACGAACGGCGTACCCCTAGGATCTTGAGTTTCGTGATACGTCCGGACGAACCTCTTTCCAACGGTATGAGATCGATGATCGGCCCGAAATCCATACCCGTTTTCCGGAGGATCAACCCCGATAGTTCCTCCTGCGTATATTCTACTTTCCAACGGTAGAAATCCGTGGTCTCCTGATCATAGTGGTTTAGCACTTGGCTAAGGATCTCCTTGTCTGCCGTATTGCAGAAGGCTTCGGGTGAGGTACGTATCCATTGTTCCGCTTCCCGTTCGTCTGTCAAGTCGGGATAGGAGGGAGCCTCATCATCCCTCAAGGCGGTAAGATAGGAGTGAGGAACCGGTTCCCAGCAATTCTCGAATTTCTCGGTCACGCCTCCGCAGCATTTCGAGAAGCGGGCGTCGCAGATCGTATCGTTATCCATCAATATCTCTCCACATGTCTCTTTGATCACCTCCCCGACTATCGGGTTTGATGCCCGGGTAATACCTTGGTAACGCTGGCAATGGTCGTCGGCACAGACATCGAACAAATCATGGTCCTCCCGGTCGTACCAGCGGATCAAGGTCTTGTTGTCGCGGTAACAACTTTTATAGGACGTAACCGATCCGTTCAAGTTGAAATTCTTCTCGATCTGTGCCAAGAGCCAGCTTCGCGAGATCACGGCATGGGCTTTCAGCAACTCTTTGGAGGCGTTGGCACTCATCTCCGAGGAGATTACGCTGGTAAGGTATTCCTCCACGTCCACTTGATTGATCGTGACGATACCTTTATCGGTCGCCACGAGGATCAACGCTCCCTTGAAGCGTTGATCCTCCTGTCGTTGCCAGTGGAAATCCACGCCGATCGTGACCGCCTTCAAGTCGAAAGAGGATTGCGGGCTGGTCGGCTCGAAGAATAGCTCCTGATAAAGCTTCCCATTGTACACGATTTTGCCGTTTACCCAGAGGGCACGTTGCTCGCCTATCGTGAACGTGCCGGTTTCTGCATGTACATACTCCTCGTTAAAAACAAATGAGATTGCTTTGTGGGTCATGATTCCCACATTGATTACAGGTGCTTCCATATCCTTATTCCTTATATTCTATTCTTTTTTCGCGTTCAGGGAATTAAATGTGAGGTAAGCGATCATGACAAGGTACATGACAACCGCCAGTATCTCGGCGGCATTGCTAGATGCCCATTCCTCGTTCATCAAGTTGATTCCGCCGAAACGTAAGGCCGCGCTGACCACGCCCATCAAGGCACCGCCGGCGATAAAGCCGGAAGCCAGTAACGTACCTTTCTCCAAGCGGGCTGAGTTCAAGTTTTGGTCTTTGCTACGGCTTCCTACGTACCAACTGATCGCTCCACCGATCAAAAGCGGCGTATTCAGGTCCAAAGGGATAAACATACCCAAGGCGAATGCCAACGCCGGTATCTTGCAGAAGTTCAATACGACGGCGAGGACGGCCCCGATCGCGTATAAAGCCCATGGTGCCCCCGAACCACTCATCAACGGCTCGATAACGGCGGCCATAGCGTTCGCTTGCGGAGCGGCCAATTGTCCGGTCGTGAAACCGTACGTCTGGTTCAATATCAAGATCACGCCTCCTACCGTAGCGGCAGAAACTAATGTGCCTAAGAATTTCCAAGTCTCTTGCTTGGCGGGTGTGCTCCCCAGCCAATAGCCGATCTTTAAGTCGGTAATGAAACCTCCTGCCATGGAAAGCGCCGTACAAACCACGCCTCCGATAATCAAGGCGGATACCATACCGGCCGGCCCCTTCAACCCTACGGCGACCAAGATGATGGAGGCGAGGATCAACGTCATGAGCGTCATGCCCGATACCGGGTTCGTTCCTACGATAGCTATAGCGTTTGCCGCTACGGTCGTAAAAAGGAATGCGATCACCCCGACCAGCAATAAGCCGATGGCGGCATGGAACCAATTATGAAGTACGCCGAACTGGAAGAACAGGAAGGTGACGATCAGCGATACGATGATACCGATCGTTATCACCTTCATCGACAAGTCCTTTTGCGTACGTATGGTATTACTCTCCACGGTGTCTCCTTTTCCTTTCAATTCGTTCGCAGCCAAGCCTACGGCTCCCTTGATGATCCCCCAAGATTTGATGATGCCGATCACCCCGGCGGTAGCGATACCCCCGATACCGATGTGGCGGGCGTAGGTGGTGAAGATTTGCTCGGCGCTCATGCTTCCGACGGTCGCCGTGATAGCGTCATTGCCGAACGTAAGTACGTCGGCACTGAAAATAGCGGACATGGCCGGGATGATCACCAGCCATACCAAGAATGAGCCGGCACAGATAATCAAGGAGTATTTTAAACCGATGATGTAACCCAAACCAAGCACGGCGGCTCCCGTATTGACCTTTAACACGATCTTGGCTTTCTCCGCCAGCATCTCGCCGGCCCCGACGATACGGGTACTGATCGTCTCGCCCCACCAACCGAAGGTAGCGATGATGAAGTCGTACAAACCACCGATTAATCCGGCGAATATCAAGGGCTTCGCTTGACTTCCGCCTTTCTCGGCGGAGACGAGTACTTGCGTGGTTGCCGTAGCCTCCGGGAAAGGATACTTACCGTGCATATCGGATACGAAATATTTACGGAACGGGATCAAGAGCAAGATCCCGATGATACCTCCTAACAAGGAACTCATGAAAACCTCGAAGAAATTGACCGTGATCTCCGGATATTTGTCTTGCAGGATATAAAGGGCGGGCAAGGTGAAAATGGCTCCCGCCACGATCACGCCGCTACTGGCCCCGATAGACTGTATGATGACGTTTTCTCCCAAAGCGTTCTTCCGCTTGAATCCGCTGGACAACCCCACGGCGATGATAGCGATCGGGATGGCGGCCTCGAATACCTGACCGACCTTCAGGCCCAGATAAGCGGCCGCCGCGCTGAATATCACCGCCATGACCAATCCCCAAAGGACGGACCAAGGCGTAATCTCCGGATAGTGTTTGTTGGGAGACATAAGAGGCTTGTAGCTTTCCCCTTCTTTTAATTCTCGGTAGGCGTTTTCAGGCAGCCCGGTTACCTTTTCTTCATTTTCTGGTTTCACGATATTAAAATGTTAGATTATTTGTTCGTAATAGCCCCACCAAACGGGTGTTGGGTGACAAATTTATGTTTTCTGGCTGAGACCTGCAAGGATTCTTTAGAATAGTTAGGGGAATTCTTGCCCGGTAGCGTATGCATTCTTGTTCGCATGCTGTATAATTCTACAAACCACGGCGTGATCTGTACAGACCACGCCGTGGAATATACAGATCACGTCGTGGTCTGTACATCCCATGTCGATCTTTTGGAAATAGATCAAGTCGCAAGTATGTTTGTATATGGCAAAAACATTGATATAAAAACGAAGAATCAAAGAAACGATACGCAAAATGTTGACAAAAGTTTAAGAAGGCAGAAAGCGGCTTGGTAAGAAGGCTGGCATCAACTCCCTAAGTAGTTTTTGGCTTTCTCGATAAATAAGCTTGAAATGATAAAATATGTTATGTATGCGGGGTATATGAGGCTATTGATGGCTTTTTTGTGAAAATGTGTTTTGTCGGATTGGGGCGATATTGAAAATGATATACATTTGTGGTGTATTAGAAATATAACGTAGAAGCGTTTCGATATTATCTTGCATTGAAATCTGGACAATTTCAATCGGTCAAGATAATAGACAAAATGACTCCTACGCTTGTGCTTGTTATATATAATCCCGGGAGGGAAAACTATATAATGACATAAAGCGTGGGATCATTGTCATATTATTGACCGATGGGCAGTCCAGAGCCTCAATGCGATAATAGACGATGGTTCCCATGCTTTTTTGTTGATATAAAGACCTGTCGATAGGGAACAGAGAGGCCGAAGGAGAGAAGCTTATATCATGTACATGAGTTTGTTGGATGGGTTGAAACTGTTTATTTTGGTACTTTGTATGCCATTGGTAGCTGCCTTGGTGAGGAAGGTTTATGACTGGGTGAAGATCTACATGGAAAATAAACGTTGATGCCATGCGTATTCGATGTTTATATAAGGAGGAATGGCTCTTGTGCTTGGTTTGTTGTTTCTCGTTTTTCGTGAATAATCAAGCCTTGCTTCCGGATATCATGGAGTGCCGTAACTTAGTGACGGCTTATGAAATGGCATATGATGGCAATTGGTTGTCGCCCACGATGAACGGGGAGTGGCGTTTGGAGAAACCTCCCTTGCCGACTTGGATCGCCGCCTTGGTGGAAATCGTGTTCCCGGATCGGATTGATATGCAAAGAGGCATGGCCGGACTTTTTGCGGTCTTGCTGATCGTCTTTTCTTATAAGTTGGCCCGGTTGATCTACAGGGATAGGCGTTTCGCTTTTCTATCGGCGATCGTTCTATGTACTTGTTATAGTGTCGCTCTGATGGGCCGGACTGTCTCGTGGGATATTTATTGCCATGCTTTCATGATGGGAGCCGTTTATTATTGGGTGAAGATGTTTCGTTCGGATACGGCTCTTTGGAAGAACGCTTGTCTGGCCGGCGTGTGCATGGGCTTGTCTTTCATGAGCAAGGGCCCCGTTTCTTTTTATGCCTTATTACTGCCTTTCGGGGTTGCTTATGGTTGTGCCTTTGGATTTAGGCTTGAGGGCAAGGTCAAGGCTTTGTTGCTGGCGGTAGGTATCGGGTTATTTATCGCTGCTTGGTGGTATGTTTATTTATACGTATGTCAGGAAGATGTCTTGAAAGCGGTGATCGGCAAGGAAACCTCCTCATGGATCTATTATAACATCCGTCCTTGGTATTATTACTGGAACTTTTTCTTGGAGACCAGTGTATGGGGCTTGTTGTTGATTACTTCTCTGCTTCTGCCTGTTTGGTCTAAGGCGGATTTGAAACGTAAGGAATATCTTTTCTTTTTGATATGGTTGGCGGGTACGATACTGCTGCTATCTTTCTTTCCGGAGAAAAAGAAGCGTTACTTATTCCCGGCGATGATACCGGCTTCTTATCTGGTGGGATATCTGCTTTTAGCGTGGGAGAATCGTCTGTGCTTACCGGAGGCATTGAAGATGGACTGGCTCTTTTTTCGTGCGAATACCATGGTATTGGCGATGGTGGCCGTGGCACTGCCTTTCGCCGCATATTATTTAATGTATAGTCCGGGGCATATGTCTTCTCTTTCGTTGGCCGCGATAAGTGGTATGGCGTTGTTGCTTGTGTTTTGTTTTTCGTTGGCTGTTATGAGGCAACGGGTGTCTTTCCTCCTGTTGGGAGGGGTAGCCTTGTTTGAGATGGCGGCGGTCTTCTTACCGTCCATAAGTCATTTGGTGAATTATTCGGAAAGGAAGAGTATAACGGAACTGCGGCAGGTGGAGGCTTTGAGGGATCTTCCTTTCTATTATAATAAAGAGGATCGTTTACGGATCGAACTGGTCTATGCGGCTAGGAAGAAGATCAGGCCATTAGACATGAGCCGTGTGGATTCGGTAAGACGTGGGCTGCCCTGTGTGTTGTTGACCCGCGGCAGGGTGGGGGAGGAACTACCGGCCGCTTTATGGGAGCGGGTAGACTCTACGTATCTGGGCCGCTATGATGATAATAGTTGGCCCCCGGAAAGCCGGAGATATAGCGAGTCTTTTATTTATCATGTAACATTATTGAGAGAGAAATGAATTGTACGGAGAATTATACATTGACGATCATCGTTCCCGTTTATAACGAGGAGGAAAACATAAGATACGTAAAAGAGCGGGTAGGAGCCTATTTACCTGTATGTCCTGTGCCGGCTTGCGTGCTGTTCGTGGATGACGGCTCATCGGATCGCGGCTTGGAAAGGATACGGGAGGTTTGCGAGGAGACTCCTCATTTCTACTATGTGGCCTTACGGAAGAATGGCGGCCTTTCCTGTGCGTTGAAAGCTGGGATAGACTACGCCGGATCACGGTATATCGGTTATATCGATGCGGATATGCAAACCGATGTGCGTGATTTTGATTTGCTTTTGCCTTATATTCACGATTACCCGTTGGTCATGGGGATCCGTGCTTGTCGTAAGGATTCTTCTTTCAAGCGTGCTCAATCGAGAGTGGCCAACTCGTTTCGCCGTATGATCACGCATGATCGTGCGACCGATACGGGTTGCCCCTTGAAAATCATGTGGACGGATTATGCGAGACGTATCCCGTTCTTCTCGGGTATGCATCGTTTTCTTCCCGCGTTGATCGGTCTGCAAGAGGGTGGATGCTTTCGGGAGGTTGCCGTGCGGCATTACCCTCGTAAGGCAGGGATATCTAAGTACCACTTTTGGAATCGGAGTGTATCGCCTTTGATAGATTGCTTCGTGTTTCGTTGGATGAAGTGCCGCTTCATTAATTATAAGGTGTCGGATACAAATGTAGTAGATGATGGCATTTGATTGGTTTACATTTTCTATCGGCTTGCTCGCGCAGTTCCTTTTCTCGGCTCGTACCCTCGTGCAATGGGTATTATCTGAGCGGGCCAAGCGTGTTGTCTCTCCTTCCATATTTTGGATGTTGGGGCTTTGGGGTTCGTTCTTGCTCAGCATGTATGGGTGCTTGCGGGAAGATTTCTCGATCGTATTCGGGCAGTGTGTCTTGTTTTATGTGTATTGGTGGAACTTGAAGAAACAAGGCGTATGGGAGAAAATACCGTTTGTTGTTCGAATGGTCTTGTGCTCAGGCTCTATCATCTTTGCCATGCTTGTGCTGTGCAATACTCCCATGTTGACCGGATATTTCTTTAAGAATACCCGGTTACCTTTGTGGCTTTTGTTTTTGGGCACGGTGGGGCAGTTGGTCTTTGCGTCTCGTTTCATCGTTCAATGGATCTACTCCTATTATATCGGGAGATCTACCTTGCCGGTGGTTTTTTGGATCATAAGTTTGATAGGCTCTTCTATGATATTTCTATATGGGATGCTTCGTCATGATATGGTGTTATTATTAGGTCATTCGTTCGGGATCGTGGTCTATATCCGTAACCTGTATATCGGGCAATTTTTAGAGGTGAAAGGACGAAAGGCATGAATCAAGATAAGCAGAAGATATTGGTGACCGGAGCGGCAGGCTTTATAGGCTCGTACCTTGTGAAAGCCTTGGCCGAACTGGGATATGAGATCGTAGGTCTTGATAACTTGAATACTTATTACGATATAGATTTGAAGTATGGCCGTTTGGAGAACTTGAACGGCGTATATAAAGACGATATAGAAGAAGGTAAGCCTTGCGTGAGCCGTAGATACGGCAATTATCGTTTTATAAAAGGCGACATTGTAGACAGGGAACTGTTAACCGGGTTGTTTGCCGAGGAACGGTTCGACAAGGTGTGTAACTTAGCGGCTCAGGCGGGTGTGCGTTATTCGATTGAAAACCCACATGTATATGCGGAATGCAATCTGGTTGGTTTTCTGAATGTGCTGGAGGCTTGTAGAAACTTCCGGGTCTCACATCTTGTTTACGCGAGTTCCAGTAGCGTATATGGGCAAACGGATAAAGTCCCTTTCCGGGAGGGAGATCGGACCGATTCTCCGATTAGTTTGTATGCGGCTACTAAGAAGTCGAACGAGCTAATGGCCCATGTATATAGTGAGTTGTATCGTTTGCCTACTACGGGACTACGATTCTTCACGGTATATGGGCCGTGGGGAAGGCCGGATATGGCTCCATACCTGTTCATGCGGTCGATCGTGGAGGGAGAACCTATCCGGGTATTTAACTATGGAAGGATGTTCCGTGATTTTACATATATAGGGGATGTCATTAAAGCGTTGACGTGTATCTTGGAAGAATCCCCCGACAAATTTCTCGGCGTGCTTGGCAAGATCTATAACGTTGGCCATTCGTCTCCTGTTAAACTGATGGATTTTATTCATTGTATAGAGACGGTTACCGGATATAAAGCGATTTGTCGATATGAAGAAATGCAACCCGGAGATGTACTTTATACTTATGCCGATACGACTCGGCTTCAGAAAGATTATAGATACACGCCTCAAACAGATCTGGAGAAAGGTATACAATATATGTATGAATGGTATCGAGGATTCTCGCTTGGGGTCTGATTTTACTTTTGGACTCTATGACTAATTCATAAATTCTTCCTATTTTTGTAGTCAAATATAGAAAGTAGATGAATCAAAGATATCCTTCTGCCTTGTTGGAAAATGCCGTGAATGAATTGGCTTCCTTGCCGGGAGTGGGGCGGAAGACAGCGCTCCGGCTGGCGCTTTATATGTTGCGCCGGGATGTCGGTTATACGGAAAACTTCGCTGCGGCCTTGGTCGCCCTCCGTCGAGACGTGAAGTACTGCAAGGTCTGTCATAATATATGTGATGATGAGGTTTGCTCTATTTGCGCCAACCCCAGCCGTGACCATTCCTTGGTTTGCGTGGTAGAGAATATCAAGGAGGTAATGGCGATAGAGAATACCGGGCAATTCCGTGGCGTATACCATGTGTTGGGCGGGATCATCTCGCCAATGGATGGTATCGGACCGGGAGACTTGCGTATCGACAGTCTGGTGCGACGTGTGGCCGAAGGTGAGGTGAAAGAGATCATCTTGGCGTTGAGCACCACCATGGAAGGCGATACGACTAATTTTTTTATTTACCGGAAGTTATCCGGTTACGATGTGAGGATCAGTGTCATCGCACGTGGCGTGTCTATTGGCGATGAGATCGAGTATGCCGACGAGATCACCTTAGGACGATCCATTATCAATCGTACTGAGTTCAACCTCACTTCTCCTAATTCATAAATCCTAATTCATAAATATCTGGAATGACCTACGAAGAAACCAAGTTGTCCGTTATCATCGTTAATTATAACGTGAAGTATTTTCTGGAGCAATGCCTCTATTCTGTCCGTGCCGCCGTAACGGGGATGGACGCCGAGGTGTTCGTGGTGGATAATAACTCGACGGATGGATCTGTCGAATATCTCCGGCCTAAGTTCCCGGAGGTGGTTTTCATTGAGAATAAAGATAATCCCGGTTTCGCCAAGGCCAATAATCAGGCGATTCGCCAGTGCGCCGGGGAATACGTGTTATTGCTGAATCCCGATACCGTGGTGGGAGAGGAGAGCCTCCGCAGCCTGTGCTTCCAGATGGATGAGGACCCGGAGATCGGAGCTATCGGCGTGAAGATGTTGAATGGGCATGGGGTATTCTTGCCGGAGAGCAAACGGGCTTTCCCTTCGCCTTGGGTGTCGTTCTGCAAGATATTCGGCCTTTCAAAGCTGTTTCCTAACTCTCCGGCATTCGCACGTTATAGCCTTCCGTATCTGGATAAAGAGCAGACGCATAAGGTGGAAGTGCTGGCGGGTGCGTTCATGTTGCTTCGTCATGAGGCGTTGGATAAGGTTGGTTTGTTGGACGAGTCGTTCTTCATGTATGGGGAGGATATCGATCTGTCTTATCGGATCGTGTTGGGAGGTTATAAGAACTTGTACGTGCCGGAACGGATCCTGCATTATAAGGGGGAGAGTACGAAGCATGGCGACTTGAAGTACATAAAGGCTTTTTACGGTGCCATGTTGATTTTCTATAAGAAATATTATCCGGGGTCCGGCTGGTTGATGCGAATATTGATCCGGTTGGCTGTCCTGCTGAAAGCTTGTTGGGCGACGATTTTCGCCCCTCTACGTAAGAAGACTAAAGCGGCTAAGCATCGCCGCCTTTTGATCTTGTGTAGGGAGGATCATTTTGAGGAGGTAAAGGCTGTTTGCCTGAAAGCTATGCCGGATCTGGAGTTTGTGAATCTCTGGGATTTAGACGTGGAGCGTGTGATGGATGCTATCTGCCGCAAGAACCAGATGAAAGGCTTTACGGACTACGCTTTCTGCTTCCCCGATGCCCGTTACGAGCAGATGCTCTTGTTTATGGACAAGCTCGTGAACAAGAAAGCGGTTTACCATATATATACGAAGAAGAGTGGCCGACTTGTTTAAGTAATCCTTGGGTAAATATGTTGTTATCGAATGATAGAGTCCGTTTGAGGGCATTGGAACCAGAGGATCTGGATTTGTTGTATCGTTGGGAGAATGATCCGGTGTTATGGGAAGTAGGGAATACCTTGGCTCCCTATTCCCGTTATCTATTGAAGGAATATATAGCGGGTAGTGACCGGAGTATCTATGAGTCTCGCCAACTTCGCTTCATGATCGAGGAATGCGATACGGGGATTTGCGTGGGGATCGTGGACTTATTCGATTTCGAGCCTCATCCGAACCGGGCGGCTTGCGGTATTATGCTAGATCGTAGGTATCAAGGACGTGGCTTCGCTACGGAAGCGTTAAGGCTATTGATGGAATACGCTTATACGTTCTTGAAACTTCATCAACTTTATGTGCATATTCCCGTGGCAAACGAGCCTAGCAAAAAATTATTTACCCGTTTGGGATTTGTTGAGGCGGGGACGCTTAAGGACTGGATCAGGACACCAGGTGGTTATTCTGATGTCTGCATAATGCAGTTAATTTAAATACGGGTCCTTCGGATATTTTGTCCAAGTCTTATAATCATTGCCTAATAATTCTACGGAATCTTTCCAATAACCCTCCCCATCGGCAGACAGGATATTATCGGTGGTGATATGGCTTACGGCCCACGAGTTCCGTTTGATTTCATGGTTTAATTGTCCTTCGGTCCATCCGGAGTATCCCAAGAAAAACTTCACTATCCCATCGATTGGATGCCCGTTGAGGATATATTGTTTCAATGCGTTGAAATCCCCATCGAAATATAAATTATCATTGATCTTTAATGCGTCCGGAATGATGTTATCCCCTAAGGAATGAATAAAGAACAAGCGGTTGGGGCTGACCGGTCCCCCCAGATAAATCGGTATCTCCGGAAACTCGGCGAACTCCTTGAAAAAAGTATTTACGATGAGATCCGTCTTTTTATTCAGGACAAATCCCATCGATCCGTGTTCCGTATGCTCTATTAATAATACGACGGAACGTTGAAAGTAGGCATCTTGTAAAAAGGGCTCGGCAATCAGAATACTTCCTTGGGCTGGAAGGACATCGTTATGTGTTATTTTAAATATATTTTTGTAAGATGCCATGATCGTGAATGTTAGGTTGTTACTAATTCACCGACAATATAAGACGATTTTTAATAAGATGCAAATGAAAAGCCCGGAATTCGAGTTAATAAACGTGAATTGATCGGGCTTATCGTTAATTTATGCTTGATGATTTTCCTCGAATAATCTCAGTCTTTCGTCCAGCAAGTCATATTGGTGCTCTTTTATGAAAGAGGTACAAGCCCGTAGTCCTTGTTGGTTACTGCCTGTGGTACTTAATGATATGGCGCTTACTCCGTAATAAATCAGCTCTTCCATCAATTGTCCGCCGGTCATTCCCGGGTAACCGATCGTGAAATAGAAACCGTCGGCTATCGGTTGGTCCAGATCGTGATCATAAACGATTGTGAAACCATGATCCGTAAAAATCTTCTTTAGTTTCTCCGCTCGACGTCCGTATTCTTTCACTTGTGAGACAAAGTCGAACGTTCCGTCCGCGGCGGCCTTGAACATGGCGGCTAGGGCGAATTGGGCGGAGTGGCTGGTTCCGGAAGATAGGGCGTATAAGACACGGTGGATATATACCGTACCGAACGTACCGCCTCCATAACGCTGAGTCAATCCCGGATAGGAGCGATGATAAAGTTTATTGGAGATCGCTGTCACGCCGATACGCTGTCCGGCATAGCTGAATGCCTTGGAGCCGGATATCTGCATGATATAATTATCGGTATAACGGGCTACGCTTGCTTGGTAAGGAGGCTCGAAAGGACATCCGAGGTCCTTGCGAAAATCCATGGCAAAGTAGGCGAGGTCTTCTATGACAATCACGTCGTATTTGTTGGCCATCTCGCCGATGATCTTTAACTCCTCGTCGGTGAGGCAAAACCAAGCCGGATTGTTTGGGTTGGAATAGATCATCGCGGCAATGTTGCCTTTGGAAAGTTGTGTTTCCAAGACTTCACGTAATCGCTCACCACGATATTCGTATACGTCGAACGACTCGTATTTATAGCCCATAACGGCTATTTGCTGTTTCTGCACGGGGAATCCGGGGTCGATAAACAAGATGGTGTCTTTTCCCGGCATACATTGTCCGGCCGTAAGGAATGAGGCGTATGTGCCCTGCATGGAACCGGTTACGGGTACGCAACACTCCGGGTCTATATCTATATTTATAAACGCTTTGATAAAGCGGGAAGCTTGCTTTTTCACTTCGGGAGTTCCGTTGATGTTCGGGTAGATGGATGCTATACCGTTACGAAGGGCTTCGATCTCAGCGTCTACGCCTACTTGGGCAGCTTTCAAGCCCGGTACGCCCATTTCCATATGGATGAACTCGGTTCCCGTTTCTTGTTCCAATTGCGTGGATATGGCAACTACCTCCCGGATAGTCGCTTTCCCAAAATCGGGAAGTCCAAAGCCATCGATAATTCGTCTGGCTGTCTGATAGTCTACAGGAGTATTTTTCATGCTAGTGTTAATTATATATGGGGACAAAAGTATGAAATTTATCGATTTGTTCTAATTTTTTCATCCTAAACTATTGCTAATTCAAAAAATCCACCTATCTTTGCACCGCAATTCAACGGAATAGCGATAAAGAATAACATTTTGGTCTGGTAGTTCAGCTGGTTAGAATACATGCCTGTCACGCATGGGGTCGCGGGTTCGAGTCCCGTCCAGACCGCTTTTTATTTTTCCTTCCTTCTCTTCAATATTTCTTTTGTACATATTTTCAATACGATATCATCCGACTTGATGGATTTTATCTGATGGCATGAGGCTGTTAGATTTGGAATGTTTATCTTTGAGACCAATAAAACAGATAGCCTTATGGAGAATCTAATAAAGATCGATACCGTCGATCAATACAACAAGATGTTTGGTTTGGAGACGTTGCATCCTTTGGTGAGTGTGGTAGATTTATCCAAGTCCGAGACATGGCCTACTAATTTCCGGGTTAATTATGGTATATACGGACTTTTCCTGAAAGATACGAAGTGCGGGGATATCCGGTACGGGAGGCAATATTATGATTATCAAGAAGGCACCGTGGTAGGGTTCGCTCCCGGGCAGGTGACGGGTATTGAGCTTAAGGACGGGACCCGGCCTTTGGCACATGGGGTGCTTTTCCATCCGGACTTGATCCGTGGTACGGCTTTGGGACGGGACATCACTCGTTATTCTTTCTTCTCCTATGAATCAAATGAGGCGTTACATCTCTCTGAGGAAGAGAAGGGGATCTTCGTGGATTGCCTGAGGAAAATCCAGATCGAGTTGGAGCATTCCATCGACAAGCATAGCAAACGGTTGATTGCGATGAATATCGAGTTGTTGCTCGATTATTGCCTGCGTTTTTATGACCGTCAGTTTACGACCCGTGCGGAGACGAATAAGGATGTGTTGGTGAGGTTCGAACGATTATTGGATGAATACTTGCAAAGCGATCTGTTAAGACAGGAAGGGCTACCTACTGTACGGTATTTCGCCGAGAAGATTTGTTTGTCCCCGAACTATTTCGGTGATCTGATCAAGAAAGAGACAGGGAAAACTGCCCAAGAAAATATACAAGACCGGATTATTTCCTTGGCGAAAGAATGGATAGTAGGGACAAACAAGACCGTCAGCCAAATCGCTTACGACCTAGGATTCCAATACTCCCAGCATTTCAGCCGCATATTCAAGAAGACCGTGGGGTGCACCCCGAATGAATATCGGAAATCCCAGATGTCGTAATCGGTGTTACGGGCTATTGGATGTATTTTATGACCTTGGCGGGAACACCTCCCACGATGGCATTGTCCGGTACATCTTTAGTAACTACCGAGCCGGCTCCGACTATAGCGTTCTCGCCAATGGTTACGCCGGATAGGATCGTTGCGTTCGAGCCTACCCAGACATTCTTCTTCAGAACGATCGGGGCAGGGTAGGTAGTGCTCCGGTCCTCGGGGGCGAAGCCGTGGTTGAGGGTGGCAAAGACCACGTTATGCCCGATCTGGCAACCGTCGTCCAGTGTCACCCCACCATGATCTTGAAAATGACAGCAAGCATTGATGAAAACGTTCTTACCTACTGTGATATTCTTCCCAAAATCCGTATAGAACGGGGGGAATACACGGAAAGACGGATCGACCGGCTTATTAAACAAGTGAGATAACTGCTCACGGATTTCCTCGGGAGCGTGATATGAGCCGTTTAACTCGAATGTAATGCGTCTGGCCTCATCACTCATCTTGTTCATAAACTGATGGATCTCATCTCCTTTAAGAGGCTTTCTTGTCTCTACGTACTTCAAGAATTCGTTTAATGTCATAATTGCTATTTTAATAAGTTCTACTTCTTGGTTTGTTTATCTCTTTTCGATTCCAACGGCAAAGATCGATGAAATCCGGAGAAACTTTTGTAGATAGATTACAGGAATTATGACCTAAATTACGTTCATCGATTCTCCAAGGTCTTATATTTCTCGATTAGTTTCTTGACCGTGACAGCGTCCGAGACCTCTTGCTTATAGGTGGTCGGATTATAATAGGCCTCGAGGAAACTGTCTGCACCGGACCAGATTGTCTCGATAATCCCTTGGAAATGGCGAGACATTTCCGAATTTGAATGCTGGCGGAAATGGATCATATCATCAATCGTTTGCCTTGTGAGGCTAAGTGGTTTTGTATTTTAGTGACCTCACCGGCATATAACTCAGCCTTGTCATGTCCGCTGCAACGGGCGCAACTATCATGTCCGATATAAAAGACCTCGTCCATTCCGGCATGGAATCAGCGTGTTCGAGATAATGAGAGACATCATGATAGCCCGGAATATATCGATGGCTATGCTGCGTTGCGTAAAATCTATTGGTTGATCACTCATAATATATTTAGATTAAAGGTGAATTTAATACAAGACAAATATAATCAATAAGAGACATATCATTACATTTGTACCTTAATAAATTATGAATATAACTAAAAATGATAGATATGATAAGACGATTGATTTATTGGGCTCTCCTGTTTTTTGTTTGTATGGGTGCCCATGCCCAATTTCGGGTGACAGCCCATCAAGAGGGTTGGGACCGGATTCCTCCGCAAGCGCAAAAAGACGGCTTTTGGTTTCAACAATCCGTTTTAGCGAATATGGATGATGATGCCGCTATGGAAGAGGTCATGCTTTTCGGGCGGGATAATGGGCATTACCCTACTTTCGACCTGTTTAAGTTTTATTACGTGATCGTGGATAATTATACGAAAGAGATCCAATATATATCGGATGAGATCTATGTGACGGATAAATATGCGCTTACGGTGGAGGATCGTAATAATGACGGGATCTCCGAGTTATATATCGATTATTTCAAGGATGGGAAGTTTACGGTTGATGAGCGAGGATATAATTTGCGAACCACCCGTTGCTCCGACCGTATCGAATGGAACCCCAAGAGTAAAAACATTAAACCCCAACAACCATGAGAAAGTATATCTATTTTATAGCGCTTATCTGTTGCGCCTTATCAGCCTCAACCTCTTACGCCCAGAAAAAGGTGATAAAAACGATGATGATCGCCGGGCAAGATGGCAGTCATTATTGGCGAGGGGCTTGCGAGGCCATGAAGCAGATCTTAGAGAACAGTGGAATGTTCAAGGTGGATTTCGTTTTTACCCCGGATTTCGGAGGAGATATGAATACCTTTAAGCCCGATTTCGCTAAATATAACTTGGTTGTTGTTAATTACGGAGGTGAAGTCTGGCCCGAGCCTGTCCAAAAAGCTTTCGAGAACTATGTAGCGGATGGGGGCGGGGTCGTGATTATCCATTCTTCCGTGGTGCCTATGGCCGGTTGGAAAGCGTACAACGAGATAATCGGCATGGGAGCTTGGGAGGGTCGGAACGAGAAAGACGGTCCTTACCTGTATTGGAAGGAGGGCAAATATGTATACGATTATACACCCGGTTATGCGGGTTTTCATGGCTTGCAGCATGAGACGATCCTAGAGCATCGTGCGCCGGAGCACCCTATTTTGAAAGGTCTTCCTATAAGATGGAAACATTTCAAGGACGAGATTTATACCCGCTTGCGTGGTCCGGTACGGAATGTGGAGATATTGGCTACCGCTTATGAGCGTGGACGCCATGAACCGTTGATGTGGACGGTGAAATGGGGGAAGGGGCGTGTCTTTGTCGATCTGTTGGGGCATTGCGGCAATGACCCGAATATGATTTACTCGATGGAGTGTACGGGTTTTCAGATAACCTTACTAAGAGGGGCTGAATGGGCAGCCACCGGAGAGGTGACGCAAGAGGTCCCACGGGATTTCCCATTGGAAGATACCTGTACGCTCCGTCCGGAATTCAAGGCTCCTTTCCATGCGACGAATTAAATGCCTTAATAAGATGGTGTCTTTCGACAGAATAATCAAATTGACAAATTGTAAAGTTAAGTCCCGGAGAATCGATTTTCCCGGGACAAAGTACAGCTCGCTCCTAAATACGCAAGAGAAAATCGGTAATCATCTGTTAAATAGATAGATGTCAAAAAATAGCCTTTCATTCTAGCGAAATTAGTTCATCGTAATTCATGTCTTATGGGTTGTTTGGGCTATCTCATAGGGTTACGATGGGGAAATGATAGGGTTATGATGCCTATTCATGACAGTTCATAACCCTATTCATGACTGCTTTCGATGCCCAACGTGACTATTGGCGTTGCCTAACACGACTAGTTGCGTAGGCTTTCATGACCTATCGTGTGTAAAAAGCGGCCTTTTTGAATAAAAAGCGCCATATATAGCTATCCTCTTTCCTCTACTTGGCAATCTCTCTCAAAAGGTAGTGTTACAAGATACGCTTTATATCTATTAAAAAGACAGGATTAGATCGTGTCTGATATGACTTTTATGGATTCCATCGAGACCGTTTGTGAGGCTTGTGGAGGATTGCGTTATTCCCCGGAAGCCTTGCGGTATACAGTGGATGGTCTTACGATCGCCGAGGTGATGGACTTGACAGTCCGCAAGGTTTCCCTTCGTTTTGCGGGAACGGTGATAGCGGAGAAACTCCGTCCGCTTATGCTGGTTGGTCTGGGGTATTTGCATTTGAACCAAGCCTTATCCACGTTATCGGGAGGTGAGTTGCAACAGGTGAAACTGGCGTCTTATCTAGGAACCCAAAGCAAGGTCTTTGTCTTGGATGAGCCGACGGATGGCTTGCACGTGAAAGATATCAGGCATATTATCTCCTTATTCGATTCTATGGTAGATCAAGGCAATAGTGTCTTCTTGATCGAACATAATCTGGATGTCTTGAAAGCGGCGGACTATGTGATCGAGATAGGCCCCGGAGGCGGACTAATGGGGGGTGAGATCTCTTGTTGGGTTTCCAAGTCTGTCATACAGATTAATATCCGTGTTTTCCACGAAGGAAGGTGGTCAATCCGTTGATGTTGAATTGTGTTCTAAGTGCTTTGAAATCTCTTAACCCGAAAATAGTACTTTGGCTATCTTGGATATTCTCTCCTTGGATGTTCGCGGTCAAGCGATACAGGGTAGGGGAGAACTCGCTCCATTCCAAGGCGTCATCACCCATCGGTATTTGGAATACGATCTCATCTTGTTGAACTACGATATTCTTATTGAATTTGATATGGTGCTCTAAGCCTGTGTTGAAAGCCTCCATCTCTATTTGAACGGCGGCTACGATCATTTGCTCGAATGGATTTGCAAGCTTTATTTTTACGTCTACCGTTTTTTGATCCGCATGTGGATATACTTGTATCCGGCGGGTATGGAATTGCGGACGGGCTTCCAATTTTAGGTCTCCGATAATACCGTTCCAGTTTGTCTGCGTGGATTCCGTATAAGCGTGTGAATTGTCCAATAATTGGGGCGGTACGCTCAAACCGTTATCGACAAGAATAGTCAAGTGATGCTTCCCAACCCGGAGATATGCGGACAGATCGTATTCTTGAGGGGTGGAAATATGGTCGGATGAACCGACATATATGCTATCTACCCATATTTGGGTCGGTTTTGTTCGCTCCAAGATTAACCAAATGCTCTTGCCTTCCCAATTCTCTGGAATCGTGATCTCTTTCTGATACCAAGCCTTACCTTGATAGCGGAAGGGCCTAGACAAATGAGTTGTCTCCTCCTTATCATTGTTAGGGTATCCTTTTTGGTTGGTGTCCGTGGTACCCGGTAATTGAACTTGCTCGGTGACATCTGTTGAATCCAATCGTAATTCCCAGCAACCGGCAAGCGATAATTCCTTTCTACTCTCTTTGGGAGTTTGGCATGCGAATAGCATGAGCATAAGTGGAATACTCCAAAATCTCTTCATGGTAATGTTTTTACTCTAAATATGGTTTACTTAATTAATAGTGTACAAAGGTAGTATTTTTGGCCTTTTTATTAAGGAGAAGATATGAAAAAAGAAGAAGATTTTGTTATGGGCCTGTCCATCTACATGGCTTGTCTGCGTGAGAAAAAACGGTATTCCACGGCGAAGAGTTATCAAGATGCCTTGAACTCGTTCAAGTGCTTTTGCGGTATGGAGGCGATTCCTTATACCTATATTAATAGGAACAGGCTTTTGTGCTATCAGTCATGGTTGTTGGGTGGGGGCCGTTCGTTGAATACGGTGTCCACCTATATGCGTCGGATTCGTCACATTTATAACTTAGCCGTGGAGGCGAACGAGGCTCCCTTTGTACCCAACCTGTTCAAAGATGTCTTCACGGGCGTTGAAAGCAAGCGGAAGAAGGCGTTGCCGCGAGAGATGCTGGAGCGTATGTTTAACGCCCCGTTGGAGGATCCGTCCTTGCGGCGTGTACAGTTGACCGTTCGGTTGATGTTCGCGTTCAGCGGGATAGCGTTTGTGGATCTCACGCATTTGAAATGGGAGAATATCCGGGATGGGATATTGCAGTATTACCGACAAAAGAGCGGGTCTCTCATACAGCTGGAGATTCCCTCCGGGGCGTTGCGGCTGTTGGATGAGTTGTCCGCTTGTACGGCAAAGGAATCCCTTTATTTATTTCCTTTTTTGAGTGGAACGAGAACCGGTGAGGCGGCCTACAAAGAATATAACAGGATCTTGTCCCGCTTTAACCATGACTTGAAGTTGTTGGCGAGATCGACAGGCGTTACGCTTCCGGTCACCTCATATACGATCCGTCATTCATTCGCCTCGTTCTTGAAGGAACAAGATGTATCAATCGAGGTTATCAGTGAGTTGTTGGGGCATAAGTCTATTAAGACAACACAGATCTATTTGAAGAGCTTCTCGTTGGAACGTTTATCGAAGGTGAACCGGAATTGTTTTGAGAGCGTGTGTAAACCGATACCCAAAGTGGGGTAAGAGGCTTGCTACTTGGGAAGTAGCTTAAAAGGTTGGAAAATGGTTATTACCCAGTTGTAGAGACGGAGCGTGCTCCGTCTCCCACCGTCTGACAGTAATTTAGAATACTATTTTGAGGGGATGAGACGGGGCACGCCCCGTCTCTACAAGAATGTATGTTCGATTTTTGGAAGGGACGTGATGATGTAGGACATACGAGATCATTTCGTCTCTATTGCCATGTCTATGCACTAGGAATAAGAACGAAGATTTAAGGAGAATCAAGGTCGGAGCACAAACTAATGAACAAACTAAGCCTAATGATTGCTTGTTATTTGTTATTTTTTATTACTTTTGCGCCGTGAAAGAATACGCTACTTCCCAAGTAGCTTAATATTTCAAGCGATGGTGATTTTCAGAAAAGCCATTTTTAAAAACATAAAGTGTTGTTTATCAGGAGTAAATAGGGTGCTCTTGGTAGGGCTTTGAATTGTCGTGAGGCTTGAGTGGAGATCCTGATATAATCTTAGGAAAAGATAATCATAATGATGAATGTTTTGAGAGACGGTTGCTCGGAGAGGGGTACGGTGCGAGTTGGCAAGCGTCATGACTTGAAGACTGTACGCTGGTACGTGCTCACGCTTCCTACTACGGGTATGGCACGACGCGACAAGATCAGCCCCGCTAAAAGCTTGGATGCCGAGCTTTCCCGTCGCAAGCGTCGTGGGGAGACGTTGTTCGAGTATTTCGCCCCCTCCTATGTAGAGGTGAGGAAGGTGGACGGAAAGATGGTCAATACGAAGCGTCCCCTGCTGTTCAACTACGTGTTTGTCCGGTCCTCGGTTGAGGAGATTTTCCAGATGAAGCGCACGCTTCCCCTGTACAATTTCCTTCCCCGGGTCTCTTCCGGAGGCATGACCCATTTCCCTTACCTGTCGGATAGTGAGATGGGAAACTTGCGTTGGGTGGCGGAATCTTATTCTAACGAGCTTCCGGTCTACGTTCCGGACAGCGGTCGCCTGCTGAAGGGTGATCGCGTACGTATCACGTCTGGCTATTTCGCCGGAATGGAGGCGGAGGTGGTGATCCAGCCGGGTGGCGGTCATAAAGATGTGATGGCTCGTATCCTCGATTGCATGTGGGTCCCCTTGTTGGAGGTGAAGCCGGGCGAATATGAGCTGATCGAGTTGAACACCAAGGGCAAGCACGCCTATACGCACCTGGACAACGACCGCTTGCGGGAGGGCTTGCACGACGCATTGGGCCGTTATCACACCTCCGGTAGCGTGGCTGAGGAGGATACCCGCTTGGCGTGTGAGGTATTGAGATCCTACGGTTCGCTCCGTGCGGAGACGGACGTGATGCGTTGCAAGATCTACTCATTGCTTCTTTCTGCCTACAAGTTGTTGGGCGATGAGGAGGAGTTCACACGTTTGCATGACACGATGCGTGGTATGCTCCCGGTGGTGAAAGCTCCGCAATCCCGTGCTTTGTTGCTTGTGACGCTCTACGGTTGCACGGACAGCGCCCTTTACCGGCAGATGGCGCATGAGGTGGTGGATCCTTGGCGGGGTGAGTCCTCGCCCAAGAAAAGCAAGTTATCCTTGATCCGCCGGCTGGACGATTGCGACCGGTGGCTCAACCATGAAATAAGTTAACAGTAGACAAGTGACAGTTGACAGTTTAAATCAAAAATCATAAATCAAAAAGAAATGTCTTCCCTTCCTTCCGGCGTTCGTTTGGTGCGGTTGCTGAACGAGCATTTTAGTGAGATCATGAGCCGCGAGCGTGCGAACCAAAACTCGATTCACCTGTATTGCACGGGTCCTTACTGGGTGGCGTTCGAGTATTCAGCCTATCAGTTGCGCCGTGCGTTCCCTGACAGCGAGGTTACGCCGATGCGCTTGCTCGGCTACCCGTTTCCTGTGGTGATGGTATCCGTGACGGATCGTTCGCTTCGTTCGTATGCCCGCAAGCACATCTTGCGAAGAGATGATAAGGATTACAAGCAATTGACTGTACCCAGACTCTCCCTTGTGGACTACCGAGAGTGGCATGCCGGCGAGGTGAAAGGGTTGCCTTTATTGAATAACTAACTAGACATGATTATGAAAGAGAGTTTGGAAAAACCTGCTGATTTTATTCCGGATGGGATGAATGCTTTCGAACGTAACGTGAAGCGTATTGGGGATTGTCTTTTGGCCTTCATCGCTTTGGCCGTATTCTCCCCATTGTTTTTAATTTGCTATATCGTCGTAAGGCGTGAGGATGGCGGTCCGGCTATCTTCAAGCAAGAGCGTATCGGTCGTTTCGGTCGTCCGTTCAACATCTATAAGTTCCGCAGTATGCGGCTGGACGCTGAGAAATTTGGCCCGGCCCTTTATAAGGGAGGCCTGGACCCCCGCATGACACGTGCGGGCAAGTTCCTGCGTGAGCATCATTTGGATGAGTTGCCCCAATTGTGGAACGTTTTCATCGGTGATATGGCTTTTATCGGTCCCCGTCCGGAGCGAAAGTTCTATATCGATCAGATCATGGAACGTGATCCTCGCTATCGTTATCTGTACCAGATCCGTCCGGGTGTGACCTCTTATGCCACGCTTTACAACGGCTATACGGATACGCTGGAGAAGATGCTTCGCCGTTTACGCTACGACTTGTTCTATCTGGAGCACCGCTCGTGGTGGTTCGATTTCAAGATATTGATGAAGACTTTCTTGAACATAGCGTTCGGGAAGAAATTCTAAGGTATAAGTAATAATCCGGGGGAGCAATTCCACTCTTCCTTTAAATCAAAAATACCATGAAGAAAGTATTGAAAGGCTGGCTCATCGACAATGCGGTGACCACCGACAACAAGACGGACAAGATCCTGCTGCTGGCTTCGGCTGGAAGTTTAACTTTGGATGACGTGTTGGAGGAGATGTACAAGCAAGACACCGGTCTACGCCCGGAGACGATGCGTCACTCTGTGACTCTCTACCATCGGATAGTAATGGACTTGATCTTAAACGGCTATAGCGTGAACACGGGTCTGTTCCGTGCCGTCCCCCAGTTGAAAGGCGTGGTCGAGGGCGGCGTTTGGAACAAGGAGAATAATTCCATCTACGTCTCTTTCACGCAAGACAAGGCTCTGCGCAAGGCGATCGCCAAGACCGTGGTGGAGATCCTCGGCGAGAAGTCTAATATCATGTACATCCTGGAGACCGAGGATCGCAAGACGGGCTTGAAGGACGGCAGTGCGACGGCGGGCCACAACTTCTTCGTCCGTGGCGCGATGCTGAAGGTGGTTGGTGACCACGAGTCGGTAGGTGTTACGCTGACCGACTCCAAAGGTGCCACCACGAAACTGACGGACGACCAGATCACCATCAACAACCCTTCTTCGCTCACGTTGCTCCTGCCGGCTGATTTGGCGGAAGGTGAGTACACGCTGACTGTGACGACGCAGTATGGTAGTGCGGGTCACATACTGAAAACGCCTCGTAGCGTAAGTACGCAAATTTGGGTGGGCGGAAAGCCTGCTGATGGCGGTGGCGATAGCGAGAGCCCGGATGAGATCTGACATATTTGGTAAATCGCTATTACCAGTACAGGTAAATCACTATTACCTGTACTGGTAAACCTCCTTTACTTGATCGAGTAAATCATCTTTACCGATCCGGCACTATCAAGCGAATGAAATTATGTGAGCATTTATGCGAAGGGTTGTTCCCAAGTTGGATTCCACACGCAACTTAGTCAAACTTGAAAGCTTGATTACCCATCCATAATAATTATGTGGAAATACGACAATTTTAGCTTATGGGAACGGGTTATAAGGAGTTCCTTTGGTGGATCTTGTCTTAGACTTGGGACATATTATATACAGTGTTGAGTACAGATTCTTCTATAAAGAAAAATTTCGCTTACAAGAGCGCATTGACCATTTCTACCTATCTTATGAATTTCATAACCTTCCCTTATGTTTCGAGGGTGTTGGAGGTAGAAGGCATTGGTCTGGTTAGCTTTGTGGACAATACAGTCAATTATTTCTTGTTGTTTGCTACAATGGGAATAAATCTGATCGGGGTGAGAGAAATAGCGGCAACCCGAAAAGACAAGGACAAGTGTAATCAAACCTTTTCTAATATATTTGGTTTGAATTTCTTATTTACTGTTGTAGCTTTAATTGTTTACATAGTTTGCGTTTCTTTTATTCCTCAATTTCATCAATATGAAGAGTTGTTTTATATTGGGACAGCCAAAATCCTGTTTACGACCTTTCTCGTGGAATGGTTTTTTACTGGTCTTGAGGATTTTCGTTATATCACGGTTCGTAGTTTAGTGATAAAGTTCTTATATGTGGTTACGGTGTTTATATGTATATGTTCTGGGAAAGATTATAAACTTTATTTTGCGTTGACAGTAGCAGTCGTAGTGATAAATGCCATTATTAATATGGTTTATGTACGAAATTTTGTAAGATTCCGCTTTCAATCCTTGTTATCTTTGAAATACGTAAAACAAAACCTCATTTTGGGTATTTACTCCATAATGACATCTATGTATCTGAAATTTAATGTGATGTACTTAGGCTTTGTGTCTAACAATACGGAGGTGGGTTATTATACGACTGCATTCAAGCTCTATTCTGTTATTTTAGGTCTTTTTACAGCCTTTACTAATGTGATGCTTCCCCGTATGAGTTCGTTGTTGGCTGAAGGTGAGCAGAAAAAGTTCCAATCATTGATCAATAAGTCTTTTTCGGTGGTGATAACTTTCTGCATTCCCTTGATCTTATGTAGCATGATATTGGCGCCTCAGATTGTTTATGTTCTGTCTGGCTCTGGGTATGAGGGGGCTATATTGCCAATGCGAATTATTATGCCGGCTATTTTGTTTGTAGGGATTGCACAGGTGCTGGCAGTGCAGGTATTAATGCCGATGAAAAAGGATAAGGTGCTACTGATAGCATCGGTTGTAGGGGCCATTGTCAGCTTATTGATTAATTTACTGATGGTTCCTTATATAGAAAGTGTAGGCTCTGCGGTTGTACTACTTTGTTCTGAGGCTGTGGTTACGGGAACGTATCTGTGGTATGTACTATCGCATAAATTAACATTGATTTCTGTTAAAGCTATTGTCAAAAGTGTATTGTATTCTTTACCTAGTGTGGTAGTTTGTTGGGGATGTGGACAGTGGATTGAGAATGAGTTTGTGGGAGTGGGATGTGCGGTGATGTTAGCTGGTATTGTATGGATGATAATACAGGTCACAGTGCAGACTTCCATAGGGAAGCAGATAAAAAATATGCTATAATCAGCACTCCTTTAAAAATAGTAGGGTAAAGGCTGTTGAGTGTTTATGGTAAAACATAAGTGGTAAGTTATGCTTTATTACATTATTCCTTTATTTGTTTGCTTGATTGCTATATTTAGATATGATATGGCACAGACAAGACAGAGGGAAGGGAAGTTGGTTTGGATTTTCCTATATGTTTACTTGATAGTTTTAATGGGCTATAGATATGAGGTTGGAGGTGACACTCTTAATTATATGGGCTATTGGAATTATCAAGAAGACCTGTCAGATTGGCAATTAACCTTCAAAGAGCAGTTTGCTCCGGGATATTCTTTGCTTTGTGCTTTAAGTTATACGTTATCTCCAGAGTTCTATGTATTTCAATTAATACATTCATTTATTCTAAATTCATTATTGTTTTATTTTATCTGTAAAAATGCTCAATATAAGTTTTCATCATTGATGGTAGTATTCATACTAACTTATTTGTATTTCTCAACCGAAATTCTAAGGGAAGTAATAGCAGTACTTATTTTCTCTTTTAATTGTAGTAATTTAAAAAATCGGAAATGGATCCCATATTATTGTGGGGTCTTTCTAAGTGTTTTGTTTCATTATTCGGCTTTTATTCTCGTTATATTCCCTTTTTTAACTTGGGTGAAGTTTGATAAAAAATATATATGGTGTTGTTTGATAACCGGAGTGTTACTGATGTTTTTATTGCCGATCATCAGTTTGTTTGAAGGAGTTGTTGTGGTAGGTGATAAATTGTCAGGTTATTCTCAGGACACGACACATGGTATACTAGCGGATTTTATGGCTCTTCTTCGATCTTGGATTTTCCCGTTGTTGTTTGTGTTGTTTATGAAGTATGGAATGCATCGTTCTATAAAGTACGAGAACTTGATAGCGATCATGACTTTGTTTGGATTCGCTGCCTATTTTAGTCCGATTATATTTTCTCGTTTTAGCAATTATCTGATATTGTTTTATGCAATATCTCTTGCAGATATATTGATTGATTGCATACGTAGTTCTACGGTGACTCGGAATAATGCTATAATATTGTTTTTTTGTTTCATATTGTTATACGGATCAGACTACCTCATGTATCGAAGATACATGAGGTGGGTTCCATATTATTCAATATGGAACCCACATCATGCAGATAGAGATAATTATAATAAAAATTGAGAAAAATGAACTATCCATTAGTTTCTGTTATTATCCCCAACTATAATCACTCTAAATATTTGGTTGAGCGAATTGAGAGTGTTTTGAATCAAGTTTATGAAAATTTTGAGGTCATAATACTTGATGATTGTTCTACTGATAATAGTAGAGAAGTGATCAGTCAATATCGTAAACATCCTAAAGTGTCTCATATTGTTTATAATGAAAGTAACAGTGGGACTACTTTCAAGCAATGGCAAAAAGGGTTTAATTTATCTCAAGGTGATTATATTTGGATAGCAGAGAGTGATGATTCTATGGATCCTCGATTTTTGCAGGATATAATGTTTGGTATTAACTCGTTTGATTCTGTGGCCTTAGCCTTTACTAATACTGTTCTCATCACTTCTGAAGGCTTTGAAATAGATGCTGATCCTGACTTAGATGATTATTGTAAAAGTCGATATTCATTGCATAAAGGTATGGATTTTATATATGATAAAATGTTGTATCGTAATCGAATATATAATGCAAGTGCTGTCGTTTTTAAAAGAGATATATTAACGCAGATAGATTCCGAATACCTTAATTATCGTTTTTGTGGAGATTGGGTATTTTGGATTGAAGTACTTCGTAACGGGAATGTGCTGTGGTTACATGAAAAATACAATCGTTTTCGTAAACACTCTAATAAAGTATCTCCTAAAGCTGATCTTGAAGGGGTAGATTATAAGGAAAAACATAGGTTGATTAAATATCTTAAATATCGTTTTGACTTGTCATATATGCAAGTGATTTCTTTTGTTGGAAATGTTTATTTGAATTTGTTGAGGAGTCATGTAATTTCCAAAGAAGCAAGAAAAAGAGAACTTAAAACATGGGTAAATGAATATCCTGCTATTCTTTTTTATGCTTTAGTAAGAGTGTTTCAAGTTCTGCCTCGTCGTTTATTGTTTAAGCTTGGATTCTGTAAAAAATATAAAAAACCACATGTGATAAACCAGATTTGTAAATAAAATGACCATAACACTATTTGCGGAAGCCTTACGGAATAGGGCTGGGATTGAGCGGATGACTGTTGAGTTAGCCAATTTGCTGGTTGATAAATATGTGGTGAGGATATTGTTAATCGATCCTTTCGATCCGGATTCTTGTCCGTTCGCTATCGATCCTCGGATCAAGGTGCTGTCTATGAATTCGAGTTTTTCCAAATCTTTTTCTCCGATTAAAGGGCTAAATGTTCGTAATATAAAACATCTAAGAAATCTTTTGAAGGTTGATATGCCGGACGTTCTGATTACCGTCGCTACCCCGCTGGTACGAATTTCTGCGCCGGCCATAATCGGTCTGGGTATTCGACATATCACTTGGGAACATTTTAATCTTTATGCCGGATCAAGGACGGGATCTTGGTATAAAATGTTGGTACCTTGGTTGGTGGATGCTACGGTTGTGTTGACCAAGGCTGATGCGGAGGATTATCGTGCGGTTTATGCCCCTCGGATTTATGAGATACCCAATTTTACTTCTATAGGGAAATATGAACCTTCCAAATGCGAAAGGAAAATCGTGCTTGCCGTAGGTCGGCATGCTCCTCAGAAGGGATTTGATTTGCTCATAAAGGCGTGGGCGAGAACGAAAGCTGATGGGTGGAAACTCCGGATTGTAGGTTCGGGAGACGATAAACCTGCACATATGAAATTGGCAGAAGACTTGGGGGGGACAGACCGGATTGAATTTATGGAAGCGACTCCTGATATTGCGCATGAGTTTCAGTCTGCTTCTTGTTTCGTACTGTCCTCTCGCTTTGAGGGGCTGGTGCTTGTTTTGATAGAGGCGAAAATGATGGGGCTTCCTTGTATTAGTTTTGACTGTCCGAATAGTCCTCGGGAGGTGATTCGTGATGGTGTGGATGGTGCTCTTGTCCCTGCGGAAGATGTAGAGGCTCTTTCCGAAATTTTGGCGGGAGCTCTCCAAGATCCGGAGAAACTAAAGAAAATGGGCAAGTATGCCCGTGAGGATGCGCTTAAACGGTATAGTCCGGAGGCGGTGGTTGAACAATGGATTCGATTGATTGAATCAAAAGAAATAGTATAATAAGAATGAAAATCCTTCATGTAATTAACCATTTTGGGGTTTGTTCCGGGGCGGCTCGTTTAGTGGCCTCGCTTATTCCTTGTCAGATAAAACTTGGTTATCAGGTTGATTTGGTGTCGCTAAGTGAGGAAATACCTTCTTATGTGGAGACAATGGAAAAACTAGGGTGCCATTGTCATACATTATTAGGTAAATGCGGTGCTCTAAAGTTTAAGCCTCAATTGATATTCAAGTTAATCCCGTATTTGAAATCGTATGATGTGATACATGTGCATTTGTTTCCTTCCCTGTATTGGGTAGCGATAGCCAAGATATTGTCTCTGGCTAAATGTAAGTTGGTCGTTACGGAACATTCCACGTTGAACAATCGACAAGGAAAAAACTGGATCAAACCTTTCGAGCGGTTTATTTATCGGCGTTATGATGCGGTCATTGCTATAACAGATGCGGTGAAAGATCATTTATACAGATTCGTAGATGAATGTTTGGATGTTGATACCATTGTGAATGGTATTGATTTGGGAAGCTTCCGTGAGTCGAAAGCTATACATCGTAGCGCTTTAGGAATTCCAGAAGATGTTGTTTTAGTGACACAAGTGGCTGGATTTCGTCCAGAAAAAGACCAACTTACGGTATTGAGGGCATTGAGGCGACTTCCGGATAATATTCATTTGATGTTTGTTGGGACGGGTACGACTTTGGAGGATCATGTGCGAGAGGCGCAAGAAATGGGTTTGTCAAAACGTGTACATTTTGTTGGTTTGCGTCAGGACGTGCCCGCTTTAATCAAGACTTCGGATATCGTGGTGATGTCCTCTCATTTTGAAGGCTTCGGATTGGTGGCCGTAGAAGGGATGGCTGCCGGAAAACCAGTAATAGGTTCAGATGTACCCGGATTGTCAGAGGTTATTCAGGGGGCAGGTATAGTTTTTCCTGTACATAATGATGAGGTTCTGGCAAAAGAAATCCTTCATCTTTCGGAAGATAACTCTTATTTGGAGGATGTGATAAAACGCTGCTCCTTGCGAGCCAATGAGTATGATATTTGGGTTATGGCAAAGAAATATGATGAAGTGTATAAATATGTATGACTAGGTAACTGTTCGGTTGTAAAAGTTGCAGGTTATCAACTTGTTAATGGTATTGGTTCGCTCAGTTTTGAGTGTTTTTAGAATCCAATTATTAGAATAAATAATAGAAAATAGACTCCGAAGGTTGAATATGCAAAAAGTAATAACATATGGTACTTATGACCTTCTTCATCAAGGTCATATCAATCTCCTGCGAAGAGCTAAAGAACTTGGCGATTACTTGATTGTGGGCGTGACCAGTGACTCTTTTGACAGAGGGCGAGGTAAGTTGAATGTGCGTAATAATGTGCTTGAACGTGTGGAGGCCGTTAAAGCCAGTGGTTATGCGGACGAAGTGATTATTGAGGACTATTTGGGGCAGAAGATAGATGATATTCAGCGGTATGATGTGGATATTTTTGCAATTGGGTCGGATTGGGCTGGTAAATTCGACTACCTAAATGAATATTGCAAGGTTATTTATCTCCCACGAACTGAAGGAATCTCTTCAACGATGCTGCGTGCCGAGAGCCAGAATGTTCTTAATGTAGGGATTGTTGGGAGTGGGCGTATAGCAAAGAGATTCGTTCCGGAAAGTAAAGTGGTCAGCGGGATTGAGGCTGTATCGGTCTTTAATCCGGATGAGAAAGAGGCAAACGATTTTGCCCGAATGTTTGGAATGACTGCTTATGCTAGTGATTATAAGGAATTCTTATCGTCTGTTAATGCTGTTTATGTGGCCTCTCCTCATTTGACTCATTACCAATATGTGAAAGATGCACTCAAGGCTGGGAAACATGTTCTCTGTGAAATTCCTTTTGTCCTATCAAGTGAACAGGCAAGCGAACTATATGATTATGCAGAGGAACATGACTTGGTTTTGCTGGAAGCCTGTAAAACAGCTTTTTGCCCATCGTTCAATCATTTGGTGACGCTTATTAAAAGTGGTGTGATAGGTGATGTGGTGGATGTGAAAACCTCCTTATCTAAAATGGTGGCTGCGCCTACCCGTGAATTGGATGCTACCCAAGCAGGAGGAGCTGTAAACGAACATGCCCCTTTGACCGTGATGGCAATCGTTCGTTTGTTGGGAAAGGAATACGTGAATGTAGACTTTCATTCAAAGGTTGAAAATGGAGTGGATGTCTATACCAAAATTGTCATAAACTATCCGCATGCCACCTCTTCTGCCACGTTAGGGATCGGTGTGAAAACCGAAGGTAATATGGTTATTTCCGGAACAAAGGGATATGTCTATGTACCAGCTCCTTGGTGGTTGACCTCTTTCTTTGAGATTCGTTACGAAGATCAAACGAAGAACAACAAATTTTTTTACAGTTATGATGGTGATGGCATCCGATATGAGATACAGGAGTTTGTTTCCATGATTGTCAATCATCGCCGGAGTTCCTATAAACTCCGTAGGAGAGAGAGCGTAACAATCGCAGAAATCATAGAAAAATTTAACAAGAAAGACAATTATACGGAGATATGAAATATGCTGTAGTGGCAAGAGGAACATCAGGCATAGGACTTTATGCCACGAATTTTATCCCATTATACCGGCCGAAAGTAGAATTTTGTTTGTCGGCTCTTAAATGGAATTTATCGTTTTGCGACAATAGATGAATTTGTTGATATTATGAGGTTAAAGGTGGATATAGTTAAATAAGACCCTTTAGTGTACATACGACAATGAGAAATAGGATAATCTTGTATTTTAAGACACACCCTAAACTGGTTTTGAAGATCTATTCGTCAGCCAGATTATTCATGACCTGTTGGTCTTGGTTTGTGCCTGTACGGAAGAAGACGATCATCTTCAATTCATTTGGAGGACGAGGTTTTAATGATAGTCCCAAAGCTCTTTATGATGAAATCTGCCGACGAAAAGAATTTGATGATTGGCGTTTGCTATGGGCCTTCGTTGATCCGTCTAAGCAGGATATTCCACGTGGAGAAAAAGTTAAAATAGACACGTATGCTTTTTTTAAGTCACTTCTTTATAGTCATGTTTGGATAGGTAATACAGGAGTGGATCGTGGTATAGAGTTAAGGCTGAAGCGACACATCCGTATAGAAACTTGGCACGGAACTCCATTAAAAAAGATCTGTGGAGAAGAGAATATCAGGACTTTTGCGTTCAGGCCCGCAGAATACAAAGGACCGATTGACAATGCCACCATCAGATGTGCACAAAGTGAATTTGATCGAGATATTTTTGCGAGAGTTTTTCATGCTACCAATGATTCTTTCTTAGTGAGTGACCTGCCCCGTAATGATGAGCTTTTTCGGTATTCAAAAGAAGATGTTGAGAGAATAAAGAAAAAACTTAAGATTAATGGCTCAAAGAAGGTTATTCTTTATACGCCAACCTATAGAGAGTATCTCATTAATGATAATCACAAAAACTATATAGCTCCTCCCATGGATTTAAAGAAGTGGGAGGCTAAGTTAAGCGGGGAATATGTATTGTTGATAAGGGCGCACTACGCTATTTCATCAGCTATGGATATTGGTGAAAATGATTTTGTAAAAGATGTATCGGAATATCCTTCTATCAATGATCTTTATGCCATTTCAGATATGATGATATCTGATTATTCAAGTACATACTTTGATTATGCAATTTTAGATAGGCCCATATTCTGTTTTGCCTATGATTTGGAAGAGTATGAAGAAAAGCGCGGATTATATTTGGATTTAGCAAATACTCTGCCTTGTAATATCAATCGAAATGAAAATGAACTAATCTGTGAAATTTTGAGTGTTGATTATAATAAGGCTTCAGAAAAGACACGAAATTTTCACATGAAATTTGCTCCGTATGCAGGAAATGCATCCTGTAGAATCGTTGATGAACTTATTGCCAGATTTTCGTTAGAGTTCGATTTTGATGTATGGCCGCAGAGATTATGAGAATTTTTTGTTCATGATGATCAGAATCAATACTAACAATATTAAAATCCGCTCCACTTTTTGATTTTGTTTAAGAGAAAACTACCCAAAGGCAAGTTTCGTTGTGCTATATGTCAAAATTGGATACTAATTAAGCTAAATTTTTTTTATGCAACTCCTTATATCCATTATAACTCCGTGTTATAATGCTGTTCCTTTTATTGCCCAAACGATTGAATCTGTCTTAGCTCAGACCTATCCGTATTGGGAAATGCTGATTGTGGATGATTGTTCGACAGATCGATCAGCTGAGATTATTCAAACATATGTGAAGCGTGATTCGAGGATTAAGTATTTTAAGACGGATCATCCTTCCGGTAGTCCTTCACTTCCCCGAAATATCGGATTGAAGCAAGCGCAAGGAGAATATGTTGCTTTCTTAGATAGTGATGATGCTTGGTTGCCAGTGAAATTGGAAGAACAAATAAGTTATATGGAAACGGGGTGCTGTGGGTTTGTTTATTCTGATTACGAAAAAATGGCGTGGGATGGAAAACGGAATCAGCGTTTCATTCGTGCCAGACGAATTTCATCGTTTTGGGATACCTTGGAGAGCAATGAAATTCCTTGTTTGACGGTTTTGTTGCGTAAAGATTTGATAGGGCAAACTTGTTTTAAACCTATACCCAAAGAAGATTATGTTTTTTGGCTGGAAATCTTGCGAAAAGGGCATAAGGCATATAATACGGGTAAGGTACATGCTCTTTATAGAGAAGCGAAGAATTCTCGTTCGGGAAATAAATTTGAGATGTTTAAAAAACAATGGTATGTACTTCGTAAAGTAGAAGAAGTGAAACGAATACCAGCTGTTTATTTTATGCTGATATTTGCTTGTAAAGGTTTTTGTAAATACTTAAAGTAGAGAGATGAAACACTTGAGTGAAATATGTGTGTTTTAAATATCAAATAGCATTTTATCAATAGTCATTTTCACGGCGGGCAAATTATTTTCATTACATCAAACATTATAACAGCGTCTATATCGAAATAGTGATGTGTTATAATATCTCGCATTCTGATCTAAAGTCCTTTGAATTTTTGTCAAAGAGGGACGGACTAATTCTGTATCACACATAAATGCCTTCCTTTTCAATTCGGTTTCTCAAGAGTGAATCCATTTGATCCCGCAATCGGACAATATCGACATTACAGCCGAATAGGAATTGCTGTTTGTTCCCCTCTGGCTACAGAACCAAATATTCCCATACGGGTAATGCTATATTTGGATGCGTTCTTCGCCATATAGTCACGCAATATGTTTATATATTCAGTTGTTGACTTCATGTCTTCTTAATTCATTTTACGCAAAGATATGATAATTAGGTAATATCTACTGTAACATAAGCCGGAAATCCGTACCTTTGGCACACGGCTTTTTCATTTAAGAAATATTGTTCATCGCTTGTTTTTGCCATAAAAATCCTTATATCCGTGCGCAGCGATACGGAAGCACCGCCTTAGGTGTTTCATCTTATCGTTCATTCTTATTTTTTTATAGGCGGAATTCAATAGCAATATGATGTTTATATTGTCTTCCGCTTTTGTTTTTGCGATAGCAAAAACAGGATTTATTTTCTTGATATACAACTTTTCACACATAATATTACTAAAGAAGAAACACCTTGACTGTCTTCGTGGCGGCATCATGACTCATTTGAGAAAATTTGTATCTTCAGTCCCTAAATACTGCAGAACAAGCAGGGAGAACTTCAAACACAAACTTGAAGACATACTCATGTTTGTCATATTGAGGAGGCTCAGCAAGTGTATTACCAGAGCTGAAATGGTATTTCTGCCTATGCCGCACTGGCGTGGCTAGGGGTATTGTTCCCTTAAATCAAAGCTTAAATGAAGATACTCCCCATGTTCACGGACAATGTCGCTATCGCTATAAACCATTGGCAGTACTTGCTTGTTTAATAGCCATTATTACGTTAATAAAATAGAGAATATGAGAACAAATGATTCAAAAACATCCGTAGACTCTAAATTGGAGGAGATGGAGGAAAAGTATCCTGTAGAGCAAATCGCTGTTAAAGATAAGACGAAGATAACGGCCAAGGAGGTAAAAGAGGCCGTGAAAGAGATTAATCCCGATACGGACAGCTTGGGTAGCAGAGGGTAAAACGTCGTTTAATTTGCTTAAAAGAATAATTATTAAGATTTATAGTATTATCTTTGTGGTTGCGGTTTGTAATAAACCGAGGTATAAAGATTGGTAAATCTAGCAAATTAAATAATAAAGATGTATAGAACAAGAACTTGTGGCGACTTGCGCCTTGCGGATGAAGGTCTGGTGGTTACACTGGCCGGTTGGGTGCAGAAAACCCGCAAAATGGGAGGAATGACATTTGTCGATATCCGCGACCGTTATGGTATTACTCAGTTGGTATTTAATCAGGAGGTTGATGCAGCTCTTTGCGAAAAGGCAAATAAGTTGGGCCGTGAATTCGTGATTCAGGTTACGGGTACGGTTCGTGAGCGTTCCAGCAAGAATGCGCATATCCCGACAGGTGATATTGAGTTGATCGTTTCTGAATTAAATGTCCTGAACACTGCGCTTACCCCTCCGTTCACGATCGAGGAGGAGACAGATGGCGGTGATGACTTGCGTATGAAATATCGTTATCTGGACTTGCGTCGTGCCCCAGTTCGTAAGAATCTGGAACTTCGTCATAGAATGGCGTTCGAGGTTCGCCGCTATTTGGATGAGCAAGGTTTCTTGGAGGTAGAGACTCCGGTTCTTGTAAATTCTACCCCGGAGGGTGCCCGTGACTTCGTGGTTCCTTCCCGTATGAATCCAGGACAGTTCTACGCTTTGCCTCAGTCTCCGCAGACCTTGAAGCAATTGTTGATGGTTTCCGGTTTCGACCGTTATTTCCAGATCGTAAAATGTTTCCGTGATGAGGATTTGCGTGCGGATCGCCAGCCGGAGTTCACGCAGATCGACTGTGAGATGAGCTTCGTGGAGCAAGAGGATGTCTTGAATATGTTCGAGGGCATGGCGAAACATTTGTTTAAGGTAATCCGTGGTGTCGAGTTCAAGGAGTCGTTTATGCGTATGACTTGGCAAGATGCTATGAAACAATATGGTAGCGATAAACCGGATTTGCGTTTCGGCATGAAGTTCGTCGAGTTGATGGACATCATGAAAGGCCATGGTTTCTCCGTATTCGATAACGCCGCTTACATAGGGGGTATCTGTGCGGAAGGTGCTGCAAGCTATACCCGTAAACAACTGGATGCGCTGACTGAATTCGTGAAACGTCCGCAGGTAGGTGCTAAAGGTTTGGTTTACGCCCGTGTGGAAGCGGATGGTAACGTAAAATCAAGCGTAGATAAATTCTATAGCCAAGAGGTTCTTCAAGAAATGAAGAATGCGTTCGGCGCTAAGCCGGGTGATTTGATTTTAATCCTTTCTGGCGACGATGCGATGAAGACTCGTAAGCAACTTTGCGAGTTGCGTTTAGAGATGGGTAATCAATTAGGTCTTCGTGACAAGGATAAGTTCGTTTGCTTGTGGGTAATCGACTTCCCGCTGTTCGAATGGAACGAGGACGATCAACGTTTCTACGCTATGCACCATCCGTTTACCTCTCCGAATCCGGATGATATACCGTTGTTGGATACGGATCCGGGTGCTGTTCGTGCGAATGCGTATGATATGGTTATCAATGGTGTTGAAGTGGGTGGTGGTTCTATCCGTATCCACGACAGCCAATTGCAGGATAAGATGTTCAAGCTGTTAGGATTCACTGAAGAAAGAGCGCAAGAGCAATTCGGTTTCTTGATGAATGCGTTTAAGTATGGAGCGCCTCCTCATGGAGGTTTGGCTTATGGCTTGGATCGTTTCGTGTCTTTGTTCGCCGGTTTGGATTCTATCCGCGACTGTATCGCTTTCCCGAAGAACAATTCCGGACGAGATGTTATGCTTGATGCTCCGGGCGTTTTGGATCCGGCCCAGTTGGATGAACTGAATTTGATCGTTGATATCAAGAAATAATCCAATCTGAAATTCCATTCGAATGGGAATCTTATTCCATCCGAATGGAATTTTCTTTTCTTTCTAAAGGAATTTTCTTTTCTTTCTAAAGGAATTTTCTTTTCTCCCGAACATAAATCAAAGGATATTTAGCATGGTAAAGGTTAAAGATATATTGAGAGAAATTGAGCATTATGCCCCGCTTCCGCTTCAAGAAGGTTTTGATAATGCGGGTGTGCAAGTTGGCGACGTGAATCAGTATGCGACGGGTGTGTTGTTATGCCTAGATGTTACCGAGGAGGTGCTTGATGAAGCGATCGAGATGGAGTGCAATCTGATTATCTCTCATCATCCTTTGGCCTTTAAGTCGTTTAAGTCGTTGACGGGTTCCAATTATATTGAGCGTTGCATGATGAAGGCATGTAAGTATGACTTGGTGATTTATGCCGCCCATACCAATTTGGACAATGCTGTAGGAGGCGTGAACTACCGTTTGGCGGAGTTGATAGGCTTGCAAAATGTACGGATCTTGAGTCCTCAGAAGGGCGCTTTGTTAAAGCTGGTGACATTTGTCCCGGAGATTTATGCCGAGGTCATGCGGAATACTTTGTTCAATGCCGGTGCGGGAAGTATCGGGAACTATGACGCTTGTAGTTATAATTTACACGGCGAGGGAACATTCCGTGCCAATATGGGATGCAATCCGTTTTGTGGTGAGATCGGCGAGTTGCATGTAGAGAAAGAGGTACGTATAGAGATGATCCTTCCGGCATTCAAGAAGACGGCAGTGGCTCGTGCTCTCTTATCCGTTCATCCGTATGAGGAGCCGGCTTTTGATTTCTATCCGTTGTCGAACACTTGGGAACAGGCAGGTTCCGGTGTAGTGGGAGAGTTGCTTGCCGAGGAGGATGAGTTGAGTTTCTTGTTGCGAATCAAGACCCTGTTTGACGTTGGTTGCGTGAAGCATTCTCCATTTACGGGTAAGCCTATCCGAGAGGTTGCTATTTGCGGAGGCAGCGGCGCTTCCTTGATCAAGGACGCTATTGCGTATGGAGCCGATGTCATTATAACGGGGGAGGCGAAGTACAACGATTTTTATGATGTGGAGGATCAGATTTTACTGGCGGTTATCGGTCATTATGAATCGGAAATCTGTACAAAAGACATATTTTATAACATAATATCGAAAAAATTCCCTACCTTTGCAGTACATTTTTCGAATGTTAATTCAAACCCAGTAAAATATTTATAGAATGGCTACAGATAAACAATCAGCTGAAAAGGAATATACGGTTGAAGAAAAGCTTTCTACGCTGTATCAACTTCAGACGATGATGACTGAAATTGATAAGATCAAGACCCTTCGTGGTGAGCTTCCTCTGGAGGTTCAAGACTTGGAGGACGAGATCGTAGGACTGGAAACACGTCTCCAGAACTATCAAGCGGAGATCAAGGAGTTTGAGGCTTCTGTTGTTGAGCAAAAGCATAAGATCACAGAATCTGCCACATTGATAGATCGCTATAAGGCACAATTGGATAATGTGCGTAATAACCGGGAGTTTGATAACCTGTCTAAGGAGATCGAGTTCCAAGGTTTGGAAATTGAGTTCTCAGAGAAAAAAATCCGTGAATTCGGAGAGGCGGTAGACTCCAAGAAAAAAGATATCGCAGAATTGACTGAGAAGTTAGAAGGCCGTAAAGCTGACTTGGTTCAGAAAAAGAGTGAGTTGGAACAGATTATTTCCGAGACAAAGCAGGATGAGGAGAAACTTCGTGAGAAAGCGAAGAAATTGGAGGCCACTATCGAACCTCGTTTGTTGACCGCTTTCAAGCGTATCCGTAAAGGTGCTCGTAACGGTTTGGCTGTTGTTTATGTGCAACGTGGCGCTTGTGGTGGTTGCTTTAATAAGATCCCGCCTCAGAAGCAATTGGATATCAAGTTGCGTAAAAAAATTATTGTTTGCGAATACTGTGGTCGTATTATGATCGACCCGGAATTAGCAGGTGTAGAAGATTAATTCAAAAGATCTGTAAGTAATGGCTCTAGCTAAAACCGGCTAGGGCCATTATTATTTTTAATACAAAGGCATTATGATACATACGATACGTTTATATATAGAGAAGTACCGGCTGTTATCCGAAGATGGTCCGGTTTTGGTCGGATTGAGCGGTGGGGCCGATTCAGTGGCTTTGTTGGGTGTATTGGTGCGTTTGGGATATTCGTGTATAGCACTTCATTGTAACTTTCATTTACGCGGGGAGGAGTCGGATCGGGACGAGGCATTCGCCTGCGAGTTTGCGGGGGCTTTGGAAGTACCCTTTCATAAGGTAGATTTCGATACGATCTCTTATGCGGGAGAGAAACATCTCTCGATAGAGATGGCTGCCCGTGAATTGCGCTATGCTTGGTTTGAGGAGATGCGGGAGCGGTTGGGAGGGCAGGCGATTGCCGTTGCCCATCATCGGGACGATAGCGTGGAGACAGTCTTGATGAATTTGGTACGGGGTACGGGAGTTCGGGGGATGAGCGGGATTCGTCCGAGGAATGGTTTCATCGTCCGTCCTTTGCTATGCGTAAGCCGTGAGGATATCTTGGCTTGGCTAGCGGATCAAGACTACGCCTATATAACGGATAGTACGAATTTATCGGATGCTTATACCCGTAATTTCATCCGTTTAAATGTGTTGCCGCTTTTGGAGGAAATAAATCCATCGGTTCGGAATACCATCGCACGTTCTGCTGAGCATATTTCTGCTGCCGAGACTATATATATATATGTATTGGAGCAAGCCCGGAAAAAGGTTATCGTATCGCATGATCGTCTTTCTATTGAGGCGTTGATGTGGTTTCCGGCTCCGGAGACGATTTTATATGAGCTATTAAAAGAATATGGTTTTACCCGTCTGGTCTCGGACGATGTTTTCGCTGCCTTGACTAAGGAGCCTGGTAAGCTGTTTTACTCTTCCACGCATCGTTTGCTGAAGGATCGTGATTATTTATGGATTACTCCTTTAGAGAAAAAGGAAGAGCGAACTTTTGTTTTAGATCCGGAAAAGGGTATTAATCACGAACCTGTTGAACTATCTTTCCGTAAACTTGTTATAACTATAGATTTCCCTATCGAAAAGAATAAGCGAATCGCTTATTTGGATTATGATAAACTCGATTTCCCTTTAACATTGCGGACTTGGAAAGAAGGCGATTGGTTTATTCCCTTCGGAATGAAAGGACGTAAGAAGTTGAGTGACTATTTTTCCGATCATAAATTTAGCCGGATTGAGAAGGAGCGCACATGGCTTCTTTGTAGTGGCGACGCTATAGTTTGGGTGGTAGGAGAAAGGATTGATAATCGTTTTCGTATAGGCGAATCAACAAAACGTGTGCTAATTGTGAATTTTTTTGGCTAAATCCTCGTTTATTGTAAAATTATTCTTACATTTGCGAAGATTTACTCCGCAGATATGTTACTAATGGTTCAAATTAGCTGAACAATCCGGTTATTACATGAAAATTTTAATTTAATAAAGATACAATGATACCATTGGGCATACATCGTGTTTGTATATGTGATCCGTATGTATGTGCCATTTATATTATTACTTCGCAATATGCAGAAATATAACATTCTAGAACTAAATGAAAAACTTCTTCCCGAACTTCAAAGTATTGCGGAAGAGTTGGGAATAAAAAAAGTTAGCAGCTTAAAGAAAGAAGAGTTGGTTTATCGGATTCTTGATGAGCAGGCGATCTCCTATGCCGGCATTCAGGCTGAAAAGATGAAAGAGAAAGAGGCTAAGAAGCCTGCTGAGGGTCGTAAGAGAGGCCGTCCGGCTAAAGCTGCTTCTCCTAAAGTAGCGAAGGCTGAGACTGCTGAAGCTACAGAGAGTACCCAACAGGCTCAGGAAAAGTCAGTGGCTGCTCCGGCTGATAAGAAAGAGCAAAAAGAGCAACCTGAACGTAAGAGAAGAGTCCGTATCGAGAAAAGGGAAAAGGTAGCCGGTGCTATTGCTCCTTCCGAGGATAACAAGGAAGTGGTGGTTTCAAAAGAGCCGCAAACGATCTCTACGGTAATGGAAATCCCGATCGTGGAAACTCCGGCGGTAATAGAAAACCCGGTGGAGAAACCGTTGTTGCCCCCTGTTGTGGCAGAATTTAAAACGGAAGAAGAAACCGCTTTGCCGGAAAATACGACTTCGGTAGAGGTAGCGGGAGAAACAACTTCACCACAAGCGACGGAAGAAGAGCCTAAGCGCATTGTATTCCGCCATCCGGACGCTAAATCCGTATTGGATCAGATTTTTCCGTTCTCCGCTCCGAAACCCGAGGCAAACAAGCCTCAACCTGAGGCCGCTCCCCAGCAGAATAATCCTCGACAGAACAATCGACAGAATAATCATAATAACAACCGTAATAACGCTAATAACAACCAGCAAGCTCAAGAGAAAATGTATGAGTTTGATGGTATCCTTACAGGAACCGGCGTGTTGGAGATGATGCAAGATGGTTACGGTTTCCTTCGTTCTTCCGATTATAACTATTTGACTTCACCGGATGATATTTATGTCTCTCAATCTCAGATCAAGTTATTTGGACTGAAAACGGGTGACGTGGTAGAAGGTTCGATCCGTCCGCCGAAGGAAGGTGAGAAGTATTTCCCGTTGGTAAAAGTGGATAAGATCAATGGTCGTACGCCGGAAGAGGTTCGCGACCGTGTTCCTTTCGATCATTTGACCCCGTTATTCCCGGATGAGAAATTTATGCTTACGGCACGTAAATCACCGAAAGTATACGATAATATCGCTGTACGCGTGGTTGATTTATTCTCCCCGATCGGAAAAGGGCAACGTGGTTTGATCGTCGCTCAACCGAAAACCGGTAAGACGATGTTATTGAAAGATATTGCGAACGCTATCGCTTACAACCATCCCGAGGTTTATATGATTATATTATTGATCGACGAACGTCCGGAGGAGGTTACAGATATGGCTCGTAGCGTGGATGCGGAAGTGATCGCTTCTACATTCGACGAACCGGCTGAACGCCACGTGAAAATCGCTGAGATCGTATTGAACAAGGCGAAGCGAATGGTAGAATGTGGTCATGATGTCGTGATTCTTTTGGACTCGATCACTCGTTTGGCTCGTGCTTATAATACGGTACAACCGGCTTCAGGAAAGGTACTTTCCGGTGGTGTTGACGCAAATGCGTTGCAGAAGCCGAAACGTTTCTTTGGTGCCGCCCGTAATATTGAGAACGGCGGTAGCCTTACGATTCTAGCCACTGCTCTTACGGAGACTGGCTCTAAGATGGACGACGTGATCTTCGAGGAATTTAAGGGTACGGGTAACATGGAGTTGCAATTGGATCGTAAATTATCCAATAAACGTATCTATCCAGCTGTGGATATCACGGCTTCCAGTACTCGCCGTGATGATTTATTGCAGGATGAGAGTACTTTAAACCGTATGTGGATTTTACGCAAATATTTATCAGACATGAACTCTATGGAGGCTATGGAATTTGTTAAGCAACGGATGGAACAAACCGTTGATAATATGGAATTCTTGGCATCCATGAACGGTTGATAATATCCTATAAAAAACACTATACTTTTGTGTTCAAGACAATATTGTTTTAATTCCAAAAGTATAGTGTTTTTATTACGTCTTTTTAGGTCTTCCACGGTGTCCTATATTCCGTTTCTGTGGGCTCGAGGATGATCCTTTATCCCCGCCTTTGCGAGGCCGCCCTCTGCCTCTTTTATTCATACCGTATTTTTCTGGCTCATACAAGGGTACTTCCCCGAATTCCGGACTGATCGGTATCTTGTAAACCTTTTTTTCTAAGAAATCCTCTATACGCTTGAATTGTGGTTGTTCATCAACTGATACGAAAGTAATCGCTAATCCTTCCCCATTCGTACCCCGTGCCGTACGTCCGATTCGGTGTACGTAATCCTCTGGATCATGTGGGATATCGAAGTTCACGACCAACTTGATGTCATTGATATCGATTCCACGTGCCACTACATCCGTAGCCACGAGGATATCGGTATGTCCGCTCTTGAATTCTTTCATGACTTCCTCCCTTTGGGATTGCTCCAAATCCGAGTGCATGGCAGCTACATTGAACTTTAATCTTTTTAAGGTAGACGCTAATTCTTTCACCTTCATTTTAGAAGAGGAGAAGATTATTACCCGTTGAGGGCGGCTTTGAGTGAAGAGATCTTGTAGAATCTTGAGTTTTTGTGAATCGTAGCAGATATATGCGGTTTGCATGATAGATTCGGGCGGGCGTGAGATAGCGATCTTGACTTCTTCTGGATCTTTTAGGATGGTTTTAGCCAACGTCCGTATTTTAGGTGGCATGGTAGCCGAGAACATGATCGTCTGGCAATAGGGGGGCATTTGTTTATGAACTTGCATGATGTCATCATAAAAACCCATATCTAGCATGCGGTCTGCCTCGTCTAAGACGAAGAAAGACACTTTAGACAAATCGACAGTACCTAATTTAATATGGGACAATAAACGCCCCGGGGTAGCGATCACGATATCCGCCCCCATCTCTAAACCTCTCTTTTGTTGTTCCCAAGCGATTCCATCGGTACCTCCATACACGGCGACTGCGGATATGGAAGGTATAAAATAAGTGAATCCTTGAATTTGTTGGTCTATTTGTTGAGCCAATTCCCGGGTCGGTGCCATAATGACCGCATTCACCGCATCTATCGGATGACAACCTTTGCTTAGTTCATTAATAACTGGCAAAACATACGCCGCCGTTTTACCGGTTCCGGTCTGTGCGCAAGCGATGATGTCTTTACCTTCTAAAATGACAGGAATCGTTAACTCTTGGACTGGAGTCGCTTCGTTAAAATTCATGTCATAAAGCCCGTCTAATACGGCATCTTCCAAATCTAATTCATCAAATCTCATCTTTTTACATTCAAATTCTCGGTAAAGATAAAGATTATTTAGAAATGTTATGCAATAGCTAGTTTTCTCTTTGGTGATAAATAGAAAAATAATACCTTTATCCCCGAGTTATACTCTAAAAACGAAAGAATAAATATGAATAGTCCGCTAAATATCCTATTTCCTTGAATAATGGTAAGCCGCTTATCTTGGCTTTATGGAGAGATATAACTTCCGAGTTGGCTACGGAAAATACTTTGAGAAGAACCTGGATCTTGACGAAAATGGCATTGCGGATAAGTGATATACGTACATGCTCGGTTTTCATCGATCCGTATAGTACCCATAATTTCAAGGATTCCGTTGTGACCTTGAACGATTGGAATGCCATGTCGGAAAATATGATAGAGGTGCTGTGGGGACAGTTTGTCAGTCGAGCGCATCCGGATGATCAGGAACATTATTATAGTGTGTTTACCCGTCTTTGTAGAGGGGAGATATCCGAGGCAAGGATCGAGGTCCGTATGCTATTCCCGGTAAGAAGGAATATGCTTGGAGAGAGAGATTCGCTACCGTGTATGAATGGGACGAGAAAGGAAGACCTTCTTATCCTTGGATGCTCAACGAATATTCAGGAACGGAAGAATCAAGAACTAAGTCTTGAGGAGGCAAAGGTGAAGACCGAGGCCGCTGATAAGATGAAATCGAAATATTTGGCGGATATGAGCCACGAGATCCGGACTCCTTTGAATGCGATTACCGGTTTCTCAGAGTTGATGGCTTTTGCTGATACGGATGAGGAACGTATGTCGTACTACGACGTGATCAAGATGAATAATCAATTGTTGATGCAATTGATCAACGATATTTTGGATATCTCGAAGATCGAGGTGGATGCGATAAAGATCACATATGAGCAATTAGATGTCAGTGAATTGATGGATACGATTTATGTTTCTGCCAAGCTGCAGGTTCCGGAAGGAGTTAAGTTGGTTTTGGAGAAAGGGGCTGACCACCATATGTTTGGTACGGATAGCATGCGCCTGTTGCAGTTGATCAATAATTTTGTGAACAACGTTATTAAGAACACGAAAGAAGGTAATATCACGATGGGATATACCATTCAACCGAATAATCCCTTACGTTTTTACGTAAGGGATACGGGTATTGGCATCGATAAGGAAAAATTGAAAGATGTTTTCGGTCGTTTTGTGCATGTAAATGACTATATGGAAGGTATCGGATTAGGACTGGCTATCTGTAAAGGGTTGGTTGTGAAGATGGGAGGTTCGATACATGTTACTTCCGAATTAGGGATGGGTTCGGAGTTCTCCTTTATTTTGCCGTCTCATGAATAGTACTATTTGTAATAGCGTTTATAGATTTGATCGTATAATCCACTGTCTTTGATTTGCTGCAGCCAACTATTTAGGCTATCCAGTAGGATAGGGGAGTCTTTACGGATTGCCCACGATTGCAATTGGGTAAAACTGACATCCGTCAGGATATCGACTTCTGGTAAGTTTTTCTGGGTCATGCGGGCGATTTGCTGGTCGCATACGGCGTAATCAATGTCGCCTTTGGCTACCATGATCATAAGCTGCTCGGTAGAATATAACTCATCTTCCACCACGTAGATCGTATCACCTATCTCGTGTCCCAGATTTTGCAGGCGCAATAAGGCTGGGGAATCTTTCGGTATGTATAAGGTCTTTTGAGCTAAATCCAATTGGTTGCGGATAGGAGGTTGTCCATTGTTCGCCTCTGCCGTACGCTGTACCAAGACTTGTCTGTTGAGAACGATCGGTTCGGTAAACAGGTAGTTTTCCCGCATCTCGGAGGTGATGGGGATGTTTCTTGCGAGTACATCGCCTTTGTTGTCTGATAATTCCTTGAAGCTTTTCGCTAAACTCATTTCCAAATGTGTCTGAACTTCCAATCCGGATAATTTAGCGATCGCTTGGCTAAGCTCGTATTGAAAACCTTGCACCGTATCGCCGGATACGAAATACCCGGATTGGTTGTATTCGGTTATCATCCGGAGAATTCCTTCTTCCTTGATTTCCGGATAATCACGAGGCCCGATTTCTTGAGGATGTTGGCTGAATTTCCAAAGCTGTATCATTGTCACTATAGCGACAATCAGTAGACAAGCATATAGGATAAGCAATTTCTTAGCTTTCATGGCAATCGACTAATTGTTGAAAGTCACGGAGACTCCCATCTTCAAAACCATCGGATCCAACGGATAATGCGCAAGAGAGAAGTAATTCGGATCAACGAACTTAGAGCCTAGATTATATGCCATGATGAAGAAGCGAGCTTGCTTCAAATGCAAATTCGCATAAGCGTTGATCAACGGATAATTACCGACCTTCACTTTCTTGTCTCCTTCCTGTACTTGGAACTGCTGGGTAGCCGGCTCATAATAAGGAGCATAATAAGCGGTGTTGTAGTATACGTTTGCGCCAATCTGTACGGTTAATACTTTCGCCAACTTAAACGCTAGATATATATTAGAGTATGCGCTGATATCCGGTAACGGGAGTTGAGACTTCTCGCTAGAAAGCTGATAGGCCACCTCATTCTCCCATCCGAACGCACGATACATGATATCTTGCTTGATACGGGCTGAGACAACTTGGATGTTCTTATTGCTTTGCTCCGGCAAACCTTTACCGTTGAAAAATACATAATGCTGGATACTTTCCACTCCTCCGGATAACTGGGTACGGGTGGATTCCAAGTTGATTTTCGCTCCGGCGTAAATCCTTTGTACATTTTTCAATGATAGATCCCACCAATAGTAACGCCCATGATGGTGACGTTGGTAAAACGCCGGGGTGATGTTCTTGATGTATCCTTCCGCCTTGATCGTAGCGTCTTTCTTAAAAAGTTTGAATTTTGTTTGCAGGTCTCCGCTCACTCGGACCTCTCCGGCGTCACTTCCCGCAAGCCCTAATTCTCCACGGATATTATAGGTAAGCAGGCTACCACGGCGTTTGGATAATTCTCCGCCGATGTAGGTAGTAAACTCATCATATACTTCGGAAGTATGGAAATTTAATGTACTCGGCTCAGAGCTTCCACGACCATCCGGACCGTAATCCAGTCCGGGAACTTGGGATGCCAATCTAAACCGACGTTTCTCGAAAGTAACGAAGGCAGTCAGCCCGAACTTAGCCCAATCTTGGAAACCTTCCCTCAAGGCCAACGCAAAAGTATTCTTTAAATTCCAAGAGGAAGTCTGGTCATTCAAAGATGCGTCCATGCCATAAAGATGAGCGTAACAAGTATCGATCCCAACATCGTTAGAGATAAAGCGTCTGCGGTTATCCTCATAATCGATGGTATGGATAATACTGGAAACCGGAATGAATACCTCTTTTACGTTCCCTTCCTCATCAGTTTCTTCCAATTCCTTGGTAAAACCGAGGTTATATCTCTGTGTCAGGAAATACTGTTTTCCGCGGACACGATTCCATGTGTCTGTGTAGCGGACAGGATATGATTTGCTATCAATATTTCTTTGATTCTTGGCTAAGTCATCAGGATTCGTGATATATTGGTCATTTGTAAGTCCACCATTTTCGTAATTCACGAAGTTGAAATTGCTTAAATAAGCGTTTAATTTGTAGCGGTCAGTGATATAACTACCAAAAATGCGATAACTTAATAATTTATTACCGTTGGAGTTATAATATCCGCGACTATAAATATAATCCATCTCACCTCCGACATTGATCTTCTTGCCAAAATTTATGGTCAGTACCCCTTTCAGGCGATCCATCTTATTCTGACTGGCTCCTCCTGTCGTATAAGTTACTTGGGTATAGGGTACTTTGGTATCGTAGAAATAAGCGTTTGTCGGGGTCGTGATATAATAATCATAGGCATCGGCGAAGATGAAATCACGTTCCTCCTTACGTTCGTTAAAAATACGGGTTTGCGCTGGCGATCCCACATTTGCCAAATACCCAACGGCCAATGAGTTCGCCTCCATCAACGTACTATTCCCTAAATTTAATCGATTGGTATCCATGGGAGCGATATAACGTTCTCCCAAGAGAGGCGTGAGCCAATAACCGGTAATTCGTTTTGATTTCAGTGCCGCACTATCTGTTTGTAGCAAACTATCCGGTATTTCCTTGTTTGAGGATGATAAATTAGATAACGAGAATCCATTGCGTCCTCCCCGGTTCCCGGAACGTCTTTGCGCATATGTGGAAGCCACCGTTCCTGTCAGAAAAAGTAATATGTATAGATAATACTTCATGGGTTGCAAAGATATAACAAAAAATAATGTACCAATTATAAAATATGCCAATATGCCAATCGGAAAACTTAATTAGCATATCGGCACATTAATGAATGATCTTCTTATATTTTCTGTATAATCTCCATTCCTTTCTTAATGGCAGCCTCGTTCATTGGCAACAAATGATGGTGACGCTCAGGTAAGGATTTCTTCAATCCTAACATGACGTTTTCCAATTGAACCATCGGGACGATTTTAAGCAACCCTCCTAAGATCAACATATTGAAAGCCTTCTCATTTTTCATTTCGGTAGCGGCGTCCATGGCATCTACCCGATATACGTTAATGTCTGTACGTTTTGCCGGCGTATGAATACCGTAACCATCGTAAATCAAAATACCACCCGGTTTCACTTTGTTCTCGAACTTATCCATGGAAGGTTGGTTCAAAATAATAGCGATATCATATTCATTCAATACGGGTGAGCTGATACGCTCGTCGTTCAAGATAACGGTTACGTTGGCCGTACCGCCACGTTGCTCAGGTCCGTATGAAGGCATCCAGCTAACCTCCTTGCCTTCCATCAAACCGGAATAGGCCAAGATCTTACCCATAGACAATACACCTTGTCCACCGAAACCTGCTATAATTATTTCTTGTTTCATTGTCGTTTACCGTATTACTTATTCAACATTCTTTAAGTCGCCCAGCGGGTAAAAGGGGAACATGTTTGCTTCCATCCATTTATTGGCTTTTTCCGGAGTCATCTTCCAGCCGGATGAGCAAGTGGAGACGAACTCTACTACAGAAGTACCCTTACCGGCCATAGCATTTTCGAAAGCCTTACGAAGCATCTTTTTTGCTTTCCGTACGGCTACGGCCGTTTGTACGCTTTGGCGTGTTACCAAGCAAGTTCCTTCCAATTGGGCTAATAAATCACCGATCTTCAACGGGTAACCATTCAAGGCGATGTTACGTCCGTAAGGACAGGTAGCCGTGGGCATACCTTCCAATGTAGTCGGAGCCATCTGTCCGCCGGTCATACCATAGATTGCGTTATTTACGAATACGATCACGATATTCTCGCCACGGTTGGCGGCATGAATCGTCTCGGCCGTACCGATAGCCGCCAAGTCACCATCTCCTTGATACGTGAATACCATCTTCTCCGGATTCAAGCGTTTAACGGCGGAAGCGATAGCTGGCGCACGTCCGTGGGCTGCCTCGATCCAGTCGATGTCCAAATAGTTATATGCGAATACGGCACATCCCACGGGGGAGATACCTATTGTCTTATCTTCCAGACCCATATCGGCTATAACCTCGGCGATTAGCTTATGTATCACACCGTGGCTGCAACCGGGGCAATAGTGCATGGGATTTTCATTCATCAATCTGGGCTTTTCATACACCAGATTTTCCGGTTTAATTATATCGTTGAGTTCCATAATCTTTAATCATTAATGTATATATCTTAAGACATATTGTACTAGCCGCAATACGATCGCCGCCCCACCGCAATACAAGAATACGGTCTTATCGCTAACTGCGAAGTAACATACCACGGCTGCTATGGCCAGTAGCATGAAAAAAAGCGTCAATATCTCGTCTGCTTTACTTCCTCGTGTCATACGGATCAGAATAATTTTTCCTTCAGTGCGTTTAATATCTCATCCGGGGTGAATACGATTCCACCTAATCGGCCAAAGTGCTCTACCTTTACCTTACCGTCTACGGCTAGGCGAACGTCCTCTACCATCTGTCCGGCGTTCAACTCAACTGATAACATACCCTTTACCTTATCTGCATAAGCAGCAATCACTTTTGTCGGGAACGGCCATAACGTGATCGGGCGTAACAAGCCAAGCTTGATACCTTCAGCACGGGCAATCTCGACTACCTTTTGGCAAATACGAGCGGAAGAACCGAATGCGACCAACAGATAATCAGCATCCTTGCATTGGAACTCCTCGTAACGAACCTCATTTTCCGCGATTTTGCGATATTTCGCTTGGAAACGGATATTGTTCTCCTCCATCTTCGCCGGGTCTAGCTCCAAGGAAGTAATGACGTTACCTTTGCGTCCGCCTTTCTTTCCTTGTACGGCCCAAGGGCATTGAGCGATAATCTCTTCCTCGGTACGGCGGGGTTGATAGGGAGGTAATACCACTTTCTCCATCATCTGCCCGATGATACCGTCTGCCAAGATAATAGCGGGGTTATTGTATTTAAAAGCCAGGTCAAAACCAAGACCTACGAAATCTGCCATCTCCTGTACGGAAGATGGGGCCAAGGTTATCAAGCGATAATCGCCATGGCCACCGCCTTTCACGGTCTGGAAATAATCAGCCTGACTTGGCTGGATCGTTCCTAATCCGGGACCGCCACGCATAACGTTCACGATCAGACAAGGAAGCTCCGCTCCCGCAATATAAGAAATACCTTCTTGTTTCAAGCTCACGCCCGGACTGGAAGAAGAGGTCATCACTTTTTTTCCTGAACCGGCTCCGCCATATACCATATTAATAGCGGCTACCTCGCTCTCTGCTTGTAAGACTACCATACCAGTCTTTTCCCACGGCATCTCTGCCATAAGGGTCTCCAATATCTCTGACTGCGGAGTGATCGGATAGCCGAAGTAACCGTCCACACCATAGCGGATGGCCGCATGGGCGATAGCTTCATTACCCTTCATTAATTTTATATCTTCTGCCATATCTTGATATAACTTTATATTTTTGCTTTGTAGATCGTTAGACAACCGTCCGGACAAACTAACCCGCAACTAGCGCAACCGATGCATGCGTCCGGGTTCTTCATGTACACATAATGGTACCCCTTGTTGTTTACTTCTCGTGGGTGCAACTCCAGTACATCCGACGGGCAGGCTACTACGCAAAGGTTACATCCCTTGCAGCGCTCTGTGTTTACAACAACAGTTCCTTTTATTTTCGCCATAATACTTGTTTATTTAAAATCTAAATGTAACACATTTCTATTGAGGCATCAAAGTTAGTAAAAAATTACTCGTAGCCAAGATTATATTCTTTTTGTTGAATAGATTTTCTACTGATGGTTAATGGAGCAGCGGAAATATTTGGTACATATAACATGTTAAACACATTAAAAGTGATCCCATTTATATGAGTATCGGTGTTGCAGAATGCCTCTATAGGCATGGGCCGTAAGCTCTATCAGTGTGGACGCTAAGTACTAGTGCTTATGGTTTGTGCCTATGCTGGTGAAATATATGTATGCATCAGATATTTCCGCTGACTCAGTTATTGTCGATAGTCTTAAGGATTCGTTCGTGTTCTTGTGCTGTAACTGTTTTATTCCTTGAAAGATAAGTGTGCTTTTTTTGTCTGGTGCCACTGAACGATCATTCTCTGTCGTTGAATGAAGTATATTATTGTAAGGACTTTTCCATAAGGTTCAAGAAATATTTGTTTCTGTTTGTTTCGGCTTTTGTTCTCTTAGGCGAAATAAAAAATTGGGGTGTGGAAGCCTTGGACGATCCGTGTGTATTTATCTACAATAGTAGAAATTATACAAGGCTTATAGCCATTGGTTCTTATACGCTGTTTTCAAAATCTACAATAGTAGAAATTATACAAGGCTTATAGCCAAGCCAATTTCTCACCATAAGCACTAACATCTACAATAGTAGAAATTATACAAGGCTTATAGCCAGAATGTATCAAACGGAACCTGTCCCTATCTACAATAGTAGAAATTATACAAGGCTTATAGCCTCTCCGTCCGTGAGGATATGAGGCCTTTTATCTACAATAGTAGAAATTATACAAGGCTTATAGCCAGCATTGGACTGCATAACTCCGAGCATATCTACAATAGTAGAAATTATACAAGGCTTATAGCCTTAACGTCATTTACTTTGTCCCATACTATCTACAATAGTAGAAATTATACAAGGCTTATAGCCTCTTGTATTGTAAAGGTACGATTATTTTTTTATTAACCAAATAATTACATGAGGGAAATAAAAAGATAAATAAGAGGGTTCTGTATTCTCTACGGTCTATAAAAATGCATAAAATACTCATACACAAAGAACAAACGATTGCCCTTAGAGCATGTAAAGACTGAGGTTTGTAAACTCATTGGTAGTGTAAAATAAACTGTGTCAGCAAAGAGTAAAATAAAATATTAACTTTGCTAACACAGTTTAATTTACATCCTCAACTCGTTAGACCAATCAAAAATATACGATATCCGTATCACGATGAATGGCATTGCCATATTTCTTTAACTTTACCGTAGAGACATCAAAAATGATCACGCTGTCGCCACCTCCAAACTTCTTTGCAAAAGTTTCCTCTATTATCGTAATCATATTATCTATTACCCGATTTGTGTTATTTATCTCATATACTGAGTTTTGTAGTCGGATGGCTCCATGTTTGGTAAGCATCTTTGAAAATCGAGTGCGTAATTTGTCATCGCTTATGTCATAGCTTATCACTAACATATCAAAGAATAAAAATTGGATATTGCTTAACTGACTTGCGTCCCATGAAGCAACGGTAATAAGATTGTACATATTTGAATACCTCTGCCTTATAAGGAATCAGGGCATCGAAAAACACCCGGCAGTAATCGGCGTTACGCTCATAACGAATCCGATATTCACCTTTTTGCACTAGGAAATCTTTCTCTGAAAACTGCTTACGATTCCATGCCGTTCGCACAGCTTTGTCTATAATGGGACGAAATGGTTCCATGATGTCGCAGACAAGCGACTTGCGCTTGAACCACATTCGGTGGTAGACACCGATATAAAGGTCGAAACCAAACATACGCAAGAAACATTCCATGTAGTTGAAAAGGATGGTGTAGCCCATGTCGAGTGTGGCGTTAAGCGCATCGCATTTCGTACGAGGTCTACGTTGATGCCAGTCAAAATCTTGATAAAAAGTAGCGAAGAAGGATTTGGCAGCCGTTCCCTCCATCCCCATAAGAGTATCATACTCTGTCACGCCAAGTAATGTAGAGAGACATCCTTGCAACGTAGCGCATGATTGTTCTGTAAACTCATCCTTGCGTCGGGTATCATACAAAGCCTTCAACTGGTTGCGTATTTTATTCTCGACAATAATCTTTGCTACGCTAATGTCGTCTTTCGCAAATTCGTATTGCCGCTGTCTAAGTAGGAAGTTGCCTTCTGCCGAATCAGCCCAAAAGAAAACTGGACGTAAGGATGGTTTCATGACGACCAAAGCCACACCAAATTTCTTGCATTTTTCGATCAGTGGTGTGGTGATGCGAATGTGCCCGATGATAAATAAGGCAAGTATTTTTTGGAAAGGCAGTTTGGTCAGTGTTTTCATCTTGTTGCTGTTTTCCACTTGCTCTTCGAGCAAAAGTTCTCCGTTGCTGACACGAAGACTTCGCTCGCAAATGCAATTGATGACAAAGATGGTGCGAAATTCTATATCTTTATTGGTAAACATTGTCTTGGAGTGTTTTGTCGCACAAGTTGCAATAGATGCAGTGGCGGCATTTGTTAGGATTTATTGTAAAAGAAGTAGATATCGGATTATACGAACGGAAGCGTTCTATAAACCGTTTGAATTGTAGAAGATCTTCATTGCTGGGCATTGCTACCGGAATCATCTTGTTGGTCGAAATTTCATAAAAAGCCAATGTCTCTACCTTATAGCCCATTTCGTGAAGGCAGAGCATCTGCGCCCATAACTGGTATATCTGTCCTTGAAAAATCTGTTTCAACTGATATTTCCGTTCTATCAATCGCCGTTCCTTGCGTTTATAGACATCTATTTTGCCCATCAATCCGTATTCTTCAGAATAAACGGGCAGAGAAAGCAGGTCATCGGCACGGTTGCTTGCTGTTTTCTTGTCCACCGTCTCGTGTGATGCTCGTCCTCGAATTTGTGGTGTAGCATGATACATCGTTTCGTCCGACTCCATATAAACATTGTGAAGGTATATGGAGTACGGACAAAAGATGAAATCATTGAGAGTGGATATGGAGATGTAATCAGTCATTCAGATAAGGTTTTTGTTGGGCAAACTGCAGCCATTCTCTGTTAGATAGGACAAGATTTACTTTCTCCTCACAGTTTGTCGCCTGTATCCGACGGATAGTCCACAAGCCTTTTCGGGCAATGTTGTACGCACCATTGGCATCAGCATCCTTGGGCAGCGTTTCCTTGCCTTCCCGACTGTCATAGAACATTCCGCTTTCATCGGCTACTGGCGAGAGCAGATAATCCGTTTCCGAGTTGGTGGCACTGTTGCGCATTTGTACTAATAGGGTCATTAAGCGCATCAACGGCTCAAGATATTTCTTGTCGGTTAATGCACAAATGGCTTCTTTCAGGTTTTCGTGAACATCTATGCCGGCAGCTGCAAAAACTTTCTTAAATTCATCGGTCAGAACAACTTCCTCATTATCCCACAGATTGTTCTTGGCCGGGTTGCGGAAGGTCTTGATTCGTGTTCCGTAGGAACAAAGTGTCCACCAAGTGTACGTATCCTTTGCCTTGTCGGTAAATTTGCTGTAGTCCATGGCAAATTCAAACCAATCCTTATCAGCGTTATATCGGATAGAATCGAATTTCGAGAAAAAACATCTTGCCTTGTCTGCATTCTCATACCTGGTATCGAGCATGTTCACGAAACCGGTGACAGGGTCTATCTTACTGGTGTTCCATGCGGGAATATAGAACAGCCAGCCGCTCTGTTTACCGAGTTTGCGGAAGCTTTCAAATTTGTTGGTGAGTTGGAGCGGATGCAATGCGCCTCCCGTTTCATCGGCATCCTTCTGCTTGTCTACATAGCAGTTCAGTTTGTCGATAAGCATCTTTTCGAATTTTTCATACACTTGCCGTTCTATTTTCTGACGGTTGCGCATGAATCCCGTATTCAAATCTTCAAGCACTACGATTGCTTTATAGTCCACCATCATCTTGGAGAGAATATGGACAACTTGACTGAGATAACCTTCCTTAATCTCTTTTATGTTCTCTATTTTCTGCCAGTTGCGGCGTGCATCTGTGCGTTCTCCCTCTCGTGTGGCAAGGAGGTCTTTGTAATTCGTGGCATAGGTGCGTCCGTTATACTCATTGACAATGTCGTTCAGTGTCATTTGCTTTACGATATTCCCTTTCAAATCGATTAGTGACAGATAGAGCAGATGTCTTTCACCACGGTCAATGCCGATAATATGCTCAATACCGTTGTTTCGTATGGCTTCCTGCGTATGCTCGTTGATATAATTCCGTCCGGTTGCCTTAAAGTTGAGGGTTATAGGCACATGAAACTGGAACTTGTCAACCGTATAACGACGGTTCTTTATGATGTCGTAATCGAAAACGCTGCCTTTCTTGGCATTCTGTGTATTCTTGTTCGTAATGGGCGCGTGTGCCTTATGTGTCGTGGTCTTGTTAAGGTCGAGACTCTTCTTACGATAGAATACTTCTGCTTGGCCATTCAGTTTATATATTACATCAGTTAGGTTTTTCTCGTCGAACAGCATCTTCCAGTATATCGTATGCAGATTAGGCGTCCCCTTGCTATGTTTCGAGAAATCCTTGTTCCATATATGGAACAGATAAAGTTTACCTTCGTCGACCAGTTTGTTGACAAATGCTTCAGAGACCTTTCTAAAGCCAAGCATATATCCTTGTTGCTCTACCTCACGATAAAATCCACTGATGTCTTCGTAAGTTTTCGTATCGGAGAATCTGAACCGGAATTTGCTCCAGTCTTCGTGCTTGTCAATAGATGCCTTGAAGAAGTCGATCAGTCGATGACAGTCTGACAGACTGAAATTCGGACCTTTTTTATGGGTGCCTTTTTTATAGGCTGCGATGATGCTTTCGGAAGGGGAGAATTCTTTTATGCGTGACTTTGAGAAGAATACCTTTGGAAGCATCTTGTTCGCTCCGGGCAATAGTTTGTAGTCAATTTTTTCAAAACAAGCGCCATCCGAAGGCAGACAATCACAATCGAACGCATGATTGGCTTTTTTATCCATGATGGCAAGATAATACATACCATCTTTACGCAACAATACAGAAGTGCAGTCTGGTTCTTTGTTCTGATCCCAACCTCCCAGCAACTGCGCATTTTCAAAATTCAATTTTATCTTTTCTGTGCTATACGGCTTGCGAGTCAGCCAATTGCGCACCTTGTTATATAAAGGGGTTACAATATCCAGCGCATTCCAAGCCGCACGCAGACGGGCATCAAACTCATTGTCTTTTTCGGCCTCATCGCCGCTGCCTAACAAGGGCTTGACAAAATGCTGCAATGCCTTATAGGCATCAAGCAAATCTTTTATTAGCTTGATATCGTTTTCTGATTGGTTGAGGTTGACATGTCGGCCAGCAAGAATATCCGATGCGACAAGACGAGCCATTTCTATTTGTGCAAATAGGTTTATCGGTTGCTCGTCATTCTGGTTACAAGTGCCAAGCAGGGCAAAATAATCTTCCACATTCTTTTGGGGAGCATCTGTTTTGGGATGTGGCAAGCTGTTTAGATACGCTATGCTGAAACTCTTTTCCGACTTGAACATTTTGTTTATTCTTTCCTCATATATTTCATTGTCGGCTTTTTCCTTTTTACTGGGAGTGATAGAGTTGCGGAGTTCTTGTTTGATTCCATTTGTGAAAACATCATAGCATCCGAACATCTGTTGTGAAATATCCGTAAGCCCTGGATTGTTGGCAATATAAATTTTAGAAAGGTCATATTGTCCGATGTGCTGTAGTAATGATTTCAATGAATCCTCATTGTCACCGGCAAGAATGTCTTTCAAGTCATCATGCATATTATTAATGGCCTCAATCATCTCCTTGTCACTCTTAAACTCTTCTGGTAGCCACGAAATAGCTATACGATCACTAAGAATCATCTTATAGAGTGACTTTAATAAAGGCAGTCGTTTACTACGGTCTTTTTGCTGTTGGTTATAAAGGTTCACATACTCGTTAAGCCCTTGTATCTTGACATTGTCATCATCCACACGGCCACCAATGATATTGTTATAAACTTCTATCTGTTCTTGTGTCAGCACAGTAGAAAAATAGTCAAGCGTAAACAGTTCACTGATGTGTTCCACATTGAGATATGTGCGGTATGCCGTTTCTATTTCAGTAAACCGGGCAGCTACTTCACTCTCTGCTATTTTGGCAAACGATTTCATATTGTCCAAAAACAAGGGAAGATTCTCATGTATTAACCGATAGGCAATGGCTGTTGATTCCTTCTCATCCGAATACATGTTCTTCCGGTTTTCATGAAAACCGGTGAAGTATGTGGTAAATTTATTGAAGTTATCAACTATTCGTTTCTCTTCTTCTCCCTCTATAAATCTAGGCAGATGCTTCTGTATTAGTTCTTTCTTAAACAAATCATCATACGAGCCACCATTCTTGAAAGCATCGACAATTTGTTTGCGTAAGTTTTCCTTTACTTTATCAAACTGTTGTTCTTCTTTTTCATTACGTTTGGAGATAGAGGCCAGTTTCCTATATTCTTCTAAAGAGTCATAACCTTGTTCTGAATACATTTTCAATTTGAAATGTTTTAGACACATATGAATAAATGCCTTATGATAACGGTCGATAATATCCTTGACAAGTTTGTACTCTTCCGCTCTTTGCTCGTCTTGCGCAATAAGACCTTTTTTCTCGATATGCTCTAATGTCTTGCCCAAGGGTTTTAGTTCAAACCGCAGTGTCTTACTCAAAGGATATAATCCTACGAATTGTTCCAATATATTTTTCATAATACAGATATTTAAGATTTATGTTCTTTGTGTTTATTCAAAAATGGCATTTCTGCCTTGATCCACTCTTACTGCAAGCTCAATCAATCTGCATTCTCCTTTTCATCAAACGTCATACCATTTGACTTTAGTCTGACGATTTGTTGTCCTGTCGTATATGCTTTCTTCATTGTAGCCTATAATTCGGATATAAAATTACTCATTTTATTTGAATAGACCACCATTATGTATATTGATTTATAGAAACTTTGGCATTCTTTCTGTATTTCTCTATAAACCGCCTCATAAGTTTCATTCCACCCTCTTTCTTCCCCAATATATATTTGCTTATCGGCCTGTATGCGCTGACTACATTTTTCTTTATCACCTTACTGGTATGGGGCGGATTTCGCTTATTGGAAAGATACGATGTGCGATGATAAAATGTAGGCAAATAACAATGGGCATCGTAAGCTCTTTACAATGCCCATTCTTACCATCTTATAATGGGCATTCTAATCTCCTTATAATGCCCATTGTAATATTAAGGTTAGGCCTTAGCGCTTTTTTGTGAGAGCTTTTCTAGGAAATATACGATCCCGAAACCTAAGATCATTAATCCAACGGCCTCCCAAACAAACTGATTTGGAGTGATATTCGCCTCCACCAACGGCTTGGTCATGCCATGGCTATCCACATAGGTCTCGATCGTTTCTTTCCAAGGCCATACCTTGTTAAGCGAACCCAGCATGAATCCGGCCAATACGGCGATCGTTATATCATGGAATTTACGAAGCGCGAATGACAGCACGCGGGAGAACGTCGTGATACCAATAGCCGCACCCGCTATAAACACCAACATAACAGGAACGTTAAACGTCTTGACCGCCTCCATGATATAGAAATACTTCCCAAGCAACACTAAGATAAAGCTACCCGAGATACCAGGCAAGATCATGGCGCAAATAGCGATCGCTCCACAGAGGAAGATAAAGAGTAAATTACTCGGAGTCTCGGCGGGAGTCGCCACGGTGATATAAAAAGCGATCACCGTCCCGACAACGAAACTCAAAATCGTCTTCCAGTTCCATTGCTTGATATCCTTTGAGACGAACCAAGTAGAGGCCAGTACCAAACCAAAGAAAAAAGACCATACCAAGATCGGGTGATACACCAAGAGATACGTAATGATCTTCGCCAGTGAAAATATGCTGATACCGATACCGGTCACGATAGAAAGCAAGAAATTAGCGTTGATCCCTTTCCAGAAAGCGGCTATTTTCCCTGTGAATAATTGTTTCAATGTCGTCCCGTTAATACTTTTGATAGAGTCGATCAGTTCCTCGTAGATACCTACGATAAAGGCGATCGTTCCTCCCGACACGCCAGGAACGACATCCGCCGCTCCCATACCCATACCTTTTAATACTAAAAAGCCGTAGTCCTTGAGATTTCGTTTGTTAGGCATATTGCATTATTAATTGTCTAATTACTATTATCTTTATTCTTTAAAAACTCTTTTGCCAGATCCTCTGGTTGGATATGTTTCTTTTCTTGATCGGATTGGATGGGCTTATAGTCCGCAAGCATGTCCGGTGCCATTTTATGAAATAAGAGGTAAAGATCATTTTCGGGTATGTGGCTGATATGATCCATGAACTCCCCCATATTCTGGTTACGCAGATAGGCCATAGCCAAAAAGACATGAATCATCGGGGTATTCGGGTTGATCTGAAGGACTTTCTTGTAATAAGAGATCGCCTTGTCCACCTCTCCCTTAGTAAGCAAATATTCTGCGGCCTGAATCAGGCTGTCGCATTCCTCTTGAATCTCCGGATTGGTATTCTTGTTATCGATGACCTTGAATATTTTATTCGTAATTTCGATAGCCTCCTCCTTTTTCCCGCTGTCAAGTAAGCTAAGTGCTAAAAGAGAGAGGAGACGGACATTGCTCGGATACAATTGCGCCGCCTCGAATAACTTGTTGGAAGCCTCGTTGTCACGTCCGGTCTCGGTACAGCAACGGATATAATTGATATAATTGGCCGGTCCATCTTCCATATTCGGGTCGTTTATGATCGTGGAAAGCAGTTGGTAAGCCTTCTCATATTGCTCCAGCTTCATATAACATTCCGCCATGAGTGGAGAGATACGGCGCATCACTTCCTCATCACCCTTGATTTCTTGATATTCCTCGATTGCCTTCTCGTAACTTTCGTTCATGTACAGGCAGTATGCTTTCAATATTTTCAGTTCCATATCGGAATCGTCGCATGTCAAGGCAAAGTCAAAAGCTTCGATCGCTTTCTCGTAATCGCCAACCATGGAATGTAGCCTTCCCAACGTAAACCAATACTCGTACGAGAAAGGATTCTTATCGATCAGCTCATTACACAACTCGATCGCCCGGGAAACGTCTCCTTCCGCCTCAAGGATGTAGCAAAGTTCATTCTTAAGGATCAAGTTATCTGGAAATAAAGCCAAGCCACGGTCTACGAAATCCCGGGCCTCTTTATTCATGTCTAAATCATTCAGAATGGGAGAGATGTACTCGAATACTTCCTCTAAATAGTCACAATCTCTAGCGATCAGTTCTTCCGTGATCTCCAGAACCTTGGAATATTGGTTGAGCGAGCAATAACATTCCATTTTTAACATATCCAGATCTTGGTTATCAGTCTCCGCTATATTCTCGAGCAGAGCGAGAGCGCTTTCATAATCCTCGTTATACGCAAATTGCCTGCTTTTCTTGATTTGCAAGGCTGAATTACCGGGATGAAGTCTTAGCCCGAGGGCTAAGACTTCATCGAAGTAAGTATAATCATTCGAATCTTCAAAGCTGTCTAACATTTCGTCGATTTGATCGGCGTCGAAATAGGGCTCCTTACCCTCTTCTTTCGCTGAAATATAATGTTGTAACAAGCGTGAGATATCGTCTTTTTTCATCTACTATTCTTTATTTATTAATCTTGCTCCACGTATCCTTTAGCCCTACGGTACGGTTGAATACCAAGTTGTCAGGGGTGGATTCGCTATCTATGTTGAAATAACCGATGCGTTGGAACTGAAGGTAGGAAAGCTTGGGCAGGGTAGCCACGAACTTCTCTACGTAACAGTTTTTCCGGATCTCCAAGGAGTTCGGGTTGATGATTTCCTTCATGGCCTCTAGCGGGGAGCAATTCTTCTCCTCACGGATAGCGGCCAATTCGTCTCTAGGGTTTTCCACCTTCCAAAGTCGGTCGTATAAGCGTACTTCCGCTTTTTGGCAATGGGCGCGGCTTACCCAGTGCAAAGTACCTTTTACTTTACGGTTAGCATCCGGCATACCGCTGCGGGTATTTGGATCGTATTCGCAATATACCTCGGTAATCTCACCATTCTCGTCTTTCTTGCAGCCCGTGCATTTTACGATATAAGCGTTTTTCAGACGAACTTCCTGTCCCGGTGTCATTCGGAAATATTTCTTGGGAGCGTCTTCCATGAAATCCTCACGCTCCATCCACAACTCACGGCTGAACTCGATTGTATGGCTGCCAGCTTCCGGATCTTCCGGGTTGTTGATCGCTTCCAGTTCCTCGACCTGTCCTTCCGGATAGTTGGTGATAATCAGTTTCACCGGATTGATCACGGCGGATACACGGATGGCGCGGGCATTCAGATCCTCGCGTACGGCGCTTTCCAACAAAGCGAATTCGTTTAGGGCGTCGTAAGTCGTATAACCGATCTTGTCTATGAACTTACGGATAGACTCCGGGGAGTAACCCCTGCGGCGGAAACCGCATATGGTCGGCATACGGGGATCATCCCAGCCGTTTACCAAGTTCTCTTTTACCAATGTAAGCAGGTTACGCTTGCTCATCAGCGTGTAGCTCAGGTTCAATTTGTTGAACTCAGTCTGTCTTGGACGGTTGTCGTCCAAGTCCTCGCCTTCTTTCAGCCAGTCGATAAACAGATCGTACAGAGGACGGTGTACGACAAACTCCAAGGTACACAAGGAATGCGTCACGCCCTCGAAGAAATCGCTCTGTCCGTGGGCGAAGTCGTACATCGGATACGCTTTCCACGTCGTGCCCGTACGATGGTGCGGATGGTTAACCACCCGATAGATGATCGGGTCGCGGAAGTGCATGTTCGGGTTTGCCATGTCGATCTTCGCGCGAAGTACCATGGCTCCTTCCGCTATCTCACCCGTGTTCATCTTCTTGAAGAGATCTAAGCTTTCCTCGATCGGACGGTTGCGATACGGGCTCTCGATGCCCGGTTGTGTAGGCGTGCCCTTTTGCTGGGCTATTTGTTCGGATGTCTGTTCGTCAATATATGCTTTACCTTCCTCGATGAGGCGGATTGCGAAATCCCACAATTGCTGGAAGTAGTCTGACGCATAATAAATGTTTCCCCACTGATATCCCAGCCATTGGATATCCTCCTTGATCGCCTCCACGTATTCCTCATCCTCCTTTGTCGGGTTCGTGTCGTCGAAACGGAGGTTGCAGATACCGCCATGGCGTTCAGCGATGCCGAAATCTAGGCAAATGGCCTTTGCGTGGCCGATGTGAAGGTATCCGTTGGGCTCGGGCGGGAAACGGGTTTGTACACGTCCTCCGTTCTTGCCTTCCGCTAAATCTTTCTCTACGGCTGCCTCAATGAAATTCAGGTTTTTCTTGCCTTCTTCTTCGTTTGTATTGATATCGCTCATACTTAAAAATTGATAGTTTTTCTTCGAATGGGACAAAGGTAACGATTTCTTTTTAAAATAGGCTGATGAGCAGGGCTATATTTAAGGCGGTTACCATAGTTCCCAGTAGCAAGAGGATGATGGTCGTAGAGCGGCTGTTCGCATAGGCACCCATGACTTTCTTGCTGGAAGTGAGGTATACTTGCGTGAAGACCGTGATTGGCAATTGTACGCTCAGCAACATCTGAGACAGGATCAATCCCTTGAACGGATCGCCGATCAGGAAGATGATGGCCAAGGCGGGGACGAACGATAGCAGGACTCCCAGCTTGGAGTGGAGGTCGGTATGATTGTACGCCTCGCCATAGAATCCGGCGAAGATGGAAGCCCCGGCGATACCGGATGTGATGGTCGAGGAGATGCCTGCCAGTAATAGGGCGGCGGCGAAAATCACCCCGGCGTTATTTCCTACGAGGGGTACCAATAACTGCCTGGCTTGGTCCAGCTCGTCTACGGCGATGTTTTGCTTGAAGAAGGTAGAGGCGGCCAAGATGATCATCGCCGAGTTGATCGCCCAGCCGATTACCATGGACAGGAGCGTGTCGTAGAACTCGTACTTCAATTGTTTCTTGATGACCGACTCGTCCTCTAGGTTCCATTCCCGGCTCTGTATCACCTCCGAGTGCAGGAACAGGTTGTGAGGCATCACGACGGCTCCCAGTACGCTCATGATGATCAGCATGGAGTTGTCGGGGAAGGTGGGTTTCACCCAGCCTACCACGGCCTGCCCCCAGTTTACGTCTACCAACGCCAGCTCGTATAGGAACGAGAGCCCGATAATGGACACGAACGTGATGATCCAGCGTTCGGTCTTGCTGTACGTATTACTGAATAGCATGGCAAGGCATACGATGGTGACGATCACCGCTCCAGCCTTGACCGGCATACCGAACAGCATTCGGAGGGCGATAGCTCCACCGAGTATCTCGGCGAGGGAGGTGGATACGCTGGCGAGCATGGCCGATCCTAGGATCGGGCGGCTTAGCACGCGGGGCATGTATTTGTTGGTCGCCTCCGAAAGGCAGAGGCCGGTCACGATACCGAGGTGGGCCACGTTGTGCTGGATAATGATCAGCATGACGGACGAGAAGGTGACGACCCATAGGAGGGCGTAGCCGAACTCAGAACCTGCCGCAAGATTCGTCGCCCAGTTTCCGGGGTCGATAAAGCCTACGGTGACGAGTAATCCGGGGCCGATATATTTTAGCAAATCCAATGCCCCGGAGTGGGGGCGGTGGTTGATATTCAGTTTGTCTAGTAAATTCATGTCTGTATGGATCTTTTTGACTAAAAAACAGCGTAAAGATACGAATTGTTTCATTGTTACCCAACGGTGGCCGGAAATACGCAGGGCGGCCGCGCCAAACTATCACCTGGAAGGCATCCCCTCCCTCTCGCGGATCTGCGGACTCTACTGTCACAGCCTTATAACAACGCGTTTTTCCCGTGTTAAAATCCGGTTAACATTCCGGGAGCGAAAGGGGCAGACGCACAAAGCTCTACCTTCGTTGTAAGTCCAGTCCTTAGGACCGGATTTACAACGAAGGTAGAACGAGGGCAGAACGGCCCTGGCATGGAGATAGAACAGCCCTTCCCTTGTTAAAACGGGGTAAGAATATTTAGGGGAGATTAAGACGTTCGCCGTGAACCGTTTTTCGCCGGCGGGAGGGTGGTGAACATTTTCGCCCACTCGCTTGTTGCCGCCCCGGCAGCGATGCTTCCCGCCCTTTCCTGATGGCATCGCGTCTTGATGTTATCCGGTGCGGTTGCCCTGGGAAATACGGCCGCATGTCCGCGTGTCCGCGTGTCTACGGATATGGTAAGCGAGCTACGGGAATGTCAACACGAAGGTAGTCTGCCGCTGGGCCGGATTGCTTTTCAATGCGATGCTTCCGCCGGACAGGCGCATGATCTGTCGTGAGATGGATAGCCCGATACCGCTTCCACCTTCTTTCGTGGTGAAGAACGGTATGAATATATGCTCGGCTTCTTCGGGGGGGATGATGGGGCCGTTGTTCGTCACTTCCAGGATAACCGCTTCGTTAGGGTCGCAATACGCCTTGAGCAGGATTAGCCCGTTTTCTTGCTCGTGCCCGATCGCTTGCATGGCGTTCTTTAAAAGGTTCAAGACTACTTGCGTGATCAGGTTCTCGTCGGCGTAGACGATCAAGTCCTCCGGTTCCACGTCGATGCGAATGGTTATGTTCGGGTAGTTATTGTGGTGGCGGGCCAACCGCGTGAGCCGTTCGGCGAACTTATTGACGTAGAATAAAGAGGGCTGAGGAGTTGGTATATGCGTAAACTTGCGGTATGACTCGACGAACGCGATCAGGCTCTTTCCGGTAGAGCTGATTACCTCCAAGCCACCCCGTATCTCCTCGTCGACATTCTGGTGGAGGGAAAGCAAGGTGTCGCTCAAGGAGGTGATAGGGGTGACGGAGTTCATGATTTCATGGGTCAAGACCCGTGTCAACCGTATCCATGACTCGATCTCCTTATCGTCCAGCTCGCTGTTGATATCATTGATGGCGATGATGCGGACGTGTTTCTCTTGGAGCGTCATCTCGGAGACACGGACCGAGAGATGCACCGTGCCCCGCTCGTTGATAAAAGAGATCTGATGTTTCTCGCCGGCGTGGATGTCGCTGATGAGCCTCTCCAGCTTCTCGTCGATACGGCTGAGCTGGCGGACGTGGGTGAAGACCGTGAGGCCCAGCAGTCGCAAGGCCTCGTTGTTGGTCTGGAAAATATTGCCCTTATCATCTTCCACGATGATACCCGTATTCACTTGGTTCATGATCAACTCGTAATATTTCTCTTTCTGGATCGCCTCGGCTTTCGCTTGAAAAAGTATCCGGGTGATGCGGTTTAAGGACTCGCTAACCAGCTTGTCATTGGAGGAACGCCCCCGGGTAGCGTATTTGAAGGCGTAATCGCTATTGTCGATCGCGTCGAACATGAAGGCTACCTTTTGCGCGTATTGCTTGGACAAAAGGCCGATACCCCGCAAGGCAGCCATCCATCCGATGCCTAAGAACAGGAACCACCCCCATTCTTTCTCCAAGGCCAGGTAGGTGAGTGCCGCCGTCAGCCCGATAGCGAGGGCGAGGCGGAAGGTGAGGCTGTAATAAATGCCTTTAAAGCTCATACCGTTTGATCTTATTGTAAAGCGTTTGCCGTGAGATACCCAATTGGTTCGCCACGAGCGAGAGATTGCCGCCGAATTTATCCATGGCGGCCTTGATCATGGTATACTCCATTTCCTCGAGCGTAGTGATGTCATTCTTGACGGGCGCCTCCCGCTTACGGGGGAAATCGAAATTGCTGCCATCTAAAGTATCACCGTCGGCGATGATAATCGCTTTCTCCACGGTATGTTCCAGTTCGCGGATATTACCCAGCCAAGGTTGGGCTTTCAGTTTTTCCTTGGCGTCGTCGGTGAGGGTCATGGGCTTTTTACCGTAGATGTTGGTATATTTCGTGATGAATATCTCGGTAAGCGGTACGATATCCTCCGGCCGCTCCCTCAAGGGGGGGATCTCTACGTGTATCGTATTGATACGATACAGCAAGTCCTCGCGGAATTGCTCTTTCTGTACCATCTCCTGCAAGTCCCGGTTCGTGGCGCAGATCAGGCGGATATTGATGGGGATCGGGGTATTGCTACCTACCCGTACGATGCTCCGGCGTTGCAAGGCGGTCAATAATTTGGCTTGCAAATGATAAGACAGGTTCCCGATCTCGTCGAGGAACAAGCTTCCGTTGTTCGCTACCTCGAACTTACCGGGGCGATCTGTCCGGGCATCGGTGAAGGCTCCTTTTACGTGGCCGAATAGCTCGCTCTCGAACAGTGTCTCCGTGATCGCGCCCATGTCTACCGGTACCATGGTCTCATCCTTGCGGGGGGATAGCAGGTGTATTTCCCGGGCCAGCATTTCCTTACCGGTTCCGTTCTCACCCGTGATTAATATATTGGCGTCTGTCTTGGCTACTTTCTCTATCAGCATCCGTAGCTGTTGCATGGCATTGCTGTCTCCCCAGAACATACCGCTTTCCTTGGATACCAACTGCTTGTCGCCGACACCGCCTTTATGGTTGGCCGATCGGATTTGGTAAGCGGCTTGCAAGGTTTCCAATAATTTAGCGTTTTCCCAAGGCTTTACTACGAAATCGGTAGCTCCTTCCTTGATACCTCGTACCGCCAGATCAATGTCGGCATAGGCGGTAAATAGAACGACTTGTATTGAGGGATAAGCCTTCTTGATCTCGGAGAGCCAGAACAGCCCCTCGTTGCCGCTGTTTATGCCGGCGCTGAAATTCATGTCGAGCAATACGACATCCACGTTCTCGTCGTGCAGCGTGTTTTTTATCTTGTTCGGGGTAGAGATGGTGATAACCTTTTCGAAGCAAGTTCCTAACAGCATTTGTACGGCGGTCAGGATACCTTTATTATCATCCACAACTAGTATAGTGCCTTGTTTTGCCATGTCATGTCCATTTATACGGGCAAAGATACTCGATCTGGTCGATACTTCCTAAACCAGATGCGATTTTACCTGCATTTTCGCCCGGTATCCCAGCAGGCATACGGAGCATAAGAAGCCTAATGGGTAAGCCATCCAAATCCCGGCGATACCCCAATGGAACGTGAATCCCAATAGATATCCGGCAGGTATGGCTATGATGAAATAAGCGAGAAACGAGATCCACATAATCGCTTTCACGTCGGCTAGCCCTCGTAAGGAGTTCGCTAAAATGATTTGTGCGCTGTCGCCTATTTGATAGAGCATCAATATGGGGAGTAATGTCTTCACGATTGCGTTGACATGAAGATTGTCCGTGAATATCAATCCAAGCCCGGATTTGGTCATGAATAAGGTGGTACAGACAATACAGACGACAATAAGCCCCAGATGAAGCCCGGCAATGGTGATCTTACGCACCATATACCAGTCGTTCGCCCCTTTATAGTAACTGGTACGGATCGCTACGGCGGCTCCAAGACCTAAATAGATGGTAAAACTGATCGTTGATATGGTAATGGCTATTTGATGGGCGGCAAGCTCAAGGCTACCCAGCCAACCTACCATGATGGCGGTGACGCAGAATGTTCCTGCTTCCAAGCCTTGTTGCAGGCTGATAGGCCAGCCTATTGAATTCAGCCTTTTCCAACTTTGTTTATTGATACGAATGAGGGTAAAACCTTTCCGGTAAGGCTTATAGTCGGTTTGCGACATGAACACGGCGATGAAAAGCAATAGCATGATGATACGCGAGATAAAGGTGCTTATACCTGCCCCGAGCAGTCCGAGTTCCGGCATTCCGCATTTTCCGTAAATGAGGATATAGTTGCCGATGATATTCAATAGATTCCCTGTCAATAGGACCCACATGGATATGGATGGGTTGGCTATGCCTTCCACGAATTGACGGAATGAATTATAAAGCATCACGAATAGGATCGAGACTAATGAGACCGCAAAATAAGGTCTTATTAATGGCAAGAGTTCTTCGGGCTGCCCTAAAGAGTCTATGTTTAGGTAAATCCCCAGTAAGATGGCTATCAATAATAAGGTGGTAGTCATATTGGCAACCAGACTGTTTTTGAGCCAGCCCCCGATCACGATCTTTTTATTCATCGCTAAATTCTGTCCGATCAGCGGGGTAAGATTATAGGAGAATCCGGTTCCCATTATGATAAATGCGTTTATTACATTATTGACGAACGATGCCGCCGCTAGTTCCTCCGTACTGTGTTGTCCCACCATGATGGTGTCTGCCAATCCGGTGATGATAGCCCCCAATTGGCCGATGATGATAGGTACCCCTAGCATTACTAAGGATTTATAATATTGTTTGTAACCCGCTATTCTATTGTACATATGTGTTGCTCTGTTATTAATGATGGTGTAAAAAACCTTTATCGTATATGCCGGATATACGATAGAGTTGTTCTAAATGAAAATGTAAAGATAAATTAGAAGGAATAGGGTGCGGATACAGTAGAACCTCTCGTAGTCCAATGGACGAACAAGATGCTTTTAGTCGTAAAAAAATAATATTCGAATTTACAGCTCATACCTCTTCTTAGATTTAGCGGCGTAAAGTTACGTAAAAACGCTGAACCCCGCAAATCATTAAAATGACGAGGTTTATTCATCTCTCGTCATTTCATCGATAATATACCCGAATCGTTGTAATAGGCGTTCCGCTAAGCTAGGTTTATAGGGTGAGGCTATGGTGCTATCTATAGGGGAATCGATAGGTTCCGGGGTTTCCTTGGACTCTTCCGGTTCTTCCGGAATAGAATTGACTCTTTCCTCAGTTTCAAAGCCTGTGGCGATAATTGTAAACTATACGTCCGTATCAAGCGAGTTATCATCATACAATCCCCATATCACTTCTATATCAGGGTTTAATTCCTCCATAAAAGCGTCTAACTTCCGGCTCCCAATCCAGTTTTTCCTAGTTGGACTTTTACCGGAATGTCCGATTTCCAAAGTGCTTGACTATCCGTATTACAAATAGCGAAAGACACGTCTTTGATACCTTGTTTATACATATTGTGTACGGCGTTTCCGCCACCTCCGCCCACACCGATTACCTTTATGATGTTTTTGGTTTTATCTGTAGGCAGGATGAAGTCGATGATAGAGTTGTCCATGTGTTTTTATTTATTTGTATTCTTCTTTGCCTATATATTCGGAGTATCGCTCAAATCTACTTTTCCAAGTATCTGTTTGCGGTGCTCCTCTAAAACTCGAATCGGTAAATAAGGCTACTTCTAGAAAATATAGCGTCATTAATATAATAATTACGCAAATACAGGTACCGATTATTATATTCATGTTCGTTGTGAGAAAAATTTATTGAAGAAACTCATGATGTGTTGTTTGTTTTAATTATGTTTCTATTGGGTTCTGTTACCACCAAAATGACCAAATCAATAATCCCAAAGCGATGGATTCTAGCGGTCCCGGATGTGCGATGCACATCAATGGCCAGATGGGAGAACCTGTTAAAAAAGCGACGATGATGTAAATGATAAAAGGGTAAAGCATGATAAAATGAGATTAAGTTGTTATTTATTCGGTTTATAATTATTCACGATGTAGTTATCTATAAGTTGTTCTTTATCTGATAAATCTTGTACTTCTTGTAAGTGCTTACGCTTATATTTATCAAGAAGTTCCTTGAAGGCAGGAAGCTTACGGATGTTGTTCAGGTCGTTGTCTCGCTCAATATGAGCGAAGCGCCTGAAACCTTTTTCGAGTGCCAGTCTTAGGTAGTCAATGGCTTGTTCCTTTTCTCCTATGACAGAATAAAGACAAGCGGCATCATAATAGTTGCCTTTATCGGTACTTTTTTCTAGGACTTTATTCATCCATTCTTTAGCCTCGGTTATTTGTCCTAAATATAAGTAGGCGTATTGAGCGGAAGAATTATCGTTAGGTACCGTATCCAACTCGATTGTTTTCTTGAAATCAGCGACAGCTGCGTCTTTGTTATTTTTCTTCCAATATAAGATACCCCTGTTCATGTATGCGTACGCATATGCAGGCTCTAAGACTATAGACATTGTATAATCTTCGATAGCTCCATCCATATCTTCTGTATTATCTTTGAACCATCCTCTGCGATAATAGCCGGAATAATGATCCGGTTCGTTTGATATATACCTGTCTAAATCAGCGATCGCTTCTTTAGTCATACCGGCATTATATTCTATATTCGCTTTTTGCATGAGATAGTAGTTATAGGTAGAATCCAGTTGGATGGCTTGGTTTATATATGCCAAAGCCTGTTTATAATCTCCGGCTTCATTTAAGCAATCGGCGATTCGTTCGCATATAACATCACTTATCTCTTTTGATAAACTTGTTTTGTAATATTTTATGGCAATAGGGTATTGACCGGATCTTTCATGGATGATTCCTAGGCAATAAGGCCAATAATAATCATTCGGATGTTTGTTTATTTGTACTTTGAGTTTAGCGGTGACGATTGTTTGTGCGGAATCCGCTAAGTCTTGTAGCAAATAGAATGCCTTTTTATCCCTATCTATATCCAATGCCGTGATCACGTCATCCATCGCTTCGTTATATTTTTTCAAAAACATATAACTTTCGGCCCGAAAAGAATATCCCTGCGCATAGTCTGGGGCTAATTTAATGACATAATTGAATTGGCTAATGGCCTCTTCGTATTTTTCCTGCTTTTTAGCGTTTCTTCCTAGTCCCATATATCCCATTGTTCTTCCCGGATCTAGTGCGATTATTCGCTGGTAATCTTTGTCTGAGAGATTATATTTTTTCTCTGTAAAATAGAACTCAGCTCGTTTTTCATAACCGCCAGCTGCATTGGGTAATATTTCTATGGTAGAGGAATAGTCTGCCAGTGCTTTCTCTTTTTCTTCCAAAGCTAAAAAGACATCACCCCTGGTACTGAAAGCCAAGGCTCTGAATACAGAATCCTCTTTGGGGATATACCTGATTGATGAGTTCGCAGCTGTCAAAGCTTTTCCATACTCTTCTAAATAGTTCCTGATGACAGCGAGCCATACGAAGGCATATCCGTTATCTTTATGTTCCTGTAGTTCTTTGTTTAGAAACTCCAGTGCTTTTTCCAGATCATTATTTTGCAAAGCCTCGACTCCTTGTTTGTAATTGTAAGATTCGGGACGCTGAATTTCTTGTGCATTTGTACTGCATACAAGAAAGGATAAGAAGATGAGAATTGATAGAAACTGTTTCATTTATAAATTGTATTTATTTTTGCATAAAGCTTGATTCCTCATTGCAAATCTAAAACCTGCCAGTCTATATCCTTTCGGACGAAATACAATGCCTTCCTCAAAAGAACGGTATTGTAGAAATTTGTACTCTAGAGCAACGCCATCACCTTCATTATCTACTTCTAAAACGACCGCATCGTCTTGGGTATATCCCCATCCGCTACTGATGGGCCATTCATGTCTAGGAAAATCCTCAGAAAGAATCTGCCGTGCAGATTCTCTTGTCTGAAGTTTCTGGATGCCGTTACTGTTTGGGTACTCTAGACTATCCCAACAGGTTTTCTGGGGATTATGCGCATTCTCTTCTTTCTTTTTATTCCAGCCAAATAGGTTTTTTATTATCATACTATTATAATGTTTGTTTTTATGATTAATAGAAATTAGGACTGAAAGGTAAACTTTCGGAGTCTCTAAAATTAGAAAAGAGAACCTTTAACGACACTCTCTGACACTTTTTGCAAATCAAGTAATTCCTTTTAGATATTTATTAGTTTTATATAGAGTTAAGAAATGGAACTGTTTAAAATCAATGATGTAAGTTCTTATCTCATATGTTTTTTATTGTTGAAAACCTGATTTTTTATCTTTTATCTTGATGAAATAAAGTTCTGTAAGTGTGTTTTTACATAAACTTATTTCCTCTGCGGAAAGAATATGTTTAGTACTTTCGATACCTAACTTGTTTCTATTATTAAGAATAGTTTGTAACCTGAATGGATTTACCGATAATAATCTTCCCACTTCTTCAATGCTTTTATTGAAATATGTTTTAGGATCATACTTGGGGGTGATGCTTTTTTTTGATTTGCTTGTTGCCTTTTTTTGTTTGTTTTTCTTTTTAGGCTGTATTTTTATATCTGTTTTTTGGCAATTTTCTTCTTTTAAAAGTTTTGATATTAAGGATTTAAAATCAAAATGTTCTTCTAAAATATGAAAAATGTTATTTAGAGATGTGTTATTAGTGTTGTATTTTTCTTTTGCTGTTGTCCTTTGTATATTATTTTCTAAATCTTTAGACCATTCTTGAATATTAGTATGCTTTATTTCGTTCTTGAAATAATGCCGATATTTTATGGGTATCAAATGCTCGTCATGAAATCGCTCTATCCCATATTTGTCTTTCATATTTATTAAATGCTGTAATTCCTCTTTTTCTTCTTTGCTATAATCTCTGTTGATATAAGGCTCTGCAAAATCTTGTCTGTAGATATAACAACATAGATTTATATATCTACAAGGGAAGTAGTATAAATAAGTTGCAGAATATGGACGTTCTGATTCTACAATACCGATGTATGTGTCATCATGTTTTAGTACATAAAATTTTACGAGATATTCTTGGATCCTATTGTTTTGATAGAAGCGTTCTATCCAGATTTGATTGAATTTTTTCTGAAGTTCAGGATGAGCTTCGATGTATTGTATATATGGATTGTTGTTGTTCATGTTTATGGATATTAAGTTTTATAGATCTTATTTTTTCTGAGATTTATTTTGTTTTTTACAAAATTGTTATTTTTAAATCAATATGCATAATTGAAGATATTATATGAAGTAGTTTGGCTTTATCTTTAGTTGTGTTTGGTATAGTTAACCATTGCTCTATTCCTACTTGTATTTGTCCTTTGTATAATTTATTTCTAGTTATTAAAGATTTCTCATTTATGTTTAATCCTTTACGTTGTAGTTTATCTATTCTAATTTTCCAAATAGATTGAATGAATGTATCTATAGGATTGTCGCCTGCAATGAATTCATCATCGGGAAAGTGGACTAGCAAGCTACTTTTTGATTTTTTTGTTTTTCTGTGGTACTTTTATTGGTGATTTGAAGATCAGTCCCAATTTCTATTTTTAGATTGAGCTTCAATATCTCATTAATAGAACGTAGTTGTAGGTACTTTTGTTGGGTGTCACTTTGTATATTGACATACCATCCATCGGTGATATGTCTCATATACCCTTTATATTTTGGATGTTCTGTTTTAGAGATCAGAGGTAAATGTCCCACTTCAAGTTTGATCTTAGGAAACCTTTCAACTCCAATTAGTTTGAGAACTTTAATGTAAGTGGTTGTCGCATTGTTATAACAGATAGAGTTTCCATCTGGAAAGCTTACCCGTAATATCTGCTTAGGCTTTCGTAGAGTGATCGTTTGTGAGAGATCTTGCAAAAATCGTACCAACATATAGCCTTTCATTTTTAACAACCGCTTAATGTTATAAATATCATGCCTAATAAGGATATTATAGCCATAGTAAGAAGTTTGTTGAATTCTTTATCATTATATTCTTTTCTTTTTTGAAGATATATTTTTTCTCTTTCTGATTTTTTTGTTTCTATTTCTATTTTTATTTTATTTATAATGTCCTTTTTGTTGTGAATAGGAATTATTACATCATCGAATTTTGATTTTATTTTTAGAAAATCATCTTTGTGTGTTTGTTTTATAGTATTCTTTAAGGTTATGTATATTTCAGCCCATTTTCCAGATTTTTCTGATAGGTAAATGAAGTCTTCTAATTGGTTGTTTTGAAGTGTATGCTCTGGATTATAAAAGATATTTAGGTCTGATTTTTGAAAGTTTTTTAGGTTTATTATTTGTTCTATTTTTTTGAGATTTTTCGGTATAGTGTTTATGATGTTGCCTAATTCGAATATGGGATATTCAATGAGTGTTATTTTATTATTGTCTATATTTATGTCTTCATAGTATGGCGGTATAATTATTTCTCCATTCAAATCTGATATAGCTTTATATGTTGGATTGAATGATTCTAAAATTAAAAAATTCGAGTATTTTTTTGTTTTTATTGGATGAAAATAGTTTGGTATTTTGTGCTTCTCTATTTTGCTATTTATTATAT